>Ga0208636_100207_pt1 | contig 16863 bp, 9 predicted proteins | sample LakWasM103_HOW12_2_FD_183921 | JGI IMG/M metagenome (GOLD analysis project Ga0208636, IMG submission 183921) | Freshwater sediment methanotrophic microbial communities from Lake Washington under simulated oxygen tension - Sediment Metagenome... | ecosystem: Environmental > Aquatic > Freshwater >... | reverse complement strand
TCAACATGAAGTCGGGCGAAGTCATCGGTGCCGAGGCCCTGATCCGCTGGCGCCACCCGGAGCGCGGGCTGCTGCCGCCGGCCGCATTCCTGCCGGTCATCGAAAACCACCCCATCAGCGTCGAGATTGGTGAATGGGTCATAGACACCGCGCTGGCCCAGATGGACACCTGGATTGCGCAGGGGCTGCGGTTTCCGGTCAGCGTCAACATCGGTGTGCGGCAGCTGCAACAGGGTGATTTTGTGGCCCGGCTCACTTCCCTGCTGCTGGCCCACCCCAACGTGCCACCGCTGAGCCTGGAGCTCGAAGTGCTGGAAACCAGTGCCATGGAGGACATCACCCATGTGTCCGCGGTGATGCAGGCCTGCCGCTCCCTGGGTGTGGGCTTTGCACTGGATGATTTCGGCACCGGCTACTCGTCCTTGACGTACCTGAAGCACCTGCCGGCCGAGCTGCTCAAGATCGACCAGAGCTTTGTGCGCGACATGCTGGACGACCCCGACGACCTGGCCATCGTGGAGAGCGTCATTGGCCTGGCCACCGCTTTCCGGCGCAACGTCATTGCCGAAGGGGTGGAGACCGCTCCCCACGGCGATCTGCTGCTGACGCTGGGCTGCGAACTGGCACAGGGCTATGGCATCGCCCGGCCCATGCCCGGCACGGACATCCCCGCCTGGGTGCAGGGCTGGCGGCCCCACGCCAGCTGGACGGCCTGGCGCGACCGTTCGCTGAGCCGGGACGACAAGGCCGTGGTCTTTGTGGAGGTTGGCCACCGCCACTGGTTGCGGTCACTGGAGACCTACCTTCTGGGGGAGCGCTCGGCACCGCCTTCCCTGGATGCCAGTGACTGCCACTTTGGCCGCTGGCAGCTTGCCGAAGGCCAGACCGGCTATGGCAGACACGCCGACTTCCCCGGCGTGGTCGCCCTACATGACGAAATCCACCGCCGGGCCCGGGACCTGGTGACGCTGGCCCAGAGCGACCACCGTGAACAGGCCTTGGCCGGAATGGCCGAACTGCGCGAGATGCTGGACGACCTGGCCGAACGCCTGCGGGATCTGGTGCGTCCGCAAACGTCCTGGTAGGCCCCTTCCGCTCTTACCAGGTGTCTACCATGGCCTGCGTGGCAGCTGGCCCTACCCTTCCCGCCTGCAAGCCGCGCGACAACCAGACCCGGGTTTCGGCCGGATCTATCACCGCATCAATTTCCAGCGTGGTCGCCATGTGGATGGCGCTGCCCTTGTCGTACTGCTGTGCCACCAGTTGGTCATACAGCGCCTGACGCTCGGGGCCTTCGGGCACGGCTTCCAGTTCTCGTCTGAAACCCAGGCGCACCGCGCCCTCCAGCCCCATGGCGCCAAACTCGCCGGTGGGCCAGGCCACGGTGAACAGTGGGGAGTGAAAGCCGCCCGCCGTCATCGCCATGGCCCCCAGTCCATAGCCCTTGCGCAGCACCACGGAGAGATACGGCACCCGCAGGTGCGCCGCTGCGATGAACAGGCGGCTGACATGGCGCACCTGGGCCGTGGCCTCGGTGTCCGGCCCGACCATGAAGCCGGGTGTATCGACCAGGCTCACCAGCGGCAGACCATGGGCATTGCACAGCTGCATGAAGCGCGCTGCCTTGTCGGCGGCATCGGCGTCAATCGCGCCACCCAGGTGCAGCGGGTTGTTGGCCAACAGGCCGACCGGGCGGCCCTCGATGCGGGCCAGCGCGGTGTGAATGCCTTGGCCAAAACCGGTGCGCAGTTCCAGCAGCGAGCCTACATCGGCTATGCCCTGCAACGCGGCGCGGGTGTCGTAGACGCGCAGGCGGTTCTCCGGCACCACGTCGCGCAGGGCCAGGGCCGGTGGCGCGGTGAAGTCCGCTTGCGGCCCCTGGAAGAACGACAGGTAGTGGCGCGCTGCGGCCACAGCCGCTGCCTCGTCGTCCACCAGGATGTCGATGACGCCATTGCCGTGCTGCACGGCAGAGGGGCCAATCTGCTCCGGCTTGAAGACACCCAGGCCGCCGCCCTCCACCATGGCCGGCCCGCCCATGCCGATGTTGCTATTCTTGGTGGCGATGATGACGTCGCTGCAACCCAGCAGCGCCGCGTTCCCCGCAAAGCAGCGCCCGGCGACGATGCCCACCACCGGAACCTGGCCGTTGAGGCGCGCATAGCTGGCAAAGGTGGCCACGTGCAGCCCGGCGACGATGGGCATGTCCACATCGCCCGGGCGCCCGCCACCGCCCTCGGCAAACAGCACCACCGGCAGCTTGTTCTGCAACGCCAGGCCCAGCATGCGGTCGGTCTTCTGGTGGTTGCGCATGCCCTGCGTGCCGGCCAGCACGGTAGCGTCGTAGGACATGGCCACGACCTGGCGGCCGTTGACGCTGCCAATGCCGGTGACCATGCCATCGGCCGGCGTGTTCTGGATCAGGTCTTCCTCGGAGCGGCGGCTGCGCTGGGCGGCCACGGCCAGCGTGCCGTATTCGATGAAGCTGCCGGGGTCGCACAGCTCGGCCAGGTTCTCGCGCGCGCTGCGCAGGCCCTGGGCGTGGCGTTTGGCCATCGCCTCGGGGCGGCTGGCGTCTGCCGTGAAGGCCTGTCGGTCCAGCAGACGCTGCAGGTCGGCGCGCGGCAGTTCGCCGGGCTCCGGTATCACCAAGTCACCTTGAATGCTTTCGGCCTCTAGCCCTCGTGGAATCTTGGCAACATGCTCCGAAATCAATAGCACTTCATCGTCACCCACCAGATCGCCCGGTGCAAACAGCAGCTCCAGCACCCGGCCGTCGGCCAGCGCCCGGACCTCGTGCTCCATCTTCATGGCCTCCAGGATGACGACCACGTCGCCGGCATAGACCGTGTCGCCGGGCGCGACCAGCCATTGAACAATTTGCGCTTGCAGGGGGGAGCGGAGTTGGTGCATCGCGGCATTGTGCGACACGACCCGCGGGACGGGCGTCAAGCGAGTGACACCCACGCGCACGGCGGGACCAGCATCGCCAATTTGCTCCACAATCGCGGCATGCCACACACACCCCTCATCGAAATGACCCGCGGCGGGACCCTGGAGAACCAGCACTTTGGCTCGGTTGCCGTGGTCAACGCACGCGGCCAGTTGCGCGCCTTTGCCGGCGATCCGCACTGGCTGACCTTTACCCGCTCCACGCTGAAGGCACTGCAGGCGCTGCCGTTCCTGCAGGCCGGTGGCCCGCGGCACTTTGGCTTCACGCAGGACCACGTGGCGCTCCTGTGCGCCAGCCACAGCGGCGAACCCATGCATGTGCAAGCTGCCCAGGAGATGCTGGAGCGCGCCGGACAAACCTACAAGGTGCTGCGCTGCGGCTGCCACGTGCCCTACCACTTTGAAATCAGCGGAACGGCCCCCAGCCCTCAGGAAACCTTCGATGAGCGCTACAACAACTGTAGCGGCAAGCATGCCGGCTTTGTTGCCTGGTGCGTGCAGCACGGCCACAGCCTGGCCAACTACGAGGCCCCGGATCACCCGCTGCAGCAGGCCATTCGCCGTGATGTGGCCCTGGCCGTGGGCATGGATGCCAACGACCTGAAGCTGGGCATAGACGGCTGCTCGGCCCCCAACTACGCCATGCCTTTGTCAAAGCTCGCCACCGGCTATGCCCGGCTGGCCAGTGGCGCACAGGACAGCGCGTTGGGCGAAAGCTTTGCCCAACTCAGCGCGGCCATGACCGCCCGCCCCGACCTGGTCAGCGGCACCGGCCGCAACGACCTGGCGTTCATGCAAGCCGGCGCCGACGACTGGGTGACCAAGGTGGGCGCCGACGGCGTGCAGGTGGTGGGCAGCAAGAGCCGGGGCGAGGCCTTCGCGCTGAAGATCATCGATGCCAACAAGCCCGCGCTGTTTGCCGCCAGTGTCGAGGTCATGGAGCAACTGGGCTGGCTCAGCGACGCCCAGCGCGCGGCCTTGAAGCCCTGGCGCGCCCAAGCCATCATCAACGCCCGCGGCATCCCCGTCGGCGAACGCCGCGCCGCCTTCACATTGCAGACGCCCTGAGAACACCCGACCATGAACAACAAGATCAGCCTCATCGGCGCCCCCACCGACATTGGCGCGGGCAGCCGCGGTGCCAGCATGGGCCCCGAAGCCCTGCGCGTGGCCCACATCGCCTCCGTGCTGGCCCAGCAGGGCCTGGACGTGCGGGACCGGGGCAACCTGGTCGGCCCCAACAACCCGTGGCTGCCGCCGGTGGACGGCTACCGCCACCTGGCCGAGGTCACCGCCTGGAACCAGTCCGTGCACGACGCGGTCTACGCCGAATTGGTGGACGGCCGCCTGCCCATCCTGCTGGGTGGCGACCACTGCCTGGGCATAGGCTCCATCAGCGCCGTGGCGCGCCACTGCCGAGCTGTGGGCAAGAAGCTGCGCGTGCTGTGGCTCGATGCCCATGCCGACTTCAACACCAACACCCTGACGCCCAGCGGCAACATCCACGGCATGCCGGTGGCCTGCCTGTGCGGCCATGGCCCACAGGCCTTGATTGAGATGAGCGGCCAGGTGCCAGCCATCTCGCCGAAGTGGATACGCCAGATCGGCATCCGCAGCGTGGACGAGGGCGAAAAGCGCTTCGTCCACGAGCAGGATCTGGAGGTGTTCGACATGCGCTACATCGACGAGATGGGCATGCGTGCCGCCGTCGAGCTGGCGCTGGCCCTGGTCGACCCCAACACCCATTTGCACGTGAGCTTTGACGTCGATTTTCTGGACCCCGTCATCGCGCCCGGCGTGGGCACCACCGTGCGTGGCGGCCCCAACTACCGCGAGGCCCAGCTGTGCATGGAGATGATTGCCGACACCGGCCACCTGGCCAGTCTGGACGTCATGGAGCTCAACCCCGCGCTGGACGAACGCAACCGCACGGCCGAAGTGGCGGTGGACCTGATCGAGTCGCTGTTTGGCAAAAGCACCCTGATGCGTAAATAGACAAGGACCCCACCGTGATGCTATGGATACTGATTGCGCTGACGCTTGCACTGGCCATCTGGTTTGCCGGGGCCTGGTATGTGCGTGGCCCGGACCTGAGCCTGTTTGACAACGTCGGCCGCGACCAACCGCAACCGAGTCGACAACGCTTTTCCAGCGGCGCCGCACAGAATGACGAGCACCGTGCGGTGATTGCTTCGCTCAGCGGCATTACCGCCGCGATCAAGGGCACGCCGCACAAGCAGCATCTGGGCCTGCTGCGCGACTTCATCGACAACATGCATGCCCACCGCACGTATGACGCGCAATTCATCCCGGTGGATGCCGGCGGCGTGGCCGCCGAATGGGTGCTGGCGCCCGGTGCCGACCCCACCCGCCGCACGCTGTACATCCACGGTGGTGCCTGGATGATGGGCAGCCCGCGCAGCCACCGCACCATCACCACCCGGTTTTCGGAGATCACCGGCGGCGCCGTGCTGGCTATCGACTACCGGCTGATGCCCGAGCACCCGCGCATGGCCGGCATCGACGACTGCCGCGTGGCCTACCGCTGGATGCTGGACCATGGCCCGCAGGGTGCACAGGGAATCGCCACCAGCAGCGTGCCCGCCAGTGCGGTCTATGTGGCTGGCGACTCGGCCGGTGGCAACCTCACGCTGTCACTGATCGCCTGGGTGCGGGACCAGGGCCTGCGCGCACCGGATGCCGCCGTGGCCCTGTCGCCCGCCACCGACGGCACGCTGGGCAGTCCCAGCCTGCGCACCAACATCGCCACCGACGCGATGCTGGGCCCGCTGTTCGGCCCACTGGCGCGGGTGCCGCGTTCGGCGCTGTTGTGGGTGGCCTGGTTGCGCCACCGCATCCGCCCAAACGACCCCGTGGTCTCACCGGTCTTTGGCGACCTCTCCAACCTGCCCCCGGTGCTGATCCACGCCAGCGACGTGGAGATGCTCTTGGACGACAGCGTGCGCTACACCAACAAGGCCCGCGCGGCCGGCTCCCCCGTCACGCTGCAGACCTGGAACCACATGGTGCACGTGTGGCACATCTTTGACCCCGACCTGACCGAGGCTCGCCAGGGCTTTGACGAGATCGCCAAGTTTCTGGCAAGACACGCGCCAAGAGACTGAGCGACCTACGCACGGCGGGCGAGGTGCTGGGGAGAGAGGCTACAAGCAAAACGGGCCGCTAGCCCTCGTGAAATATACCTAAGAAGCTATGTATTTTGTAGCATTCAACACGACGCACCGCAAGGCTGGTGGGCCGGGTGTCGCCTCAAAGGCCCCATTCGCGGTTGCTACAGAACAGGCGTGCCCACCACAGTGTTAACGCAGCAACAAAGGAGAACCTAAAACACCCGCCCGCGAGCGTGGGCCAGAGAAGGGACACCCGGCCCACCGGCCCCGCCAAACTTCACCGGCCCCGCCAAAGACGCACTACAGGATATGACTGCAATGCCTACCCTGAACCGCAACCAAGGGGGCAAATTCCCAATGGACAATCTCGGTTACTTCTATTCAGGGTACAGCACGACCTGCACGTAGTTGTCGCGCTTCAGGTAGCGCTGCGCGGCGGCTTGCAGGTCGGCCGATGTGACAGCGGCAACCTGTTTCTCATAGTTGAGGATGGTGGCCGGGTCGGTGCCATACAGGGCCGCGGTTTGCAGGCGCCCCAGCCAATAGCCGTTCTCGCGCAAGTTCTTGCGGTGCGCGGTCAGCCAGTTCTGCTTGACCTTGGCCAGGTCCGCTGCATCCACGCCGGCGTCCTGGATTTTCTGGATTTCCCCCATCGCCGCGGCAATCACCTTCTCCACATTTTCTGGCGCACAGGGCAATGACAGGCCGAGCTGGTAGTGGGTATACGGCGTGCGTGACAGGCCGCCGCGCATGCTGCCGCCGTAAATCAGGGTGAGCTTTTCCCGCAGCACGTCAATGATGCGGATGTTGATGACCTCGACCAGCGCATTCAGGCGCAGCTGCTCTTCTTCCGAGTAGGTGGCCGCGCCGGAGAAGGTGATGGAGACCACGCTCTTGGGCTCGGTGCCACTGCGCACCTCCTTCTTCACCACACCGGTCACGGGGCGTATGCCCAAATCGAGGTAGCGGGTCGCCACGTCGGGCGTTGGCAGACTGGCCAGGTAGCGTGCCAGCAGCGGCTTGATGGCGTCCACCGTGAAGCTGCCGACAAAGACAAACGTCAGGCCCTTGGCGCTGACAAAGCGGTCCCGGTAGATGGCAAGGATGCGCTCCAGGTTCAGCTGGTCAAAGTTCGCAGGACGCGGGGTGAGCTGCAGGCGCGGGTGGTCATTGAACAGCGTGGTCTGCGTCGCATCCAGAAAAACCGATTCGGGCCGTGCAATGGCATTCCTCGCGTTGTCCTGCGAGCGGGTCACAAAGGACTGGTACAGGTCGGCATCCTTGCGCGGCGGGCCGAACTTCAGCGTCAACAACTGCAGCATGGTCTCCAGGTCGGCGTTGCCGGACGAAGCACTGACGTAATCGTTGTAAAAGCCCAGCCCCGTGTTCACCGCCAGCACCTTGCCAGCCAGCATCTTCTGCAACTCGATGGGCGCAAAGTCGGCCACGCCCATGGACGCAACGGCGTTGCTGGCATAGCCGGCATTGAACATGTCGGCCTGCCCAAACAGGGATTGCCCGCCAAAGCGGTTGGCGCCCATGGTGATTTCATCGGCCTTGAAATCCGTGGGTTTGAGGATGACCCTGATGCCATTGGACAAGTCCAGCTCGGTCAGGCCCAGCGCGGCGTTGTGGCGTTCGGCGACGATGCTCCCACCCGCTGGCAGACGCGCCATCAACGTGGTCGCCACAATCTTCTCGTCCCTGGCCACGACCGCGCGCTGCTCGGACTGGCTGACGCTGGCCAGCAACTGCGCCTCGGTCGGTGTGTTGCTGTCGGCCTTGTCGCTGCCCATGTAGACCACCAGTTTGGCGGACTTTTCCGGAATGATGTGCTGGGCAAAGCCGTTGACATCGGTCAGCGTGATGGTGGGCAATAGTTCGCGCGCATAGAGCAGTTCATTCTCGACGCCGGGAATGGTTTCCTGCTCCAGAAAGTTGCGCAGGTACTCGGAGGCATAGCGCGCGGAGTCGGTCTTCTCGCGCTCGGCGTGCCCCTGTTCCACGCTGCGCAGCAGGTTCTTCTTGCTGCGCTCCAGCTCCAACGCGCTGAAGCCAAATTGCCGGGCGCGCTCGCTCTCCTGCACCAGCGCGTCCGCTGCGGGCCCCGCGCCCATGCGGCCCAGCAGGGCACTGGAATTGAACGACCGGTAGCCGGGCACCAGCTTGCTGGCGCCACTGCCGCCCCCGACAAAGGGCGGCGTGGCCTGCTGGGTCAGCTCCTGCATGCGCTGGCCCAGCATGGCGCCAAACAGCTGTTCCACCAGGGAATCGCGGTAGTCACCAACCGTCAAGACGGTCTTGACCGGCTGCACCGGGTAGCGGATCAGCATGACGTTGTTGGTGGCTTCCTTGTCGGTCACCACCAGCGCCTCGGATTGGGTGCGTGCCGGGATTGCCGGATAGGTGCGCGCACGCTCGTTGGCGGGGTTCTGCAGCTTGCCAAAGTGGGACTCCACCAGGGCGCGTGCCTCAGCAGGCTCGATGTCGCCGACCACGACCACGGCCATCAGGTTGGGGCGGTACCAGTCTTTGTAAAAGCGCTTGATGGCGTCATGCTTGAACCCGTGGAGGCTGGCCTCGGTGCCGATGGGCAGGCGCTTGGCGTACTGCGAGCCGCTGAACAGCTTGGGCAGCAGGACCTTGTTCATGCGGTCCTGTGCGCCCTTGCCCAGACGCAACTCTTCAAGCACGATGGCGCGTTCCAGGTCGATGTCGGCGTCGTTGAAGCTGACGCCCTGCGCCCAGTCTTCCAGCACCAGGAAACCCTTTTCAATGTTGTCCCGGTTCTCCGTGGGGATGGGCAGGATGTAGACCGTCTCGTTAAAGCTGGTGTAGGCGTTGAGGTCGGCGCCGAACTTGAGCCCGATGGACTGCAGGTACGAGATCAGCTCATGCTTCTTGAAGTGCGTGGAGCCGTTGAACGCCATGTGCTCGGTAAAGTGCGCCAGACCCAGCTGGTCCTCGTCTTCCAGGACGGAGCCGGCCTTGACCACCAGGCGCAGTTCCAGCCGCTTCTCGGGGCGGCTGTTTTTCTGGATGTAGTAGGTCAATCCATTGGCCAGTTTTCCGACCATGACCTGGGGACCTACGGGCAGCGGGTCCGACAGATTGAGCGCCGCCTGCGCGCCCCACAGGGTTAGCAGCAAAGCGGCTGCGGCACAGATATTTCGAAGAAGCGTTCGTGACATGGGTGATCCCGCAATTGCAACCGCGCGAGCTTAGCAGCCGACGCAGGGCAGCGGGTATATTTGCAGCAAACTGTCTGAGAAAACCATGCGCATACCCCCCTATTTGATTTTCGCCCTCGCCACCCTCCACGCCGGCGCGCAGGCCGACGTGGCCGAAGGCCTGGACGCCCATTCCAAGCAGCGCTACACCGATGCGCGCAAAGAGCTGGCCGAGCCGGCCGAACAGGGCGACGCCGAGGCCATGGTCGTCATGGGCGAGATGCTGATGCGTGGCCAGGGCGGCGCACGCGACGAGCTCAAGGCCCGCGACTACATCCAGAAGGCACAGGCCGCCGGCTCGGTGCGCGCCACCTACACCCTGGGGCAGATGCACCTCACCGGCAACCTGGTCAACCGTGACGAAGCGCGTGGCGTGGCCCTGGTCAAACAGGCCGCCGAACTGCGCTACCCGCAAGCCCAGGCGGCCCTGGGTTCCTGGATTTCGGCCGGACTGTTTGGCATGGAGAAAAATGAGGCCACGGCCCTGGCCTGGTTCAAGGAAGCCGCGGCCCAAAACAATGCGACGGCGATGGGCTGGCTGGGCAGCTACTACGAGGAGGGCAAGGGCGGCCTGACGATGGACAAGCTGGTGGCGCTGGACTGGTACAAAAAGGGTGGCGAACGCGCCTACCCCTATGCCATGGAATCCGCGGGCCGCATGTACGCGCTGGGACGGGGCGTCAGCGCCGACGGCAACGAGGCCCTGCGCTGGTTCAGGCGCGCGGTGGCGGCCGGCTACATCTCCAGCTACAACTGGATCGCCAGTGTCTACGAGTTCGGGCGCGGCGGCGTCGCCAAATCACCCACACTGGCCTATGCCTGGTACGCCGCGGTGCCCTCCAATGCCTTTGCCGAGACACTGAAAAACGCCAATGAGGGCAAGGAGCGCGTACAGAAGCTACTCAGCCCGGCCGACCTGGAGGATGCCACCAAGCAGTCCAAGACCGTGGTCAGCCAGACCACTGCTGCCGAGTTGCTGGCCAAAATCAACAGCGCAGCGGCAACCCCCACCGTGCGCAAGGGCGTCTACGGCAGCGGGGTCGTCGTCAGCCGCCAGGGCGATATCGTGACCAACCAGCATGTGGTGCAGGGCTGCGAGAAGGTCCGTGTCCAACCTTTGGGGATGGACGTCAAGCTGGTCGCCAAAGACGCCAAGAACGACCTGGCCCTGCTGCGCCTGGAGGGCACCACGCTGCCACCAGCAAAATTCCGCTCCGGCAAGGGCGTGCGCATGGGCGACGAGCTGGTGGTTGTCGGCTACCCGTTGAAGGGCATCCTGTCGTCGGGCGCGGTGGTCACCACCGGCATCGTGAATGCACTTACCGGGTTCAGCGACGACACCTCCGCCTTCCAGATGTCGGCCACGGTCCAACCGGGCTCCAGCGGTGGCCCGATCTTTGACCACAACGGCTTGCTGGTCGGCATCGTGCGGGCCCGCATGTTGCCCAGCGGCCCGATTGCCGCGCAAAACGTCAACTTCGGCATCAACCAGGCCACACTGGCCAGCTTCCTCGACGCCTACTCGGTGGACTACGCCGTCAACAGCGCTGCCAGCAAGGCCATGAGCCTGGTCGACATCACGGCCATGGCACAGAAGTCAACCGTCCAGGTGGAGTGCTACTGACGACCCGGTGTGCGTAGAATGCACCGACCCTCCTCCTCTCAAGCATGGATCGGCTGCGTTGATGCCCCACAAACGGCCCCCGTTTTCCCGTAGATTCTGGCTTCCGGTGATCCTGATCGTGGCCGTGGCTGGCCTGTTTTGGGGCTACACCCTGCTGGAGGCTCGCGTCGACCGCGCCAATGAACGGCGTTACCAGTCGATCCTGCTGGCTGATGAATTGCGCCAGTCCTCGGATGATCTGACCCGCATGGTCCGCACCTTTGTGGCCACCGGGGACCCTGCCTACAAGCAATACTTCCAGGACATCCTGGACATTCGGGACGGCAAGCAGCCGCGCCCGGTTGACTACCAGAATATCTACTGGGACTCCGTGGTGGCCCACCGCGAGAGGCCACCTACCGGCAGCGAATCGGCCATCAGCCTGCTGGACCTGATGCGCCAGGCCGGGTTTACCGAACAGGAATTCGACAAGCTTGCACAGGCCAAGGCACACTCCGACGCACTCACACGCACCGAGTTTGACGCCATGGCGCTGTTGGACGATAACAGCCCTTGGGCCAGTGCTGGCCGCGAACAGGCTATTGCGATGGTGCATGACAAGAACTACCACCAGACCAAGGCCCTGATCATGCAACCGATCGCCGAGGTCTACAGGCTGGTGGACGCGCGCACGCACCTGGAGGTCGAGCGCGCAAAGTCCCACGCCTTGTGGCTGCGCCTGGCGCTCATCGCCACCGGGCTGGGCCTGCTGGTGGTCCTGGTGCGCACCAGTTGGGCCATGCGCGAAGCGCTGGGGGGCACGGTCGACGCGGTCCACGCCAGCCTTGACCGACTGGGGCATGGTGACTTTTCAACCCCCATTGCGGTCCCAACCGGCATGGAAAACAGCGTCATGGGCCGGCTCGCCCAGACGCAGGCCAGCCTGCAGCGCATGGACGCCGAACGCCGCCAGGCTCAGGCCGCGCGGATGGAATCGCTGCGCGAGTCGCAGACGCTGATGGATGCCATCAACAAGTATTCCATCGTCTCCATCGCGGACCCGGCGGGCAACATCACCTTCGCCAACGAGCGGTTCAGCCAGATCAGCGGCTACAGCAACGAAGAACTGATCGGAAAGAACCACCGCATCATCAAGTCCGACGCGCAACCCGAGGGCTTCTGGGCCGAAGTGTGGAAGACCATTTCCAGCGGTTATGTCTGGCATGGCGAGGTGTGCAACCGGGCCAAGGACGGCTCGCCCTACTGGGTGGACACCGTCATCGCACCGTACTTTGGCGACCACGGCATCGAAAAGTACATTTCCATCCGCACCGATATTTCTGCCAGCAAGCGCGCCCAGGAAATACTGAACGCCGAGCGGCAACGGCTGAACAACATCATCAGCGGCACCCGCGCAGGCACCTGGGAGTGGAACTGCCAGACCAGCGAAGCGCGTGTCAACGCACGATGGGCCGAGTTGTTTGGCTACACCCTGGATGAAGTCGGAACCGACCCCAACCGCCTGTGGCGCCGTTCGCTGCATCCGGATGACCTGGTCATTGCAAACCAGAATTTGCGCGAGCACCTTGAGGGCCGGCGCGACACCTATGAGTTCGAGGGGCGCATCCGCCACAAGAACGGCCAGTGGGGCTGGCAGCTCACCCGCGGTCGGCTGTTCACCCGCACGCCGGATGGCGAGCCGGAGTGGTTGTACGGGATCAACCTGGACATCACCGAGAGCAAGCGGGCCGAAGCGGCACTGAAGGAGTCCGCCGCGAGCCTGCGCGACAGTGCCAGTTTTCTGGCCCGCGCGGGCCGCATTGCCGGTATCGGTCGCTGGCAATACGACCTGGCAGAGGACACACTGGAGTGGTCGGACCAGACCTGCCATATCCACGATGTGGCCAAAGGCCATGTGCCGACGCTGCAGGAGTCGATCGCGTTCTTTGCGCCCGAGGCCCGCGCCGAAATCCAGACCGCGTTTGACAACGCCAGAAGAACCGGGAAACCATGGGACCTGGAGCTGCCACTGGTCACCGCCATGGCGCGACGCATCTGGGTGCGCTGTGCCGCCGAAGCGGAGTACCGCGATGGCAAGCGTATCCGTCTGGTGGGCATCTTCCAGGACATCACGCAGCGGCGCAAATTGGAAGATGAGATCCGCCAGAAGAATGTGCAGATGAAAAGTATTCTGGCCCATATTCCGGTGGGGTTGAGCGTCATGGACAGCCAGCTCAATCTGATCGCCGAGAACCCGCTGTTTCGCAGTCTGCTCGACTTCCCTGATTCGCTGTTCGAGCGGGACACAGTCACGTTTGAATCCATCATCCGCTTCAATGCCATGCGGGGCGAATATGGCGACGGGGACCGCGAAACCATCATCCACAACATCGTGGAGCGTGCACGCACGGCACAAGCCCACCGCTTCCAGCGCCAGCGCGGCGATGGCCGAACCCTGGAGGTGCGCGGCGCACCCATGCCCGATGGCGGGTTTGTCACCACCTACACCGACATCACCGAGCTGACCCGCGCCACCGAGGCCGCCCAGGAAGCGTCTCGCTCCAAGAGCCAGTTTGTGGCCAACATGAGCCACGAAATCCGCACCCCCATGAATGCCATCCTGGGCATGCTGAAACTGCTGCGCAACACCGACCTGTCGTCCCGGCAACTGGACTATGCAGTCAAAGCCGAAGGGGCCGCCAAATCCCTGCTCGGGCTGCTCAACGACGTTCTGGATTTCTCCAAAATGGAAGCCGGCAAGATGGGGCTCGATCCACAGCCCTTCCGCGTGGACCGTCTGCTGCGGGATCTGTCGGTCATCCTGTCCGCCAATGTGGGCAACAAGCCCGTTGAAGTGCTGTTCGACGTGGACCCTGCCCTGCCGGATGTGCTGGTCGGCGACGCCATGCGACTGCAACAGGTATTGATCAATCTGGCGGGCAACGCCATCAAATTCACCAGCCAGGGTGAAGTGGTCGTGAAGCTCAAGGTTTTGTCCCATGCGGGCGACCAAACCACCGTGGAGATTTCGGTGCGCGATAGCGGCATTGGCATAGCCCCTGAGAACCAGGAACGCATCTTTGACGGATTTTCACAGGCCGAAGCATCCACCACGCGCCGTTTCGGCGGCACAGGCCTGGGCCTCTCCATCTGCAAGCGGCTGGTTGAACTGATGGGCGGACAGTTGGAACTGGACAGCGTGCTCGGCCAGGGCAGCACGTTCCACTTCGCACTGAACTTGCACAGTGCCAGCGAGATTGCGGGGGACACCGAACCCGCACCGCCACGCAAGCGGATGCAGATGACGGTGCTGGTGGTGGACGACAACCCCATGGCACTGGAGCTGACGGCAGCCATGGCCGGGTCATGGGGGTGGCAAGTCGATACCGCGGCATCCGGCCCCCAGGCACTGGCACTGGTGCGCGAACGGGCACGCGCATTGCAGCCGCCGTATGACGCGATTTTCGTGGACTGGCAGATGCCCGACATGGATGGCTGGGAAACCATTGACCGCATCCAGCAGCTCGGCGCGCCGGCGCAGAGCGCCATCACCATCATGGTGACCGCGCATGGCCGTGACAAGCTGTCGCAACGCAGTGCCCAGGAGCAGGCCCGGCTGAATGCGTTTTTGGTCAAGCCCATTACCGCCTCGGTGCTGTTTGACGCGGTTGTGGACGCCCGTGCGGGCTTGAGCAACTTGCGCGCGAAGCCCCGCACCCGTTCGGACAAGGCCGGTCGCCTGGAGGGCATGCGGCTGCTGATCGTGGAAGACAACCCCATCAACCAGCAAGTCGCCCGGGAATTGCTGCGGGCTGAAGGCGCGCACGTGGAGGTCGCCGGCAATGGGCAGTTGGGCGTGCAGGCTGTGGCCAATGCAACCGACCCGTTTCACGCAGTGCTGATGGACATTCAAATGCCTGTCATGGACGGCTACGAGGCAACCAAAGCCATTCGCCAGCAACTGGGCCTGGCCAACCTGCCCATCATTGCCATGACCGCCAACGCCATGGCATCGGACCGCGAAGCCTGTCTGCGCAGTGGCATGAACGACCACGTCGGCAAGCCATTTGACCTGCCCCATCTGGTAGGCGTCCTGCTGCAGCACACCCGAAGAAACCGCACCGGCGCGGCGAAGGTGCCTGCACCGGGCGACGCGGCTGCGCCCCCCGACCTGCCGGCCGTCAACAGCACCGACCCCGACGGCGCCATCGAACGCCTGGGGGGCAACATCCAGCTGTATGCCACGGTGCTGGAATCGTACCTGCTGGAGCTCCGCGGCCAGGCGGATCAGCTCGAGGCCCTGCTGGCTAGCGGGGACGCCACCGCGGCCGCGCGTTTGTTGCACACGCTCAAAGGCTTGTCGGCCACGGTTGGCGCCACCTATATGTCGGCAATGGCCAAGTCGCTGGAAAGCGCCATTCAGGCCGGAGCGTCGGAACAGACCCTTGCCCCGTTGCGCGCGCAATTCCGGGAGGCTGTTACCGGCACGCTGGCGACGATGACGCCCATGGTGCAGTCGTACGCGCCGTCACCCGCTGCCCAAGGCACGCCCGCGGAGGTGCCTGCGCTGACCGTCGAAGAGACGGGCAGGGTCCTGTTAGGTCTTGGCGAGTTGCACGGACTGCTCGCCAGCGCGGATCTGCGCGCGCTCGAGGTTCACGCCCGCATGCTCGACATCGGGGCACTGGCCGCGGTGGAGGCATTTGCGGAATTGACCCAAGCAATCAACCGCTTTGACTTCTCCGATGCGGCTCTGCGCTGCGAGCGCCTGATGCGCGCCCTGGATAGCACCTCCGTCGCCAAAGGCTCATAGACAAAAGGCCCGTTAGCCCTCGTTTATTATGACGATCATGCTATTATTTCAATAGCAATCAGCGACGCAGCGCGCCAAAGGCCTCGAACTCCCAGCTGCGCATGGCCAGCAGCAAGGTGTAGCCCTCGCGGTCCTTGTCCTGCAGCTTCTGATCCGCCAGGTGCTGCTGCGCAAAGTCTTGCGCCACGCGCTGCATGCGCTCCAGAAAAGACGGCGCCAGGCTGCGGCTGACCGAGCCGTGGACCAGCAGCAGGCCCTCGCCGGCGCCGTCAAAGCCGCCGGAAAAATAGTCTAGCAGCGCGTTGTCGCGGAAGTAATCCATCACCGGGCCGTGCGGCCGCCAGCGGAAGGCCTTGGCGAGTTTCAGCCGGTAGCGGTTCAGCGGGCGCAGCTCGATGATGCCGATGCGGTCCAACTGCGCCAGGTAGCCGATGCACTCGGCTTCCGTCAGGCGGTAGGCCGCCACGATCTGCTCCAGCGTCCACTGGCTGAGCACGCAGATCGCCACCAGCAGCAGCTTCTTGTCGGCCACCACGGCGCGCTCCTGCTCGGCCGTGAGCTGGGCCAACAGCGGCTGGGCATCGGCCACGCGGCGCGCCAGATCGGCAAAGTCCAGCTTCAGCGCGCGGCAAATGGCGTCGATGCGCGACAGCGGCATATCGCCCTTGGCCAGCATGCGCTTGACGCTGGACTCGGCCAGGCCCAGCGCCACGGCGAGGTCGGCGTAATTCATGCGGGCGGCTTTGAGTTCGCGCTTGAGCGCGAGAACGAGGTCGGCGGTGGTGCTCATAAGTATCGATTATTGATACCTGGCGTATTTTTGTACAGCCATGTATTGGTTTTTGCGCACTCCGTGGCGTTGTGCGCAACACACTGGCGGCTCTGTTACCAACCCTGGAGCCCCTGATGCATAACCACCTGAACCCCGCCGAACGCAGCCTGTTGATCGCCCTGCTATTCGCCATTGCCGTAGCTTGCCTAGGCCCATCCGTGACCCAGTTCGACCACTACCACGCGTTTGCCGACCAGCGCCATCTGCTGGGCCTGCCCTGCGCGCTGGATGTGCTGAGCAACCTGCCGTTTGCGCTGTTCGGCGGCTGGGGCCTGCTGCGCCTGCGCGCGTCCGATGCCGGC
>Ga0208636_100198_pt1 | contig 17335 bp, 11 predicted proteins | sample LakWasM103_HOW12_2_FD_183921 | JGI IMG/M metagenome (GOLD analysis project Ga0208636, IMG submission 183921) | Freshwater sediment methanotrophic microbial communities from Lake Washington under simulated oxygen tension - Sediment Metagenome... | ecosystem: Environmental > Aquatic > Freshwater >... | reverse complement strand
TTTGATAAAGCCTATCCAACTGAGCCGCTTCGTCATTACCGGCCTCGTTAATGACCCGTCCGGCCAACGCTTGCGACCAGCCGAACACCACGTCGCTATTGAACAGCGTCAGCGACTGTAACGGGGACGTGGTCACTTCGCGTTTGCTGTGCGCCTCTTGCGCGGAAGCCATGTTGAAGGATTCCAGCAGCGGATAAGGCACACTGCGCCGGGTAAAAATGTACAGGCTGCGCCGATTCTGGTCATGAACATCCTTGGACACTTCCCATTGATTACCGGCTCCCAGGTTTGCAGGAACTGGAGGGAATACGCTCGGACCGCCGATCTTATCTTCAAGTTTTCCCGAAGCGACCAGTAGCGAGTCGCGAATCTGTTCGGCTTCCAGACGTTTCCGCGGGAAGACTGCCAGCAGCTTGTTGTCAGGGTCCGCTTTGGAAACATCTTCACGATAAGCCGATGACTGGCGATAAGCGCTGGACAGCAAAATATCGCGGTGTAGTTTCTTAACGCTCCAGCCTTGCTTGATGAAGTTGTCCGCCAGATAGTCCAGTAACTCGGGATTGGTGGGCTTTTGTCCCGCCTTGCCGAAATCGCTGACTGTTTCCACGATGCCGTGCCCGAAGTATTGTTCCCAGACCCGGTTTACGAACACCCGTGCCGTTAGCGGGTTATTTGAGCTGGCTATCCAGTTTGCCAGAGCCGTTCTTCGGCCTGATGAAAATGCGGTCGGTTTGATGTCCGGTTTCTCGTCGGTGATGGCTTCCGGAAACGCCGGTTGCACCTGCTCCAACGGCCGCTCATGGTCGCCGCCGAAAAATACATAGCTGGGCGGCGCATCGGGATAGCCAAGTTCGGTCATTGCGGAAATTTCAGTCGATCCTGATTTAGGCTTAAGATCGTTAAACTTTTTCAGCTCTTCAGACAACTTGTCGTATTCCGTCCACTTGTCTGCGATTTCCTTGGTGTAATTTTTGTCTGCGCCCTTGCTCTCCGCAGTATCCCTGAGATAAGCGGCCAAACTGCGCTCGTCCGTGATATAGCCCAACCGGTGATTGATCCAGCGATCCTGAGCATTCCACTGGCTCTTCGGCTTGAAAATCGCATCCCTGCTGTCCGTTAAATAACGCTCTTTATGATGTTTTTCGGCCTGCTCCCTGACCGTGTCGATAATCGCTTTTTGTTTACCGCGGATCTCCTTGGTTGCATCTTCCCACTTAGCCAAGGTAACGTCATACTTGCGTTCCACCTCGCCTTTTTTCGCCGCAGGAATGTTGTCGACGGCGCTCAAGTTGGCAAAAAATGCCTGTAGCGAGAAATAATCCTTCTGACTGATCTTGTCGAACTTGTGGTTGTGGCATCTGGCGCACTCCACGGTCTGTCCCAAAAACACCTTGCCCACGGTATCGGTGATGTCGGTGGTAATTTGATACTTCCGCTGAACCAGGTCGCGGGAGTTGTGATTGTCCGGGAAGTTCGCCATATAACCGGTGGCGATCAATGCTTCCTGGTTATCCGGCCACAACTCGTCACCCGCCAATTGCTCCTGGATAAAGCGGGAATAAGGCTTGTCCTGGTTGAAGGCGTTAATCACATAATCGCGGTAGCGCCACAAATTGGGCCGCGTTTCATCATTTTGAAAGCCCGTGCTATCCGCATAGCGCGCCAAATCCAGCCAGCGGCGAGCCTGACGCTCGCCGTATTTGGGCGATGCCAGCAGACGATCCGCGAGTTTTTCGTAAGCATCCGGCGCGGTGTCGCCCACAAAGCTTGCGACATCCTCCGGCGTCGGAATAACACCCCAGGCATCCAGCGTTGCACGGCGCACAAAGGCGGCGCGATCAGTGTCTGCCGAAGGCGTCAGTCCCTTGGCCTCCAAAGGTGCCAGTACGAACGCATCAAGCGGCGTGCGCACCCAACTTTTGTTGTTAACGGTCGGTTGAGCCGGCGCTTTCACCGGTTGATACGACCAGAGTTTCGATTTTGCCGCCTGCGGCGCGCTTGCCTCGGCAGCCGCTGCTTTATTATCCGTCGCTACGGGTGCTGCCTGTGCGGGTGCGGCCTGCGGCGCTTTTATCTCAGCCGCCGCTGCTGCTTGCGTACCGATTACACCGACCGGACTGTTGAACAGGTCCACAGCCGCTCCGACTTCTCCGGCCATCGCGCCGGTAAGACCCCACATAACCGCGAGATATAGTTTGTTTTTCATTAACATCCTCCAAAAATAAAAGCGCTCAAGACCTTCGTTAGCATCGCTTTATTAGAATTATTACTTTTGTTCTGTCGCAGGCTTAGGCGCAGGTACAGCGATCTTGGCCAGCTTGCCGCCTTCTTCTTCATAGTTTTGCGCACCCACCGCACCGACCACTTTAAATCCTTTAGCGGTCAGCAGATCACCCGCAGCGCCGGCACGACCGGCGTGGTTTGACACGGTAACAATGTCTCTATCCTTAGGAATAAAAGCCAAGCTGGTCTCGATTTCTTTGGACTGGATACTTAAATAAACAGGGAACCCACCTATCTTGGTGAGTTCGTCAGGACGTCGCACATCGATAATCAGCAACTGCTCGGGCTTGGCAAGCAACGCATCCAGTTGAGCGCGATTAAGTTTTGGCGTCTTATACTTGTATTCTTTTGCAGCCGGAGCATCGGCTTTTTTATCATGGTCATGGGCCGCCCCGAACGCGACAGGCGTAGCCAGAATTGTCATCAGTAACATCAATTTCGTAAGTTTTTTCATGGTTATTTATCTTTAGGTTAATTGCTGGGAACGCACAGAGCGCATGTCATTACGGTATATTCAATTAGAGATATGCAGCTATCGTACCAACACCGCGATAGCGCCCATTGAGTCACGCAGAACGCCCAAAAAAATACACTTAACTCATTGATTAATGGTGTTAATTATTTTTTCTCCGCATTCGTAAACGACAGGGTCCGTTTGACGAATCATGCAATCCTTAAATCGGCTTGCTGGAAAATCAGCAGCCCAACACCAGACCATGTTCCTAGAAAAGCACATAGCAGCAACGACCGTTCCAGCGAACCGGAAAGCGATACTGCAAGTTGTGATGTGCTGCGCGGCCTTTGCCCTTGTTCTGTTGAATACCGGCATGAATGCAGGTAGATGATTTTTTATCATGACGGGAGCGGGCTTGCCACGGTTGCCATAAACAAAAAGGCCCGGGATAAACCCGGGCCTCTTACAGTCGATTTAAGACATTGCGATCTTAAATTTTCCCACTCAACTGAATACCATACCAAACCGGGTAAGGATACGGACTATAGGAACTCCAGCCTTGTTCATGGGCATTATTGCTAAACAAGTTCTTTGCAATAAAACTTAAATCCAAGACATTGTTCTTTGTGCCGATACCGATCGCGGCATCGGTCAGGCTCCTGGATTTTGTCAGGCCGTAAGCCGACAAGTTATCGGCGTTGTTGTAGCCGCTCTGGTAATTAGTAGTAAAACTGGTGTGAAACAGATACTTATCCCAAACAGGTTTGCTATATTCCGCGCCTACCACAAAATTCCACTTGGAAGCGCCGGGCAACAGCCGACCGCTCATATCGACATAGGAACCCGGCAAATACGCCAACTCTTCAGGCTTGGCTGCATTCTTGTAGTCTATATATCTGGCAATGTTGTAAGCGCCATTGAAGCGAAACGACACATTGGGGATAACATTAAACACACTATCCAGCTCTACGCCATGCACCCGCACCTTGTTAACGTTGCCTTGCGCGCTTGTGTAAGCTATCGGGTTGGCTTGGCCGTTGGCAATATTGATGTCGGTCTGGAATTGATCCACCACTTGCACCGTTTGTTGATAGTTTTTTACATTCATCACAAAGATGTCGGCATTGAGAACCACCGCTTTATCGAGCCAGAAGGACTTCAGTCCTAACTCCAGGGCATGGGTTTCTTCCGGCTTAACATTGCTCGAAACACTGTTTACATTGAGCGCGGAACCCGACTTTTCGCCATATTGCCAGGACAGGTAGGCGGTTAAGTCTTTATTGATCTTGAAACTGGGCGTCAGCTGGGCCGTATACAAAACATCGTTGTAATCGCTCCTGACTGAATTATAAAGCTGCCCAATTTGCTGAGAGCGGATTGATTTGGCGGTACCGACCAGGGTTTTCTGAGCCGCAGTCAGACTGTTGTAAGCCGCACCCGGCGTGCTTGTTACCGCAGCGCCAAAATAACGGTTCGCCACACTATCTGCCAGCGCTAACTGAGCCGCGGAGTTGGTGCCCTGCAAGTTACCGTTGGCAGCGGAATTAAAGCCACCGAGTTGCACATTGCGGACAGCAACCGGATTCAAAGCGCCGCCGGCGCCGTTCGCCGACAATCCTACAACATCCGTGGTACTGCGATTTTCTTTGGTTACGCGCAATCCGGAAGTTAACGATAAGGCATCCGTAAAATGCAGATCGGCTTCACCAAAGACTGAACCGGAAGCGGTGCTAACCGATGTGGTTCCCTTTTTACGCGCATCCTGCAAGGAATCCTTAAGCAAGGCCAACCCGGCTCCCCGGTTTGCGCCGGCATTAGTATCCAATATCTTGTATTGCGCATCGGTCGTAAACCAAGCGCCCGCATCGGCCCCCCAGCCTGTTTTTGAATCAATATCATCCCAGGTTTTAATACCGAAAAGACCGGCTTGATAATCGATAAAGCCGCCGGGTTTGTTCTTGATCTTGAATTCCTGGGTGTATTGCCGGTAATCCACGCCACCACCGCCATCCACACTGATGTCGTAAGGCGTGCCTTCGTCATTGTGCGCGTCAAACCTGTATTCACGCACCGCCGTGTTCGAGCTCAGGATATGATCGGCCACATCCCAATCGACCTGCACTAGGCCACCGCGGTTGGATACCGTTTGCCCCTGATTTTCATTGAAATTGGTTTGGTTGGTACTTTCACCGGCGATATAGTCGCTCCAGGTAAAGCCTCTATTCTGGAAATAAGCACGAGGGCCGGTAAATACGCCGGCATTATTGGTAAAACCGAATAATCTGGTTTTTCCCAGCAAATTGGAGCCTGTACCGGCACCGTTTGGATCGACCAGGCTGCCGTCAGCATATCTGAAGGGTACGTCATGGTAGAACGTCAAACCGTTTTGAAGCTGCGGCTGGTTAGGCTCAAAATCGACGCTCAATTTCGCCTTCACATGATCGGTAGGGGTCAGCAGAAACTGCGCCCGTCCACTCAAGCGGTCCCTGTTGTAAAGACTGTAGTTGTTGTCAGCAGCATTGGTATAGTAACCGCGTCCTTTATCGACAATGAAGGAACCCCGCCAAGCCAAAAGATCATCGATCACACCGCCGCCGAGCGCGCCTTTGAGAATGAGCGCTTCACGCAAACCATAGGTCGCCGAGTATTCCGCAGTGGGGATAAAGGTAGGGGCCTTGGAAACAACGTTGACCTTACCGGAACTGGCGCTCAAGCCGCCCTCGGTTCCTCGGGGGCCGCGCGTCACTTCCACCTGGTCAACATCGTAGAAACTGAAATTGCCGAGCTGCGATAAGCCATAGCTGACCCCGTCAACCGTTATGCCTACGCTGGGATCTTGAGTTTCGGTAAAACTTCTCTTGCCCAAGCCGCGAACCGATAATGAAGCGCCGCGCGTATTATTTTGGTTAAATTGGACGTTTGAAGCGCGCCGGGTAATAGCACCTAAGTCTAACGCAAGTTCCCGGTCAAGCTCTTTGCCTGAAACAACCGATACCGACTGCTTTACGTCATGCAACTTTTCCAGCTTTGAACGGGCGCGAACCACAACCTCGCCCAGATTATCGGTTTCATCCGCTTCTTTTTTGGCGAGCGCTTCCGCAGCAGCGGTTGCTCCGGCCACTGCCGGACCGGTTCCCGGTACCGCTCCCGAACCCGGAACCGCCGCCGTCTCTTGCTGACGCAAACCGAGCGCTCTTTGCGCGGCTTGCAACTGTTCCACTTGTTCGCGCAAACGGGCATTTTCCGCCTGCAATTCATTCACGACTTTCGCGCTCGGCGCTTTATTTTTAGAACTTTTCCTGGATCCTGCCGCCTGCACATCCTGGACAGCCATGATGGCAACGCCGACCACAGCGGCGGCTATGCACGCAGAAAGCTTTCGACGGTGGCTTACCGTATGAGGAATATTCTGCCAACTGATGCCATCTGAAAAAGTACCTCCCAAACTATATGTCATTATTTATGCTCCTTGTCTAAAAAGATTCAAACCTATGTAACCGCTTCAAACATATGAAATGTACATTTAGTTTTTGCTTGACTAGCTACTTAAGTTATTTATTTAGCTAGAGTTTTCCCACAACACGCAGGATTAGTTATCGATGTTGCAAGCTCTGCGCCATAACCGGCATGAATTGAATTTTTCTAAAAAATACGCAGCATTAACGATTCATAACATTGATTTTTATATGGTTTTTATATTGGTACTCATGCAGACACATCGCTAACGCATAGGGTTAGTAGTCTTCCACGTGTTTTGAACTGCTCATCGACACACACCTTCTGTTAATACAGTGTTTATTAATCAGCATCTTAGGAATGCGTAAACAAGCCTCTTTCATGGATCTGTTTTGTAGAGGTCTAACACAAACAGATAGTCTGAAATGGATGAAATGTATCGGGATCAGTCAAGGAAAATGACTGCCGCGTTAGTCAGCGGCAGGGGTCTCAGGAGATTTTTTCATTGAAGGGGGCTCTTCTCCATGATTGTGACGGGATAACCATGGCATTCGATTCTTTCATTAACATGCCCCCTGATCTCGAATAAAACCCTTCGGACTCCGGCGTATACAAGTGCAGCTTTTCTACTTGGCGCTCGTGAGATTTTTTCTCGATAGCCGAAAAACCATGTTCCTGGGTAAACAGGCCGCAGCAAGCATTCCAGCGAACAGGGAATTAATACTGACAGTTGAGGCGGGGTAGATGTGGCGGCGACTTTAGTCGCCGATTGAATGGTAGGTTGTCACTGGCAGGGCGACTGAAGTCGCCCCCACAATCATGTCCATGTCTTAACTTAATCGCAGTGACGCGTTGCGTGGGAATGCAGTGCTGAACGCGCTACACCCAGAGAGTGGGACGATTTATATTCGAGGCATCACTCGCAACGCATGGGTATGTGATATTTTTACGCGGGTTCCCAAGCTCCAGCTTCGCGAGACTGAAAGCTGGAGCTTGGAAACTAACTCGCCCGACTCTATCTTTACTCCTTAATACGAATCAGGTCATGACAGCCTTTGCAGGATTCGCCGACTTTTCCAAACTGGGTCTTGATTGCGCTGACATCACCGGTTGCCGCCACTTTCGCCAATTCGTTTGCGGCCACGTTAAAGGTGTTGGCAGCTACCGTCACTTCTTCTTTTTTCTGGAAGAATTCAGGCTTGAGCCGGGTTTCCTTCCAGCCGACGCCTTTGTCCGTACCTTCACCATACAGAGCACCCAATCCGGAATTGGCAACCGCAGCAATCGCATTTGCGGCCGCAGCGACAGAGTCTTTGTTAAAGGTTTCGGGATGATCCACTACCTGATTCTTGATTTTCGAAATATTCCAGGCTGCAAAAGAATAAGCCGATTGCCGAAATCTTATTTGTTCTTCAATCGGACCGGCTACCGCAGCGTTGGCTGATGCAGCCACCAGAATGGCGAGGGTTAATTTTTTTTTCATTTTTTAGTTCCTGTATGTTGTAGAAATAATTAAGCGGTTTAAAAACTTGAAGGCGCTTGTGCGATTTGCTGCCGGCTTTGCGCCAGATAGAGTTGCGATACGCCGCCCGAAACACCCCAGACCACTGTGCTGGAAATAATCAGGGACAGAATAAAACGCATAGCGCCAAATCCCTTATCATGATTTGTCGCAACAGCTTCCGCCAACGCAATAGGGATTTTCTTTTTTCCGGTCAGCATCGGCACAACGAGGTTGGTTTTTTTAACCCAACGGTAAAAAATGATCGCCGCTAAATGCAGCACAACCAGCGCCAGCAGAAAGTTGAATGCGGTATTGTGCCAACCGGTCAACTTGTCGCTAAAGGACTTATCGATAAGGTCGAACAACGGCCCCTGAAAGGCGATATCGTCGTTGGCAAACAATCCGGTGCCCACCTGCACCGCCAGCGTAGCGATCAGCGCGATCACCGACAGTCCGCCTAATGGGTTATGGCCAATGCCCTGCCAGCGGCCCTTAAGGTAAGCGGCCAGCCGCGAGAAGGTAGGGAAAAAAGTTGAAAACCGGGAATGCGTCGAACCTATAAAGCCCCAGATAATGCGAAACACCAGCAAACCCAAAATAAAAATGCCGATACGGCCATGCCAGTCGATCAGCGCGCCGCCGATTTTGGCGGTGACATAGGCCGCTGTCACGGACGCTGCGAGCAGCCAATGAAACAGCCGGTGCGGCAGGTCCCAAATATGAATAGCAACTTTCATCTTGATTCTCCTTTTAACCGGCGTACTTCACGGAGCAGCCGTACGGTTTAGTACTGGATTTTGCCACTTTCCTGCCTGCGGCGAGATCGGCCAAGGCTGCACTGACATAGTTTTCGGCCTTGCCAATATCGGATTGATCGGCAGACGGGATGCTGTCTATGCCGCCTTTGTAAACCAGCACGCCTTGCGGATCGATGATAAAAAACTGAGGCGTATTGGTTGCGCCGTAGAGCTTGCCGATTGAGCCGTCACTATCCAAAACGGTATTGGTCGGAGTCGCGCCGCGATGCGCATTGAGTTTCCTGGCGGTCTCGCCGTCGACATTGCCTTGTTTGCCCGGCGCCGAAGTGATGACTTGCAGCCAGACGATGCCTTTGGCGACGGCGTCTTTTTGTAAATTAGGGATATTGCCGCTTTCATAATGTTTCACCACGAACGGACATTCATGGTTGGTCCACTCCAATACCACGGTTTTACCGTGCAGATCGGCAAGTTTTATCGTGCTTCCGTCGGCTGCGGCGCCGGAAAATAACGGTGCCGGCTTATCTACTACAGGTTCGGCATTGACTGTTGTGGATGCAAAAGCGAAAGCTAAGCTCACTAAAGTAATTTGATAAAGTCGATGTAAAAACATAATTGGCTCCGTAATAATTATAAAAGGCACGGCACAAACCGTTCCCCGGACTCTCTGTGTAACGGTTTCAAGAAGCTTCTGCGACGACATGATTCTCCCTCCCTGGTAAAAAAATCGTGCGCCGGGAACAACCTGAAAATAGTAAAAAGACAGAAAATCGATCCATCGAATTCCTGCCAAAATTGATCCTTCAAACGCGAACAACAAATTAACCCACTAACGCCTACAGACGTTGTCGTCGCCTCAAACTGAGACTTGACCGGGTCGACACCGTCTGACGACGTTACTTAGCCAGTTTGTTCGCTTCCATTTTGAGATTGCGAGTCCTTCGCGACCTCTCTATTCATAAGGCCACCGCCTGCGTGACAATTTCCGGGGTCAATATCTGCGGCAACACGATCGGTTTCGTTGAGCTACCCGCTCCCGCCGGATAAAAGACATACAGCGGTACGCCGCTACGCCCGAATTCGGTAAGAATCCTGGTAATTTCTGGATCGCGGTTAGTCCAATCGCCTTTAAGATAGGTAATCCCGGACCGCTTAAAGGTATCGACGACTGAGCTCTGGCTCAAAGCGACTTTTTCATTAACCAAACAGCTGATGCACCATGCCGCCGTCATATTCAGAAATACCGGCTTTCCCTGGCTGCGCAATTCATTTAAGCGCTCGGCCGAGTAAGGCTCAGCGTTCCTTACCGGCTCAACGTTAACTAATGGCGTAGCAGCCGTGGTCTCTACGCCAAAATAACCGCCGACCAACACCAATCCCAGCGACAACGCGGCCACACTGAATCCGCTACGCCGCCCTGCCTTCCCGGTATGTTTAGTAAATTCATAAAGCCAAGCGGCGAACGCGATAATAACCATCCCGCCCAGCGCTATCGCAACGGCATTGACGCCTGCCTGTTGCGCCAACACCCAGACCAGCCACACCGCTGCTCCATACATCGGAAAGGCCAAGCCCTGCTTTAATCTGTCCATCCATACGCCGGGTTTCGGCAGGCGTCGCTGCAAAGACGGCCATTGGCTCAACAGCAAGTAAGGCAGCGCAAGGCCCAAGCCCAAACAGAAAAATACCGCCAAAAGAGAGGCCGGCGGTTGGCTTAACGCGAATCCCAGCGCCGCCCCCATAAACGGAGCCGTGCAGGGCGTCGCAACAATGGTCGCCAACACGCCGGTGAAAAAACTGCCGCTGTAACCGGGGCGCTCGGCCAGCGAAGAGCCGATTCCCGCTACCGAACCGCCGATTGAAAATACGCCGGACAAACTGAGTCCTACGGTAAACATTAAATAGGCAACCACCAGCACAAATACCGGCGATTGGAATTGAAAGCCCCAGCCGATCTGGGCTCCGCCTGCCTTCACCGCAATCAATACCCCGCCGAGCAACGCAAAACTCGTCAGTATGCCCAGTGTGTAGGCCAAGCCTTGCAGCCGGGTTTGCAACGGCGAATGCTGCGCGTGTTTTATTAAGGACAAGGCCTTGATGGACAGCACCGGCAAAACGCAAGGCATCAGGTTCAATGTCACGCCGCCCAATAAAGCCAGCAGCAAGGCGGATGCAAGTACCAAATCGGGTTCTCCGTCCTTAGCGGGAGCGGCCTCTAAAACCTCAGACTTAAGCGCAGTAATCCCAGAAACCGCCGCGTCGCCGGCGACTTGCACGCTATAACCGCGCGTAACCGGCCCGCTGCCGCTGTCTTGCGTAATCGCCAAAACCCCGGACAGGCTTTCGCCCGGAGACAAACGCACTTCTCCCGGTTTCATTTGCAACTCAAGGGTATCGCCTGAAAGTTGCCAGGGCTGCTCAGCCCCCTGTACTATTTTTCCCCACTCATCGGGATAAAACCAAACCTTTTTAACGCCGGAAGATTGCAGCCTGGCGTCAGTCATTCGCAAAGCTAAAACATCGTTGCTATAGGCTAAGCTTATCGGCCAAGGGCTGACTGACGGCAAACTCGCACGGGCAAGTTCAATCAGCGGGCTGCCGGTTCCGGCGTCGGCACCGGGCGCAACAACCGGCAAATCCAGCGCCAAATCCACTTTCTGGGGAATGCATGATTCCTTGCAGACCAGCCATTTCACTTTAGTTTTGATCGGGAATACGCTGCCTACACCACTGTCTTGCGGCACCTTAATTTTGGTCAGTAAGGTGACTTCATTTTCATAGCCGTAACTCGTGACCGGCCCCAGTGTGATGCGGTTGGGAGTAGGCCACTGAATTTTGTCCGCTTTTGCCCCTATCGGAAGCTCATAGGCTATGGTGGTGGCTAAACCTGAATCGCCGGGATTTTTCCAGTAGGTGTGCCAATGCGGAATAATGCGTTGCTGCACGCCCACCAGAATCTCGTCGCCGGGATGCACCGCATCGACGGACGCAACCAGTTGCGCGGCGACCTGCTCGGTACCCGCTTCAAACGAGCTCGCCTGTGCGTTGCCGCAAAACAGCGCAAACAAAACAATAATCAGTGGATGAAGTTCAAACATAAAAATCCAGAGTTATCAGTAATAAGGTCATGTCTGGTAATGAATATACCCTGCATATCAGATTCTGTTTTTCACCACGAAGACACGAAGAAAAATATAATCTTCGTGTCTTCGTGGTGAGTAAAAATCTTAACTTGGGTATATTCTTTCATGAGTTACCTAAGCCTTAGGAACGCAGATGCTTATTAAAGAAACCAATGGTGCGTTCCCATGCCAACTTTGCAGCGGCCTCGTCGAAACGCGGCGTGGTGTCGTTGTTAAAGCCGTGTTGTACGCCCGGATAAATGTAAGCTTCATAGCTGATTCCGGAGGCTTTTAGCGCGGCCTCGTAAGCCGGCCAACCGGCATTGATGCGCTCATCTTCCCCGGCATAATGCAGTAACAGCGGCGCTTTGATTTTTGCGGTGTCTTCGGCGCTCGGCTGACTGCCGTAGAAAGGTACGCCTGCCGCCAGATCGGGAAGCTGCGTCGCCAGGTAATTAACAATGCCGCCGCCGTAACAAAAGCCTACCGCGCCTACTTTGCCGTTGCCTTCGGGCAGGTTTTTCAGCACCGCGGCGGCGGCGAGGAAGTCGGCACGCGTTTTGGTTTGATCGAGCGATTTGAAAAGCTCGCGCGCCTTATCCTCATCGCCCGGATAGCCGCCTAACGGGAATAGCCCATCGGGAGCGAAAGCGATGAAGTTATCCAGCGCGATGCGCCGGGCAATATCTTCGATATGCGGATTCAGGCCGCGGTTTTCATGCACGACCAACACCGTCGGCAGTTTGCCGGTGAATTGGGCGGGCTGGACCAAATAGCCGCGAATCGTGCCGTAACCGGCGGGCGAAGGATATTCCACATATTTCGCCGAGATACGCGGATCGTCCTTGCCTATCTGCTGCGCCTGGGCAAAACGCGGATTCAACGCCTCAAGCAAACCCTCGGCAGTCAGGCCGAGCAGCGTGAATTTTGCGGCCGATGCCAAAAATCCCCGGCGCGATAGTTCGCCGTGGACGTATTTATCGAATAGTTTCAACACTTCAGGATCGAAGTCTTTTGCTGTTTTGCGTGTCATAGTTTCACCTAATAATTATCGTTCCATCTGTTCAGAACGTTGCACGTTAAACCTTCCAGGTTTTAAAATCTGGAAGGTCTGCATATCGGCATGTTTACCCTCGTTCTCACGTAGCGTGCTCATCTTTATACACATCTCATATCGAGAGCCTTCCGAGCTTCCAAGGCGATGACGAAATCCCTCGCTCATTCCCAAGCTCCAGCTTGGGAATGCAGTCTTGGAAGCTCCAGCTTCCCGACTCGCGAAGCTGGAGCTTCGCTAACTGGGTTCCAGCCGGAGCTTGGGAACCAGCGCAACATTGCACGTTAAACCTTCCAGGTTTTAAAAATCTGGAAGGTCTGCATATCGGCATGTTTACCCTCGTTCTCACGTAACGTACTCATCTTTATACACATCTCATATCGAGAGCCTTCCGAGCTTCCAAGGCGATGACGAAATCCCTCGCTCGTTCCCAAGCTCCAGCTTGGGAATGCAGTCTTGGAAGCTCCAGCTTCCCGACTCGCGAAGCTGGAGCTTCGCTAACTGGGTTCCCAAGCCGGAGCTTGGGAACCAGCGCAACATTGCAAGTTAGACCTTCCAGGTTTTTAAAACCTGGAAGGTCTGCATATCGGCATGTTCCTCGCCTAACGCTAGGTAAGGTACTGTTGAATGACGACAGCTCGTAGATACTTGTGTATAACAATGAGCGCACCGCGTGGGAACGAGAACACGAGAACCGAGCTATTTCGCCCGCCCTTTAAACCCTTGTGTAATCAAAGGTATCCTGTAAGCGGAACCGCGTCCTACCGCATAAAGCGTCTTCTTGTCGGTACCGGCAAACGCTATGTTTTGCGGCTTCTTAGGCAGTGCAATAACACCCAACGCCTCACCCTTGGCGTCAAACACTTCGATGCCGGAATTCGATGCGACATAAAGCCTGTCGTTATCGTCTATCGCCAGACCGTCCGCACCGCTGGACCAAGCGTTTTCTTCATTTTTCCAGCCGTCCAGCTTGGCAAAGTTTCTCCGGTTGGAAATCGACCCGTCAGCGGCGATGTCATAGGCAAGCACATGTTCGCCAAGGGTATTGGCCACATACAGCACAGTTTCATCTTTATTCAGCTGAATGCCGTTTGGACGGTCAACATCGTTAGCCAGACGTTTCAATTCGCCGGTCGGTGAAATGTAAAATACGCCCGGATGAGAAGCCGGTGGGTTAGGATTTTCTTTAGTCGGACGCGTGCCGCTGTCGGTAAAGTAAATGCCGCCGCTCTTATGAAGAACGACATCGTTAGGTCGTTGAAAGGCAACGCCTTCGAAATTTTCGGCAAAAACCTTCTGCTTATCGGCCGGATAAACAATGCCGACCTGCGGTTTAAGCGTTTGCACGGCGATGATCTCGCCCCCGGCATTTAAGGCAAGGCCGTTAGCGCCGTTGGAATTTTCCAAGAAGGTTGAAACGGTATTATCGGGCGCGATACGCACAATCCGGTTTTCATTGGTTTCAGTAAACAGCAGGCTGCCGTCCGAATAACCGATCGGACCTTCGGTGCCTTTGAAGCCGTCCTTGATCAATTCGATAATGACACCGCCGGCCGACACACCTGGAATAGCCGGAGTAACCGGGTCATCGGCCTGTACAACAGCTGCAAACGCTAACGCGCCCAGCACTGAAAATAATTTTACGTGTGAAGTTTTGAGTAACATCTTGTTCTCCGGGTTAAATGTAAATGTTTTAAAGCTGAAGAGTGGACGGAAAAGCACCAGGCTTGCCGCCCACCCTGTAAAACCGGTTAAAATTTCGCCCGGAAATGCACGCCGTAGTAACGCGCCTCGCCATAAGTGCCGGAAGCAGCAGATTGAGTGCTAATTTGCCCGGCATTAGTTAGGTAAATGGTGTCGAAAATATTCCTGCCCACCAAATCCAGGTTGTACTGGCCATTTTTAGTGCCGATACCGATACCGCCATCGGTGACATGATAGGCATCCTGTTTGCCTGAACCCGATAAGCTGGCGTTATAGTTGGCAGCCGATTTATAACTGTCGACCAGGAACGCATGCCATTGCAAGCCGTGATCATTGAACTTGCCGAAGCCGAGAGGCACTTTATAGTCCATGCCATAGTTAGCGGTAAACTGCGGCGCATTAGGAATGGTTTGACCGGATTGGTCACAATTTGTAGTAAGTCCCAACTCTGCTGGGCAAGGCGCATCTTTAAAATCGTTATATACGGCATGGTTGAAGGAGCCGTTCAGAAATAAGTTCAAGCCTTGCGTCACGTTCCAATTAGTCTCCAGTTCCACCCCTTGCAACTGAATTTCTTTGATATTCCCCAGAGTGGTCCTGTAACCCGAAGCTGTACCTGGATCAATCACTGACAGCTGGGATTGAAAACCATTAACCACCGTGTTGTACAGGTTTACGTTGACCGCTAATTGACGATTGAACCAGTTGCTCTTGACGCCTAATTCGTAGTCCATCACGTCTTCGGGTTTAACATTTTCAATCGCGCCAGTCGTGTCATTAAATTGAGCCGCTCCTGACTTCTGCCCGCCTGACACCGAGAAATAAGTCATCAGATCTTTGGTGATCTTGTAGCTAGGGTTGACCAACCAATTTTGTGAATTCTGACTAAAACCCTGTTTGCCCTGGGTCCATTTAACGCCGTTATTACCGAGGGCGCTATTGCGTATCGCTAGCGCGGTGCCGGTAACAGCCGCACCACCGACATAGCCATCCGTGCCTTGGTTGTAGCGGTCTTCATAGGTATCACGCAAACCCAGCGTTAAAGTCGCGGCCTTAGTGATATGCCAGTTAACTTGTCCGTAAGCGGCATAACTATCAACTTCCGGATTTCTAGTACCGGTTTTCATCACCCCATCCAATGATTGTCTTAATTGCTCCCTGCCGGCAGCGGTTGCATTTAATGCCGCAAATTGAGCGTCACTGGCATAAAAAGCACCGGCATCAGTGCCATATAAGCGCTGATTTTCGGCCGTTGCTTGGCTATGCATCCAGAAAAGCCCCCCTTGATAGTCAATCGGCCCCGGCTCTTGAGACGCAATACGAAGCTCCTGCGACCATTGCTTATTTTTTATTTGCCAGCCACTGATATGCTGAATATCAGCGGTAGTAGAATCGCCATCGTGATGCGGTTCGAATAGCGCATCACGATAGGCGGAAACCGACGTTATTTTGTGTTTAAGAACATCCCAGTTGATCTCTGCGGACACCCCTTGCTGATCGCCCCGCGACACCTGTCTATCATTCTCGGCTACTTTGCGTGGATCGCCGATCACAGTAAGAGGCTGCCCGGAGTTCTTGAGAGAATTGAACCAATCGCGCCCTAAACGTGAGCTAAAAGTGATAGGACGAACCCGGCCATCGGTAAAAGTTGCTGGATCATCGATAAGCGGGCCAACACTCATGGTTTGCGAAGAGGTGGCACGATCAACAATGACTCTTGCAGAAAGCACATCGCTTGGCGTCAACAAAAACTGTAGCCGTCCCCCCATTGCATTAGTTTCCTGTAAACGACCATCGGTTTTGGGCGCATCCAAATTGGCAATAGAGCCATCGCGTCTATCGACATAAAACGAGGCACGATAGGCGAGTAGACCCGGCAAAACAGTGCCTGTCGCGCCGGCCTTGCCTTGTAAGGAATCACGATTACCACCGAAGCCATCGACGTAATAACCGGATTTAAAGGATGGAGCTTGAGTGACGACGTTGATTAAACCCAGGTTGCTGTTTTTACCTTGCAAAGTACCTTGTGGCCCGCGCAAAACTTCAACATGATCGATGTCGGCGTAATTAGTCCAGGTTGAACCCACCCAAGACGACCAGACGTTATCGACCATGACACCGACACTAGCTTCCATCGATTCGTTGCCACTGTTTTTACCCAGACCACGCAAGGCAATACTGGTTTGTCGCACGTTAGTCGCAGTAACTCCTAAATTAGGTACCCGACGAGCAAAATCCGACACACTGACGATATTATCGCGCTTCATCTGTTCGCCGCTGATCACCGCAATCGGAATCGGCACTTCCTGGAGTTTTTCTTCCTTACGGCGCGAGGTTACGACGACTTCCGATAGATTCTTGGGTTCGTCATCGAAAGATTTCTCTTCTTTTTTGGGGGACTCGGCAGTTGCAACAGCCGTCGTTGCTGCTGCTGGGACTGGCTGGGCCGGTGCCGCATTAGCTGCCGTTCCGACATTGCTATTGGAAACCGCTTTTTTAAGCTGATCGTTTTCCTTCTTGGTTTCGCCCAATTCTTTTCTTAGCCGCTCAACTTCTGCCGCCAAATCACCGGAACTATCCGTGGCAAAGCTGTAGTCCGGCGCTAACAAACAAGCGCCTGCAATAATCATCGCGGCGCCGTTTAGAGCCGCCCGATTATGTTTATGTGTCTCGATTTGCGCTGTGTTTTCACCCGCTTTAGCGGATAAAGACCGGCCGTCAGTCTTGTTTTTTTTCAGCGATTTCGGGCCCTTGGTTGTAGCCGGCCGCCCTAACCTGTCAATATTCATCTAAATTTCCTTCTTAAAAGTTACTCATAAAATTAAGGTCAGCTCTGTTTCGTTGGGCAAAGCATCCCTAGCCGGCCCCAAAAGGGCCGGTTTAAATTCTGTTTTTTGCGTTGATTACTTGCCGGGAATAGTCAGAACCGATAACTTGGTAATTCCGGATCGTTCTATCGATGACATCACTTTGGCTACCGTGCCGTATTGAACGGCGTCG
>Ga0208636_100196_pt1 | contig 17735 bp, 16 predicted proteins | sample LakWasM103_HOW12_2_FD_183921 | JGI IMG/M metagenome (GOLD analysis project Ga0208636, IMG submission 183921) | Freshwater sediment methanotrophic microbial communities from Lake Washington under simulated oxygen tension - Sediment Metagenome... | ecosystem: Environmental > Aquatic > Freshwater >... | reverse complement strand
ACATTGTTGGCTTTTATAATAGTCAGCGTTTGCATTCCACACTGGGCTATCTGCCGCCCAATGGTTTTGAACGGAAAATGGCAGATGAACAACCTATTTTGGTGTCCGAAAAAACTTGACCACTACAAAACAACACCTTATAAGTACCTCGTTCCATGACCCATAGAACAGTTACCTATCCAGCCAAGTTTTCAAAAGGTTTCTCATGCGTTCAGAGGGGATATATAAATCAATATCCTTGCCTTCTCTTATCCTTGATCTCCAGATCACCTGAATCATTTCAGACAAGGCAAATCTATCAACATCAAAATAAATGTTTACATCCTGAAAGAAGCTAGAGATTGAAGGAAAGGCGTAACAATTCGTACAAATAGCCACCGCCTTTTTATGCCGGTAATGGTTGCTTGCTTTAATATTAACAGGAACATAACAAAGGATTTCAGCTTTAACTTTAGTGTCTTGCGCCATTGCCGAAGAAAGGTTAAATTTATTGGTGGTGGTAAATTTAGAGGGTGCTATAGATTTAACTATACGGTCTTTCGGACCTCTAAATACCGACCACATGACATCATAAGCGGAGACATCCAGACCCCTAAAGAAGTTCTGAAGATTGATCTTAAGAGTAAGCAGGTCTTCAGGTTTGGCCTTCTCGTACCAAGAGGATGACAAACGCCTCTTCCTCCCAATATGGTTAAGTTTCTTATCCTCTACCAGTCTGACCAAGTCTTTAAAGTCATTACCGCCTTGATCAACATAATCTACCAACTCACCGTTAACGATGGATTTCATTAGATAACTATCACCATGATAAGTAAACCAAGCATCCATCACAGAACCTTTAAATAAGTAGGTCATGACGTAGACTTCATCAAAGACTTTGAATCGTTCCGGGGAGCCAACCCAAAGAAAGAAGGAATCCCTAAGCTTATATATATTGCCACCCTTAACAGCATCCATGAAGCTGCTAAACTTCAGACCTTTATTATCAGTCACGGAGTAAGGCTTTGAACCTACTTTCAGCTTAATCAAGCCGTCAGGTTGGGTTTCTTCAGCCACTACGGAATCATTCAAAAGAAGCTGGTAGTCTCGCTTAGAAATGCCCTCAAATGGCCGCACAAGGTCGGTTACTTCATCCAGAATTAAGGTGTAGTTGCGATCTTTAAGGATTTCTAAAGAAGCAACGTCCCAGCACTCTAACATTCTATGCGTGGTGATAATGGTTTTATTATCTTCCGCTAATGCCTTGAATCTATCCTGGAGAGACTTAGCGGTCACTGTAGCTTCTTCTCTGTTCGGAATGAAGGAGGGCCTTGTTAAGGCTTGGTGGTATCGTTCAACTTCATCCAACGTGGGTACAACAATGATGTAGTTCTCGTTAGGTGTACTATTGATTAGTTGTATAGCCCATGTGGACTTACCTCTGCCCATGACTGAATCAATTATAGTGAGGTTGGTTGGTATAAAAGGATTGTGCATTGTTAATTCTGTTGGGTTAGGTTAAAAGAAAGTCCACGGCAGGCATGTTCGAGCGTAGCCAGTCCTCATCCTGAAAACTGACCGTGCCCCACCTAAACCTGTAGACCGCTAACGGGCACCGTAACGATGCCTTATAGAATAGTGGGCCTTTATAATTAACTGCTAATAGACCTAGGTTCTGTTGACGTTTTACCAATCAGGTAGAATTGAGCATTTTGTATAGAATGAACCGGATAGAATTAAGGGATGAAGAGTGGACTTGTATTTTGGCAAGCTTAAGCACTATCGCAGAATTGCTACGCGATATGAGAAAAAAGCTATTAATTACATGGGGATGTTGTCGTTTTCCTCGGTGCTCTTATGGTTGAGATGAAATGTCAACAGAACCTAGGCAACAAAAAGCCCCCGCTAGTATTGACCGGCAGAGGCTTAGTTTGTCTGTCTTAGGTGTTTTGGCTGTTTAACTGCCTAACGAATATTCCCCATCAATTATCTTATACAGAGTGGTTCTACTGATCCCGAACTCTGCCGCCAGTTCCTTTTTATTCACATGGACAGATAACCGTTGCTTGATGATTGCCAAGGTTTCTTGGGACAACTTAGGGGCTGCTCCGATCTGCTTACCTTGCGCTTTGGCTGCTGCTATTCCTTCCCGTTGCCGTTCTCTAATCAATGACCTTTCAAACTCAGAGAATGCACCCATCATTTGAAGCTGTAACTTCTGTATAGCGTTATCGTCACCGGTGAATATCAGGTTTTCTTTGTGAAACTTAACGCTTATTCCGCGACCGGTAAGGTCTGCCACAATGCCCTGTAAATCAGCCAAATTCCTTGCTAGGCGGTCGATACTGTGGACATGTAGAGTATCACCCTCCCTCAAGTATTCTAGGCATTCTTGAAGCTGTGGGCGGTTTATATCCTTGCCGCTTATCTTCTCACTAAACGTCTTATTAAGCTCTATACCTGATAGCTGCCGGTCTGTGTTCTGGTCTATGGATGAAACTCTGATATACCCTACTTGATGCCCCATGATCTTCCCCTCGTTACCTTGAATTAACTGTAAGGTTATATCTTAGGATCATGTGGACATACTGTCAATAAATTAAAAATAGACTTAGCTGCACACGGTAGAATCAGGGCTACAGTCTGGTGTCTATGGTGTTCAAAAAGGTATACCTGCTGGACACGGCTTTGTAGATTGGTCTTGTTAAGAACCCTACCATACTGGAGTTATTACCCAGCCTCACTAACTCCCACAAAATAGGTGAAGGCTTCGTTTAGTAATTCATTATCTAGGCTGTTTAGAGGATAGAAGCCCTCATTTGCATCTAGCTCCTTAAACAGTACTCCTAAAGCCATAGCTAATACATTCCATACAGGGCTATCCTTTTCACGCACCTTCAATCCGTTAGCTAATGCCGTAATGGCTACTGTGATTTTATGGGGACGTTGTCCGAACTTACCGTTATAGATGTCTGGCTTATGATCCCAAACGGCATTGATAAGCTTAGTTGCGTATGGTGCAGGCTCCATGGTGAAAAGTCCCATTGCTGCATAGTGTGCAAGTGCGTTCTGAACTACTACAGCGGCTTCGCTCTTTTTATAAGTGTTGGTGATACCGTCAAATAAACCCATTGTTTTTGTCATTTATAGTTGTTTAGGGCTGTTAAGTATATAAAAGCACTTGCTGTTTTACTAGCTATCCCCTTCAGTCTTATTCATCCAAGCTCTTACCGTGGCAATAGAACCGTTGAGGTTCGGTAAGTCAATCAAGGACAGCTGCAGGTACTGACTGATGCGAGACAATGTAGGAAAAAAACTCAGGGTCTGCCTGTCCCTATTGGTTCGAAGGGGCCTATGGGGAAAAGTCCCCGCCCCTGAGTAGTCATAACACCTCAAACAAGTTTCTGAAAAAATAGTTGCCGGTAGAAAACCTTTTTGCTATCTCCAAGAAACAGCCCGAATTCCTTTGAAATACGGCGAATATTTAACGAACTCTAACAGTCCAAGGCATCAGCATTGCTTTTAATTTGGCGTGGTTTAAATCGCTTCTGCTTCGGAAAGCTCAAGCGTTATTTTGGGAAGACTTGCACTCATAAAAGACTTGCACTAACGAAATGCAAGTTATTGATATTTATAATTAATTTACTTTAAACTTGGAAAATCCTGTGGTAATCTTCAATCTCAAATTGACATCAAATTAACCTTAAATTTAACCAAAAATAACGGGAAGAATAACAATGAATGAAGATCAAATCATGGAACACGAATTTTTAAGCCCACGCCTTGTAAGAACTAATGTGCTGTTCCGTTCGGCAGAAATGCTGGGAGGGTTCGATGTGTTGTTGTATACCTATAAAAATAGTCTTCCCCTGCACCTGTCAAGGGTAGAACTACCTGCGCCGGATGAGTGGCTAAAGTGGGGTATAAACCTCCGCTTCTTTAAATGGGAGCTTTGCGTCTACACACTGACCAAGCTGCGTATAGCGGAGATAAAATACGAGCGATACAAAAAGGAGTTTTACGAACTTGAAGCTTTGGAAGGCTTTGATGACATGATAGAGGAATAAGCCAAATACAAGCCCGTAGAGACGCTTTGTGACTCTGAGTACCTTTATTAAGGCAGGGCTTGGTAACAAAACGCCTCTACAGGTAAATAACAGGGTCTCTGCGTTTAAAACGGATAAAGCTTCTAACTTTATGTAACGGGCTTCCCTCCCACTTTATGCGTTCAACTGTCTGGCTCTTAAGTTCTAAATCGTCTGAATTAATATAGCTGGTTATTGATCCTATATTCTTAGATCCGGCAAGGTGTCCGGTGATAGCTCCTACAACCTTTTCACTAATACCCTGCCTTACGACCAACTCAGTGATTAGTGTGGTTCTGAAGGAATGGAAGGATAGCTTTCTAGGCTTACCGGTACATTCATCAATATTGTTTGTGATGATTCTATCCCGTAGTTCCTTAAATTGCCTCGTCACTGTTCTGTCAGTTAATCTGAAAGTAAAACCTCCAGGCAGTGCCAATGATGAATGTAGAGGCACCACCCTAGTGGATTGTTCCGTCTTGCCCTTATCCTTGAACTTAAAGAACCAACAAGGCTTGTTGAATGTGGTCGGCATCTTAACTTCGCCTGTTAATAATTCCCCCATCCTCGCACCTGTAGTAACTGCTGCATGAATAAGAAGCTTTAATTCATCATTGGCTGCACCATATAAAGCAAGTACTTCCTCGGAACTGAAAGGGGAATAGGACACTGATTCCTTAGGTATTCCGTGGGCGCTGAAGGGATTGTCCCCAGTAACAATCTTAGACTTTTTAGCTCTATCCCATACTTGCCTAAGTCCGTACACATGCCCATTCAGTGTCGATCCTGCTACACCTTTGTTTTTATCCTGGACAATGTAAGCATTCACCATATCGTAATCAATCAATGAAATATCAATATCATTTTGGATTGTGTGCTCAAGGAACCAATCAGTAGCCCGTCTGATCTTGAAGATAGTCTTTGGCGCTTGGTTGTCTGCTTCCCGTTCCGTTATCACTTTGTTAGTAAGAAACCGTAGCATCTTGGTTTTATCGGGTCTGGACTTGGTCAATACATCCAGCATGAAGGCATCGTTATCTGCCACCTTTAGTGGGTGGCCTGTGTCTGGATCAACCCCAAACTGTTTAACCGATTTATCTACGATTGCTTCAATATGTAATGACTCGTAAGTTTCCAAGCCATTCAGGTGGGGATGTGTCCGGTTAAACTCTTTTGATCTATTTAAAACTACTTGCTCCCATGCTTCGTAGGTGTCATCAATGCCTTGGTTAAGTTTATAGATTATGTCATCCCTTAACCGCTTGGCTTTGCTCAGACTATCAGTACCTAACGATTCAATACGAATGGAAGGGTGATTCTCAAACTTTGGATGATCCCTCAACCGCTTGGGCAGGTTGTAATGCAACCACCATATATTATGTCGCTGTCTGAGGTGTTTCTGGTCTTTGGCTTTCTTCATTATGGCGTTATCTGGTAGAGTCTAAAAAGAATAAAAAATACCAGTTTAAATACCATGTGTAAAGTCTGCATGTCCTAATACACGCGATCCGTGGCCTTGATGTACGTTAGTCGGAGACTCCCTGCTTCTCCGCCATATATACAAAAAAACCGATTGTTTTCTAAAGACAATCGGTTTTTTTATGCCTGCTTGCCCCACCTTGTGCGGCGGCTCCTATTGAATCTCATTGAATAAACTATCGGCAACTATTGCCGATCAAATCAATAATTCACTAAAAGACAACATGAAAATTGTTACCTGGAACTGTAATGGCGCATTAAGAAAAAAGCTCCATGAAATTGATCGTCTTGATGCGGACGTAGTCATAGTCCAAGTATCGAATAAGCTCGAATTTCCGGTATTCATCGAATAGAGCAACAACGACAGTAAGAGCGCGGCAATACACTGGAAGTTTTCGCCTTGTCACCGCTTAAAATCCTATGAAAAATTCTGTCGTTTGTTTAAATTCACCCGCTTGATGCCTAACAAAGCTGAATTTTGCGGAATTCACCTGTCTCCAAGCAAAGCACATTTTTCGTTCTGAAAGCCTATTGGACTTTCTATCCAACGACTGGCTATCAAAAAACCAGTAGGCTGACCACACTGAGATAGATCAGGAGGCTGAGCAAATCCTGAATAATCGTGGCGACCGGACCACTTCCGTAAGCGGGGTCTTTTCCCAGTCGGGACAGAATCGAAGGCAACAAAAGGCCGATGCTGGTGGCAATGCTGCTGGCGCAAATCAAGGCAACCGACACCGCAAACGCTAGCGATGCGTTAAACGCAAGCCAAATGAACGGAAAAACAAACAGTGCCAATGAGATGCCCAGGTAAAAGCCTGTTTTAAGCTCACCTTTTAACAACTGCATAATCGGCGTACTGCTGAACGAAAGCCCCCGCACCGCAATCGCTTCGGATTGAGTTCCGATGGCATCGGCCAGATACACAATACCGGGGATGAAAAAGGCGACCGCCAAATCAGTTCTCAACGTACTTTCAAATGTTGCCATAAGTCCGGTTGCCAATACGCAGCCCACGGTTCCCACGATCAACCAGGGCAAACGATCCACCACGCGGCGTAGCGGGTCTCCTTCAATAGCAGACAAAGCTTGATCCGAGTTTCGCCAGATCCCGACCAAGCGATCCATATCCCGGATATGATCCTCCCGCATGAGTTTGAATACCGTGTGCGCGGGGACGGCACCGAGTAGGCGTCCTTGATCATCCACCACCGGCACGGCAGGTATTTGATGGGTTAACGCCACCTCGGCCACTTGTTCCGGATGATCGGCAAGGGTGACGCTGGTGATATTGCTGTTCATCAGTTCATTGATAGCCATCTTGGGTGTTGCCGCCAAGAGTTTGGACAAAGGCACTACACCTTGCAGCCTGTGATCAGCATCGGTGACAAACAGCAATTCAACGGAATCGAAAGCCGCAGTGTGGCCGGATAGCCGCCGCCTGACCTGCGCAACGGTTTCATCTCCGAGAGCGGTCGACACCGAACTGTACATATAGTTCTCCGCCCGGTCTGTGGAATCTTTCACCCTCGTGATGGGTTGCGAGGGCTTGTTGATTTTACTGGCTATTTCTTCGGCCTTTTCACCTAACACGGACATCACATCCGAAACAATGGTCTGGAGCTTCTGTGCCGCAGGTATCGCCTGCTCTTGCAGGGCTTTGCCGATTTTTTCGATGATGTTTGCCATGTTGATTCCTCTTTCAGATGATGGGAAGCGTCAATTACAGGCTTCTGAGATGGCTAGTCGCCGACCAGCTCACCACATGCGACAACCCCATATGATTTTGAAGATGATTGATTACGCTCTCGGCCCGTTCAGGTAAGTCGTAAAACTCAATGATCAGAGGCAAGTCCAGAGACAAGTCCAGCAGACGGCTAGTACGAATTTGTCCGTCCGGACCAAAACCCATAATACCTTGCAATACAGTAACGCCTGATACTTTCTCTTCGTTGTGTAAAAAATCAATGATCTTGGTGAGCAGATGTTCAGCTTCCCGAAGATAAATCCGTACTACCGTAATAGATTGAGCTGCCATAACCAATTCCCCACTAATGTACCTAACCAGACCACCGCTACGCCAAACAGGGCATTGATGGCGAAAATGCTCAGCAGACCATGCAGTTCAAGCCGGATTTCGGACAGCCTGAACGCCAGCCACAGCGTTGACGAAATCGTCAGCACACCGAGCAGTAAAACAAGAACAACCGCCCGAAGCTCGGGTGCGGAGTTCAAGCGCATAAACGCGAATTCCGCCAGCAATGCCAGCAAAAAAGCGACGACCAGCCCTAGCATCATATCGGCATAAGGCATACCATGTCCCAGCCAAGGGTAAACATCGTTCGCGAAGATCATCCGCCCCCATACGAGACCGAACCAAACGCCCACCAGACAGAGCACTGCACTCAGGAAGATGTTTAAAAAAGCCTTTAGTAGATTGCTTTCTTCGAATAGGTAAAACGTTTCCAGGGCAAAGGTGGAAAAGGTGGTGTAGGCACCCAAAAAGCCGACCAGAATCAGCGCACGGTATTCCGCAGCGTAAACGAAACGTTGCAGCATCAACAGTGCTGTTAGAAAACCCATCAGGAACGAGCCGGACACATTCACGAACAAAGTGCCGTAGGGGAAACTACGACCCAATACGGCATAAATGCTGTTCGCCACGAGAAAGCGCGTCACTGCGCCCAAGGAACCGCCCAAGGCGATAGCGATCAGTTGATTCATAAGTCATCCCGCAGCATAGGGTTCAGCGTCGAACGCCGCAATAAGTTTTTTTATCCCTGACTGTGCCTCTAAAATCATGGGGCTCAACCTAAAGATTTTAATACCAGCACCAGACCCGATAGTGCCAGAAACACCGAGAAAATGTGACGGTATTTCTCACGGTTGATCTGCGCGTAAAACACCTCGTCACTTAGCACGAAAATCAGTGCACCAACGGTCAGATAGATAAGGTTGTCGTAGATAGGCACATCGATCTGCCGCCCACTGAACAGCCATAAGGTCAACAGCTGTACCACTGCGAAAGTGCCGTAAGAGGCGGCCACGGTCACCCGCGCGACATCTTTTTCATAATTCTTGTGATGGACGATGGCGGTCAACAACGAGCCGCCCAGATTGCTGAGCCCATGCACTACACCCATGATCACGAAGTAAGCGGTTTCATATTGCATCATTCGGTCGATGAGTCGGGCTATGGCGGTGGAAAATTCCTTCAGGGCAATCAACAGCAGAAACGGGCCGATAATCAGGCCGATGTTGATGCGCATATGAGTCACCAGGAACAGGAATACGGCGATGGGCGGTAACGTCAATAGCAATATTTTCCGGTAAAAGGCAAAATCGATATGGGCATGGTGTTGGATAATTTGCAGCAGGTTGATAGTGAGCGAAATTGGCAGCAGCACGATCAGTACATCGACAAATTCGTATCCGAACAGCAGTAAAAGAGGCGTGCCGAACAGTAATATGCCGGCCCCGAACAGGGACTGAATGACAGATGTAATCGCGACGATAAGCATGATGTCAGCTGCCATGACATTTTCCTTTGTGATCGTTCGATGACTCAAGCAATTAAGGTTTAAATCGGAATTACCTCTAACCAGCGGCTACTTTTCCGGTTGCAAAATGATAGTATTAAAATATCCTCCTCTTTACAAACTTTATCTTGGACTCGGTGCCCGCCTAACCAGAGCCAATAGCGTTTGATTTGAGTTCAAATGAATATTCTTATTCTCCTTGTTTTGTCGCCCGTCTACCTTATTAAAGCTCCGCTTGCAGGCCAGGTATGCCGATGCGCTGAATGCGCATAGCATTGTCGCCTTCCTCATAAACCGGCAGTTTTCCCTCTATTTTCCAGAGCCGGAAAGCGAGAGCTTGCGATAAAACACGAATCGGATAATCGCGCGGCAATTGTTGCAGATAAGGCTGTATGGTGACGAAATCGATCGCGCCGTACTGCTGCATGATAAAGCGAAGGCCGCCATTGGCAGGACCGATGTTATAGGCCAGCAAGCCCAGGAACAGGTCGTTGTGCATCTCGGTCAGATAGTACTTTAATGTAGCGGCGGCGATAAAAGCATTGTGCCTCGGATCGAGCAATGAAGGTTTGCTCACCGCCAGTTGTTTACCGGCCTGCGCCATGACCGCTTTAGGCACCTGGGTAATTTGAAATAATCCATGCCCGCCATCCCGACTGTCTCTGGGCAAAAAGGAGGATTCCGTCGCGGCGATGCCTTGCAGAAGATTGGGATCAATATCGAACACCTTGGCCGCTTCAACAATAGCCGGATTATAGGTCTCTGCCCGGTTAACCATCTGTAGCAATTGTGCCGTATCATAACGCCGGTAAGCTGCGTAGACCTGATGCGCCAGCGTAACCCGACTGGCTTCCTGCTTGCCGCCGACCAGCATGCGAAAATGCCCGAACGCTTGGGCGAAATGGTTTTGCAGCACAAACCAGCCGATAACCAGCGCAAAGCTGAGTGCCAGAATAGGGGCTAATATCGCCGCCCTGCCCTGTAACCATTGTCGCAGTCTCCACCAGCCTATCAGCAACACGGCGGCCGCAACGATCAATGCCAATACGCCGATTGCAAACGGCAATAAACTGGTGAAAAAACGGGTGCCGGAAAACCAACCCGCCGAATAACCCAACAAAATCATCACCGCAGAAACCGCCGTTATCGCCAAACCCAGCACTTCAAGGCCGATCATCAACAGCCGGTGTTTGAAACTGCCAACCGGCGGTTTGGGCAACTCTTTTTTTGATGTTTTCCGTGTCATTCGGGGTTTAGGTTTAGGTTTTGGAGCTGTCTCCAGTTTGACACTGGCCCGTTTTCGAGGCGCTGCCGGTTTATTCATACGACTGCCATGGATGGTGGAAGTGTCGCGACCGGTAGGGAACTGGTGCGACCAAACAGATTATCCAGTTTCGGTAAGGGTCGAAGTCGTAAGATTATAGCTTGAAAGACCGTAATCCGCAGACCGAACACGCTAATCATGCTTGGCAAAAATAAGCTGATCGGTAGCAAAACCCAGCGCCTTGGCCCGATCGATCAATGTCTGCAAAGTCGCCTCGGGCAGTTGTTTGGTTCGGGATAATATCCAGAAATAAGAGCGATCCGGCCCGGCGATCATCGAATAAGCATAATCTTTTTTATCCAGTTCAATAATATTGTAGCCGCCATAAAACGGCCCGAAAAAAGACACTTTCAGCCTCCCTTTATCCGGCTGTTCGACAAAATAAGCCTTGCCTTGCGCCTCGTGCCATTCCCCGGCCTTCACATCCCAACCCTTATTCAGCACATCAACGCCGCCATCGTCCCGCAAGGTATAGGTTGCAGAAATATTCTCCAAGCCCCGCTCGAATCGATGATCGAGCCGCGCGATTTCGTACCAGGTGCCCAGATAGCGGTTAACCTCAAAACCGTCAACCGCCGTCACCCCTTCGGGAATGCCGGTGCAGCTTGTCAATAAGGTAAAAATCAGCATACATAATGCTTTCATGCGCAATCCCTTTTAAAAGTGTTTTATAAATCAGTCGGCTAACTGTAACCGCCAAACCTCCGGCAATCAACTTAAAGGCATTAGACAAGCCATTCATCCGGCGGCAACAACGGCAATCATTTGCCGGTTGATAACAAACTGCACGGTTTTTTCCAGACCATTCTTTCGGGATACGCCATCAATTTAACATTGGCCGAAAATCCTTAACATTCTTTAACTTAACTTTACCTTTACGAGCCTGTTCCGACTCCCTTGCTGGCCGCTATATTGCTCAAGAACTTATGTAGTTCCGTTAAGTCAGCTAGACGCTGTCTTACAAGAACGGCAATACGGACGGCCAACCGGCCATCCATCAATGATAACCAAGATGAGGATAAAATCATGAGTATTAGCAGTATAAACAGTAGCAGTTCCGCAATGATGTCAGGCGCAATGAAGCGCCCCGATCCGGCGAAAATGGCCGAAGATTTATTTTCGAAACTGGATACCACAGGGAAAGGCTATATTGAAAAAAGCGATTTGCAATCTGCGCTTGGCAACGTGTCGCAATCGGATAGCTCAAGCAGCTCCACTTCCGCTGATGACATGTTCTCCAAAATGGATAGCGATGGCAACGGCAAGGTCACCAAAGAGGAAATGTCGGCGACTATACAAAAAATAGCATCGGAACTGGATGGACAATCCCCGAGAATGCGCATGCAGGGCGACATGCCGCCACCGCCACCGCCCGGCGGCGCTCAAGGCGCCCAAAAATCAAGTTCGACAGACAGCTCAAGCTCCAACCAGGACATTGAGCCGGCAGATGCCAATGAGGACGGCACGGTGAGCGCTAAAGAGGCGCAGGCCTATGCGGCATCGCAAGCCTCGTCCGATACGTCATCGACGTCAAGCGCCGATGCGCAGTTAATGCAAATGTTGGCAGGCGGCATGCCGCCCCCGCCGCCGCAAGAGGGCGGCCAAGGCGGTCAAGGCTTTACCAAAGATCAACTGACCTCAATGTCAAAAGACCTGAGTTCGACAGACAGCGAAAGATCCAAGGTAATGAGCGATGTAGCCGCCAATTTCGATGCTGCCGACATTAACGGCGACGGCAAGGTGAGCGGTAGCGAAGCGAGGACTTTTGAGGATTCGAAAAACGCGTCCGGCACCGGCAGCAGTACCGATACGTCATCAACGTCTTCTGCCTCAAACGCCGATGCGCAGTTCATGAAACAGATGGTGCAATTGCTGAAATCTTACGGCTTCGATCAGACAGCGGAAAGCAGCGGCTTTTCGACCTCCGCTTAATTTAAACCCTGCCGTTAGGTAATTTTCACCACGAAGACACGAAGAACACGAAGTTTTATATTTTTTCTTCGTGTCTTCGTGTCGTCGGCAATTGCTCTACCTCCTGCATAGTCCGCATGGTCGTACTTGACTTGCATAGATTTCCACCCCAGCCCGACATCAGCCCGACATCGTCGAGCTGGGGCATTTACTCGGCAAAAGGAATATCTATTTCGATACGCAAACCGCCTTGCTGCCGGTTACTGGCCTGAATGCGCCCGCCGTGCGCCTCTATCGCACGATAGGCGATGGCTAATCCCAGACCTATACTGTCGGCTTTGCCTCGATCGCCGCTACGGAAAAACGGTTCGAAAATCGCCGCCAAATCGCTCTCGGCAACGCCCGGCCCCTGGTCATAGACCGCCACCTGTAAGCGGCGTTTACCGGTATCGAAACGAACTATAACCGCCACCTCACCGCCTTTTTTGCAATGCTGCAACGCATTACGCAATACGTTTTCAATCGCGCGATGCAGCAATTCGCTACGGCCTTTGACCACAGTTTCTTCAATGCCGTCATAGCGAATAACAACCCCATACTGCTCGGCTTCAAAACGGGCATTTTCGACAATATCGTCCAGCAAACCGCCGATGTCGAAATCATGGCTTTCGCTGCCGGAAACACCGGCTTCCAAACGGGACAGCACCAATAATTCGCCGACCAGGTCGCTGATGCGTTGCGATTCCCGTTCAATACGTTCCATCATCGCCATAATCTTTTCCGGTTGTTGCTGGGCCAGACCGATAGCGGCCTGTATCCGCGCCAGCGGCGAACGCAATTCATGGGAGACATCGTGCAGCAAGCGTTGCTGGGCATGCACCAAATTATGAATCTGTCCGGCCATGTGATCGAAATTCTGCCCCAGATCGGATAATTCATCGCGACGCTTTCCCATCGATGAACCGACTCGGGTATCCAGATCACCTTGCGCTAGCGCGGTAAAAGCGTTGCGCAAACTGCGAATCGGCTTGGCAAAATACCAGGCCAGCGCCGCACTGAATATCAGACTGGCAAACGTACCGGCCAAAATCGGCAACAGCGGCGATGGCGGCACACGTGGCGGCTTGGGAGGACGCGAAAAATAACCATCAGGAGGCGGAGCAAAACCGGCATCCGCTTCTTCACCCGGCATGCGCGGCGGACGATCGGCAAAACCGTGTTCCGGCAGCGGCACAAACAGCAAATAACGATGTCCATCCTCTGTCGACACCCTACGAATCGCCTCAGGATAGGCGGCCTGCAAGAATAGTGTACGCGCCTGCTGCAAAACCTCGGGCGCGACGCTACGCTGTAGAAGTTCCCGGTCTTGATCGTCAACCGCATAAACCGGCGGAAAAGGAGCATCACGCATGGCCTCAAGAAAGTTGCGCAACCCAGCAACTCCGCCATGCCGGATAGCATTATCCGCAACAGCGACAAACGATGCCGCGTGCCTGACATCAATCGTATGCTTGACCGTTTCAGTTCCCTGCCACGCGTTATGCCTTAACCAGACCGCCGTGCCGACACCGATACCGGCCACCAGCAAAGCCAGCCAGAAGGTAAGGAAAAACTTCCAGAACAAACGCCCCATGCCCTTACTCCTTCACCAATTGGTAACCCTGACCGCGCACCGTCTGAATATAAGAGCGCCCGTCGCTTTGACAGCCCAGTTTCTGGCGAATGCTGCTCATATGCACATCGATACTTCTATCGAAACGCGCCAAAGGCCGTCCGAGCGCTTTTTCCGACAATTCGTTTTTGGTGACGATACGGCCGACATTCATCGCCAGCGTTTCCAGCAAATTAAACTCGGTACTGGTCAGATCCATATCCTGATCGAACCATGACGCCTTGCGTTTTTCGCCCCAAATTCTCAAAGGGCCTGCAACAATCGGCCCGTTGCCGATGGCATCGCTTACAGGCTGGGTTCGACGTAAAATCGCGCGGATACGCGCCGCCAGCTCCCTTGGCGTGCAGGGCTTGGACACATAATCGTCCGCTCCCGATTCCAATCCGATAATCCGGTCGACATCATCGCCTCTGGCGGTAAACATCAGCACCGGAATACGGCTTTCCATACGGATGCGCATTAAGACTTCGGTGCCTTTTATATCCGGCAACATAATGTCGAGTATCACCAGCTGGTAGTCACCCGACAAAGCCAGCCGCCGCCCCGGCTCGCCCTGATGGGTCACTTCGACCGCGAAGCCATCCTGTTCCAGATAATCCTTGAACAGCCCTGCCAGTTCCACATCATCGTCAATGATTAAAATTTTCGTCACGCCCGCCACCTTAATTACTTTGTTGACGGCATCATAACTTTACACCGTGACAACCGCCACACTCCGCCCACTGGATTTACCTGAATTTACATTTCAATAACAGCGCTTTACCTGCATTGGAGCGATACTGAACACGACGGAATCAACCCTGTTCCGTCGCCTCTTTTATTAAATACACGGAGATTTTTTTATGCGCAAACTGCTGTTGATTCTACCCTTATTACCGGCGATAGCCTTAGCTAACCCGCAAATGCCCGGCGAACCGCCTTTATTACCGGAGATAGCCCTGGCTGACCCGCAAATGTACGGCGAACCTCCTTTCGGAGGCATGCCGCCATCCAAACATCATAGATCCGGTCATAACGAAGATCATCTGCCGGGCTTTTTGCATCAACTCGATCTGGGCGAAACGCAACAAAGCGAAATCAAAGCGCTGGTCAAAGCCCATCGCGCCGAATTCGATGCCAAGCTGAAAAATGCAATAAGCATTGGCAAGGAGATTCATCAGCTAAGCTTTTCCAACGACTACAGTGATGACAAAATCCAGGCGCTGCTTAACAAGGCGGACGCCATTCACAAAGAAACGGCATTGCAGAAATCCAAGCTGGACAATGCCATTTTTAAACTGTTAACCAAGGAGCAACAAGAGAAATTGCAAAGCAAAATGGCTCATTTCGAGGATTAATCCATAGCGCTGCATTGCGCGCCCGGTTATTGGCTGGGCGCAGTTTTCAAATCCGAAAAACCTGTTTTCCGGTTCCCAAGCTTGAGTATTATCCAAATCAGGCTAAAAGCATTTTTCACCACGAAGACACGAAGACAAATACTTAATTAATTCATTGAAAACTTCGTGTTCTTCGTGTCTTCGTGGTTATTCTTACTGTCGCCGTATTTACCCAATTTTACATTTTGCTAACATTGATTTACCTGTAATTCCGGCATACTGAATCCTTCATATCAAGCCACCACTCCCTCAAATCGCCATGAACAAAACTACGGCTTATTTTCCGGCAATGATCGCCTGTGCAGTTTTCCTGACCGGTTGTTTTTTCCGCCCGTCCCCGCCCACCTCGGAAGAGCAGGCTGAAAAGGTCGGACAGTTTATTGCCGAGGGCGGCTACTCTCCCGCGCACAGCTACGCGATCTATTCGATCCGCGAAACTTGGCGGCATGCTGGTCAAGCCGTGGAAATTTCAATGCTTGCTCCGACGGCTCCGGGCGTTTATCCGCTGATTGTTTACCTGCCGGGCTTGGGAGAGCATGCCGATGGCGGCCGACTCTGGCGCGAAACCTGGGCTAAAGCCGGTTACGCGGTTTTCAGCGTGCAGCCCCTTGAAATCGGCGAAGCGCTCAAAGAACTGGGGCCAATGCAGGGAATGGGCGACGATGCCGGACTGCCCGGACCTCCCGAAGACGAACAGGGCCCGCCTGGCGACAACAAATCCATGCCGTCGAAAGCCCTCAGAAACAGTGAGCTGCACTACCTGGGACATGAACATTTCTCGCAGGAATCCCTGAACAAACGCATCAACCACCTGCTCTGGGCTCACGCTCAACTCAAGCTGAGGTCAACGTCAGGCAAAGGCTTGTTTGCGGCCGCGGATTTGTCGCGATTGATCATTGCCGGTTACGACCTCGGCGCGCAAACAGCGGCGGCGATGATTGGCGAGAAATCCGGGGCCGATCTGTCCCAAGCGCAAGACTTCAAGCCGCTTGCCGCAATTTTATTCAGTCCATCCGTCGATATGGCGCTCGGCCAGGTCGCGACCCGTTACAAAAATATTTCCATTCCCTTGCTGGTGGTGACCGGCAGCGAGGACGACGATCCTTACGGGATCAGTTCTCCTTATGTGCGCACGGCGATCTGGGAATACGCACCGCTTGGCAATAAATATTTGCTGCTATTAAATAAAGGCAATCATCAATTATTGGCAGGATCTAACTTGGAACATCGGCAAGAGCCGGGTTCACCTCAGGAATCCAGCGGAAAAATCGGCCCCGGCGACGCCATGCCGCGCTTTGGCGGTTCTTTCCAAGGCGGTCCGTCCGGCGGCCCTCCTCCGGGAGGCATGATGGGCAGGCCGCCGCATGGCGGTCGGCAGGATAGCGAACAGGATTTTAAACATATCGCCGCCGTATTCAGCGTATCCGGCGCATTTTTAGACAGCATCGGCAAGTCCGACGGCCTTGCCCAATCGTGGATTTCGGGGAAAGCCAATCAATGGCTGAAGAAGTCGTCAAACCTGAAAATGAAGTAGCCTACCGATGAGAGCGACAAAGAAAAATACGCTGTGGTTAACAGTACCGCTAATATCGGGATGTTTTATGGTGGGCCCTGATTACCGGCAGCCGCAAACCCAATTACCGGTAAACTGGAGCACTACCGAAACCGGCAGCCCGGCTGCAAAAATGGCCGACATCAACCGTTGGTGGACCGTTTTCAACGATCCTGTTCTGACGGAACTGATGGGGAAAGCTCAAGCGGGTAATCAGGATTTATATCAGGCTGAGGCCAGATTACGTGAGGCGCGCGCTCATCGTCAGTTGGCCAAGGCCAATTTGTTGCCGACATCGTCGTTAACAGCATCGGCCCGCCAAAGCGGCAGCAGCGAGGCTGCCGGTGGCGGCACCACCAGCGAGCTGTACAGTAATAGCCTGGATGCCAGTTGGGAAATCGATATTTTCGGCAAAAAGCGGCGCGCCATCGAAGCGGCCGAGGCGAACATGCAGGCGGCGCAGGAAGATTTGCGCGATGTTCTGGTCAGTTTGTGCGCGGAAGTGGCGCTTAACTATGTCGATGTGCGCAGCTACCAAACCCGCCTTAAAATTACCGAAGACAACTTGGCCGCACAAAATGAAACCTACGACATTACCCGCTGGCGGTACCAAGCCGGATTGACCACGCAGCTGGATGTCGATCAGGCCAAATTGACAATGGAAAATACCCGCGCCGGAATCCCCAGTTTGCGAAGTACGCTGGAACAGGCCAAGCACCGGCTGGCGCTGTTGCTGGGCCAACAACCCGCAGCCCTGAAACAGTTGCTGGCCGCATCCGCCCGGATTCCCGCCGCCTCTGCCGAGATCGGCGTTGGCA
>Ga0208636_100191_pt1 | contig 17925 bp, 18 predicted proteins | sample LakWasM103_HOW12_2_FD_183921 | JGI IMG/M metagenome (GOLD analysis project Ga0208636, IMG submission 183921) | Freshwater sediment methanotrophic microbial communities from Lake Washington under simulated oxygen tension - Sediment Metagenome... | ecosystem: Environmental > Aquatic > Freshwater >... | reverse complement strand
CCACATGCAGCGTCACGTGCGCGCGGTGCACGCCCATGGCGTCGATCTGGTCCAGCAGCGTCTGGTCAAAGTGCAGGGCGGCGGTGGGTGCTGCCACGGCACCGGGGTTCTTGGCAAACACGGTCTGGTAACGCTTCGCGTCCTCCGCCGAGTCGGTGTGGGTGATGTAGGGCGGCAGCGGCACGTGGCCGTGGCGCTCCATCAGCGTGTAGGGGTCGTCACCGGCGTCATTGCTGAGTACAAAGCGGAACAGTGGTCCATCGGCATCCGGCCAGCGGCCCAGCATGGTGGCGCTCAGACCATCGGCGTGGCCAGGGGCGCAGACCAGCTTCAACGTGGCGCCGACTTCGGGCTTCTTGCTGACCCGCATGTGGGCCGCGACCTGGTTGCCGCCCAGCACGCGTTCCACCAGCAGCTCCACCTTGCCGCCGGTGGCTTTTTCGCCAAACAGGCGGGCGTTGACGACCTTGGTGTCGTTGAACACCAGCAGGTCCCCGGCGCGCAGCAGGGTGGGCAGTTCGCGGAAGATGCGGTCCACTGGTGGTGTGACCGTGCCGTCCAGCAGGCGCGAGCCGCTGCGTTCGGCGGCCGGGTGCTGGGCAATCAGTGCCTCGGGCAACACAAAGTCGAAGTCGCTGAGGGTGTGGCGAGTGGAAACGGTGTTGACCACCGTGGCGGGAACAGAAGATGGGGTCATGGATGCTTGAGGGTTGAACAAACCCGTGCCAAGGTTGAAAGAACGGGCAGAATTGTCCCATGCCGCACAGCACCGCCCCAGCCACCAGCCCCAAAGCCACTGCGCGAGCCCCCAAAAGCGCCACGCAACAGGCCCTGGACAAGATGGGGCTCAAGCGCGACATCGATCTGGCCCTGCACCTGCCGCTGCGTTACGAGGACGAGACCCGCATCACCAAGCTGCGCGATGTGCGCGACGGCGACACGGCGCAGATCGAAGCCCGGGTGACGGCCTGCGAGGTCAGCTTTCGGCCCCGGCGCCAGCTGATCGTGACCGTGGACGATGGCACGGATACCTGCACCCTGCGTTTCTTCAACTTCTACCCATCACAGCAGAAAGCCCTGGCGGTGGGCAACCGCATACTGGCGCGGGGCGAGGTCAAGGGCGGCTTTCTGGGCCGCACCATGCTGCACCCGAGCTTTCGCCGCGCGGGTGGCGATCTGCCCAAGGCACTGACCCCCATCTACCCCACGGTTGCAGGGCTGTCCCAGCCGGTGTTGCGCAAGGAGGTGCTGGCCGCTCTGGCGCGGGCCGAGCTGTCGGACACGTTTGCGCCTGGGGACTTAAGTCAAAACAGCCACCAGCCCTTGTGGACATTACGTCAGGCGCTATCATTTTTGCACCACCCCACGCCCGATGTGTCGCTGGAGACCCTGCAGGACCACAGCCACCCGGCCTGGCGGCGCCTCAAGGCCGAGGAGCTGTTGGCACAGCAACTGTCGCAATTGCAGTCGCGCCGGGCCCGGGCATCCCTGCGTGCCCCGGTGCTGGCCATGGTGGCCCCGGAAGTGTTCTCGCCACCCAATGAGGTGGAGCAGCCGGTGCTGCTGCCGCTCTATACCGAGCTGGTGGCCACGCTGCCGTTCCAGCTGACAGCGGCCCAGCAGCGGGTGTGTGCCGAGATTGCCCACGATCTGGCGCGCCCGGTGCCCATGCACCGCTTGCTACAGGGCGATGTGGGGTCCGGCAAAACGGTGGTGGCCGCGCTGGCCGCCACCATTTGCATCGACGCCGGCTGGCAGTGTGCGTTGATGGCACCCACCGAAATATTGGCCGAGCAGCATTTCCGCAAGCTCATTGGCTGGCTGGAGCCGCTGGGCATCACCACGGCGTGGCTGACCGGTAACCAGAAGACCAAGGAGCGGCGCGCCATGCTGGCCCTGATCGAGAGCGGGGAGGCCGCGCTGGTGGTCGGCACGCACGCGGTGATCCAGGAAAAAGTTCTGTTCAAGAACCTGGCGCTGGCCGTGATCGACGAGCAGCACCGCTTTGGCGTGGCCCAGCGCCTGGCCTTGCGCAACAAGCTGACCCACGACGGCATGGAGCCCCACATGCTGATGATGACGGCCACACCGATTCCGCGCACCCTGGCCATGAGCTACTACGCCGACCTGGACGTCTCCACCATTGACGAGTTGCCGCCCGGGCGCACACCCATCGTCACCAAGGTGGTCCATGAAGCCCGGCGTGATGAGGTGGTGGAGCGCATCCATGCCCAGATCGCCCAGGGGCGCCAGGTCTACTGGGTCTGCCCGCTGATCGAGGAGAGTGAAGCCCTGGACCTGAGCAACGCCACCCAAACCCATGCCGAACTGCAAGCCGCAATGCAAGATGCTGTGCTACCCAATGGCGAGGCTGTGCAGGTGGGCCTGCTGCACTCGCGCATGGCTCCGGATGACAAAAAGGCCGTGATGGCGGCATTCAAGGAAGGCCACATGGCGGTGCTGGTCAGCACTACGGTGATCGAAGTGGGCGTGGATGTGCCCAACGCCTCGCTGATGGTGATCGAGCATGCCGAGCGCTTTGGCCTCTCCCAGCTGCACCAGTTGCGCGGTCGGGTGGGGCGTGGGGCTGCTGCCTCGGCTTGTGTGCTGTTGTATTCCACCGGAGACGCGCCGCGCCTGAGTGAAGCGGCCCGTGCGCGTCTGCGGGCCATGGCCGAGACCAATGACGGATTTGAGATTGCACGGCGCGATCTGGATATCCGCGGGCCGGGTGAGTTTCTGGGCGCGCGACAATCGGGCGACGCCATGCTGCGTTTTGCCAATCTGGACGTCGATACCGACCTGCTGGAATGGGCCCGCAAGGAAGCGCCTATGCTGCTGGATCAGCACCCGGCGCTGGCGGCCAGGCATGTGGCCCGCTGGTTGGGTGGAAAATCGGAGTTTTTGAAGGCCTGAAGAATATGGAAATGACCGGATTTTTCCCGCTGCTGTGGTGGACCCTGGGTGGGGCGGCCATGGTGGGTGCGGCTATCTACCTGTTCATGGAGTACCAGGCCTATCTGCTGCGCACCAGCGTCATCAGCGTGCCCGGCGGGCTGCGCTTTGTGGCCCAGGGCTTTTCCGTGGAATCGCGCCATGCGGCCAAGGAAGTCATCGTCGTGGCGCGCGAGGCGCGCTACATCCGCCAACCCCTGGCGGGCGGCGATCAGGAAGTTACAACCGGCAGCCAGACGGTTACCGTGCCCGCCGTGGGTCTGAAAATCGAGGTGTCGCGGATCTCTGTCAAGGGTCAGGAGGGGGAAGCCGCCACCGCGACGGGATTCAGCCGCATTGTGTTTGTGGCCAGCGACGAACCCATGCGCAAAGCCCTGGGGCGCACCGGAGGTGAACGGTCCGAACTGCGCCTGGACCGTGTTCCTGACCCCATCGCCACCGATTTCCAGCAGTTTGCCAACGGGCTGCGGGCCTGGATCGACAAGGTGGAGCAGCAAGTGGCTGCGCAGGCACAGGCAGAGGCGCAGCGCCTGCGCGACGCGGAAGCAGCCGCCTCGGCCGCCGAACTGGTGGTTGTGCCCGAGGAGGACCCCACCTTGCCGCTGAGTGAGGCGGACCGCGAGGCCCGTGCCGGTGCACAGCTGGAAAAGTGGCGCACAGCGGCAGGTTTCAAGGGCAGCTCGACCGAAATGAGTTTTGACGCACGCGGCAAGATCGTCTGGATGATCGACCTGGACCCCAGCGGGCGGGTCATCCTGCACGCGGGCAATCGCACCTTCCATGGCAGCCTGATGGGCGCCACTGTGACCGGCATCGGGTCCGAGGTGGAAGTGGCGGTGCGTGACGACTACTGGACAGAAGACGATCCTCGGCTGGTTGCCTTCCGCGTGCTGGGGGGCAGCACACCCGAGAACCGCCGCGCCTGGAAGGAGCGGCTGGATCTGCTCATTCAAAACCTGGGTGGCAAATCCGCACAGAGATCGATATGACACTGACCGAACTGAAATACATTGTGGCCGTGGCGCGTGAGCGCCACTTCGGCAAGGCGGCCGAGGCCTGCTATGTGTCACAGCCCACGCTGTCCGTGGCGGTCAAGAAACTGGAGGAGGAGCTCGACGTCAAGCTGTTCGAACGCAGTGCCAGTGAAGTCACCGTGACCCCTTTGGGCGAAGAGATCGTGCGCCAGGCGCAAAGCGTGCTGGAGCAGGCCGCCAACATCAAGGACATCGCCAAGCGCGGCAAGGACCCGCTGGCCGGCGCCCTCAAGCTGGGCGTGATCTACACGATCGCGCCGTATCTGTTGCCCGACCTGGTGCGCCAGGTCATCAAGCGCACGCCACAGATGCCGTTGATGCTGCAGGAGAATTTCACCGTCAAGCTGCTGGAAATGCTGCGCACCGGGGAGATCGATTGCGCCATCCTGGCCGAGCCGTATCCCGACACGGGTCTGGCGTCCGCGCCTTTGTATGACGAGCCGTTTTTGGCCGCCATTCCCATGCACCACGCCCTGGCGTCGCTGGCCAGTGTGACGACGGAGCAGCTGAAAGGGGAAACCATGCTGTTGCTGGGCAATGGCCATTGCTTTCGTGACCACGTGCTGGAGGTGTGCCCCGAGTTCGCGCGTTTTTCCAGCGACACCGAAGGCATTCGCAAGAGCTTTGAGGGCTCGTCGCTGGAGACTATCAAGCACATGGTGGCCGCCGGCATGGGTATCACCCTGGTGCCGCGTTTGAGCGTTCCGGCCGGTGCTCTGGTGGCCAAGACCCGGCGCCATGCGGACTCCCTGGTCAAGTACCTGCCGGTGCAGGACGGGCCCGCCGCGCCGCCTCCGTCACGGCGTGTGGTGCTGGTATGGAGGCGCAGCTTTACCCGTTACGAGGCCATCGCCGCATTGCGCAACGCGATCTATGCCTGCGAACTTCCGGGCGTGACGCGACTGTCCTGATGCGATGAAAGAAGAGTCTATGGAGCGTGCTGCCCAACCCGGCATCCTGGCGCCGGTTCCCCGTGTAGGCCGGTATCTCTTTTTCACGCTGGCCCCCGGGCCACGTCCGCTGGCCGATGCGCTGCTGCGTTTTGCGCAGCTGGTGGATGGCATCGCGGTCGTGGCGGGGCTGGGGATGGCGTGTGTTGCGGCAGTCGGTGCGGCCGTGCCAGGGCTCAGGGAGTTTCCGGATCTGGACGGCGCGAAGGTCGCGATTCCATCGACGCCCACGGCGTTGTGGTGCTGGCTGCGGGGTGACGATATGGGAGACCTGGTGCATATGACGCGACAGATCGAACACGTGCTGGCGCCGGCCTTGCGTCTGGAGCGCGTGGTCGACGGATTTCGCTATGGCCAGGGTCCCAACGGACATGGTCGGGATCTGACGGGCTATGAGGATGGCACGGAGAACCCGCACGACGAAGCGGCCGTCCTGGCGGCACTGGTTGCCGGCGACCGCGCGGGGCTGGTGGGCGGCAGCTTTGTCGCGGTACAGCAGTGGGTGCACGATTGGGCGGCCTTTGATGCGATGCCCGGTCCGACGCAGGACGACATGGTCGGGCGCCGGCGCAGTGACAACGAAGAATTGGACGACGCACCGGCGTCCGCCCACGTCAAGCGCACTGCGCAGGAAAGCTTCACGCCCGAGGCCTTTGTGGTGCGCCGCTCCATGCCCTGGGCGCAGGGTAGCCAGTCGGGCCTGGTGTTTGTGGCGTTTGGCCACAGCTTCAATGCCTTCGAGGCGCAGTTGCGGCGCATGGCAGGGCTGGACGACGGGATTGTGGATGCCTTGTTCCAGATGTCGAAACCGGTGACCGGTGCGTACTTCTGGTGCCCACCGTTGCGCAACGGGCGGCTCGATCTGCAGGCACTGGGGCTGTGATGCGGATGGTGGTACGTCAAAAAATCGACCTCTACCTGCAACTGATTCGCTGGGACCGACCGGCGGGCTGGCTGCTGTTGCTATGGCCTACCCTGAGCGCACTGTGGCTGGCCGCGGGCGGCTTTCCCGGTTGGCATTTGCTGAGTGTGTTCACGTTGGGGACGATCCTGATGCGCAGCGCGGGCTGTTGCATCAACGATGTGGCGGACCGTGAGTTTGACAAGCACGTCAAGCGCACGGCACAGCGGCCGGTAACGCGCGGTGCCGTGTCCACCCGCGAGGCACTGGTGGTGGGTGCGGTGCTGGCGCTGCTGGCATTTTTGCTGGTGCTGACCACCAACGAGGTGACTGTGGGCTGGTCATTTGCGGCGCTGGCGGTAACGCTGGCCTACCCGTATGCCAAGCGTTTTGTGTCCATGCCCCAGGCGGTGCTGGGGGTGGCGTTCAGTTTTGGCATTCCCATGGCCTATGCAGCAGTGCACGCGGTGATCGCACCGCAGGCCTGGCTGCTGTTGGTGGGCAACCTTTTCTGGGTGCTGGCCTATGACACCGAATACGCCATGGTGGACCGGGACGATGACCTGCGCATCGGCATGAAGACATCGGCCATCACACTGGGCCAATGGGATGTGCCGGCCGTGATGGCGTTTTATGCCGTGTACCTGCTGGTCTGGTCCTGGGTGGTTGCGCCCCTGGTGGCGCCAGTGGGCTGGTGGACGGGCGTAGCTGTCGCCGCAATCCAGGTGGCGTGGCATTTCCAGTTGATCCGCCAGCGGTCGCGCGACGGCTGCTTCAGGGCGTTTCGCCTGAACCACTGGGTGGGGGCGGCGCTGTTTGCTGGCATTGCAGTCGGCCTTTTGGCGTAGTGCCAGACCGCCCCACGGGCCTATCGGTTCCGTGGGATTGCGGTGCCCTTACTTCTTGGGTGCTGAGGCGGCTGGCGCAGGTGCTGCGGCATCGGCCATGCACTTCTTGATATGGCTGTTCTTGGCCGCGCCAGCCAGTTTCTTGTCGGCAGCGGACTTTTCACAGGCGGGGCTGGCACCTCCACCGGCATCGGCCATGCACTTCTTCATGAAGCTGGTCTTGGCCGCGCCGGCCAGTTTCTTCTCCGCGGCCTTGTCGGCGCAGGCCGAGTCGGCATCGGCAGCGTGGGCGGCACCAAAAGACAGGGATAGACCAAGCGCCAGGAGGGTAAGCATTTTTTTCATGGATCGTCCTATTGAGTGAGTGGCAACCGCCACGGCTGTTGTGGAGAGAGTCCACCGCAGGATTCAAATATACAGCGCTCCATATGACAAGTTGTAAGCCCCATTGCTGCGCCCCGTAAAATCGGGCCATGCTGTCTGTAAAAAACGAACTTCTGGAGGCGCTGGCCGCTTCCCTCGAAAAACTCTCCCCCGGGAGCGGTGCCAAGGCGGCATTTGAGTCGCCCAAGGTCGCCGCCCACGGCGATCTGGCCACCACGGCCGCCATGCAACTGGCCAAACCGCTCAAGCTCAACCCCCGCCAACTGGCTGAAAACCTGAAGGCCGAGCTGCTGGGCCAGGCCGCCTTTCAGCGCTGGGTGGACGCCATAGAAATCGCCGGACCCGGCTTCATCAATATCCGCCTCAAGCCCGAGAGCAAGCAGCAAGTGGTGCGCGAGGTACTGGGCCAGGGCGCCCAGTTTGGCTACCAGGCCAGCAACGGCCAGCGCGTGCTGGTGGAGTTTGTGTCGGCCAACCCCACTGGCCCGCTGCATGTGGGTCACGGCCGCCAGGCCGCGCTGGGCGATGCCATCTGCAACCTGTTTGCGACCCAAGGCTGGAACGTACACCGCGAGTTCTACTACAACGACGCCGGCGTGCAGATCCAGACCCTGGCCAACAGCACGCAGTTGCGCGCCAAGGGCTTCAAGCCCGGTGACGACTGCTGGCCGGTGGATCCCGAGAACCCGCTGAGCAAGGCTTTCTACAACGGTGACTACATCCAGGACATTGCTGACGATTTCCTGGCCAAAAAGACCGTGGCCGCAGATGACCGCAGCTTCACCGCCAGTGGTGATGTGGAGGACCTGGAGTCCATCCGCAATTTCGCGGTGGCCTATCTGCGCCACGAGCAGGACAAGGACCTGCAGGCGTTCAACCTGAAGTTTGACGAGTACTACCTCGAATCCAGCCTGTACACCAGCGGCCGCGTCGACCAGACCGTGGCCAAACTGGTGGACAACGGCAAGACCTACGACAAGGACGGCGCGTTGTGGCTCAAGTCCACGGACTATGGTGACGACAAGGACCGTGTCATGCGCAAGCAGGACGGCAGTTACACCTATTTTGTGCCCGATGTGGCCTACCACATTGCCAAGTGGGAGCGTGGTTTTACCAAGGTTGTGAACATCCAGGGCACCGACCACCACGGCACCATCGCCCGCGTGCGTGCCGGCCTGCAGGCCGCCAACGTGGGCATTCCGTTGGGCTACCCCGACTATGTGCTGCACACGATGGTGCGCGTGGTCAAGGGTGGCGAAGAGGTCAAGATCAGCAAACGTGCCGGCAGCTACGTGACGTTGCGCGATCTGATTGAGTGGACCAGCAAGGACGCGGTGCGCTTCTTCCTGCTGTCCCGCAAGCCCGATACCGAGTACACCTTCGACGTCGATCTGGCCGTGGCCAAGAACAACGACAACCCTGTCTACTATGTGCAGTACGCGCATGCCCGTATTTGCTCGGTGCTGGCTGCCTGGGGTGGCGATGTGGGCAGCCTGCGGGGCGTAGACCTGTCGGCCCTGCAAAGCACCCAAGCCCAGGCCCTGATGCTGCTACTGGCCAAGTATCCCGAGATGCTGACCGCCGCCACCAACGATGAAGCCCCACACGATGTGACCTTTTACCTGCGTGAACTCGCGGCCTGCTACCACAGCTACTACGACGCGGAGCGCATTTTGGTGGACGACGAAGCGGTGAAGTTGGCACGCCTGGCCCTGGTCGCCGCGACGGCCCAGGTGTTGCACAATGGCCTCGCAGTGCTGGGCGTCAGTGCCCCGCAGAAAATGTGAAACCTTGGGGTCAGACCACTCGTACAGCGATGTGCTCTGACCCCAACTGATTAAGATGCAATTCATGAAAAAGCAGCTAGGCGGAACCATTTTGGGGTTCATCATTGGTGTGGTGGTGGGTCTGGCCGCCGCGCTGGCGGTGGCGGTGTACGTGACCAAGGTGCCAGTGCCTTTCATGAACAAGAGCCAGAGCCGATCAGTCGACCAGGACGAGGCTGAGGCCAAGAAGAACAAGGACTGGGACCCCAATGCCCCGCTGTATGGCAAGAATCCGGTCAAGCCCGCCGCATCGGCGGCCGCTGCGGCGGCTTCGGCCGCAGCCCTTTCCGGGGCCCCGGCAAAATCGTCAGATTCTTCCAAAGCGGATGCCAAGGCCGGTTCCAAGGGCGAAATCAAGCCGGCTGTGTCCGCCGACCCTCTGGGAGACCTGGCCAGGGCCAAGTCTGCTGCCGGCACCGCCGCCGAGCCATTTCTTTTCTTCGTGCAACTGGGGGCCTACCGCACGGCCGAGGACGCCGAGACGCAGCGCGCCAAGTTATCCTTGAGTGGCATTGAGACCAAGATTACCGAGCGCGAACAGTCGGGCCGGGTTGTTTTCCGGGTACGCACCGGCCCATTTGAAACCAAGGAAGAGGCCGAGCGTAACAAGGACAAGCTGGACAAGGCCGGCCTGGAAACTTCGTTGGTGCGGGTGCAGCGGTAGTTTCACCTTGGGGGGCAGCGACCCGCGTAGCGGTGGAGCGTGGGGGCCGCATGGAGGTCGACGGGAACTTATTGCCACGGGGGCAATCACAACTGGACTTTATTGGAGTGGTTTTGCATGAACATGAAACGGCGTGAATTTTCAAAGGCTGCAGCGGGCGCTGCCCTGGCATCAACTGCCTTGCTGTCGCCATTGGCGCAAGCCCAGGCCAAGAAGCCCGTGGCGGGCAAGGACTATGGGGTTCTGGAGCAGCGGTCTCCGGTGGATGCACCCGCGGGCAAAGTGGAGGTGGTGGAGTTCTTCTCCTATGCATGCCCCCATTGCAACGCCTTTGAGCCTGTCTTCAGTGAATGGACCAAGCGCGCACCCAAGGATGTTGTCATTCGGCGCGTGCCGGTGTCATTCCTGCAGAACCCGGTGGTGTTTCAGCGCCTTTACTTCTCACTGGAGGCCATGAATCTGGTTGACAAGCTGCACGCCGCGGTCTTTACAGCGGTGCATGATGAGCACCGCAATTTCAACGATGCCGCCGCAGCAGCGGACTGGGTTGCGTCCAAAGGGGGCGACCGGGCCAAGTTCCTGGAAAACTTCAACTCGTTCACGGTCGCCAACAAGGCAACCAAGGCCTCGCAGCTCACCAATTCCTACAAGATCGAAGGCGTTCCCGCGCTGGGCGTGGCAGGGCGCTTCCTGACGGAAGGCACAGCCAAAGGACTGCAAACGGTTGAGGCGCTGGTCGCCGAAGTCAAGGCAGGTCGCTGAGCCCTCCGCCGAGGCGATGGCGTTAGCGCATGAAATTGCGCAACGCCGTTGCGGTCAAATCGGGGCATTCCTCGGGGATGAAGTGGCCCGCCGGCACGGCTTCGCCCTTTACAGATGCTGAGCATTGGGCCTGCCAAAGGTCCAGCGGTTTGAACAGGCGATGCACCACGCCCCGGTCGCCCCACAGCACCAGGGTTTCGCAGGCGATCTTCTGGCCATGGAGGCGGCTCTCGCGGTCGTGTTCCAGATCGATCCCCGCACTGGCGCGGTAGTCTTCACATGCGGTGTGGATGGCCTCGGACCTGCAAAAACACCGTTCATATTCCGCCAGGGCTTGCGGTTCGATGTGTGCCATGCCTCCCGTTCCCCAGCCACCGAGCTTGTGGTGCAAATACGCAATCGGGTTGCCGCCGATCATGTTTTCCGGCAGCGGGCTGGGCTGGATCAGGTGAAACCAGTGGTAGTAGGCACGGGCAAACTCCATGTCGGTGCGGGCATACATGTCCAGCGTGGGTGCAATGTCGATGACGCACAGTTTCTTAACCCGTTGCGGGTAATCCAGCGCCAGCCGATGGGCCACCCTGCCGCCGCGGTCGTGGCCGCACAGATAGAAAGTGTCCACACCCACTGCATCCGCCAGCGCCACCACATCCGCCGCCATGGCGCGTTTGCTGTAGTTGCTGTGGTCCTGCAGGCCAGGCAAATGGGACGAGTCGCCATACCCGCGCAAATCGGGCATCACCAGACAGTAGTCATCGCGCAGCAATTGCGCCACCCGGTGCCACATCACATGGGTTTGTGGAAAACCATGCAGCAGCACCAGGGCCGGTTTATCGTGACGGCCCCCAATCCGTGCAACGGCTGCAACGCCGTTCACGGTGAAAGTCCGTGTCTCAAATCCGTCGAACCAGTTCATAAGGGCTTTCAGTACGCGGTCGTTGAAAAATATTGAAACAAATCGATACCCCGGCGACAGGACAGGGCTGCACGTGGGCGGCACCATACAGGCTTGTTCAACACCTCTGTGCAAAGGATACCCCCATGAAACCCTGGATCAAACGTTCACTCTTCGGCCTGTTCGGTGCCAGCCTGCTGGTTGGCGGGCTTTCTGCCTGCGGTCTCCAACACGGCCACGGTTACGGCACCGCCATGAGCGCCGAGGACCAAGCCCAGTTTCGCGGCAAGATGATGGAACGCGTGGCCAGCAAACTCGATCTCAATGCCGAACAAAAGCAGCGTCTTGGCGTGCTGGCCGACAAGCTGCAGGAGCAGCGCACCGCACTGATGGGCAAAGGAGCCGACCCCCGGGCCCAAGTGCAGGCACTGGTGGCGGGCGACAAATTCGACCGGGCCCGTGCCCAGGCTTGGGTCACCGAGAAAACAGCCGCACTCAATAGCAAAAGCCCTGAGGTCATTGTCGCCATGGCCGATTTCTTCGACGGCCTGAATGCCACCCAGCAGACCAAGGTGCGTGAGGCCATGCAGGGTCGCCACGGCTGGTGGCGCCGGGGTTAACGAAGCCTGGTGGGACCCTGTGATGCTCACCCTGCGACCCCTGTTTGCCGGCGTTCGTGCCCTCGGCCCGGTCTTGCTGGCAACCGGAGAGGAACCAGCGACAGAATTGCTGGCCTTGGTGTGGGGCCCCCGGTTTGACCGGGAGCACGCCCTGCAGCTTGCGCGCCGGGCGGAGCCAGGCAGTCTGGCACTGGACCGTTCACTGGCGCTGGCGGCCGATCATTTCGACGCCTTGCCACCGCCACGCCAGCAACGCCTGCGCCAGCACATCCGCCACCGCGCCGGTGGGACAATCGGCGCATGATGCGCATCCTCCTGATTGACGACGACGAGCAGCTGGGTGAGCCGTTGGCGGCCTACTTTGCACGCTTTGAGATGCAGCTCAGCCATGCCACGCGCCCCAGTGCGGGTCTGGCGCAATTGCGCCAGGGCGGGTTTGATGCGGCCATTCTGGACGTGATGCTGCCTGAGATGGACGGCTTTGAGCTGTGCCGAACCATCCGCAAAGAAAGCGACATCCCGCTCATCATGCTGACGGCGCGTGGCGACGTCATGGACCGGGTCATCGGCCTGGAGCTGGGGGCGGACGACTACCTGCCCAAGCCTTTTGAGCCCCGTGAACTGGTGGCGCGGCTACAGACCGTACTGCGCCGCCGCCCCAGCGTGCAGGCGACCGCGCCGCGAACCGACGGACGGCTGAAATTTGAAGGATTGACCGTTGACCCCACCACGCGCAGCGTGCAGTGTCTGGGCGTGGACGTGGAGCTGACCAGTACCGAATTTGACCTCCTGCACCTGCTGGCGCGCGAGCCCGGACGGGTGTTCCACCGCGATGACATCCTGAACCAGCTGCGCGGCCGTGATGCGGAGCTCTATACCCGGGCGGTGGACCTGGTGGTCAGCCGCTTGCGCAAGAAACTGGAACCGCTGGACGCCATCAAGACCTTGCGCAATGCCGGATACGCGCTGGCCTTGCGCCCAGAGCAGCCCGCGCAGTCCCATGGCTAAGCCTGGTCGACGCTGGCATCGCCGGGCACGGCATGCCCTGGGGCACTCGTTGCGGGTGCGGCTGGTGGCCCTGTTTCTGGTGCTAGCCCTGGCGCTGGCCACCACCTTCATCTTTGGCATGCAAAAGGCCTTGAGCGTGGGTTGGCGCGAAGCGGCGCGCCCGCTGGTCAGCGACTATGTGGACCGGCTGGTGGTGGAGATTGGCAGCCCGCCGAGCGTCGCGCAGGCGCAGGCGTTGACGCAACGTTTGCCCGTGAGCGTGCACATCTCGGGTCCCTTGGTGAACTGGCGCAGTGACACGCAGCCCAATCTGATGGCGCGCTACCGCAGCCAACACGAAGATTGGCAGGACAACCAGCCCCGCCTGCTGTCACGCACGACGGCTGATGGCCATCGCATTGATCTGGGCATCAGCGTGACGGCGTGGGAGAACCAGCCCCACCGGGTTGGCTGGTTTACGCTGGCGGCCATTCTGGCGCTGACGGCTCTGGCCTATGCCTATGTGCGCCGGCTGTTGCTGCCACTGGACGACATCCGAGCCGGCGCGCAGCGTTTTGGCAGCGGGGCGTTTGGGGAGCCCATTCCGGTGCGTCGCCGCGACGAACTGGGCCAACTGGCCAGCGACGTCAACACCATGGCCGCCAGCATCCACCAGATGCTCGAAGCCAAGCGTGGCCTGCTGCTGGCCATCAGCCACGAGTTGCGCAGCCCGCTGACCCGGGCCCGGTTGAATACCGAACTGTTGCCGGAAACGGGTGATGTGGCGCCGCGTCGCGAGGCCTTGCTGCGCGATCTGGGGGACATGCGCGATCTGGTGACCGACCTGCTGGAGAGTGAACGGCTGGGGCAGGGGCATGCGGCCCTGCATCTGGAAGCGGTTGACCTGGCCGAACTGGCCGGGGAGGTTGCGCAGTCCCTGACGGCCGACCGTGAACCGCCCACGGGGGCGCTGGTCTCGCTGGACCTGGAGGCTGGCCTGCCGGTGTTGCAGCTGGACCGCACGCGCATGCGACTCTTGCTGCGCAACCTGCTGGACAACGCATTGCGCCACAGTGCCGGCGCGGCACAGTCGCCGTCTCTGCGCGTGTGCCGACACACAGCCGATAGCGCCCAAGGCGTGCAGATCAGTGTGCGGGATTTTGGCCCCGGTGTCGATGCGGCCGCGCTGCCCCATCTGGCAGAACCCTTTTACCGGCCCGACTCGGCGCGGGGGCGTTCGGCCGGCGGAGTGGGCCTGGGCCTGTACCTGTGCAAACTGGTGGCGCAGGCGCACGGCGGCAGCCTGATGCTGCGCAACGCGCAGCCGGGGCTGGAGGTCACAGTGACGCTGGGTTAGCTCTTGTTTTTGCCCTTGCGCTTGGGTTTGTCCGAGACTTCGGTTTGCGCCGCCAATGCGGCCTTTTCGTTCTTGGCGGCCTTGCGCGCCTTCTTGGGGTGGGCCGGTGAGCCATCCTTGGCGCGACCATCCAGTTCGGCCTCCACCCGCTCGCACAACGTGCGCAGAATCTTGATCCGCGCGTAATTCTTGTCGTTGGCCTCTACCAGCGTCCACGGTGCATTGCCGGTGCTGGTGCGCTCCACCATGTCGCAAATGGCCTGCTGGTAGGCGTCCCACTTCTCGCGGTTGCGCCAGTCTTCCTCGGTAATTTTGAAGCGCTTGAAGGCGATTTGCTCGCGCGCCTTGAAGCGCTTGAGTTGTTCCTCCTGACTGATCTGCAGCCAGAACTTGACGACCATCACGCCCGACTCGGCCAGCTCGTGCTCGAAGTCGTTGATCTCGGTGTAGGCGCGCAGCCAGTCGTTCTCGCTGCAATAGCCCTCGACCCGCTCCACCAGCACGCGCCCATACCAGGTGCGGTCAAAAATGGCCACTTGGCCGGTGCGTGGCACATGGCGCCAGAAGCGCCAAAGGTAGGGTTGGGCCCGCTCTTCCTCGGTGGGGGCAGCCACGGGAATTACCTGGTACTGGCGCGCATCCAGTGCAGCGCCTATGCGCCGGATGGCGCCGCCCTTGCCGGCCGCGTCGGCGCCTTCAAATGCGCACAACAGCGAGCGGCCCTTGAAGCGCGGGTCGCGAATCAGCTCCGACAGGCGGCCCTGCCACTTCGCCAGACCGTCTTCATAGGCTTTGCTGGAGAGCTTCAGGCCCAGGTCCAGCTCGGACAGCACGGTGCGGCCATCGGTGTTGACGCGCACCATGGGTGCCACGGGCGAATCCTGTTCGCTGGTACTGGCCAGCTTCTTCTGCAAGGCTTGCAGCAAGACTTGCCCCACCGTCAGCGAGCGGTAGCGGTCATCCGTGCCTTCCACCACCACCCACGGTGCCCACGGCGTGTTCGTCATGCGCAACAGGTGGCCGGCCACATCCTGCAACTTGTCATAGGTCTTGAGCCGGTCCCAGTTCCACTGCGTCACGCGCCAGGCCGTGCGCGGGTCTTTTTCCAGCGCCTTGAGGCGCTTGACCTGCCCCTCCTTGGTCAGGTGGAACCAGAATTTCAGCACCAGCGCGCCCTCGCTGACCAGCATGGCCTCGAAGCGGTTGATCTGGTCGGCCTGGGCGTCCAGTTCCTTGAGCGATAGCTCGCTCAGAATGCTCTGGCGAATCGGCTCCGAATACCACGACCCGGCAAAAATGCCGACCCGCCCCTTGGGTGGCAATGAGCGCCAGTAGCGCCACATGGGCGGGCGTTCACGCTCTTCGTCGCTGGGCATGGAAAAGGCCAGCGTGGAAATAAAGCGCGGGTCCATCCACTCGTACAGCACGTTGATGGTCTCGCCCTTGCCGGCGCCATCCTGCCCGCTGATCAGCACGACCACCGGAATCTTCTTGTTCTCGTGCAGGTCGACCTGTGCCTCCAGCAGCGCCGCCCGCAACGCGGGCACGGCCGCCTTGTAGGTCTCTTTGCTGATCTTGTGGCCAATTTCCGCGGATTCAAACATGATGGTTTTCCTATGGGGAGGGAAGCTTGCCGCTGGCATACAGGCGCCGGGTGGTCGTGACTACGATGAACACATCCTGGGCGGTGAGCGTCGGAAAATGCTCTTTGAGGGTCTGGTAGGCCAAATGGTCGTGGGACTGCCCTTCCCAGCGGTTGGTCATCTCAAAGAACGGCCGCAACGCGTCAAAGGCTGCGGGGAAGATGGACCGCAACTGGGTGTTGGTACGACGTTCGTTTTCGGGGCCGGTGGCATCAGACATGGCGTCTCTCCTGGGCAGGCCAGCCTTCAGGGCTGCGAACGGTGGCCGCAGTCTACCGGGGCACGGGTAGGGTCATTCTAGGGCGGGCCATGGGGCCCCGGTTTGTGTTGGCGCAAACATATCGCCCTGCACCCATCCCCCATCTATGGGATGTCAACCGGCGAGCGCTTCCTATAGACTGCGCCGATGCCGCACTGGGCATCGATCGAGCAGCATGGTTTCAGCAAGTCTTTTCGAGGACAACATGGCAAAACCCCCTAAACGTACCGCCACACGGTCCGCACCCCAAGCGTGGAACGGGACCGTGCCGTCGGCCGCAACCACCGTTGTCAAGCGCATCGAAGGCTTTTTCAGCAAGCCGTACGACGACAACGGCTCCAAGCCGGGTGGAACCTGGACTATTGGCTACGGCACCATCGTCGACGCCATGGGCCGGCCCGTCAGCCCGTCCACACCGTCAATCACCGAAGCTGACGCGGAGGTACTGCTCAGGCGCGACATGGAAGGGGCTGCGCACGATGTGCAGCTGCGCGTGAAGGTGCCGTTGATGGAGTACGAGGCGGCAGCATTGATCTCGTGGGTCTACAACCTGGGGGGTGGCAATCTGGCCAAGTCCACCATGCTGACGCGCATCAATGCCGGGCAAAAAGGCGATGTGCCTGGCGAAATGCGCAAATGGATCAACCAGGAGGGCAAGCCCCTGGTGGGTCTGTTGCGCAGGCGTTGGGCCGAGGCGGCCATCTTCATGGGAATGGACTCCGTCAATGCCTGCGTGCGGGCCTGGCGCGAGATCGACAGCCTGGACGATTGGCCAGCGTTTTGACATTGCGCCCGGTGTCGGCATCCAAAGGGCGGCCACCCCGGTCCTGACTATCCGGCACACGCCGGTCCCTCGCCTCAAGCACCCAACGCCCGGCACGCTGCCGGGCGTCTATTTTTGCCGTAACGCGGGCTGACGGGTTGAGAGCCGCTTAGGCTCAGTACAATCGTCCAAGCCTATCCCGAGCAAGTTTCGTGCCTTTATGAAAAACCTACCGCTATCCCTGCTTGTTTTGCTCATCTGCATCGGATGGATCGCCCCGGCACAGGCCGAGAAGGCCGACCGCAACAAGCCCATGATTTTTGAGGCCAACTCGTTGCGCTATGACGACGTCAAGCAGGCCACCATCATTACTGGCAACGTGTTGATGACCAAGGGCACGATCGTGATTCGGGCTGAGCGCATTGAGATCCACGAGGATGCGGACGGCTACCAGTCCAGCACCATCACGGGCTTGCCGGACAAACCGGCCTTCTTCCGCCAGAAGCGCGAAGGCATGGACGAATTCATCGAAGGCGAAAGCGAGCTGATTGAGTACGACGGCCGTGCCGACACCGTCAAATTCACCAAAAACGCCGTGCTGCGCCGCCTGCGGGGTGCCACCCTGGCCGATGAAATTACCGGCGCCCTGATCGTCTACGAGAACCTGACCGACATGTTTAGCGTGGACGGCAATGCCGTCAAAGGCGCTGCTCCCGCCACCGGTGGCCGGGTCCGGGCCATGTTGACGCCCAAGCCCGAGGCGGCGGCTGCGGCCCCGAAGACGGCCGCATCCGCGCCGCCAAGCCCAGCCTTGCGGGCGACCACGACACTGGGGGCCCCCGCGAAATGACCGAATCCGTGAGTGCCGGGCCGGACAGCTCCATCGGCCGGCTGGAAGTCAGCCATATCCAGAAGGCCTACGGCAAGCGCCAGGTGGTCAAGGACGTGTCGCTGACCGTGCGCACCGGCGAGGTCGTGGGGCTGCTGGGCCCCAACGGCGCCGGCAAGACCACGTCGTTCTACATCATCGTCGGCCTGCTGCGCGCCAGCGCGGGCGACATCACCATCGACGGCCAC
>Ga0208636_100189_pt1 | contig 18125 bp, 11 predicted proteins | sample LakWasM103_HOW12_2_FD_183921 | JGI IMG/M metagenome (GOLD analysis project Ga0208636, IMG submission 183921) | Freshwater sediment methanotrophic microbial communities from Lake Washington under simulated oxygen tension - Sediment Metagenome... | ecosystem: Environmental > Aquatic > Freshwater >... | reverse complement strand
GTTTAAGCTCGTCTGCCGAGTAGTGCGCATCGTGCCGGTGAACATCACCCAAACCCAACAGGCGCAGCACTAGATTGGCGCTGGAATTCAGCAGCCAAATCGCAGGATACATCAGCCAATAAAATCCATAGAGCGGCACGGCGCTCCATAAGCCGATCTTTTCAGGGTTGCGAATCGCCATCGATTTTGGCGCAAGCTCGCCGACGACAATGTGCAGAAACGAGATCATGGAAAAGGCGAAAGCGAAGGAGATGCCGTGTATCATTTCCGGCGACGTGACCTTTATTTTGTCGAATAAAGGTTCCAGCAGGCTGGCGAACGCGGGTTCGCCAATCCAGCCCAAGCCAAGCGAAGCGAGAGTAATACCCAACTGGCAAGCCGATAAATAGGCGTCGAGTTTGGCATGTACCCGTCCTAAAATACGCCCACGCCACCCGTGTGTTTTAATAATCGAACGGATGCGCGTTTGTCGCAGTTTGACGAGGCCGAACTCTGCGGCCACAAAAAAGCCGTTGAGTGCAACCAGCAACAAAGCGGCAATTATCGGAAAAACATTATTCATATATAAGGATTATTGAGGTCGTCGATCAAGCGTAGGGATTATTAAGGGCAGTATGCAAAATCCATACAAAAAACGGAATACAGGAGCTTAACTGTACTCTCTAAGGAGGTGTTTTAAAAGCCTTCCAGTCAGTTACCTTATGTCCTGCGCCTCTTCTTGCAGATAAGTCCGCTCCTGGTAACGCCGACTATGCCAGACAAATCCCACGGCGGTGACCAGCATCAATGCGGCAAAAAACCAAAAATAACCGGCCCCGGCAAGACGGCTGGAACCGTCCGGGTTTTCAATGAAAAAATTCACCGCGCTGGTGAACAGATTCCCGAGCGCAACTGCCGCCATATAAAGCGACATCACCAGGGATTTCATGGTTCTTGGCGCTTGAGTATAGGAAAACTCCAGGCAGGTGATCGACACCATCACCTCGGCGGAAGTCAGCAACAGGTAGGCCGGCAACTGCCAGCAGATGTTAGGTTGAAATCCTGCGTCTATACGCATCTGAATACCGGCGATCAGTGCAAACGATAATACCGCGACAAACAAACCGATGGCGATTTTGTTCAGATAGCCCAAGTGCAAATACCGGCCCAGCGCCGGATATAGCAGCCGGTAAAACAATGGCGTGAGCAGAACGATCAGCAACGGATTGGCGGCTTGAATCTGCGAGGGCAAAATCTCGATGCCGAATACCTGTCTATCCATGTGTTGCGCCTGCAAGACCCAGGATGAACCGTTTTGGTCGAACAAGGCCCAAAACACCGCAATGAACAAATAAATTCCGCTTAACCGGCCCAGACAACGCAAACCTTCGCCGCTCAAGGCTTCGCGCACAAAGCCCATACCGGCGGCAGGTATGTGGACGAAACGGTATCGCCCCGACCGGAATATCACCGTCGCCAACAGCATCAACACGCCGGGCAGCAGAAATGCGATCGATGCGCCGTAGGTTTTGAGCAGCCAAGGCACCAGCAACATGGCGACAAAAGCGCCTACGTTAATCGTCAAATAAAACCAGCTGAATATCTTGCCAAGCCAATGCCGATTGCCTGCGCCGAACTGGTCGCCGAGATGCGCGGACACGCAGGGCTTAATGCCGCCTGCGCCCAATGCGATCAAGGATTGCCCGACCAACAAACCGGTTCGCGTGTCGTCCAGCGCCAGGCAAAAATGGCCGAGGCAATAGACGATCGACAACGAGATGATGGTCCGGTACTTGCCCAATAAGCCATCGGCCAGCAACGCGCCTAAAAATGGCGTGAAATAAGTAATGGACACGAATAAATGGAAATACGCCGTGGCCTCGTTTGACGTCATAGGCGCAAGCTTGCCGTCGGCATCCATCAGGTATTGCGTCATGAATACCACCAAAATCGCCCGCATGCCGTAATAGCTGAAGCGTTCGGCGAGTTCGTTGCCGATGATAAAAGGAATGCCTGCGGGTATTTCAGCGGAATGGACGGGAGCGGTAAGGTATGGTTTTTTCACAAAATGATAGGTCTCATGGATTTTGATGGCATTTTCTCATATCGCCATGAAAAATGCCGGTTAACGCCGTAACGAGAGCCAGCGGGCAGCCCGTTTCGGCGCAACTCTAAGCGCGTCGCTTGATAGTTAATGCGACATAACCGTCAATACGCCTGCGACAATGGCTCCCGCCAACGTACAGCCGACTCTGAGCGCCAGGGTCCGGCCGCCAATGACCCATGAAAAAATACCTTTAATGCCTGAATTAACGAATACCGCAATAAGAATTGCGTTGGCGGCGACGCTGACGTTCAGTCCGTCATTGCTCATTTTGGACATCGAAAGCGTAATCGGATCAACATCCGCCAAACCGGACGTCGCGGCTAGAAAATAAGTGCCCACGTCACCGAAATAAACTTTTAGCAGTTTGGACAGCAACATGATGACGACTAAAAACGCACCGAACTTCAACGCCATTCCTAATTGGAAAGGATTTTCCAGTTTTATTTCTTCAATGGTTTGGAACCCTCGTTCGCTTCGCCATAATAGAAAAGCAACAAGGTATGTAAATATGGACATGACCAGCAGGGCAGGGAACAGCACCAGGAACAAGGCCGGATTCATCACCGAGGTTAGCAGAAGCGTGCGTGCAAACATGGTGGCGCAGGCCGTTAAGATGCCCGCAGCCAGCACATTGCCCATATTCGGAAATTGCGTTGATAATTTGGACAGATTAAGCGTAACGGCTGTAGAAGAGACCAATCCTCCCAGCGCTCCGGTCAAAACCGGTCCATGCTGATTGCCGACAATCTTGACGGCAAAATAGCCCAGATAGGAAATGCCCGCAATCAGTACCACCATCCACCAAATATGATAAGGATTAAAGGCGGCCCAGGGGCCATAGTCCTGGTCCGGCAGGATCGGCAGCATAACGACCGAGATCAACAGCAATTTCAGCGTGGCATGCAATTCGTGCTGCTCCAGTTTTTTCATCCAACCGTGGAGCAAGGGCTTAAAGCCTAGCAGTGAGGTAATGACCACGGCGCTTGCCGCAGCAAGGGTAATATGACCGTAAACAGTTAACGCACCCAACGTAAAGGTAGTCAGCGATGCAATGGTGCCGGTGATGCTGTAGTCTTTAAATTTGTCGAGGCTTTTACTATAAGCGAGCAGCAAGACCGATGTCAGGCCCAGAAAAACAAACCCCATAAAATAAGTGTCCACTTGTTGAGCCAGGATGCCCGACAAGCCGCCCAGCAAGCTAATCATCCCGTAGGTGCGCAGCCCGGCAACCCGCATGCCCTCATTCAGGTCGCGAGTTCGCCAGCCGCGTTCCAGGCCGATGAGTAAACCTATTGCCAGCGCAATACCCAGAAACTTGAAGTTTTCCAGATCAATCATGTGTATAAACCCCAGACATCGGTAATAATCCTGTATCAGCCAATGATATTGGCCGCTTTTTTTGTTATACACCAGCCGGCGTCATTCCGACAGTTCCTTATCTGGCGTTAGGTGAGAAACATGCTGATATGCAGACCTTCCAGGTTTTAAAAACCAGGAAGGTCTGACTTGCAACGTTCTGAACAGGTGGGACGTTCGCTTGCGCTTGCAGGCTAAGCCTGCAATCCAGCTATCCAGCTATCCAGCTATCCAGCTATCCAGCTATCCAGCTATCCGCCGGCACCTGGACAGCTTTTGCGCGGGGAGGTTTCGCTCTCGTTCCCACGCGCTGCGTCCCGTATATTCAGACGTTGCTCATGGCTCGCGGTGCAGCGTGCCTTGCGCGCTAGTTCCCAAGCTCCTGCTTGGGAATTCAGTACGGGAAGCTCTAGCTTCCCGGCTCGCAAAGCTGGAGCTTTGCTCACTGGGTTCCCAAGCGGGAGCTTGGGAACCAGCGTATCTCTTAACTTAATGGCAGTGAAGCTCTGCGTGGGAATGCAGTCAAGGCGCTCTGCGCCGCGAGTTACGATCAGCGCTCCATGTGCGATTGATAAGTTCAAGTTCCGGGAAGTTATTATTGACCAAATCCCAAGTTGAATATTTCATGCCGCATAACTCCAGTGGTTTATACTTTCCCGCATCACTTTTACAGCCCATAACGACCAAGGCCAACCCTATGAACGAATGGTTTTTTTCTTTTGAAAATGTAACCGGCGGACCCTACGCGCTGGATTATGCAAAAACGTTTGCCCGTGAACATCAGGGCGCTTATTGCTGGCGCCAGGGTTTACCCGACTGGATTCCCGTCTATGACGCGACTGAAATCAGGCCGATGAAAAAAGACGGTGTCACGCCTTTTCCGCCGACGCCCGCAGCCATGATGTCGCCCAAGCCGACCGCCTTGCCGGTCGTCGCTCCGTCCGCTAATCCGGCCGATGCGCAGGCGTCCGGCATCGTTGCCCTGTCTTCCAGCGGTTTTGGCCTACATTCGGTCACCGAAGGCATTGATTTTAAAATAGTCGGCCATGAAATGCAGTTTGTGGAAATCGAACTGGACCCAGGAGAAAGTGCGGTCGCAGAAGCGGGGGCGATGATGTACAAAAGCGCGGACGTCAAAATGGAAACCGTTTTCGGCGACGGCTCCGCATCACAACAAGCCGGTATTATGGGATTATTGCTGGGCGCGGGTAAACGCTTGCTGACTAACGAAAGCCTGTTTATTACCGTGTTTACGCAAACCGCGCAGCGTAAAGGTAAAGTGGCGTTCGCCGCACCTTTTCCCGGCACCATTCTCGCCTTAAATTTGAAAGACTACGATAGAAAACTGGTTTGCCAAAAAGACAGTTTTTTGGCGGCCGCCAAAGGCGTGCAAATCGGTATTCATTTTCAACGCCGTATTTTAACCGGGCTGTTTGGCGGCGAAGGTTTCATCATGCAAAAGCTGGAAGGCGATGGCTGGGTATTTGTCCATGCCGGAGGCTGTCTGCAAAAAATAGAACTTAGCGCCGGTGAAACGCTGCATGTCGATACCGGCTGTTTGGCGGCTATGACCGGCAGCGTTGATTTTGATATTCAACAGGCAAGCGGCATTAAAACCATGTTGTTTGGCGGCGAGGGTTTGTTTTTTGCCAAATTGACCGGCCCCGGCACGGTTTGGCTGCAAAGCCTGCCGTTTTCTCGCTTGGCAGGCCGAATGTTTTCAGCTGCACCGCAAGGCGGGGGCAGGCAACAGGATGAAGGTTCAATTCTGGGCGGTTTGGGTAATTTACTCGGTGGCGATTGATGCGGTTCAAAAAAAGCGACTTAATGATTAGCAGCCTGCCGCTCTTGTACTTGACCGTTAACGCCGATTAAAACCGTCGTTGCCAGCGCGTAAAAAATACCATGCTCAACGATGCCGGGGATACTGTTTAAGGTCTCGTTGAGTGCTTCAGCATCGATATGCTCGGCAAAGCGCATATCCAATATTAAACTGCCATGCGAGCTTATCGCATAACCGTTTTTATTGGCGTTTTGGCGTAAATCGCCTTGCCCGCCGATCGCTTCCAGCTGCTTTTTAACCAGTTGCCAGGCAAAAGGCATCACTTCGACGGGGATCGCAAAATGCTGGCCGATGCGCTCGACCAGCTTGTTGGATTCAACCAATACTAAAAATTGCTTACTGGCGGTTGCCAATAGTTTTTCGCGTACCAAGTCAGCCCCTTGGCCTTTGAGCAAGGTTAATTCCGGCGACACCTCATCGGCGCCATCGACATAAAGATCAATATGACTGACCTGATCGAAACCCAGCACCGGTAAGCCGAGTTGTTGCGCCTTAATCGCACTCACAATCGAGCTGGAGACAGTGGTCACTTTAAGCCCCTGTTCGCGGCTACGATTCGCCAGTTCCTCGATAAAACAATTTGCGGTCGAGCCGGTGCCAAGTCCTACCAGCATCCCGTCCGCCACTTGATTGGCGGCATGTTGGGCAATACGTTCTTTATCATTCATGGCTTATATCTCAATGTGAAAGGGTTGCAAAGATTCTCGTTACTTGAAAGAGATTATTCCCTCCGCCGGTTTTTATGTCCAGTATGCTGAGGCAAAAGGCCGTGATGGCGCTCATGCTGAGAAAAATACCGCCTTACTTGGTTTTTGGCCTTTGAATATTTGCGACAGAACCCGGAAAAACTCTGGCATACTTAGGCTGTCGTATGAAATAGTGATAACTTCCGCTCACCGACAATAATTGACGGATGGGAGTTTGCTCAATAAAAATACATCGGCAAGCGGTACTCTGCCGTCGAACGGACGGCTTGTTTTTTATCACGGTTGGTTATGGTTGTTTTCAATATCCATATTCTGTACTGTCAGTTAATGCGTAACTTCCAAGCCTTTAAAACTATTATAAAAGAGGGTGGTTACACTTTTTTGTTCCATGAGGGTTTCTAATGCAAAGTCAGCAAACACTTACGATCGATGGAAATCAGGCCGCCGCTACGGTAGCCCATAAACTCAACGAAGTCATCGCAATCTATCCCATAACGCCGTCGTCGAATATGGGCGAATGGGCCGATGAATGGTCGTCTCGCGGACAGGTCAATTTATGGGGGACGGTGCCGCAGGTGACCGAAATGCAAAGCGAGGCCGGTGCAGCCGGGGCCATCCACGGCGCGTTGCAGGCCGGATCGATGGCGACCACGTTTACCGCCTCCCAGGGCTTGCTGCTGATGCTGCCCAATATGTATAAAATTGCCGGGGAGCTGACGCCGACGGTGTTTCATATCGCCGCCCGTTCGCTGGCTTGCCAGGGCTTGTCGATTTTCGGCGACCATAGCGATGTGATGTCGGCGCGCATGACCGGTTTCGGCATGCTGTGTTCCAACTCGCCGCAGGAAGTCATGGACTTTGCGCTGATCGCCCATGCCGCAGCGCTGGAAGGTCGCATTCCGCTGATGCATTTTTTCGACGGCTTTAGAACCTCGCACGAAATCGCCAAGATTAGTCTGCTGGATGACGATGTGATGCGGGCCATGATTAACGAAGAGTGGGTTGTGGCGCACCGAAGCCGGGCGTTGACACCCGATAACCCGGTGCTGCGCGGCACGGCCCAGAATCCCGATGTGTATTTTCAGGCCAGGGAATCGGTCAATGCCTATTATCAGGCGATGCCGGGAATCGTGCAGAATGCAATGGATCGTTTTGCCAAGCTGACCGGCCGCTGTTATCGCTTGTTTGAGTATCTGGGTTCGCCGGAGGCCGAACGCGTCATCGTGATGATGGGCTCGGGCGCGGAGGCCGTCGCGGAAACACTCGATTATCTTAACCGTCAGGGCGAATCGGTCGGCTTGCTTAAAGTGCGATTATACCGGCCCTTCGATGCCGCCAGCCTGTTAGCGGCGCTACCTTCGACCTGCCGCAAAATCGCGGTGCTGGACCGCACCAAAGAGCCGGGCGCGGATGGCGAGCCGCTGTATAAGGACGTGCTTGGCGCGCTGGCTCAGGATTTTATCGGCGGCGCGGCTAAGTTTTCGGTACTGCCGAAAGTGGTCGGCGGCCGTTACGGACTTTCTTCCAAGGAATTCACGCCCGGCATGATCAAGGCGATTTTCGATGAATTGAAACAGGCGCAACCGAAAAATAATTTCACCATCGGCATCCACGACGATGTCACGCACACCAGCCTGGATTGGGACGCAAGTTATCGCACCGATGCACAGGCCGAAACTTTTCAGGCCATGTTTTACGGCTTGGGCAGTGACGGCACGGTCAGCGCCAATAAAAACACCATTAAAATTATCGGCGAAGCTACCGATTTGCATGCCCAGGGCTATTTCGTTTACGACTCGAAAAAATCCGGCGCGATTACCGTCTCGCATTTGCGCTTCGGTCCCAAGCCGATACGCTCCACTTACCTGATTGCCGAAAACGACGCCAATTTTATCGGTTGTCATCAGACGATTTTTCTTGAGCGTTACGACATGCTCGCCAATGCGGCGGAAAACGCGGTGTTTTTGCTGAACTCGCCGGAGCCGGCGGAGCAGGCTTGGGCATCGCTACCCGCTAAAATGCAGCGGCAAATGATAGACAAAAAAATCCGCTTTTATGTGATCGACGGCTATGAAGTGGCCGAAAAAAGCGGCATGGGCAAGCGTATCAACACCATCATGCAGACCTGCTTTTTTGCCATATCCGGCGTGTTGCCTCAGGAGCAGGCGGTTACCGCGATTAAACACGCGGTCGAAAAAACCTACGGCAAAAAAGGCCGTCATATCGTCGAACTGAATTTCAAAGCCATTGATGAAACGCTGGCCTGCTTGCATGCTGTGCCGTTGCCGACACAGGTCAGCAGCCAATTCGACATTAAGTCGGTGATTACCGATGCCGCGCCCGATTTTATCAAACGGGTAACGGGTGAAATTATTGCCGGAAGAGGCGATGCGTTGCCGGTCAGCGCGATGCCGGTTGACGGGACCTTCCCGACCGGCACGGCGGCTTATGAAAAACGCAATTTGGCGCTGGAAATCCCGGTCTGGGAAACCGATTTGTGTACCCAATGCGGCAAATGCGTAATGGTTTGTCCGCATTCGGTCATTCGCAGCAAAATTTTCCCGACCGAGGTCGTGGCCAATGCGCCCGCAACTTTCAAACATGTCGCGATGTTGGGTAAGGATTTCCCGGCCGGGTTGGAAATCAGCTATCAGGTTGCGCCGGAAGATTGCACCGGCTGTACGCTGTGCGTCGATATTTGCCCGATCCGGGATAAATCCAACGCCAGCCGCAAAGCCATCAATATGCAGCCGCAACCGCCGCTACGCGAAACCGAGCGCGACAATTGGGATTTCTTCTTGTCTATCCCCGAATACGATCGCAGGCTTTTGAAAACCAACACCATCAAAGGCTCGATGGTCTTGCAGCCGTTGTTCGAGTTTTCCGGCGCGTGCGTGGGTTGCGGCGAAACGCCGTACATAAAACTGGCGTCGCAGTTGTTCGGCGACCGGATGGTGGTTGCCAACGCGACCGGTTGTTCGTCGATTTACGGCGGTAATTTGCCGACTACGCCGTGGACCAAAAACGGCGAAGGTCGCGGGCCTGCGTGGAGCAATTCATTATTCGAAGACAATGCGGAATTCGGTTTGGGCATGCGCATCGCCCTCGACAAGCAAAACGAGTACGCCAAAGAATTGCTGGCCTCGTTGCGCGAACCCTTAGGCGACGAATTGGTTGATGCGATACTGAATGCCGACCAGTCCGATGAAGCGGGGATTTACGAGCAGCGCGAGCGGGTCGCGGAACTTAAAAAGATTCTCTCATGTGGGGGCGACTTCAGTCGCCCGGTTAGTCATAAATCCACGGAGCAATGGGCGACTGAAGTCGCCCCCACAGCGGTCCAAACACTGCTCCAGTTAGCGGACGGCTTGTGCAAAAAAAGCGTCTGGATTATCGGCGGCGACGGCTGGGCTTACGATATTGGTTTCGGCGGCGTCGATCATGTCCTGGCTAGCGGGCGCAATGTCAACATCCTGGTTCTCGATACCGAGGTTTATTCCAATACCGGCGGGCAAACCTCCAAAGCGACACCGTTAGGCGCGGTGGCGAAATTCTCCGCTGGCGGCAAAGCCACGGCGAAAAAAGACTTGGCATTGCTGGCGATGGATTACAGCAATGTCTATGTCGCTCATGTCGCTTACGCAGGTAAAGATACCCAAACCCTGAATGCGTTTTTGGAAGCAGAAGCCCACGACGGCCCGTCCATTATTATCGCTTATGCGCCTTGCATCGCACACGGCGTGGATCTGTCCAACAATCATCGGCAGCAAAACCTGGCGGTGAAAAGCGGGCATTGGCCGTTGTTCAGGTTCGATCCCGGCAAAATCAAACAGGGCAAGAACCCGATGCACCTGGATTCTGCGGAACCGTCCATTCCTTACCGCGATTTCGTCAAAACTGAAACCCGTTTCAGCATGTTGTGGCAAACCCATCCTGAAGACGCAGAGCGTTTTCTGGAACAGGCGCAGCAGGATGTTAAAAACCGTTACCATTATTACAAGCAACTGTCTGAGCTGGCGTGGAACGAATCGACCAGTGTTTCAGCGGTGAAAGCTCAACTCAAAAGCGAAACTGCCAAGGAGACCGACAATGGTTGATTTAACGACTGATTATTTAGGCTTGAAACTGGCTAATCCTTTGGTGCCGTCAGCGTCGCCGTTGAGCAGGGATGTAGACAGCGCGCGCAGGCTGGAGGACGCAGGGGCATCGGCGCTGGTGATGTATTCGCTGTTCGAGGAAAAAATCGAAGCCGAGGAACATCAAATGGAACGGTTTTTTTATAATCAAGCCATAGGTCATAATGAATCGGACTCGTTTCATCCGATGCCGGATAACATCCAGACTTATCAGGAACAGTATCTGGAGCATCTGCAACAACTCAAGTCCACTCTGGCGATTCCGGTCATCGCCAGTTTGAACGGCACCTCGCTGAGCGGCTGGGTCGAGTACGGCAAGCAATTGCAACAGGCGGGTGCCGACGCGCTGGAGCTGAATATCTATCATCTGGCGGCCAATAGCGATGAAAGCGGCGACGCGGTCGAACAACGTTACTTGGATATATTGCAGGAATTGAAAGGGCAGGTCAGTGTGCCGATTGTGATGAAGCTTTCTTCACAGTTCAGTTCGCCGATTCATTTCGCCAAACGCCTGGAGGCCGCCGGAGCCAACGGCATCGCGTTATTCAACCGTTTTTACCAGCCCGATATTGATCTGGAAACCTTGGAAGTTGTGCCAAAACTGGAGCTGTCATCCTCAGCAGAAGCGTTGTTACGCATACGCTGGACAGCGCTGCTATACGGCCGGACCAAGCTATCGCTTGCGGTAACCGGCGGCTTTCACCAGACGCCGGATGTGTTGAAAGCGCTGTTGGCCGGAGCCGACGTGGTGCATCTTTGCAGCGTATTGCTAAAGCATGGCACAGGTCGTTTAAGCGAAATTCTGGCTGAAATGGAACAATGGCTGACCGAGCATGAATACGAGTCGGTCAATCAACTAAAAGGCAGCGTCAGCCAGCAACATGCGATTGATCCCAGCGCTTATGAGCGCGCCAATTACGTGCAGGTGTTGGATAGTTATTCCAGCCCGGCGGGGGTGTTGAGGTAGTTTTTGTTGCTCGATTCTCATTCCCACGCGCTGCGTGGGAATGCAGTCAAGGCGCGCTGCGCCGCGAGTCACGAACAGCGTCTTGCGTATACGGGACGTAGCGCGTCCAGCAATGCATTCCCATGCGGCGTGTCACTGCCATTAAGTTAAGGATTTTAGTGAGCGCTAGTGCGCTAGTTCCCAAGCTCCAGCTTGGGAATTCAGTGCGGGAAGCTCCAGCTTCCCGTCTCACGAAGCTGGAGCTTCGTTAACTGGGTTACCAAGCTGGAGCTTGGGAACCAGCGTAATGATCACTGACTAATTTAGAAAAAATCCATTAGATGATTTTCAAAAGCTAGGTCTGGCGATTATCTTCTTTAGCAACACGTAACAAGTGGAGTTAACAAAATGACGAAACAGCAACTGGTAAAGCAATTTTGTACAGCTCGTGACACAGCCTATCGACTGTCGGAACTGGAGCCGATAGAGTTCGAAGCTGCCACGAATTTTTCCGATCCCTCCGTGTTCATAGACACGACCGTTCAGTTTCAAGAAATTCAGGGCTTCGGAGGAGCTTTCACCGAAGCGGCTGCGGTAACCTTAGACAAAATGCCAGCCCACTTGCGGCAGGAAATTTTGCAAGCCTATTTCTCTCCAGATACCGGCAATGCCTATACCTTATGCCGAACCCATATCAATAGCTGCGATTTCTCGCTGGGAAATTATGCCTATACGGAAGTGGACGGTGATGTCGATCTTAAACATTTCAGCATCGAGCATGACCGGCAAGCCCTGATTCCGATGATTCGCGAGGCCATCGATTTGTCCGGCGGCAAGTTAAAGCTTTTCGCCTCCCCCTGGAGCCCGCCGGCCTGGATGAAAACCAACGGAAAGATGAATAACGGCGGCAAGCTTAAGCCGGAATATCGCCAAGCTTGGGCGGATTATTATGTTCGGTATATTCAAGAATACGGGCAGGAGGGCATACCGATTTGGGGGCTGACGGTGCAAAACGAGCCGGAAGCCACGCAAACCTGGGACTCCTGTATTTACACCGGCGAAGAAGAGCGGGATTTTGTCAGGGATCACCTTGGCCCAACCCTCCATGATGCCGGGCTTGGCAATGTTAAAGTGATTGTCTGGGATCACAATCGCGACCGGATGTTTGAGCGGGCCAAGGCCGTGTTGGATGATCCAAAGGCTGCTCATTATGTCTGGGGCGTCGGTTTCCACTGGTATTGCGGGGACCATTTCGACAATGTGCAGCTGACGCACGACGCCTATCCCGATAAACACCTTATTTTTACAGAAGGTTGCCAGGAAGCCGGGCCGCATCTCGGTTCGTGGGATACCGGAGAGCGTTATGCCCACTCGATCATAAACGATCTTAACCGCTGGACCGAGGCATGGGTGGACTGGAACATGGTTCTGGATGAAACGGGCGGCCCCAACCATGTAAACAACTTCTGTAGCGCGCCGATTATTGCCGATACCCAAGCCGGAGAAATACTCTATCAAAGCTCTTATTACTACATCGGTCATTTCTCCCGATTCATCCGTCCAGGCGCGCGCCGAGTGGCCTGCGCCAAAACCCTGGACAGCCTTGAAGTAAGCGCATTTCTGAATGTTGATGGGACCGTGGCCGTAGTGGTCTTGAATCGCACCGAGCAGGCGATTGATTTCGTGCTAAAGAGTCAGGGATTACAGGCTAAAGCCTCAATACCGGCTCGGGGAATTAAGACTTTTGTTTTTTAATAACTGCTGGGGAAGCTGTTTATGCTCGATATTCACATACATTAAAATGTCGGGCAACCCGACCGATGGGATTGATATTGACGGTCTCAGTACTACCCGAAGCAGAAATTGACAAATATTTTCTAAACGTCAAATAATGAAAGATAATCAGATCGGCAATCCCACTAGAGTAATCATCTGGAATTATGCAGATCAGATTACCATTTATAAAATACCAATAAATCGGAGATTCAATGAACGCAAAAGAAATTGAGAGAAAAGCGGGTAGAATTTTTGAATACAATCTACCGGATTATTGGATTTTTCGATCTCAAGAAGATCAAGAAGATTATGGAATAGATGGTGAGGTAGAGCTTGCTGACGCTTCGGATCATGCAACTGGTTTTATTTTCAAGGCCCAAATAAAGGGACAGCAGTCTGTAAACATTATTAGTAGCGAGACTGTTGTTTCATTCAGTCTATCCGTTGAGCGTCTCAAATATTATATGAGGCAAATAGAAGTGCCTGTTATCCTGATTGTGGTAGATATTACATCGGAAAAAATATATTGGAAAAGCCTCCAAGACGACGATCATCTTAGAGAAAACCTTCAAAATGTACTAGAAAAATCTCAAGATACTGTTTCTATTCATATCCCGGTGACCAATTCATTACCTGAAAAGCATAATGAATTACTAGATGCTGTTGAAGCCAATATGAACTGGCTAAGAGTTAGCGCTCTTAACCGTATAACTGCCCCGATCGATAAATTGGTTTCTAAGTCATCTGATGATATTTTATCAGATATACTGGAAAGCACGAGGACACTTAATTTTCACATTTACAATGAAAGCTTTGAGCGATTATATGTTAATGGAAAATTTGACGAATTATTTTCAGTTGCAAATAATGTAATAAATTCTTGCACGGAGAAAACTGAAACACGATTTGTTTCAGGATTGTATATTGAAAGGGTTTGGCTTCAAAAAATAGATTATAAATCCGAGGATTTTCAAAGATTAAGTTTTAACTTATTTGTGTATCTTATTCAGATAGCGAGAAAAGGTCGTGCACCGAAACACATTCGATTATATGCAATATTGTTGTTTCGGAGTCTATTACTGAAAATTGCTGTCGATTCTGATTTTCACTATTACCTCTCAGCGAAGATGTCAGAAAACGACACCTTAACTAAGTGGGTTGTTGATTTCTCAAGGTCTAAGGTTATCGCCAACGCAGCAAGGAATGTAGAGAAAGTAATAAATCTTGTAAATAGAATAATACTGTCAAATAACAAATATGTCCTATTAGAGGCTTTGCCAAGAGTTTGCCCAAGATTATCAGTGTTTGCGCATAGACTTGATATGGATGGCCTCAGCGATCAAGCCAACTATATTTATTCGTGGATGAAATTCTGTATAAATTTGGCTATTAACCTTGCTAAAAAATTGGAGCAAGAAAACTTCTTGGCTGAAATAATTGTCTTAAATTCATCGTTTAAGATAAAATCCTCAGATGCGAAAGAGCACTTGGAAGAATCCTTTGAATTAGTTAACTCAATCAAGAATGAGTCAATTAAAACAAGTGTTACTGACACAATTACTGGACTTCGTGACAAACTGAATCGCACTAATTCTGACTTAACTAACGAGGAGGAATTAGAGTTCTTTCGAGATAGGGCTAAGGCGCTTGGTCTGGATCCAGATGATCCAGACAATCAAATGGGACAGATAATAAATCAAGGCCTGAAAGACTATAATCCTGAACGGATTATACGTGATTGTAAGAATCTACTTGTGTTTCCATCTCGAGCACAGGGTATTCCAGCAAGAATGGTTGGTTTACCTACTGCTGCTATGAAATGGGTATATTGCTTAGAAAAAGGACATGCAATAGGGGGATGGAGTCTTGATGATATTTATATTTCTCCATTACCTCAATATGGATTTAAAGCACAATATTGCGATGGTTGTACCTCAAAGCAGTCAAGAGACAATGATTGGAAATGGTCAAGTAAATGGCAAAATGAAAAATTAGGGAAACATAAAGACCTGATTGCTAAAATTGATTCAATGTAACGAAAGCTGCAAAGTGGATTCGCCTTTAGGCAATCCACCACACTGGGACAGACTGTAATCAACCTGGCGCGTGTATGGCGGTTTGTACCGTTAACAACCTGCCAGTCACGTAGGTCGGGCAAGCTGTTTATGCCCGACATTCACACTCATGGGCAACAAAAAGCTGTTGCCCAACGGAACCCATCAATGACAAATACGGCTTATTTCCCAAGATGCAGGGCATTTTCAAGCGTCTGACGGATAAACCGTTGATAGGGTACGCCTGAACGTTCGGCTTCCTTTTTGATCGCGTCAAAGAGTGTTTCAGGCAGGCGCATGGTAATGCTCTTATCCTTTGGCTGAAACTCGAAACTAACAGGCTTCATGTCTGACAAGTCATATTGGGTTAAATCGGCCTCGTCTACAAAAGTCTCGGCGGCTTCATCGGTTCTAAGTTTTGGAAATTTCTTTTTCATAATGTTCTACCTCTTTTTGGTGCATGTAACGGGCGCTGATGGGACGGATTAAAACTTCGTCGCTATGAGTGCGCAAGGTAAAGGCAATAAATACGCTTCGGCCTTGGTTGGTTTTACCAATGCCGATAAACCGATCTTCTCCTTGAGAATGGGTAGGATCAGGAAAAACCGCCATGGTCTGACGAAATGCGGATTCTATTTCCGCAATTTCAACGCCGTGTTTTTGGCACTTTTTCAAGTTGCCATGATTCCAATCGAATCCTGCTACATTGTGTATGGTCATGTTTTATAGTGTGCGTTTGTATGTACATTTGTCAAGTCGTATTGCTTGTCGATCAATGCTCGTAAGTCACTCGCCAGAGTTTCATCCGTATTCGTTTACGGCAATGAACATATCCTCACCGACTAATCAAATCACGACTATTTCCCGCTGATCAATAACTTCGCCTATAGCACAGGCCTTGGATACACCGTTTTGATGCAGGGCTTTTAAACACGCTTCCGCCTGATCGGGCGGAACTGAAAACAAAAGCCCGCCGCTGGTTTGGGGATCGAACAGCGTCGGGAACTTTTGATTGCTTATCTCGGCATCCAATATTGCGCTTAAAGACCGATAGTTTTCCTCGGCAATAGAAGCGTAATAGCCTTTGGCAAATAATTCGCCGACACCGTCGAATAAGGGGATCGCCTTGTAGTCGATTTTTACGCCCAAAGCTTGACCGGTATTTTTCCCCATCATCTCAAACGCGTGGCCCAGCAGGCCGAAGCCGGTAATATCCGTGCAACCGGAAACGCTAAAGGATTTGATGATTTCCAGCGCGGTTTTGTTGGATTGCAGCATGCTTGAAAGCGCCTGATCCACCAGCTTGCCGTTGGCCTGGGCCAGCATATTGGCGGCGAAGATTACGCCGGTGCCGATGGGTTTGGTCAGTATCAGCCGGTTTCCGGGTTGAGTGAGCTGTTTTCTTAAAACCCGATCAGGCGCAACTTCGCCCTGGACTGCGAGCGATATGGCAAGCTCAGCTCCTTCGCCGGTATGGCCGCCGACTAGAGAGGCGGCGCTTTGGGTCAGAATATCCAGCACGCCGGACATCAGTTGGAAAATATCTTCCTGCTGAATCTTCTTGTTTGCAGGGCCGAGCGTCAGGCCGACTTGCGCGGTCTTGGCAACGCCGCCCATCGCGTAGATGTCGCTTAACGCATGCTGGGTGGCAATTTGCCCCAGCAAATAAGGGTCTGAAATAAACGAGCGGAATTGATCGATGCTTTGCAGGCACAGGCTATGCTCGGAAAACCGGGTCAACGCGCAGTCTTCGCCATCCTTAACGCCCAGCAACACGGCGTCGTTGTTGTTGGGGATGTCCAGTTTATTCAGGCTCAGCGTTAGCGTGGAAGCGGCAAGCTTGCTGCCGCAGCCGCCGCAGGTATTGCTTTCCCAATCTTCGGGAACCAACGTGGTTTTGGGCAGAGGCATGGTTTTATCGAAATGCCGGGGTTTTACGCTGAAAGTCTTGATCTGGAAGCGCTTCATAAAACGCCTGTCGATGCCGTCCTTAACCGTCCACAACAATGACGGCCACATCCATCTGAGGATCGAAGCGCTATCCTGATGCACCAAGGCTTTGCGCTCGCCTATGGTGATTAAAGACAGCACGTTTTTCTTGGGATGAAAGGTTTTTAACGCGGTCTTTCCGGTGAAAAAAGCGCGGATATTGTGCTCAAGCACCCTGCCTTGCCGGACCGCGTAAACGCCGGCCTTTTTCAACGGGGACGGCGAAAAGTGTATGCAATCCCCGGCGGCAAACAGGTCGTGTTCGTTTTCAACCAGCAAGTTTTTGTTGACCTTTACAAAGCCGTCCGGGCTCACCGGCAGCCCCGAGTCTTTAAACCACTGCGGCGCGACGGCTTGGGTCGCCGTCAACACCCGGTAAAAATCTTTAGTTTGAATCAGTCCTTGTTCGTCTTTAAGCAGCAGGCCGTTTTCCTGTTCTTTAAGCGCCTGGGTGTTTTTAAAGACTTTTATGTCCAGCTCTTTAAGCGTTTTTGACAGTCTTCTTTGGGCTGAAATATCTTTGGCTGAAACCAGGAACTCATGCCGGTGGATAAGGCTCACTTCGGCATTCCAGTTATGTTGGTCGATCAACATTTTCAGGATAATCGAGATTTCAACGCCGGATGCGCCCGCTCCAACAACGGCGATCTGTAGAGAATCGCCACCTTTATAGGCTTTCAGGTCGGCGATCAAGCGCTCCCAGTGAGCGATAAACCTGGAAATAGGCTTAAGCGGGATAAGCTTTAACGCCGCCGCCTCTTCTGATGAGTTTTCTATGCTTTTAGGCGCTATGCCGACGTTAATGGACGCGCAGTCGTAACCGACTTCCGGCCTGTTTTCCAGCCGGATTTTTTTCCGTTGCGGATCGATGCCGATGATTTTGGCCTTGATAAAACGCTGGCCGAGTTCTTCGCAGATGCGTCTTAAATCGAAATGGCATTCTTCGTAGGAATAATAGCCCGCCAAGTAGCCGGGTATCATGCCGGAGTATGGCGAATGCGTTTGGTCGGATATTAGGGTGATCCTAAGCCCGCCAATCGGATTCATGGCCAGCATTTTCAAGACCTGGATGTTGGCATGTCCGCCGCCGAGCAAAACCAGGTCTGAAACTATCGGGGTTGAGTTGTTATTCATAAGTCAAAGGATTTCCGATAATGAATCTAGCAAAAAGCATTGTCCACGAAAGCCAAAAGTAGGCGCCTCTACGACTGCACGGATGCAGGAGGTAGAGC
>Ga0208636_100187_pt1 | contig 18191 bp, 16 predicted proteins | sample LakWasM103_HOW12_2_FD_183921 | JGI IMG/M metagenome (GOLD analysis project Ga0208636, IMG submission 183921) | Freshwater sediment methanotrophic microbial communities from Lake Washington under simulated oxygen tension - Sediment Metagenome... | ecosystem: Environmental > Aquatic > Freshwater >... | reverse complement strand
CGGTGCGCGGCGAGGGCGGTCGCCTGCTGCTGCCCGACGGCACCCGCTTCATGCCCCAGCACGACCCGCGCGCCGAGCTGGCGCCGCGCGACGTGGTCGCCCGCGCCATCGACTTCGAGATGAAGAAGGGTGGTTTTGACTGCGTGTACCTGGACATCTCGCACCAGCCACTGGCCTTTCTGCTGGAGCACTTCCCCAACATCCACGCGCGCTGCCTGGAGCTGGGCATTGACATCAGCAAGCAGCCCATTCCCGTGGTGCCGGCGGCCCACTACACCTGTGGTGGCATCCACACCGATCTGTCCGGCGCCACCGATATCGTCGGCCTGCACGCCATTGGCGAGACCGCCTACACCGGCCTGCACGGCGCCAACCGGCTGGCCAGCAATTCGCTGGTGGAGTGCATGGTGTTTGCCCGCGCCGCAGCCACCCACATTCTGGCCACGCCGCTGGCCGCGCCGCAGTCACTCCCGGCCTGGGACGACAGCCGCGTGACCGACGCCGACGAGGCCGTGGTCATCTCGCACAATTGGGATGAGCTGCGCCGCTTCATGTGGGACTACGTGGGCATTGTGCGCACCAACAAGCGGCTGGAGCGCGCCTCGCACCGCATTGCACTGCTGCAGGGCGAGATCCAGGAGTTCTACGCCCACTTCCACGTCACGCGCGACCTGCTGGAACTGCGCAACCTGGTGCAGGTGGCCGAACTCATCGTGCGCTCGGCACATGCCCGGCACGAGAGCCGCGGCCTGCACTTCAGCCGCGATTACCCCAAGCTGGCGGCCCACGCCACGCCCACGATTCTGATTCCCGACTGAGAGACAGCGTATGCAAACACGCCTGGCCCGCGCAGACGTTGCGCCCGCATCCACCTGGAACCTGGACGATCTGTTTACCTCCTCCGCCGAGTGGGAGGCCGAACTGCTGGCAGTGGACGCCGCACTCGCCGGGGTCAGCCCCTACCAGGGCCGGCTGGGGCAGGACGCTGCCACCCTGCTGGCCTGCCTCACGGCCGTGGAGGCGCTGCAACTACGCTTCATGCGCGTGGCCACCTTTGCCCACCTGCGCAACGCCCAGGACGGTACCGACCCGCAGCACCAGGCCGCTGTGGCGCGGGTGTCGGCGCTGGCGGCCCGGTTGGGCAGCAGCATTGCCTTTGTCGACTCGGAGATCCTGGCCCTGCCCGAAGGGATGGTGCAGCAGTACCAGGCTGCGGAGCCCGGACTTGCGGTGTTCAGGAACCAGTTGCAGGACCTGATGGACGTGCGGCCGCACCGCCTGGGAACTGAGGCCGAGCGTGTGCTGGCCTCGCTGGGCGAGGTGCTGGGCGCGCCCTACATGGTGTACAACCGCGCCAAGTCCAACGACATCCAGTTTGCGCCGTTCACCGACGCGGCCGGCACCACGTATGCCAACTCCATCAACGGTTTTGAGTCCAGCTTTGAATCCCACAGCGACACCAGCGTGCGCCGGGGCGCCTGGCAGTCGTTCAGCGCCGGGCTGAAGGCCTACAACCATACCTTTGCGGCCACCTTTGCGACCGAGGTCAACAAAAACGTCGTGATGGCGCGTCTGCGCCACTACGCCAGTACCGAAGACTACTTGTTGCAGCCGCACAAGATTCCCCGGCCGGTCTACACCAATATTCTGCAAGTCATCCAGACCGAACTGGCCCCGCACATGCAGCGCTATGCGCGCCTGCGCCAACGGGTGCTGGGCCTGGACAAGCTGCTGTACTGCGACATCAAGGCGCCGCTGGACCCGGAGTTCAACCCCCGCATCAGCTACGACGAAGGCTGTGCGCTGATTCTGGATGCGCTGGCGGTGATGGGGCCGGAGTATTGCGACTTTGCCCGCACCGCCATGACGCAGCGCTGGGTGGACCGGGCGGACAACGTCGGCAAGTCCTCGGGCGCCTTTTGCGCGTCGCCCTATGGTGTGCACCCCTACATCCTGATCACGTGGGCCGACACCATGCGCAACGTCTTCACGCTGGCGCACGAGCTGGGGCACGGCGGGCATTTCGGCCTGGCCATGCGGCACCAGCGTTTCGTCAATACCCGCCCGGCCATGCCGTTTGTCGAGGCCCCAAGCATCATGAACGAGATGCTGCTGGCGCAGCACATCCTGGGCCAGAGCAACGACACGCGCATGCGCCGCTCGGTCATCATGCAGGTGCTGGGCACCTACCACCACAACTTTGTGACCCACCTGCTGGAGGCCGAGTTGCAGCTCCAGGTCTACGCGCTGGCCGAGGCTGGCCAGTCCATCACCGCGGCGGTGCTGAACCAGTGCAAGGGCAATATTCTGTCAGCGTTCTGGGGCGACACGGTCGAGATCGACGACGGTGCCCGCATGACCTGGATGCGCCAGCCGCACTACTACATGGGCCTGTACCCCTACACCTATTCGGTCGGCCTGGTGGCCTCCACGGCCATGGCCAACCTGGTGCGCGACCAGGGGGCACCGGCCGTGCAGCGCTGGCTGCAGGTGCTCAAGGCCGGCGGCACGCTGCGCCCGCTGGAGCTGCTGCAGAGCGCTGGCATTGATCTGTCTACGCCACAGCCTATCCATGATGCGGTGGCCTATGTGGGCAGTTTGATTGACGAGCTGGAGCGGTCGTTTGCGGACTGACGGCCGTACCCTGTGACCAACACCATCCAGGTGACGGTCGACGCGCTGTGCGCCTGTCCCGTGAAGTCTTGCGCGCCGTTGTCGGCCAACAGTCGGACTTTCGATGTTCATGCGACGCTAGAACGTCTCCCAATCAGCATCTTCAGCACCAGGTGTTGTCTTCAACTTTGCCGCAGGAGGTTTTGCAGGAGCAGGCTTCGACTGGCTTGGTGCCGTTCCTATCATCCGACGCTCACCACCTTTGAATGGTGTTCTCGCGGGCGCCGCTGAGCGGACCGTTGTTCTCATCACGCTATCAGTGGCTCCGAGCTTGAACACCGCCACAGTCTGCACCAGCTCTTGAGCCTGACTCTTGAGGCTGGTTGCAGCAGCGGCCATCTCTTCCACCAGTGCAGCATTTTGCTGGGTGGCCTGATCCATCTGCGTCACTGCTTCCCCTACTTGCGCAACTCCGTCAGACTGCTCGCTGCTGGCTGCGCTGATCTCGCCCACGATGTCGGTAACCCGGCGGATGGCGCTCACCACCTCAGTCATGGTCACGCCAGCCTTGTCTACCAGGGCCGTGCCCTGTTCGACCCGCTCCACACTGGCATTGATCAGCATCTTGATTTCCTTGGCGGCCTCTGCTGAGCGACCGGCCAGCGATCGCACTTCGGAGGCCACCACCGCAAAGCCGCGGCCCTGCTCGCCGGCCCGGGCGGCTTCCACCGCGGCGTTGAGCGCCAGGATATTGGTCTGGAAAGCAATGCCGTCTATGACGCTGATGATGTCTGAGATCTTGCGCGAGGATTCGTTGATGCCCTTCATGGTCTCCACCACCTGCGAGACCACGTCGCCGCCTTGAACGGCAACGCTGGAAGCATTTGTGGCGAGTTGGTTGGCGGTGCGGGCGGAGTCGGCGTTCTGCTTTACCGTGGCGCCCAGTTCTTCCATGCTCGCCGCGGTCTCTTCCAGTGCACTGGCTTGTTGCTCGGTCCGGGCCGAGAGGTCGTTATTGCCCTGCGCAATCTCGGCGCTGGCTGTGGCCACCGATTCGGAGCCCTGGCGCACGTTGGAGACAATCGATTTCAGCGTGGCCAGCATGTCATTGAGGGCACTGGCCACGCTGCCGTCGTCCTTTGCAGCGTTCGTAAAGTTGTGTGTCAGATCGCCCCCGGCAATCTTGTGCGCCAGCCGCGCGGCATCGGCCGGCTCCATCCCCAGTTGGCTCGTGATGCTGCGTGAAATGACCAGTGTCAACACCACCAGCGCGGCACCGCCCAAGGTGATCGATATAAGGATCATCAGCCTAGCCGACTTGGCCTCGGCGTCGAACTGTGCATCGGTCTGCGTCGCTTCCTCGGTCAGCTTGCTACCAAGCTGGACCCAGGCGGCATCAAACTTGTCGATCTGTTTGTCGATGGCGTCGTCTACGGCCGCTATTTCATCTCTTGAGGCGTCCTTCTTGGCCAGCACCAGGTACTGTTGTGCATAGAGCTTGCGGATTTCCTGCATGGCATCGATGCCGGACTGCAGTGTGCTCTGCTTCTGTGGTGTGTCCGCTGCCTTGCTGGCAAACGCAATGGCGGTGTCGATCTCCGAGTTGATTTCGGTCCACTTCTTTTGCACCTCGTCAAAATTGCGGTTGATGAAGGTGTCGGCCACCACACGGTAGGCCTGAGCGCCGAGGTTGGAGTCATGCTGAACTTGCGACGCTGCCTGACTTTTTACGACTCCACGGTCCTGCAATTCCGCCAGACGACTGAGGGTGGTCCAGTTGATCACCGCAAGCACCAGCATGATGAATGTAGCGACTCCCACAGTGAGAAACAGGCGGCTCGCAATTTTCAGGTTCTTCATGGAATCAGACTTTTTAGAATTGCCCGGCATTCGGTCGGTCAGACGCGTTCTAAATTCTATCGGAAGAAAAAGAGCCGGTGCATGCACCGGCACGGGCGACGGTCCCGGAGGTCGAAAGCCCTCGTCAAATGGTCATCTGACGCTATCAACTAGATAGCATTCTCAAATCCGATTCCGCGGCTTGAAGAAGGTGTAGTTCACATGCGGTTCAGCCGCCTGGTACACGGCGCCGGTGTGTGGCGCAATGCTGAGGCGCACGCTGGCGGCCTGCACCTTGGTGTCGGGGGAAGTGCCCAACGCATCGCGCAACGGCACGCCGTCGTACCAGTGGGAGTAGGGCAACATCAGCAACACGTTCAGGGGTTTGTCGTCCATGTTGACGATCACCAGGGCCTCCTCGCCGGGCACCGTGGTGTGGCGCAAGAAGACCAGGGCGTTGCCGGCCAGCCGATCGCCCAGCACCGTGATGTCGCCGTATTGCAGGGCCGGGTTGGCCTGGCGGATGGCGATCAGGCGTTTCACCCAACTGCGTTGCTCCTGGTTCCACTCGGCCTCGTTCCAGCGCATGGTGCGCCGGCAGTCGGGGTCGGCGCCGCCTTCCATGCCGATTTCCTCACCGTAGTAGACCAGCGGCACGCCGGGCAACGTGAACTGCATCAGCAGGGCCAGGCGTGCGCGCTCGGCATCACCGACCGAGGTGATGAGGCGCGGCGTGTCGTGGCTGGAGAGCATGTTCCACGAGCACAGCAGGCCCTGCAGGCCGTAGCCGGCGCGGGCGTCGCGCACGGCGTGGTTCATTTGCACGGCGTCGATGTCACCGGCCAGCCAGGCTAGCGTGGCCGTGCGGTACCAGTAGTTCATCATGCCCTGGAAGCCCTCACCGGCCTGGAACCAGCTACCGGAGAAACCATTGAGTTCGCCCAGCAGGTTGGCCGCCGGGAAGCGCGCGCCGACGATGGAGCGCATCTCCTGTGCCACCGGAATGCCAACGTCCTGCGCCACGTCAAAGCGCCAGCTGTCGATGCCCTTGGCCAGCCAGTGCTGCACCAGGCTATCGGGCTTGCGGTACAGCACGTCGCGCACCTCGGGGTTCGACAAATTCAGCTCGGGCATCAGTCCGAAATCCTGCCAGCACAGGTAGCTGCCATCGGGCTTGAAGGTGAACCAGTCGCGCTTGGATGCGTCGCCGGCCTGGGCCGCCAGAAACCAGGGGTGCTGGCTGGAGCAGTGGTTCAGCACGGCGTCCAGCGTCAGCGTCATTTCGCGTTCGTGCAGGGCATTGGTCAGGCGCTTCAAGGCCTCTTCGCCGCCGAACATGGGGTCTATGCTGAAGAAGTCGGTGGCGTCGTATTTGTGGTTGCTGGGTGACGTGAAGATGGGCGTCAGGTACACGCCGGTTACGCCCAGATCGGTCAGGTAGTCGAGCCGGGCGACGATGCCGTCCAGGTCGCCACCAAAAAACTGGTCGCCCCAGGATTCGTTGAGCGGGGTCTCGTCCCACTCGCGCTTGACGGCGCGGGGCAGGTCATAGGCTGGGTCGGCCAGCTTTTGCGCGCTGCTCAAGTCCCCTCCGATGGCAAAGCGCTCGGGGAAGATCTGGTAGATGACCTGGCTGGCGGTGTGGCGGGTAAAGGCGTCGAGCGTCGGAGTCTTCATGGGGTGCTGGTTCAATGGGGTGGCAAACCATAGCAGCTAAACCGGTGCTGCGGCGCACGGTGGGTTACCAGTCGGCAACAAGTTGCGCCCTGCATCCCCGGCCGGCTCAGTGGTCTTTCTGGTAGCGCTGGTAGATGCGGTCCAGTTCGCCGTTGCGCTTGAGTTGTGCCACCACCGTTTCAATTCGGTGTACCACGGCGGGCTCCACTTTGCGGCTGACCCACAGGTAGCTGGGGCTGAATTGCAGCACGCCCGGGTGCAGGCGCAACTGGTCGCCCAGGCCTTCGGACCGGATGTAATAGGCGCCCGTGAGTTCGTTGGTGTAGTAGAAGCGTGCCCGCTTGCTGAGCACGTTGCGCAGTGCCACCACGCTGCCGCCCGGGGTTTCCACCACCTGCACGCCCTGGCGGCGCAGGTCGGCGGCGTAGCTGGCGCCGGATTGGGTCACGACCAGGTCGCCCGTTTGCGCCAGATCGCGCACGTGGTTGACGACGCCGTTGTCGTCACGCCGGCCCACCAGGCGCTCGCTCAACACGTAGAGCGGGGTGCTGATGCGGTGGGCGATGGCGTTGCGCTGTGCCGTGTCCAGCAGCGCGCACAGCACGTCCAGTTGCCCCTCCCTGAGTTCTGCTTCCAGTCGCTTCACGGGCGTGGGGCGGGGATCCAAGTCGATGTGCAGGCCTTTGTCGGCCTTTTCCATGGCCTGAAAAATATCCGGGCACAGGCCGGTGGAAGCTCCATCGGACTCAATGAATTTGGGGGCCGACCCTTCCTGTGCTGTGGTGTGCAAGCTGATGGTTTGCGCGCCCGCCGTCAGCGCCGTGGCGAACCACAGTGTGGACAGGATCTGGGCAAACCGCTTCACACCGCAGAGTATCGGACCGGGCCCGACGACTTGTCAACGCGCGTCCACGTGCGGGCCTTCAGGCCGCACCGATGTGGGGCACCAGCCCCGCCACCGGCTGGCCGGTTTTGAGTGCGGCGGTGAACGCCAGCATGCGGTCAATCGGCCGGCGCGCCAGCAGGCCCAGGGCCGGGTCCACGTGGATTTCGTTCGTGCCGGTTTCCAGCACATGGGCCAGCCCGGCCAGCCCGTTCATCGCCATCCACGGGCAATGCGCGCAGCTCTTGCAGGTGGCGCTGTTGCCGGCGGTGGGGGCCTCGATGAAAATCTTGCCGGGGTTCAGTGTGCGCAGCTTGTGCATCATGCCGTTGTCGGTGGCGACAATGAATTCTTTTGCCTGCATCTCGCGTGCGGCCTTGAGGATGGCCGACGTGGAGCCCACGGCATCGGCCAGCGCAATCACGTCGGCTGGTGACTCGGGGTGCACCAGCACCTTGGCCTGGGGGTGCTCCTTCTTCAGGGACTCCAGTTCAAACGCCTTGAACTCGTCGTGGACGATGCAGGCACCGTTCCAGAACACCATGTCGGCGCCGGTTTCGCGCTGGATATAACCGCCCAGGTGGCGGTCCGGCGCCCACAGAATCTTCTGACTGCTTTGCTTCAGTGCGCGCACGATGTCCAGCGCGCAGCTGGAAGTGACCAGCCAGTCGGCACGCGCCTTGACGGCGGCACTGGTGTTGGCGTAGACCACGACGGTGCGGTCCGGGTGGGCATCGCAAAAGGCGGAGAACTCATCGACGGGGCAACCCAGGTCCAGCGAGCAGGTAGCGTCCAGGTCGGGCATCAGCACGGTCTTGTGCGGCGACAGAATCTTGCTGGTCTCGCCCATGAACTTCACGCCCGAGACCACCAGGGTTTGCGCCGCATGGTCGCGGCCAAAGCGGGCCATCTCCAGCGAATCGCTGACCAGTCCACCGGTCTCTTCGGCCAGGTCTTGCAGGTCGGGGTGCACGTAGTAGTGCGACACCATGACGGCGTTCTTTTCCTTCAGCAGGCGGCGCACTTTGTCCTTCAGCGCGGCGCGTTCGGTCTGCGTGGGCTCGACCGGCACGCGGGCCCAGGCGTGGCGCGTGCTGCAGACGCTGCCTGTACCGGTGTCGGGCTGTTCGTAGTCAACGGAGATGGTGGTTGTTTGCATCATTAGGCTCCGGCAAAGGTGTCAAAGCGCATGGAGTAGTCGGTGGCCTGCACGTCCTTGGTCAGCGTGCCAATCGAGATGCGGTCGACGCCGGTTTCGGCCAGTGCGCGCAGGCCGTCCAGCGTGACGCCGCCGGAGATTTCCAGAATCGCGCGGCCCGCGTTGAGGCGCACCGCTTCCTGCAGCGTAGGCAGGCCCATGTTGTCCAGCAGCACCATGCGGGCCCCGGCGTCCAGCGCTTCCTTGAGCTGATCCAGGGTTTCCACTTCGATCTCGACAAAATCGGCTTGGGCCGCAATCTTGTCCGCCTGCTGCAACACCTGTGGGATGCCACCTGCCGCGGCAATGTGGTTTTCCTTGATCAGCACGGCGTCATACAGGCCCACCCGATGGTTGGTGCCGCCGCCGCAGCGCACTGCGTATTTCTGCGCCAGGCGCAAGCCCGGCAGGGTCTTGCGCGTGTCGACGATAGCGGCTCGGGTGCCGGCCACCACGGCCACATAGGTGGCGGTCTTGGTGGCCACGGCGCTGAGCAGTTGCAGAAAGTTCAGTGCCGTGCGCTCGGCTGTCAGCAGCGCCTGGGCGCGGCCTTCCACTTCAAAGACGACCTGGTTGGCCTCGCAGCGGCCGCCGTCCTGCACATACCAGGTAATCTGGGCCTGTGGGTCCAGCGCCAGAATGGCGGCCTGGGCCCAGGCCTGGCCGCAGACCACGGCGCTTTCGCGGGCCAGCACGCGGGCGCGGGCCATTCGGTCGGGGGCTATCAGGCCGGCGGTCAGGTCACCCGCGCCGACGTCCTCCAGCAGGGCGCGGGCCACGTCGCTTTGCGCCAGTTGTTGCAGGGATTGGGCCGAGAAATCGAAGGACTTTGTCATAGGGAGAGAGGTCAAATTGGCTGCCACGCCGTGCCATACACTACGCGGCGTCGTTGTCTTGAATGGTACACATCTGGCCGCCGTTTCCTTATTTCAAGCCCTAAAAGCCATGTTCCGAACCCTGCTCAAATCCAAGATCCACCGCGCCAGCGTCACGCACTGCGAACTCAACTACGAAGGCTCCTGCGCCATCGATGAAGACCTGCTGGATGCCGCCAACATCGCTGAGAACGAACAGGTCCACATCTGGAACATCAACAACGGCGAGCGCTTCATCACCTACGCCATCCGCGCCGAACGCGGCAGCCGCATCATCTCGGTCAACGGCTCAGCCGCGCGCCGTGCGGCGGTGGGCGACCTGGTCATCATCGCGTCCTTTGCACAGGTGCATGAAGACCAGGTCAAGGGCTTTGCGCCCCAGCTGGTGTTTGTGAACCCCGACAACCACATCCAGGAACAGCGCTCGACCATTCCGGTCCAAATGGCTTGAGTCAAACAGGGCGCTAGCCCCCGTCGAATCAGCGTCTATAGCTCCTGAATCAGGAGCAGAAGTCCGGGCCTTCACCCCGCACGTGCGCCCTGCGGGCTGCCTGGTGGGCCCGCTCCAGGGCTTTGAGTGGTCAAAAATAGGGGTTGGGTGCATACTGCCATCCGCTTTCTCACCAATTCTCACTTTTGAAGCGCACTTGCCATGCTTTACCCTGGATCGGTTCGCACCGCCAGCCTCGTCGTGGCAACGGCCAGTCTTGTGTCGGCAGCGGCACTGGCACAGGAGAAATGGCTGGGGCCCGGCACAGGGCCACCGGCCCAAACCGGAAAGACGGTGGTCTACATTGCGTCTGACTTTCGCAATGGTTCGGTGGTTACCGTATACCGGGGCCTGCAAGAGGCTTCTCAAAAGCTGGGTTGGAGAACCACCGTGGTCGATGGTGGTGGTCTCAAGGACAAGCAGGCCGACGCGCTGAACGCAGCCATCGCAGGCGATGCGCAGGCCATTGTTTTCGGGGGCTTTGAGCCCGGAGGATTTTCCGCGCAGCTGGCTGCCATTGAGCACAAGAAAATCATCCTGGTGGGGTGGCATGCCGCCAAGAATCCGGGCCCCACCAAAGAACTTTTCACCAACGTTGCAACCGATCCTTTGGATGTGGCAAAAACAGCGGCCACCTTCGTCATACAGGATGCGATGGAAAAGAAGCGGCCCCTGGGCGTGATTATTTTTAACGACGACCAGTTTGCGGTGGCCAACGCCAAGACCGACGCCATGAAGAAGACCATTGAAGCGTGCCATGGCTATACGGGCTGCAGGGTGTTGGCGGTCGAGAACGTGCTCATTTCGCACGCGGCCACGGAGATCCCCGCGGTCGTCCCGAAGTTGGTCGCCACCCATGGCGCGGCCTGGACCTATAGCCTGGCGATCAACGATGTGTACTTCGACGCCATGAACTTTCCGCTGCGGGAAGCCAGGCGCAGCGATATCCTGAATGTGTCGGCAGGCGACGGTTCCAGCAAGGCGCTGTCGCGCATTGGCTGGGGCATGTCCCAACAGTTGGCAACGGTTGCAGAGCCGCTCAAGATGCAGGGCTACCAACTGGCAGATGAACTCAACCGGGCCTTTGCCGGCGAGGCACCCAGTGGTTTTCTGTCAAAACCCATCCTGGTAACCACCAGGCTCATCAAATCCCTGGGCACCCCGAATATTGAGGCCGACCTGGGATTTGAAGCTGCGTATGGCTCCATCTGGTTCAGGAAATAGGGCCAGGAAAGCCGTGGCGCAGACGCTGGACTGGGACGGGACATACGAATGGGCTCGCACGTCGTTAGACTTGTCTGCATATGACGACCCAAGCCCCCATTCTTCCCGCCGGAGTCACCGTGTTCGAGCGCGGCTGGCTCTCCTCGAACAATGTGCTGATCTGCGGCCAGGCGGGCTGCGCGCTGGTGGACAGTGGCTACAGCACCCACTCCGCGCAGACGCTGGCCTTGCTGGAGGCGGGGCTGCAGGGCCGCCCGCTGGATCTGCTGCTGAACACCCATTTGCACAGCGACCACTGCGGTGGCAATGCGGCGCTGCAACAGGCCTACCCCAATCTGCAGACGCGCATTCCCCCGGGGCACGCCGCGTTTGTGCGGGACTGGAACCCGGACGCGCTGACCTACACGCCCACCGGCCAGACCTGCCCGCCGTTCCGCTTTGACGCCGTGCTGCAGCCCGGTACCGACATCCAGCTGGGCGACGCCCTGTGGCAGGTGCACGCGGCACCCGGGCATGACCCGCATTCGGTGATCTTGTTTGAACCGGCGTCGCGCCTGCTGATCTCGGCCGACGCGCTGTGGGAGCGTGGCTTTGGCGTGATTTTTCCCGAGCTGGAAGGCCTGGACGCGTTTGACGCGGTGGCTGACACGCTGGATCTGATCGAGGCGCTGTCTCCCGCCACGCTGATCCCCGGCCATGGCCGCATATTCACCGACCTGGCCCCGTCCCTGGCCTTCGCCCGTGCGCGGCTGCGGGGTTTCCAGGCCGATCCGGCCAAACACATCCAGCATGCGGCCAAGGTGCTGTTGAAGTTCAAACTGCTGGAAACCCAGAGCCAGACGCTGGAGAGCTTTCTGGCTTGGGCGCAGGCCACGCCGTACTTTGTGCAGATCCACCAGACGCACTTTGCGCAGACCGATTTCTCCCAGTGGGCCAATGGTTTGATTCTGGATCTGGTGCGCGTGGGCGCGGCCCGGCGTGAAGGCCTGATGGTCCACAACGCCGGTTAAACCCCACGGCGGGCGCGGGCACACCGGCCCGGCATACTGCCAAGCCTGACAACCAAACGGGAGACGGTTCATGCGCATAGCCATCATGGGTTCTGGGGGAGTGGGTGCCTACGTGGGGAGCCGGCTGCAGGCGGCCGGTGAAGACGTGGTCTTCATCGCCCGCGGCGCACACCTGGCGGCATTGCAGAAAGACGGGCTGCGGCTGGAGAGCCCTGTGCATCCGCTGCACCTGCCAACCGTCAACGCCGTGCAGGAGCCGTCCGCCGTGGGGCCAGTGGACCTGATCGTCTTTGCCGTCAAGCTGGGCGATACCGAAGCGGCCGCCCGCCAACTGGCGCCGATGATCGGCCCCGAGACGCGCATCCTGACCCTGCAAAATGGCATCGACAGCGTGGACCTGATCACGCCCCACGTCGGTGGTGCCAAGGTGCGCGGCGGGGTGATTTATGTGTCGGCCGTGATTGACCGGCCCGGCGTCATCCGCAGCCCCGGCGGCCTGCATGTGATCGTGGCCGATGCCGCCCACGGCGACCCGGTGATGGCAGACTTTTTTGCCGCCTGCGAGCGCGCCACGGGAATGGACGCCAAACCCAGCGATGCCATTGCCGTCACGCTGTGGGAGAAGTTCATTGCGCTGACCTCGCTGTCGGGCACGACGTCGCTGTTGCGCGCCAGCATGGGCCAGATTTTGGCCCACCCCGAGACGCGCATGCTGCAGCGCCAGCTGGTCGACGAAGCGGTGGCCGTGGGGCGCGCAGCGGGCCAGGTGACCCGCACCGACCTGGCCGATGAGATCATGGCCAAGCTGGCGTCCATGCCCTATGCCTTTCGATCCTCGATGTCGGAAGACCTGGAGCGCGGCAAACCGCTGGAGCTGCGCTGGCTGTCGGGCCGGGTGCATGCGCTGGGGCTGGAGTGCGGTGTGCCCACGCCCGGACACAGCGTCGTGTATCGCGCTCTGGTGCTGTACGAGAACGGCAAGCCCGCGTAGCCGGGGCGACGGCTCCCGCCCGCCCGCTAGCTGTTGGCGAGGTGCATGCCGGCCAGTTGGCCCAGCAGCGCCGACACGGTGTCCAGCTGATCGGCCGGCACCGTTTGCGTGGCATCCACAGCAATGGCCTGCACGGACACCAGCGCATAGTCCAGTAGCTGCTGTCCGGCATCGCTGAGCAGGGCATAGCCAACGCGGGCGTCGCGCGGGTCGGGTTGCCGCGCCACCAGGCCGAGCTTCTCCAGCGGCAACAGCGTGCGGGTCACGCCCGAAGCGGTGAGCCCCAGGCGCTCGGCGAGGTCCACCCGGCGCAAGCGCTTGCCCGGCGAGCGGCCCAGGTAGTACAGGATCATGAAGTCGCCAAAGCTCAGCCCGTGCACGCTGGACAGCGCGTTGTCCAGGCGGCGGGTCAGGGTGGCGTAGGCGCGGGTCAGGCGCAGACAAAATTCCAGGCTGGGGCTGGTCGTCGGCTCGGGTTGCGCGGAGTCTTGCTCGGCTATTGATTGTGTTTTCATTGTATTTACGTTGAGTGATAGTTGATTAATCAAGTATACATGAAGAATACGGCGCATGGAATTTCTGCATGCGCAGCGTTGTGGATACTGCTTCTCTGCTGAATACCATGCGGCAAAATATGTCGGTAGCCCTCGTGGAATATAGAAAGTTTGCTCCTGAATATGGAGCAGCACAAGAGTCGACCGGTACAGAAGTGGAGCAGTACGGATGGACCCCATTGCCATCGGTCTGCAGATGGCGGTCAGTGGGCCATGGGGTTTGCCCGGTCCACGCGGGTCAGCCGCAGCACGACGGCTTGTTTGGTGCGCAGGGTCACATGCAGCTCAGGCTCGCAGGGGGCTGCGCCATCCGGCAGCTCCAGCGCAAAGCGTTGCAGCAGCATGGCCGACAGCAGTGTCATCTCCACCATGGCGAAGTGCTGGCCCAGGCATACCCGCGGGCCGGCGCCAAACGGCATCCAGGCACCCTTGGGGATGGGCGGCGCACCGTTCAGAAAGCGCTCCGGGCGGAATGCGTGGGCCTGCGCAAACCAGCGTTCGTCATGGTGCAGCACCCACGGTGTGATGCGCAGCATGGCGCCCTTGGGTATGTGCCAGCCGTCCAGAACTATGGGTGCGGTGGTGCGCCGGCTCATCACCGCTGCTACCGGCGGGTACAGGCGCATCGCCTCCTTCAAGGTGGCGGTCAGCCAGGGAAGTTGCGCCATGTGTTCTGGGCCGGGCGTGCCGTTGCCCACCACCGCACGCACCTCGTCCCGCGCGCGTTGGGCTGCGGCAGGATGTTCTGCCATCAGCCGGCTCCACCACAGCAGGGCCGTGGCCGAGGTTTCGTGGCCGGCCTGAAAACTCACCATGCACTGGTCAAACACCTCCTGGTTGGACAGGGCAGCGCCCGTCGCCTCGTCGCGCAGGGCCAGCAGGCGCCCCAGCAAATCCTGCTGGGCCTGCAGCTCCTGCTGCGCTGCAATGGCGGCCTGCCGTTCGGTGATGTGGCCCTGTATCAATTGCCGCAAGCTGCGCAAGGCCCTGCGTTTGGCGGCTTTGCCCGGCAGGGGCAACCAGTCGGGCAGCGTGAAAAGGCGGAACATCTCGCGGTAGGCGGTGGCCGACAGTGTTTGCGTGGCTTCGATGGCCACCAGGGACTGTTGCTGTGCCGAGCGGCTAAACAGCGTGCGCAGAATCACATCCATGGCTACGCGACTCCACAGCGCGTCCATGGTCACCAACGCGTGGGGCTGGTTGTGAGGCACCAGAGCGTCGAAGGCCTCCTGGGCGGCGGTGGTCATCAGCTCCGCATAGCCCGCAACCTGTTTGGGGGTGAAGGCGGCCATCAGCATGCGGCGCTGGCGTTGCCAGGTGGCACCCTCGGTGACCAGCACGCTTTGGCCAAAGACCTGGGCAAACACTTCGATGCCACGTTCCCAGCGAATCAGGGCATCGGCATGGGTGACCAGGGCCTCGCGTGCCAGATCGGGCGACATCAGATCCCAGGCCTGTTCGTTGCCCAGGCGCATATAGCTGATGTCGCCATGGATGCGCTGCAGGCGGGTGACAAAGCCCAGGTAGTCGCGCTTCATTTCTGAGAGCAGCGGCAACCCCCACCAGCGGGATACCGGGCCCGGTGCATGGGCACTGCTGCGGATGGGGCTGGGTGGCGTGGGCGTGGCGGATGTGGGGGTAAGGACGGCGTTCATATGGTGCATTGTGTTGCGCCCCTGTGGCCGCCGTATTGAACGATTGCGACATGGTGGGCCACTTACACTGCGGCCATGGCAAGCCCCAGCACCAACACCATTGCGTTTGATCCCGCACTGTGGCCCAGTGGCACGCTGTGGCAGCCCCGCGCATCGCTATCGGCCTGTTTTCGCGCAAGCATGGTGCGCAATACGCTGGGCGCTGAGCACACGGACACGCAGCGGGTGAACCATTTCCCGGCGTCACCGATGTGCAGCCTGAGCTGGTGGTTCAGCGGCAGCAGCCGGGGTCTGGCAAGTCCTCCGGCCAGCGCGGCTGACGGTGCAATCGCGGAACACACGCCCATGCCAGGGCGGTGGGTGCTGTGCGGACCGCAAACGCAGCCCCTCTCTACCTGGTGCCCCGGGCCGGTTCACTCCATGATGGTGCTGTTCATGCCGGACGCCTTGCATGCCTTGACGGGTCTGCAGGTGAGCGATCTGATAGACCGGTTCGTCGACGCCAGCGCAGTCCTGCCACCCGACTGGCTGGCCATGTGCCAGCAGGTGCAGGACGCGCCCGATGATGCGCAACGCATGCACGCGCTGGAGGAGTTTCTGGAGCCCCGCTGGCAACGGTGCCGGCCCAGCCAGCCCTTGGCCATGCAGCGCTACTCGGACTGGGTGGCGCACCTGGCGCTGCGTGCCGCGGTGTCGGCGCCGGGGCGCAGCCTGCGCCAGCTGGAGCGGCGCATCAAACAATGGTCCGGTTTGCCGCTGCGCGAGCTGCGCGTGATGGGGCGCTCCGAAGAAGCGTTTTTTGCAACCGCGGTACTGGCCACACAAACCCCGGCCAAGCTCGATTGGGCGCAGATCGCGGTGGACACGGGCTACTCCGACCAATCCCACATGATCCGCACCACGCGGCGCATCACCGGCTTCACCCCGGAGGCGCTGGGCAAGGGCATTCAACTGCAAGAGAGCTTCTGGGCGTATAGGCTGTGGATGTGAGGCTCCTGTTGGGACGCGCTGGGTCTGCAGCCCTCCCACTTGGGTGCCCTGGCGAACAGACGGAGCGTGAGAGCAGAATCACGATGACCAATTTCGGGATAGAAAGCACGGAGTGTTCTCATGACCCCACTGCGGATTCGACTTTTCTCACTCGTCATGATGGCTGCTTGCAGCGCCTTTGCCCATGCGCAGACACGCGGCGAACTGCTGTACACCACACACTGCGTGAGTTGCCACTCCACGCAAGTGCACTGGCGTGACAACAAGCAAGCCTTCGACTGGGACAGTCTCAAGCTTCAGGTTCGTCGCTGGCAGGGCAATGCGGGCCTGCAGTGGCGTGAGGCCGACATCACCGAGGTGTCGCGCTACTTGAATGAAACCATCTACCGTTTTCCACCGCCGCCCGAGCGCATGGGACTGGTGGCGCCGCCAAAGTCCAACATGATTCCCACGACACCATGAAACACACAGAACGGCATCGCACACAGCGCATTGGCTGGCTTCGCGCCTCTGTACTCGGTGCCAACGACGGCATTGTCTCCACCGCCAGTCTGCTGGTGGGCGTGGCGGCCGCAAATGCGAGCCAGACCACCCTGCTGATGACGGGCGTTGCCGCGCTGGTCGCGGGGGCCATGTCGATGGCAGCGGGCGAGTATGTGTCCGTCCATTCGCAGGCTGATACAGAAAAAGCGGACCTTGCGCGCGAGAGTGCCGAGCTGGGCAAAGACCCGGATGCCGAGCTGCGTGAGTTGACCGCCATCTATGCCGGCCGCGGGTTATCGCAAGACCTGGCCAGCCAGGTCGCCGTGCAGCTGACGGCGCACGATGCGCTGGGTGCGCACGCGCGGGACGAGCTGGGAATTTCAGACGCATTCAGTGCCAAACCCCTGCAGGCTGCGCTGGCGTCAGCGGCCAGCTTTGCGGTGGGGGCGGTGCTGCCGCTCGGCGTTGCCGCGCTGGCACCGGCCCACGGCGTGACGGTGTGGATAGCCAGTGCGTCACTGCTGAGTCTGGCCGTGCTGGGCGTGGTCGCGGCACGGGCCGGTGGCGCAAACGTCTGGGCCAGTGTGTGGCGGGTCACTTTCTGGGGCCTGCTGGCCATGGCCGCTACCGCTGGCGTGGGCAGATTGTTTGGCGCGGCCATTTAGTGTCATGGGTCCGGGCGGCACGGTTCGGGTCGCGACCACAACCGATGGAGTGCCCTGACCTTGTGCTAAATCAAGCTTTCTGCCCCGTCGTCGCCTAGACTGCGCCGTGTGAACCAGACAGTTTTGGAGGAGTCGTGTGCTATGCCTGCAGTGGACCCCGGCGCCACGGTGCCCGCACGCCCCATCTTCGAGGCCCGGGGCCTGACCAAGGTCTACCAGATGGGCGAGGTGCAGGTGCAGGCCCTGCGCGGCGTGGACTTGGACCTGTATGAGGGCGAATTCGTGGTCCTGCTCGGCCCCTCGGGCAGCGGCAAGTCCACGCTGCTCAATATCCTGGGTGGGCTGGATACGCCCACCAGCGGCACCGTCCGCTATGCCGACCATGACCTCAGCCTGCAGGACGATGCGCTGATGACGCAGTACCGGCGTTCGCACGTGGGCTTTGTGTTCCAGTTCTACAACCTGATTCCCAGCCTGACCGCGCGCGAGAACGTGGCCCTGGTGACCGAGATTGCCGAGAACCCGATGACGCCCGAAGAGGCTCTGGCCCGCGTGGGTCTGGCCGAGCGCATGGACCACTTTCCGGCGCAAATGTCCGGCGGAGAGCAGCAGCGTGTGGCCATTGCGCGGGCGGTGGCCAAGCGTCCCCAGGTGCTGCTGTGTGACGAGCCCACGGGCGCGCTCGATGCCCAGACCGGTGTGCTGGTGCTGGACGTGATTGCGCGCGTCAACCAGGAGCTGGGCACCACCACGGTGGTCATCACCCACAACGCGGTGATTGCGGCCATGGCGGACCGGGTGCTGTACTTTGGCGATGGCCTGGTGGTGCGTTCGGAGCGCAATGCCCACAAGAAGGCTGCGACGGAGCTGAGCTGGTGAAAGCACTGGACCGCAAACTGCTGCGCGACCTGTGGCAAATGAAGAGCCAGGCGCTGGCAATTGCGCTGGTGGTGATGTGCGGCGTGGGCACCTACATCATGTTCCTGGCCACGCTGGGTGCGCTGCGCACGACGCAGGACACCTATTACCGCGACTACCGGTTTG
>Ga0208636_100184_pt1 | contig 18312 bp, 17 predicted proteins | sample LakWasM103_HOW12_2_FD_183921 | JGI IMG/M metagenome (GOLD analysis project Ga0208636, IMG submission 183921) | Freshwater sediment methanotrophic microbial communities from Lake Washington under simulated oxygen tension - Sediment Metagenome... | ecosystem: Environmental > Aquatic > Freshwater >... | reverse complement strand
CCGGTCAAAGCACCCGCCAGCCCCGCCAGGGAAGTGGTTGCAGCCGCCGCGCCAACGGTTCCCCTTTTGAGTGAACTACCCGAAGACATCCGGCGCCAGATTCCGCCACTGGGCATCAGCGGCGCGGTGTACTCGGACAACCCGGCGCAACGGCTGCTACTGGTCAACGGCCAGGTGCTGGGGCAAGGCAGCCTGGCCGCACCGGACGTGACGCTGGTGGAGATTCGCGCCAGCAGTTCAGAGTTCAGCTTTCGCGGGACCCGCTTTCGCATCGCGCACTAATCAAGCGTGGGGGCTATATCACTCCGCGCTGGCGCGCTGCAGGCGGTCGCGCACGCCTTCCCACTCCAGCGCGTCGGGCGGGGTCTCCACCCAGATCAGCTTGACCTGGGCGTCGTCAAAGCCGCGCAGCACGGCAAACAGCTGCTGTGCCGTCGCCGCCGCATCGTCGGGCATGCGCCGCAGCACGATGGACAAGGGCACCTTCTTCAGCGCCGAGCGGGCATACACGGCAATCGTCGGTTTGGCGTCGGCACCTCCCTGGACCATCACCTCCCCGAGCAGGTCCACTGCGGTCTGTAGCGCCTTGGCGTCCATCAACCGCAGCCGGGCGTTGGGCGCGTAGTGCGACTCCAGCGTGCCCGAGGCCCTTGGAGCCTTTTTGGCCTCCAGCCCTCGTTGTTCTTGCTCCAACAGCTCTTCTTTTGATAGCAATTTGCGGCCGCAGGCCTGCTCCACCTGTAGCCGGCTGATGGAGCCCGGGCGCAGCAGCACCGGCGCGCCGCGGGTGCAGTCGATGATGGTGGACTCGATGCCCAGGTCGCAGGGCCCACCGTCGAGGATCAGTAAATCCGCGCCCAGCTCGCTGGCCACGTGAGCGGCGGTGGTCGGGCTGACGCGGCCAAAGCGGTTGGCGCTGGGCGCGGCCACACCCCACACCGGCGCCTGGCCGGGTGGCGCATCGTGCAGTACGCGCAGCACGGCCTGCGCCGCCGGGTGCGCCGGGCAGCGCAAGCCTATGGAGTCTTGCCCACCCGCTGCCGCGGCACCGACCCCGGCACGGCGCGGCAGGATCAGGGTCAGCGGTCCGGGCCAGAAGGCCGACATCAGCTGCTGCGCAAACGGCGGCACCTGGGCGGCAAAGTGCGCCGCGCCGGACATGCCGCCGTCCTGTGCCGACACATGGACGATCAGCGGGTGGTCGGACGGGCGGCCCTTGGCGGCAAAAATCTTGGCGACGGCCGCGTCATTGTCGGCATCCGCCCCGAGGCCGTAGACCGTCTCGGTGGGCAAGCCAATCAGCTCTCCCGCCCTCACGGCAGCTGCGCAGGCAGCTATGGATTCAGGAGCAGTGGCAGACAGGATCATGGCGGACAGAAGGAGAGCGAACGCTTGAAGGCGGGGTTCAAAATGCCGCGATGCCCAGCAGACTGGCGGCCTGCAAGGCGATGGCGCGCACCTGCTCCGCACTGGCGCCGGTGACCGTCAGGTGGCCCATCTTGCGGCCCTTGCTAGCCGTGGCCTTTCCATACAGGTGCAAATGCGTGCCCGGCAGGGACAGCACCTGGGCCCACGGCGGCGTGCCGTCCACTGGCCAGATATCGCCCAGCAGGTTGAGCATGATGGACGGGCTGTGCTGGCGCGGCTGGGTCAGCGGCAGACCGGCCAGGGTGCGCACCTGCAGCTCGAACTGCGACACGTCGCAGGCGTCCATGCTGTAGTGGCCGCTGTTGTGCGGGCGCGGTGCCATCTCGTTGACAACCAGGCCGCCCAAGGCTTGTGCCGCCGCCGAGTCGGGCTCCAGCACGAAGAATTCCACGCACAGCACGCCCACATACTGCACGCCATTTGCTATGGATTTTGCAGCGCTGATCGCCCGTTCCACGAGGGCTGGAGGCAGATTTCCTTCATGAACCTCGGTCACCGCCAGGATGCCGTCGCGGTGCAGGTTGCGCTGCACCGGCAGGTTGACGCAGCTGCCATCAGAGCCGCGCGCCACGATGACCGAGCATTCCAGCTGCAGTGGCAGCATTTTCTCCAGCACGCAGGGCACGTGCTGGAGTTCGGCCCAGGCCGCCTCCAACGCGGCCCGGTTGGCCACGCGAATCTGGCCCTTGCCGTCATAGCCCATGCGGGCGGTTTTCAGGATACCGGGCAGCAAGTCGTCCGCCACGGCTGCCAACTGCACGGGCGTCTCGATGACGGCGTAGGGCGCCACCGGCACGCCGCACTCTTCAAAATGCGACTTCTCCCGCGCCCGGTCCTGCGCAATCGCCACGCCATTGGCACCCGGCGACACCCGCACGGTGTGGGCCAGTGTGGCCAGCGCCTGGGCCGGCACGTTTTCAAATTCGGTCGTCACCGCCACACAACGCGCGGCCAAGGCCTGCAGCCCCGCCGGGTCGGTGTAGGCGGTCTGGATGTGGTGGTGGCTGACGCGCCCGGCCGGGCTCAGGGGATCGGGGTCCAGCACTGCAGTGAAGTACCCCATGCGCTGGGCCGCGTGCACAAACATGCGGCCCAACTGGCCACCGCCCATCACACCGAGTGTGACTTCGTTGTGTGCGCTCCGTGTCATTTCGGTCATAGAGCGGGAGGCACGGTCATGCCACGGGCGACTTCGGTTTGGTGGGCGCGGTATTCGTCAAGCTTCTGGCGTAGCGTGGGGTGGTCCGCCGCCAGCATGGCCACGGCAAACAAGGCAGCATTGGCCGCACCCGCCGCGCCTATGGCGAAGGTCGCCACTGGAATGCCCTTGGGCATTTGCACGATGCTGTGCAATGAATCGACACCCGACAAATGCTTGCTGGCCACCGGCACACCCAAAATGGGCACCGTGGTCTTGGCCGCCAGCATGCCCGGCAGGTGGGCCGCACCCCCGGCACCAGCGATGATGGCGCGCAAGCCGCGCCCGGCTGCGGCCTCCGCGTAGGCGAACATGTCGTCGGGCATGCGGTGCGCCGAGACGACACGCGATTCGTGCGAAATGCCAAACTGCTGGAGAATCTGCACTGCATGTTGCATGGTGTCCCAGTCGGAGCTGGAACCCATGACGACGCCGATTTGAATGTTCATAAAATGTTGAGGACAGAGCAAGCGGTCTGTCCCGCAAGTTTCAGGTTGGTGAAGAGCACGGCGGATGTCTGCCCCGCAATGTTTCAGGATTTTACTTTTTCGCCTTGAGCCAGTTTGGCCGACGGGCCGCCCCCAGGCAAAACGCGCCCCCTTGGGAGCAGCGACCCGCGCAGCGGCGGAACGTGGGGGCACTATTACACTACCCAAATGATCAACGTCACCATAGAAAATTTCGAAGCCGAAGTGGTCGCCGCTTCCGCCACAGTCCCCGTGTTGGTGGACTTCTGGGCACCGTGGTGCGGACCCTGCAAGGTCATTGGGCCCATCCTGGAACAACTGGAAACCGAGTACGAGGGCCGCTTCAAGCTGGTCAAGATCGACTCCGACGAGCAGCAGGAACTGGCTCAGGCCTTTGGCATCCGCAGCATCCCGACCTGCGTGCTGATGGTGGGCGGCAAGCCGGTCGATGGCTTCATGGGCGCCAAGCCGGCCAGCGAAGTCAAGGCCTTTCTGGACAAGCATGTGCCCGGCGAAGCCGCACTGGACGCGGCGTCCGACGCGGACGAGGCCCAGGCACTGCTGGAGGCCGGCGATCCGCAGGCCGCGCTGGCCAAACTGGCCGATGCGCTGGCCCTGGATCCCGGTAACGACGAAACCCGGTTTGAATACGTGAAACTGTTGATCAGCCTGGGTGGCCTGGAGGAAGCCGGTGCCATATTGGCACCCAAGCTGGCCGAGGTTCCCCGCAAGCTGGCGTTTGACGCGCTGGGCCACTGGCTGGGCGCGATGGTGTTTGCCACCAAACCCCCGTATGACAGCTGGACGGTGGAACAGTTTGACGCGCAGATCGCCCAGAACAAGCGCGACTTCGACACCCGCTTTGCCAAGGCCCGCCTGTTGATGGCCGCCGGTGAGTGGGTCGCCGCCATGGACGAGCTGCTGGAGATCATCATGCGCGACAAGAAGTGGGGCAACGAAGCCCCCCGCAAGACCATGGTCGCCATCCTGGAACTGCTGACACCGCCCAAGCCCAGGACCGACCCACTGGCCACCGGCAAGACGGCCGGTGGCATCGAGATTGCCGGAAAATCCGCCGCCGTGCTGGACCCGCAAGCCCAGTTGGTCGCGACGTATCGGCGCAAGCTGAGCATGGCGCTGAACTAGCCAAGCGGCGGCATCGAACCACCATGACGCCGCCAAAGCTGCTGATTTGGCTGTTGGGCGTTGTTGCGTTGGCCGGCTTGCTGGCACCCGCAGCGGTCGGCGCGTCCGTGGGCGAGCCCACAACGTCCCTGAGCCAATACAAGGTTGACGGCTGGCAAACGGAACAGGGTCTGCCCCTGAACACCGTGCAATCGCTGTTCCAGACCCGCGATGGCTACCTCTGGGTGGGTACCGCAGGTGGACTGTCCCGCTTCGATGGCGTTCGCTTCACCACCTTCGACTCGGCCCAGGCTCCGGAGATGGCCTCCCAGCCGATTTTTGGTTTCATGGAAGATGCGCAGGGCAACCTCTGGATTGGCAACACCAAAGGCGCATCCATTTATCGCAATGGGGTGTTTCAGGTGGCCATCACCCCCGAGGTGACCGCCAGCCGGCGGGTCTGGGCCTTCGCACAGGCAGCCGATGGTGCCGTGTGGGCGGCCACCGAGAACGGTCTGGTGCGCTGGGACAAAGGGGTCATCAAGCTCTACCAGCAGGCGGATGGTTTGCCAACGAACCGCCTGCGCTCGCTCGCGTTTGACCGGGAAGGGACTCTGTGGATCGGCACCTCGGGCGGGGGCCTTGTTGCGTTCTCTGGCGGTCAATTCAGGACCCTGAGTCCGGCAAACGGGTTCCCCCATCTGGAGGTCCGATCCGTACTGGCCGACCCGAAGGGCGGGGTCTGGGCGGCAACGGCGGGCGGTGGGCTGGCCCACGTCGATCAGGGGATTGTCAAAACCTACACCGTCGCGGACGGACTTCCCACCGACCAGCTCACGATGCTCGCACGTGACGCACAAGGCTCGCTGTGGATCGGCACCTGGGGCGCCGGTGTCAGCCGTTTCAGCGATGGCCGCTTCACGTCGATCTCCACCGCCGGCGGCCTCGCGGGGGAGCACATCTGGTCGCTGCAGGTCGACCGCGAGGGCAGCGTCTGGATTGGCACCTGGGTGGGAGGGCTGAACCGTCTGCGCAACCGGCCATTCACGGTGTTCGGTACGCCCGAGGGGCTGTCCGGCGACAACACGCGTTCGGTGCTGCATGCGCGCAACGGCGTCACCTGGGTGGGCACGGCAGGTGGCGGGCTCAACCGCATCGAAGGCGGTCGGACCACGAACCTGCGAAAGAAAGACGGGTTGCCCGCTGACGAAGTATCGAGTCTGATGGAAGACCGTGAGGAGTCCCTTTGGATCGGCACCTATACGGCGGGTGTTGCCCGGCTGCGCAAGGGAAAAATCGACACCTTTGGAATGGCCCAGGGACTGCCCCATGCGGAGATTCGTGTGCTGTTCCAGGATAGCAAGGGCGTGGTGTGGGCCGGAACCCGCGCCGGTCTGGCCCGATTCGATGGCATGGCATTTGCCGCCGTGCGCGAGCCCGGTGCGCCGCTGGAGGGGGTGTCCAACATCCTGGAAGACCGCAGCGGAACCCTGTGGTTTGGAACCCCGGGGCAGGGGCTGTACCGCTTGCGCGATGGCGTCTTTGCCACGCTCACCACGGCCGATGGATTGGTGTCGAACTGGATTATGTCGCTGTACCAGGATGCAGCCTCCAGCCTGTGGATCGGCACCAGCGGGCAGGGGCTGAACCGACTGCGGGATGGTCGGTTGGCCGCCATTCGTCCCCTGGATGGGCTGTGGGATGGCAGCGCACTGACCATCCTGGAAGACGGCACGGGCCATCTCTGGATGACCTGCAATCGCGGGTTCTACCGGGTGTCTCGCGCCGAGCTGGACGCCTTTGCCGAGAAGCGCATCGCCAAGGTCAACTCGACAGGGTATGGCCCAGGAGATGCGCTGCGCAGTACATCCTTTGCCGGCGGGTTGCAACCGGCGGGCGGAATTGATGCGCGCGGCCACGTCTGGCTGCCGTCAGCCAGCGGGCTGGTGATTGTTGACCCCTTGCACCTGCCGGGCTCGGGCAAGCCGCCGGCCGTCAGCCTGGAGGGCGTGCGCGTGGACGGCGTGAACCAGGCCAACGGCGCGGAGGTCATCCTTCCGCCCGGCTCGGTTCCCTTGTCGATCCGGTACACGGCCATGACCCTGCTGAATGCGGACCGGGCCCGGTTCCGCTACCAACTGGACGGCATCACACGTGACTGGATGGATGCGGGACGCAGCCGTGAAGCATCTTTCCCGGCCTTGCCCCATGGTAGCTACCGCTTTCGGGTGGCGGCGTCCATCGATGGACAGAACTGGAGCGAAGCCGACCAGGCGCTGCCCATCGTGGTGAAGCCGTATTTTTACCAAACCGCCTGGTTCACGGTGTTGGCGCTGTTGGCGACCCTGGGCGCCATCGTCGCACTGTTCCGTCTGCGTACCCACAGCCTGAGGGCCAGACATGCCGAGATGGAGCGACTGGTGGCACAAAGGACGGAAGAGCTGCGGCTGGCCAATGAACACCTGTCGCGCATCTCGTTCATCGATGCCCTGACCGGCCTGGCGAACCGGCGTCGGCTCGACGAAGCACTGGAGCATGAATGGCGCCGCGCATGCCGGTCCCACACCTCGCTTGCGGTGGTGATAGCCGACATTGACCATTTCAAACAGTACAACGACACCCTGGGGCACCCACAGGGAGACCGCTGTCTGGTCGCCGTGGCAGAAGTCTTTCTGCAGTCCCTGGGTCGTGCCGGCGATCTGGCGGCACGGTATGGAGGGGAAGAGTTCGTGGTCCTGATGCCAGGTGCAGACCACGCCGCGGCCACGGTCTTTGCCGAGAGCCTGCGTGCCGCCTGCGAGGCGCGCGCCATTGCGCACCCGGCGTCTTCCGTTGGCCCGGTGGTGACCATCAGTCTGGGGGTGGCTTCCTGCATTCCTTTCGAAGATATGTCCCCGTCCTACCTGTTCGCAGAAGCCGATGCAGCGCTGTACCGGGCGAAACAGGCCGGTCGAAACCGGGTTTGCTAGGCGGTTTGCCGCGCCAGGTGCACCTGGTGCAAGGTAATTTTTCGCACCTCGGCCTGGCTGGTTTCAATGTGGGCGCGCAGCAGCATGGCCGCCTGGTCGCCGCGTCGGGCACGGATGGCCTTGAGAATCTTGCCGTGCTCTTCATACGTGGCGTCAATGCGCGCCTGCTTGGTGAAGTCGAGCCGGCGGATGATGCGGATGCGGTCCGTCACGTCGCGGTGCACGCGGGCCATCTCGGGGTTGCCAGCGGCCGCAACCAGCGCGCAGTGAAAGGCCTCGTCCCACTGGCTGACCTGCACGGTGTCACTGCTGCGCTTGGCCACGGGCACCAGCCACAAGGCCATCAGCTGGTCCAGCAGGGCGCGGTCGATGGGGTTAGGGCTGCGGGCACCTTCATCACACAGCCGGTGCGCGGCGGTGGTCTCCAGCACCATGCGCAAATCATAGAGCTGCTCAAACTTGGCAAAGTCAAACGGCAACACGCGCCAGCCGCTGCGAAACAGTACTTCTACAAAGCCCTCTTGCTGCAGCTTGGCCAAGGCCTGGCGCACCGGTGTCCGCGATACATTCAGGCGTTCGGTCACGGACAGCTCGGTAAAGCGGTCACCCGGCACCAGTTTGAAATCGGCAATGTCACGCTTGAGCTGTTCGTACACTTCGTCCGCACGGGAGCGGCGCGGAACAGGGCCCCCCGCAGCCTTGGGCGTCGTGAGGGGTTTAACGGCCTTGGGTGCTACCGGTGTGCTGGCCTTGACTGAGGCCCGGGCTTTGATAACTTTAGCGGTTCGCATCGGGGGTGACTCTACCAGCGTTGACAATGCGCGCGGCTTACAGGGCTGCCAGCAGCGCCGCGCTGGGCGCGGTCCAGCCCACAATGCCGCCCTGGGCGTGGACCATCTCTATCGTGGCGGCCTTGAACTGCGGGAAATAGCTTTCGGTGCAGTCGGTCAGCAGCAGCGCATCAAAGCCGCGGTCGTTCGCCTCGCGCATGGAGGTCTGCACACACACCTCGGTGGTGACCCCCATGAAGATCAGATGCGTGACGTGCTTTTGCACCAACAGTGCGTGCAAAGGGGTGCCGTAAAAGGCACCCTTGCCTGGCTTGTCGATAACAATTTCGCCCTCCACAGGCGCCAGCTCGGGGATGATCTGGTTGCCGGGTTCACCCGCCACCAGCACGCGGCCCATGGGCCCCACATCGCCGATGCGAAGGCTGGGCTTGCCGCGGTTGCGTTTGGCCGGCGGGCAGTCGGACAGATCAGCGCGGTGCGCCTCACGCGTGTGCACGACCAGACCACCGACGCCACGCCAGGCCTGTAGCGCCGCCTGGCAAGCCGGTACGATGGCCGACAACAGGGACACATCGTTACCCAGCGATGCACCAAAGCCACCCGGCTCGATGAAGTCGCGCTGCATGTCGATGATGACCAGCGCGGTGCTGGCCACGTCGAATTCGAACGGGAATGGTTTGGCTTGGATGTTCACGATGTCGGATGCCTTCAGTTCGGGGGGGAGCCTCATCCATGCCCGCCGCCCATGTGGGCGCCGAGCAGCTTGCGGTCGGCCAGCGCGGCCTTGGTTTCAAACACGATGCGGCCTGCGCTCATCACGACGATGCGGTCGGACAGCTCCAGCAACTCGTCCAGGTCTTCGCTGATCAGCAGCACACCCGCACCGCGCTGTCTGACCTGGCGCAGACGGGTATGGATCTCGCGCACGGCGGCAAAGTCCAGGCCAAACACCGGGTTGGCGGCGATCAGCACATTGATGTCGCCCGCCAGTTCGCGCGCCAGCACGGCACGCTGCACATTGCCGCCCGACAGGCTGCCAATGGGGGCGCCCTCACCCCGGGTTTTGACGCCGTACTCGGCAATCCATTCGCGCGCACGCCGGCGCCAAGCGGCAAAGCGCAACACGCCGCGGCGTGACAGCGGCGGCTGGTCAAAGTCGCGCAGGGCCATGTTCTCGGCCACGCTCAAGTTGGCGACGCAGGCGCTGCGCAGTGGTTCTTCCGGCAGGCTGCGCACCTTGAGGTGGTGGTTCTCGGCACGGGTGGCGTGGTAAGGCGTGCCCATGACCTGGACCTGCCCGCCCAGGCGCACGCGTTGGCCCACCAGGGCCTCGACCAGCTCGCGCTGACCGTTGCCTGACACACCGGCCACACCCAGAATCTCGCCCGCGTGCACGGCCAGGTCCACACCATGCAGTGCCAGCGTGCCGCGGTCGCCCAGGGCCGTGAGCGCACTGACCTGCAGCACCGGCGGCGCCAATGACGGGGCGCCGCCGGCGTCCGCAGCCCTCTCAAACGCTACCAAATAAATAGCTACATGTTCTGGTTCTACGAGGGCTAGAGGCCTATTTTGCTCTGAACCCTCTGGCAGCTCGGCACTGTCGCCCATCATGGCCTGGGCCAACAGGGCAGGGGTGGTGTCCGCCACCTGGCTGTGGTGCACGGCGCGGCCGCGGCGCAGCACCGTGACGGCATCGGCATAGGCCATGACCTCACGGAACTTGTGCGTGATGATGATGACGGTGCACTGGCCGCTGCGCGCAAATGCGCGCACGTGGCCCAGCACCTCGTCGGCCTCCTGCGGCGTCAGCACCGACGTGGGTTCGTCCAGAATCAGCAGGCGCGGTTTGAGGTAGAGCTGCTTGAGCAGTTCCAGCTTTTGCTTCTCGCCCGCCGCCAGTTCGGACGGGCAGGCATCCAGATCCAGCTGGAACGGTGTGGTGGCCAAAAACGCCTGCAACTCGGCACGCTTGGCGCGCCAGTCGATGACCAGGGGAACTTCATTGGCCGCCAGCAGCAGATTTTCTGCCACCGTCATGCCCGGGGCCAGTGTGAAGTGCTGGTACACCATGCCAATGCCCAGGGCGCGCGCGACAACAGGGTTGGCTATTTGTTGCTCGCGCCCGTCGATCAGGATGCTGCCGTCTTCGGCTTGCTGAAACCCGGCCACGCACTTCACCAGCGTGCTTTTGCCGGCACCGTTCTCGCCCAGCAAGGCGTGCACCGTGCCGGGCTCCACGCGCATGGTGACCTGGTCCATGGCGGTGAAGGCACCAAAGCGTTTGGTCAGCTGGTAGGTTTCCAGCGCCAGCGCGCCGGTGGCGGGCTTGTGCGGTGGGATCAGGTCGTGCGTCACAGGCTTCCCTCGGCCAGCGCCTGCAACACCGCCGACGAGGGCGCATGGGCGCCAAACACACCGCCTTGCATGGTGATCATCTTCAGCGCCGCCAGGTGGTTGCCGTGGTCGGTGGCGGCCGTGCAATCCGACAGCAGCAGGCATTCAAAACCACGGTCATTGGCGTCGCGCATCGTCGTGTGCACACACACATCAGTGGTGATACCTGCCAGCAGCAGGTTGGCAATGCCGCGCGTGCGCAGCACCATGTCCAGATCGGTGGCGTAGAACGAGCCCTTGCCGGGTTTGTCGATGACGACCTCCCCCCCCAGGGGGGCCAGCTCGGGAATGATCTCCCAGCCTGGCTCGCCGCGCACCAGGATGCGGCCACAGGGGCCATCGTCTCCAATGCCAACACCATTGGTGCCAATCTGGCGGGAGCGCCAACGTTTGTTGGCGGGCAGATCCGACAGGTCGGGCCGGTGGCCCTCACGGGTGTGCATCACGGCGTAGCCCGCACTGCGCAGGGCAGCCATCAACACCTTGAGCGGCTCAATCGGCGCACGGGTGAGCGCAATGTCGTAACCCATCTTGTCGACATAACCGCCCACGCCACAAAAGTCAGTCTGCATGTCGATGACCAGCAGCGCCGTGTTGTCGGGGCGCAGGTCGCCATTCCAGGGCCAGGCGTAGGGGTTGGCGGCGATGGTGCGTGGCATGCGTTGCTTTCCGTTAGCGTGTCGATGAGAGTTCACCCGGGCTACCCTGGGCCACCGTTCCCGGCTTGCAGGTGATGACCAAAATCAGCAGGGTCAGCGCATACGGCAGCGTATTGAACAGGTGGTATCCCCAGCCAATGCCGGCCGATTGCAGTGCTGGCCCCAGCGCTCCAGCCCCACCAAACAGGGCGGCGGCACCGATGCAACGCAGCGGGCTCCACCGGGCAAAAATGACCAGTGCCACCGCGATCAGGCCCTGACCACTGGAGATGCCCTCGTTCCAGCTGCCGGGGTAGAACAGCGTCAGCGATGCCCCCCCCAGCCCCGCCACCATGCCGCCCAGTGTGGTGGCCACCACGCGGATGCCCACCACCGAATAGCCCAAGGCCCGCGCCGCGTGGGCCGAGTCACCCGCCATGCGGACCAAGAGACCGTAACGTGTGTATTTGAAAGCCCAGTACAGAGCCACAGCCAGCAGCAGGCCCAAGGGCAATAGCATGTTGACCGACAGGGCTGAACGCAGCGCCGGAGAGTCGCTCCACCAGCCCAGGTCGATGGCCGGAATCTGCGGTGCCTGCGGCTGGATCAGCGGTTTGCCCCAGTAGAAGGCCAGCCCCGTGCCCAGCAGCATCAGCGCAATGCCGGTGGCCACATCGTTGACCCGCGCCAGCGAACACAACACGCCGTGCAAGGCAGCCAGCAGGCCGCCGGCCACAGCGCCCGCCAGCACACCCACCCAGGGCGAGCCGCTCAGGTAGGCCGCGCCAAAAGCCGTCATGGCCGACAGCACCAGCACGCCCTCCAGCCCCAGGTTGATGCGGCCGGATTTCTCGGTCAGACACTCGCCCAGGCTCACGAACAGGAACGGGGTGCCCACGCGCAGCACACCGCCCACAATACCGGCGAACAGAGCCAGCCATTGGTCGGGGGTCATGGCACAGAACCTCCAACGACGACCCCACTAGGCCCGGTCTCGGGCGGACGCTTGGGCAGGCGGAGCACGACTTTCCAGTCCACATCGCGCAGGGCTTCGCTGGCCAAAATCAACACAAAGGCAATGCCCTGCAAGACCAGAACCGACGCATCCGGCAAGCCGAGGCGGCGTTGCAGCATGCTGCCTGCAGCACCAAAACCACCAAACAGGATGGCCACCGGGATGATGGCCAGCGGGTGGTGCCGGGCAATGAAGGACACCAGGATGCCGGTGTAGCCATAGAACGCGATCAAGGACACATTGGCATTGGTGTGGACGGCAGCCACCTCCACCGCACCGGCCAGACCGGCGCAGGCTCCGCCCAGGGCACACGCAGTGACGATCAGGCGCGAGGCAGGCAAGCCCACCAGCTGGGCGGCGCGCGGATTGCCACCCACCACGCGCACCGCAAAGCCCGATGCACTCCAGCGCATCCAGAGGCCCAAGCCCACACAGGCCGCCACGCCCAGCACCAGGCCCCAGTGCACGTCCGACCCCGCAATGCCGCCAATCGCCAGGCTCTCGGGCAGACTGTGGGTAGAGGGTTTGTTCAGGCTGGCCGGGTCGCGCAGCGGGCCTTCCACCAAATGCTTGAAGATGCCAATGGCGATATAGGCCAGCAGCAGACTGCTGATGGTCTCGTTGATGCCGCGGTACTGGCGCAACCAGCCGGCCAGGCCCACCCACAGCGCACCGGCCAGTGCACCGGCGGCACAGACCACGGCGCTGCCCACCACACCGCCCGGCAAGGGCAGGCTGTGGGCCGCCGCCGCACAGGCCAGACCGCCCAGCACCAGGGCGCCCTCACCACCAATGACGACCAGTCCGGCCCGCGCCGGGACCGCCACACACAAGGCGGTGAGCATCAAGGGTGCTGCGCGCTGCAAGGTGTTTTGCCACGAGAACCAGTCGCCAAAAGCGCCTTTGAACAACAGCAGCCACACATCCACCGGGTTGACTCCGGCGAAAGAGACAAACACGCCAAACACTCCCAGCGCTGCCGCTATGGCCGCGATGGGCAGGGCGATGTCGTTGAGGGTGTCGCGGTTCATGGGGTGATCAGAAACTGCCGATGACACCTTCCACCAGGTAGTTCATGCCTTCAAGTTCAATGGCGGTTTGTTTGTAGGTTTTGCCTGCGGCGATCACCACATTGCCCTTGTTGTCCTTGAGCGGGCCCTTGAAGATGTCGAAGCTGCCCGCCATCATCTTGGCCTTGACGGCGTCCGCATCTTTCTTTGCAGCGTCGGTGACCATGGCTCCATAGGGCGACATCTTGACGTAGCCGTCCTTGAGGCCGCCGCGCAGGAAGTTGGGGTGGGGCTTGCCGGTCTGTGCGGCTTCAATCATGGTCTTGTAGGCGGTGGTCCAGTTCCATTCGGCTCCGGTCAGATACGCATTCGGGGCCAGCTTGGCCTGGCTGGCGTGGTAGCCACACACCATCTTGCCGCGCTTGGCAGCGGTCTCCACAATGACCTTGGGTCCATCCACGTGCATGGTGAAGACATCCACGCCCTGATCCGCCAGGCTGTTGGTGGCCTCGGCTTCCTTGATGGCCATGGACCATTCGCCGGTGAAGATGACGCTGCACGTAATGCCCGGCTTGACCGAGCGCGCACCCATCAGGAAGGCGTTGATATTGCGCAGCACTTGGGGAATGGGCTTGGCCGCCACAAAGCCGATCTTGCCGCTCTTGCTCATATGACCTGCAATGACCCCGTTCAGGTACTGGCACTCGTCGATGTAGCCAAAGAAACTGCCCACGTTCTTGGGGTGTTTGCCTTCGGTCCACAAGCCACCGCAATGGGCAAAGCGCACGTCGGGGTATTTGGGTGCCAGGGCCAGGATGTGCGGATCAAAATAGCCATACGACGTGGGGATGACCAGCGTCGCACCGTCCTGCACGATCATGCCGGTCATGGTCTTTTGCACGGCCGCGGTTTCGGGCACGTTCTCTTCTTCCACCACTTTCACGCCCGGCATTTTCTTGACCTCGGCTGCCGCCTGCGCCTGGGCCTGGTTGTAGCCATAGTCGTCGCGTGGGCCTACGTAGATGATGCCGACGGTCAGCGGCTTCTGCGCCAGAGCGGACTTGCTCCACGCACCCAGGGTGCTGACCGCGCTGAGCGCGGCCAGGGATTTGAGGGTGTCACGACGGTTGACGGGTTTTGCGTTCATGGGTCATTTCTCCGGTGGATGGAACAGTGGGTGGAATGCGCCAAGATGGTGCTTTTCTGGTCGCAGAATCTTGTATTCAAGATTGGATGCAAATTGCGTGCCTGAGTGACTTTCGGTTGGTATCAATCGGATAGCGGGTTTTGCTCCGTGTCCCCCGCCCGCTGCGCGGGCTCCTCCTTGACCTGCGCAAAACCCACTACCCGATTGATACAGCGCGGTTTGAGATTCGCCGAAACAGGGACCAAGGAATTCCAGCTTCACAGCAAACTGACATGGGCCGCCACAACACGCCAACCCGCATCAAGGCGCATCCAGGTCTGGCTCTGGCGACCGGTCTTGTCGCTCCCCAGGCGCTGGAATTCGATGTTGACGGTGGCCGCGTCGCGGCCATAGGTGGTGATGACCGTCTTCAGAACGGTGCGCGCCAGGCCTTGCGCCGGGCGGCCCGCGCGAAACGCGCAGATCTCGGCATAGCCATGCAGGTTCTCGGTGACGCCGTAGCGCAAGGTGTGGGGGCTGTCCCAAAACAGCTCGTCCAGCACCGCCACATCGTTGCTGACCAGGGCGCGCTCATAGCGGTCACTGAAGCGCGTGACTTCGTCCAATACGTCGGGCAGGTTGATATCCATGTCAGGGCTCCACGGGTTTGGTGTGCGACACACCGGCGTTTTGCAGTGCCCAGCCGGCGCGTAGGGCCAGGTCTTCACGCCACGGTGCGGCAATCAGCTGCACCGCAATGGGTAACCCCTGGGTTCCGGGGGGCCACATCGGTGCGGCCACCACCGGGCAGCCGGCAAACGAGATGGGTTGCGTCAGCAGCCCCATGGACGGGCGTGCGGGGTGCTGCGTGCCCTGGATGTCTATCCACCCGGCGCCAATCACACTGGCGCACACCGGCGTGGCAGGGGCCAGCAGCACATCCCAGTGCTGGAACAGGGCGTTGACCCGGTCCCGGTACTGGCGGCGAAAACGCTGCGCCCGCAAGTACCAGCTCACCGGCATCAGCGCGCCGGCAATGAAGCGGTCCACCGACAAAGGCTCAAAGTCCTGCACGCGGGTGCGCAGGTCATCCAGGTGCAGGCTGCCCCCTTCGGCTGCCGTCACGATGAAGGCCGCCGCGCGGCCCTGCGCGGCATCGGGCCACTCCACCACTTCGCTGGCGCCTAACGCCCTTGCCGCCGTGGCCACGGCCTCACGCGCGGGGTCGCTGGCGTTGTCGTGGAAGTAGCCGCCCAGCACGCCCACGCGCAAGCCCTCCACGCCCTTTGTGAGGTCACCCACGGGCTGCACGCGCTCGGCGTGGCAGCCGGGGTCCAGCGGGTCGGGGCCCTGCAGCGCGTCGTACACCAGCGCCAGGCTTTCCAGTGCATCCGCAAACGGACCCAGGTGGTCAATGCTGTGCACAAATGGATAGCTGCCCCGGCGCGACAGGCGCCCGAACGTAGGCTTCAGACCCCAGACGCCGCACAGCGATGCCGGCACGCGAATGGAGCCATTGGTGTCGGACCCCAGGCTCACCCCCACCTGGCCCGCCGCCACCGCCGCGCCACAACCGCCGGATGAGCCACCGGCAATGCGCTGCACGTCATGCGGGTTGCGCGTGGGGCCGTAGTGCGTATTTTCAGTGGTGAAGCCGTAGGCGTATTCGTCCATGTTCAGAGAGCCCAACAGCACGCCACCGGCGGCCTGCATGCGGTTCACCAGGAAAGCGTCGTGCGTCGCCGGGGGATGGTCGCGGTTGATTTTGGAGCCCGCCAGTGTGACCTCACCCGTGATGTCGAACAGGTTCTTCACCGCGTAGGGCACACCGGCCAGCGGCGGCAGGGCCTCGCCGCGTGCACGCTGGGCATCCACCGCCGCCGCTTCCCGGCGCGCACGGGTGTAGCTTTTTCCGGTGAACGCATTGACCACGCCGTCGGTGTGCTCGATGCGTGCAATCGCGGCCTCGGTTACCTCCACGGCGCTGATGTCACCGGCCCGGATGGCGCGCGCCAGCTCGAAGCTTTTGAGCGCCCGGATATCCATTGCTCCTGTTTTCATAGCATATGACGCATATTATTCGAGGGCTGGGAATGGTTTTGGCTTACAGATCTCGGCCAACTCGTCCTCCACCGCCAGCGGCGTGGCATCCAGCAGTCCCGCCAGGTGGGCGGTGCGGGCCAGGTGGGCTGCCACGCGCAAGGCGCGTGCGTCATCCATGGCCAACCCCTGTGCGGCGGCACTGGCCTTGACGTAGGCCAGAACTTCGGTTTCCGTCATCTGCGCACCTCCCGCTGGAAGATCTCCAGGCTCTGTTTTTTCATCTGCACAAAACTCGGTTCGCTCAGGGTCTCCACGGTGCGCGGGCGGGCATCGCCATAGCGCAGAATCTCGGCCACCTTGGTCGGGCGCTTGGTCAGCAGCAGCACCTCGTCGGCCAGGTAGACGGCCTCTTCCAGGTCGTGCGACACCAGCAGCATGGTGGTACCGGTCTGCATGAACACTTCCTGCAGCTTTTCGCGGATGAACAGCGTCATCTCGAAGTCCAGCGCCGAGAAGGGTTCGTCCAGAAACAGCACCTCGGGTTTGGGTGCCAGCGCGCGCATGATGGACGCCGTTTGCTGCTGGCCGCCCGAGAGTTCGTAGGGGTAGCGGTTGAGGTCAAACTTGACGTCAAACGAGGCCACCAGCTCGGCCATGCGCCGGTCCACCTCGGCCTTGGATTTGCCTTCGAGCTTGAGCGGGTAGGCGATGTTGTCGATGGTGCGCATCCACGGAAACATGGCCTCGCGGTAGTTCTGGAACACGTAGCCAATCCTGGTGTCCTTCAGCGACTTGCCGTCGAACAGAATCTCGCCGGAGTCGATGGGCACCAGCCCGGCAATCATGTTGATCAGCGTGGACTTGCCGCAGCCATTCGGCCCGAACACCGACACGATCTTGTGCTTGGGGATGTCCAGGTCAAAGTTCTCGTACAGCGGCCAGCCCGCAAAGTATTTGGTCAGGCCCCGGATGGTGATATGTGTGCCCGCCGGCCCCGGATGGAAAACCGGAGGCGGTACATCGGCATAGACCGGGCCATTGAGTACTTCGGTCATCTTCCACTCCAATGCACGATGCGGCGCTCGGCCACCAGGAACAAAATGTTGAGGGCATAGCCCAGCCCACCGGCGGCCAGGATGGCGGCGTACATGGTCTTGACGTTGAGCACCTGCTGCGCGTCGATGATTCGGTGGCCCAGCCCGGCATCGGAGCCGATGAACATCTCGGCCACGATGACGATGACCAGCGCCATGGACACCGCAGAACGCAGGCCAACGAACGTGGGTTGCAGGCTCTCCCACACCAGCACGTCCCTGAAAATTTGCCAGTTGCTGGCCCCCATTACCCTGGCCGCCATGACGCGCTGCTTGCGGGCGTTGATGACCCCATACGCGCTGTTGAAGATGACGATCAGAAAGGCACCAAAGGCCGCGATGGCTACCTTGTTGATGTCGGACACACCAAAGATCAGCAGGAACAGCGGGATCAGCGCCGAACTGGGTGTGGAGCGAAAGAAGTCGATCAGGAATTCGACGCTGCGGTAGGCCTTTTCGTTGCTGCCCAAGAGCACGCCCAGGGGCACGCCCACCACCGCAGCAATCACGAAGGCCTGCACCGTGCGCCAGACCGTCACGGCAAAGTCGGTCAATAGCGGTCCGCCAAGCAGACCGGTGACCAGCGTCGCCACCGTAGCCGATGGGGGCGGCAGCAGGATGACGCGTATCCAGCCGGCGCGCACCACCAGATCCCAGACGATGAACAGCGCCAGCGGGCCGATGAAGGGCAGCAGGCGGCCCCAGTTGACGCGCCTGGGCGCGGCGGCAACAGCGGACGCCGCAGTGGCCGCGGCCCAGGGTTGGGGTTCCATGGTGTGTGCTGCGTCGGACATCGCTTAGCCCTTGAACAGCATGGAGGCCACGTCGAGCTTCTTGTCGAACACGCCCTTTTCCGTGAACAGGTCAAAGAACTTCTGGAACGCGGCGATGTCGGCCGGCTTGAACTCGTTGTAGAGCATGTAGGAGGCGAGTGGCACCTCGCCCGTGAGGGGCCCTTCGATGGCGGTGTAGCCCTTGAGGTACTGTCGGGCCTCGTCGGGCTTGCTGCGCACC
>Ga0208636_100179_pt1 | contig 18651 bp, 14 predicted proteins | sample LakWasM103_HOW12_2_FD_183921 | JGI IMG/M metagenome (GOLD analysis project Ga0208636, IMG submission 183921) | Freshwater sediment methanotrophic microbial communities from Lake Washington under simulated oxygen tension - Sediment Metagenome... | ecosystem: Environmental > Aquatic > Freshwater >... | reverse complement strand
GGCGCAAACCGCAGCCGGGTTGGACACCCGGCGAGGATTTGCAACGCCGCAGACGCTGTCTTTGCGGGGCAACCCGAAGGGCAAGGCAGCCCAGGGGCGCACTCGTCGTTGCCCACCTTGGCCAGGCAGAGAGCCTGGCCGGCGGCGGGCGCCTAGATTGCGCCCCTGGACTGCCTTGCGGGCACCATGACGGGATCGCAAACACGCTCTGCGCATCCGGCCTGCATCCGCGCGCCCGCGCAGCGCGTAGACAGGGTTCAGATAGCACTTCTTGGAGACCCGCATGAGCAACCCCATCGAGATCGTGCAAGCCGCCTATGCCGCCTTCGGGCGCGGCGACATCCCGGGCCTGCTGAACTACCTCAGCGATGACGTCGAATGGACCTTCGACGGCAGCAGTGGCGAGGCCTATCTGCGCACGGCGCGCGGCAAGGACGATGTGATGAAGTGGTTCGCCCAGGTGCTTGCAGTGGACGGCATCCAGGCCTTCGAGCCGCGCCAGTTCCTGGCCGGGCCCGACCATGTCACCGTGCTGGGCTGGGAGCGCACCCAGGCCTTGCCGAACGGCGGCGTGTTCGAGAGCAACTGGGTGCATGTCTGGCAGCTGCGCGATGGCAAGCTGGCGCGCTTCTTCGGCATGTTCGATACCGCCGCGGCCGCCAAGGCGCGCGCCTCCGTGACTGAGTGATGATGACGAGGGGCTGGAGGGGTATGCTGTTGACACAAGCTACCACCCAGCCCCATGGACGAGTTGCAGGCCACGCTGAAGACGCAGCAGCGCTTCTCGCTGAACTGGACCTATCTGGATGCGATCACGCGCGGCGTGTCGGTGATCGATATGGGGGCCCTGGCGCTGCGCAATCTGGGCGATGCGCGCCAGTTCGCGCGCGAGTACGGCTACGACATCGACCAGCCCGGCGTGCTGGACTATCTGCGCGGCATCCAGCGCGAGGCGATCGCCTTTGTGCGCGCGCAGTTTCTCGGCCCCGATCAGCAGGGGCTGCTGCCCGCCGAGCTGGAGGACGACGCCGACCCGCTGCGCCTGCTGGTGCTGGCCTCGCAGCGCGCGCACCGCTTCGAGCCGACGCGGCTGTGGGCCTGCGCCCTGCTCAAGGTCATGCATGGCCTGTTCTACATCGACAACAACCTCAAGCTGCGCCACTTCAACGCGATCCGCCAGCAGGTGTTCGCCGGCCTGGACGCGGTGCTGCAGGTCGAGGGCGAACAGCAGTACCTGACCGACGGCCTGATCTGCCTGCCCCTGCTGCATGTGGACCGCAAGCGCAACAAGGGGCGCCACAGCATCCTCGTCAAGCTGCTGCAAAAGCCAGAGTACGTGGCCGCCGACATCCACGACCACCTGGGCGTGCGCCTGACGCTCAACACGCGCATCGAATGTCTGCTGGCGCTGGACCTGCTGCGCCGCGCGCATCTGGTGACGCTGACCAATCTGGAGATCAGCCGCGTGCGCAACACCCTGGTCGATCTGTGCGCCGCCAAGGAGGTGTTCAACTGCCACCGCGCCGAGATCGACCGCTGCCAGGGCTATCCGCAGCAGGTGCTGCAGCAGATGGACCGCGAGCTGGCGCGCATCTCGCAGCAGCAGACCCAGCGCGACAACCCGCACAGCGCCGCGGACTTCCAGAGCATCCAGCTGACAGTGCGCAAGATGATCCACCTGCCGGCGGCGGCGCTGGGCCTGCCGCCCGAGAGCAGCAGCGCCGCGGAGGAGGGCACCGAAGGCCCGATCGCCAACGGCGGCGGCACCAGCTTCTTCTTCGCCTATGAAATCCAGCTGCTGGATGGCGCCAGCTTCGAGAAGAGCCAGCAGGGCGCGGCCAGCCACGAGGCCTACAAGCGCCGCCAGGTGGAGAGCGCGCGGCGGCGCGTGCTGGGGGCCGAGTTGCTGGATTGGCTGCTGGCACACTGAGGGCTTCGCCGCCTCGGCCAGCCCACCGCCCCCATGTCCCAGCCCGATAGCCGCCTCGCCACCGCCGTGCTCGCCCTGGTGGCACAGCGCCCCGACTCCACCCAGCCCGCCAGCGCCCACCCTGCCGTGGCGGCGCGCAAGCTGAGCCAGCAGGCGGCCGCCAAGGCCGCCGCGGCCGCCGGTGCGCTGGCCCTGCCGCCCGGCCCGCTGGGCTGGCTGACCATCCTGCCCGAGATGATGGCGGTGTGGCGCATCCAGGCGCAGCTGGTGGCGGACATCGCGGCGCTGTATGGCCGTAGCTCCGAGCTGGGCCAGGCGCAGATGCTTTACTGCCTGTTCCGCCATACCGCGGCCCAGGGCCTGCGCGACCTGATCGTTCGCGTGGGCGAGCGCGTGCTGGTGCGGCCCGCCACCACGGCCGTGCTCAAGCAGATCGCCACCAGCATCGGCCTCAAGCTCAGCGAACGCGCGCTCGGCAAGAGCGTGGCGCGCTGGATGCCGCTGGTCGGCGCGGCCGGCGTGAGCGCCTATGCCTGGTACGACACCCAGCAGGTCGGCAAGGCCGCGCTGGAACTGTTCGAGCGCGAGATGGTGGTGGAGGGCTGAGGGCCCCGGCTCAGGTTTCGATGCCGCTGCCCGAGGCCACGGCCTCGACGGCGAGCGGCGCGCGCTCCTGCACGCCATGGTCGGCGCCCACCTGTATCCAGGCCGAGCGGCTGCGCGCCAGCTCCGCGGGCATCGGCCGCACCGCGCGCAGCTGCACGCCCGAGCGCAGCAGCGCCAGCGCCACCAGTTGCACATCCTCGCGGGCCGCGGCCTGGCCGTACCAGACGATGTTGGTGGCGATGTCGGTGACCCTGCCGGCGCGGCTGACGACCTGGAAGCCCAGCGTGAACAGCCCCACCTTGACGCGCGTCTCGTCCAGCTCCTTGGTCCAGACTTCCACCGTGGTGGCGCGGCGGCGCTCGACATCGGCGGGCGTGGTCGACTGGTCGATGCGCTTGATGGCCTGGTGGGCCTGGTCGCTGACGCGCTGCAGCCGCGCCTGCTCGCCGGCGTCGGCGGGCTCGGCGATCCAGCCGTACTCGGCGCGCCGCGCCTGCTGCTCGGCCAGGCGCTTGCGTTCGGCCTCGGCCTGCAGGCTCTGACGTTGTGCCTCGGCGGCCTCGGCCTCGCGCTTGGCCTTCGCCTCGTTGGCGATGCTGGTCTCCAGCGCCTCCTTCTTGCTGACGGCCCAGATCGCTGTGCCGCCGGCCAGTGCCGCCATCAGCAGCGCCAGCTGGCTGCGCCGGCGCAGGCGCTGTGCGCTCTCCAGCTCGGCCAGGCGCAGCTGTTCCGCGCGCGCCTGCTCGGCCGCCTGCTGCGCCACGCGGCGGTCGCGCGCCAGCCGCACCACATCCACCAGGCGGTCGTGGATCAGCTCGATGCGGTCCACATGGCCCAGGCTTTCCACGCGCAGCAGCCGCCATTGCGAGGTCAGCGCCTCCAGCTGGGCCTCGGTGATGAAGCCCTGGGCCAGCGCCTCGGCCTTGGCATAGCTGCCGCGCGTGCGGCTGCCCTGCAGCAGGTGGTCCTCGATGAAGCGGTGCAGGGACTCGGGCTGACCGGCGAGCGCATCGCGGTAATAGCCTTCCAGGATGTCGTGGCCGATGCTGTCGAGCAGGGCCTGGTCCACCAGCGCGCCCTGGCGGCGCGCCGCCAGCTGCGCGCAGGTCAGGCTCAGCAGCACCGGCTCCACCGCATCATGGCCCTGGCCGGCGCTCTGCTCGCCGACGAAGCGCGCGATCGCCGCGGCGGCCCCGGGCGCCAGCAGCGCGCCGCCGGCCTCGGCCACGGCCTGCTCGGCGCGTTCGGCGCGCATCGGCTCCAGGCGCAGCTCGTGGCGCAGCAGCGAGGGCACATGCTGGGCCCAGGCGCGCAGCTCGGGCAGATAGTCCTCGCGGAAGGAGAACAGCAGGCGGTAGCGCTGGCTCAGGCTGTCCAGCCCCTGCAGGGCATCGCGCTGGCCGGCCACCTCGGCGCTCAGGCGGTTCTCCACCAGATCGGCCAGCGCCGCCAGCACGCCCTGCAGGCGCGCGCCGCTGGCATGGGCGAACAGCTCCTCGAACTGGTCCAGCACCAGCACCGGTATGCGCGGCCAGTTGTCGGCGGTCCAGAGTTCGAAATCCTTGCGGTGCAGCCAGTGCCACAGCGATTCACCCGGCGCGCGCGGCGGCGCATGCAGCTGGCGGGCGCTGATTTCCGCTTCCAGGCACAGGGCGATCTGCTCCAGCACGCTGGCGGCATCGGCGCGGTGGTCGAGGCGGATATAGACCGGCAGGTAGCCGGCCTCGCGCAGGCGCGGAAACAGGCCGGCGCGCAGCAGCGAGCTCTTGCCCAGGCCCGAGCGCCCGTACAGCGCCACCACCGGCGCCAGCTTGACCAGCTGCAGCAGCTGCAGCGCCTCCGGGTCGCGGCCCTTGAAGAAGGGCGCACCGGCCTCGTCGTAGGCGGCCAGGCCGGGCCAGGGGTGCTGGGCGTCGAGGGCGGGGTTCTGCATATCAGACCAGCGGGCGGCGCGATTCGCGCAACAGGCGCTCCAGGCGCTGGCGGGTGCGCTCGTTGGGCAGGCCGCCGGGCGCATGGCCAAGATCGAGGTGCTCGCGCCAGCCGCGGCTGATCACATGCGAGAGCCGCTCGGGCTGGAACTCCGCGTCGACGATCAGCGGCAGGATGAAGTCGCGGTTCATGCCCTCGGCGCGTTCGTTGGCGCGCCGCCACTCGCGGAACACAAAGGCCTCGTCGCGCGCCTCGGCGCCGCGCGAGATCAGCGGCACGAAGTAGCGGCAGCCGGCGATGCCGTCGAAGATGCGCTGCGCGAAGTGGTCGCCCGGCTCCAGCGTGCTGGTGTCGAACCAGACATCCGCAGGGCCGCTGGCGCCGAGGTCGCGCAAGGTCTGCACCAGGGCCTGGGCGGCGGCCTGGTCGCTGCCGCGCGAGTAGCTGACGAAGAACACCGCGGCCGGTGGCGGTTCGGCAGGGTTGGGCAGGCTGGCGGGCTTGGGCGCGGCCTGCTCCAGCTTCCAGCGGCGGTGCAGCTCGGCCACGAAGGCGCTGGGCTCGAGATCGCTGAACAGCTCGGTGTCGCGGCTGTAGGCGCGCAGGAAATGCGTCAGCCCGCCCTGCTCGGCATCGGGGCGGTCGACCAGCCATTCGCGCTTGGTCTTCTCCGACAGCCGGCTCTTGTTGGTGACGCGCAGCAGGAAGCGGCCCAGCCAGTCGGGGAAGCTGCAGCCCAGCAGCAGCAGGCTGCGTTCCTGCAGCGCGCCCAGAAAGGCGGTGGGCACCTGGCTGCCGCGCGTCAGGATGTTGTGCGCGTACTCCAGCACGTCCTCCTCATGCGCGGCAAACAGCGGCGCGGCGCGCGCGCGGCCGAACAGATAGAGCAGGTGGGCACCGCCGCGGCTGGACCAATCCGGCGGCAGGTCCTGCCATTCATTGGTGGGCAGCTTGGGCGCATGCACCACCTCGGTGAGCGCGCCGCGCTGACGCAGGCAGCGCGCCAGCAGGTCATCCGGGGTGGCGCTGACCCAGAGCTTGAAGTCGCTGATCTCGGCCAGCTGCTGCAGGGCGACGGGCGCCTGATACTGGTGCTCGCTCAGCACCGCCTCCAGCGCGTCGTGCGCCTCGGCATACAGATCCTGCAGATCGGTCTGGCACATCAGATGGACCTGGGCCACCGCGCGCGGCAGCGCCAGAAAGGGCGCCAGCTCGGGCTCGGCGGCCTGCTGCCCGTAGCCCTGCAGCAGGCGCTGCGCGGCCAGGCTGAGCAGGTTGTGGCCGGCCTCGTCCCGCAGCAGTTCCGAGCCCACCACCGGGACCACCAAGCCCTCACGCACCTGGCGCAGCAGCCGCTTCCAGTCTTGTTCGGTCATGGCGGCCAGTCTCGCATGGCCCTGCGGCCCGGCAGGCCCCCCGGGCGCTCGACAAACTAGGGGTGGGCCGCCCCGCCACATGGCACGCGCGCAATCGGTTCCAATGGAGGCCTGTGAGACAGCTCGAGCACACCATGGACTGGGACCTTCCGCAGCCCTTCACCCAGGCGCTGCGCCCGCAGCCCGGACATATCGACGGTCTGAACCACACCAACAACGCCGTCTATGTGCAATGGTGCGAGCAGGTGGCCTGGGCGCATTCGGAGGCGCTGGGCCTGAGCCTGGACGACTACCGGCGGCTGGACCGCGCGATGGCGATACGCCAGGGCAGCTACGACTATCTGCTGCCCACCCTGCTGGGTGAAGACCTGACCCTCGCCACCTGGTTGACGGCCAGCGACGGCAAGCTGACGATGGAGCGCCGCTTCCAGCTGCGGCGCGACCACGATGGCGCCACCGTGCTGCGCGGCCGCTGGGAGCTGGTGTGCATCGAGCTGAGCAGCGGGCGCGCAAGGCGCATGCCCGAGGCGTTCTGCGATATCTACCTGGCGGCTGTGGTGGCCTGAGAGGAGTGCACTCATCATGGATAAGTCCTTCCACCGTTTTTCCGAACTGTTTGCACAGCTGGGCCTGCCCAATGACGCGGCCGCGATCGCCGGCTTCGTGCGCACGCATGCGCCGCTGCCGCCCGCCATGCTGCTGGCCGATGCGCCGTTCTGGAGCCCCGCCCAGGCCACGCTGCTGCGCGAGGAGCTGGCCGGCGATGCCGATTGGGCCGAGGTGGTGGACCAGCTGAACGCCGCGCTGCGCGCCTGATCCCCGCGCCTTAGTCGTGACGGCGGCGTTTTCATTACGCCCGCGCTGTCACCGGTTTGCGTGGCGCGTGCACTCGTAAGGATCCGATGACCCGGGGCGACCGACGGTGGCCGGGGCGCTTGCTACCGGCAAGCATGCATGCACGGCAGCCTGCCCTGCAGCCCCACCCATCGGAGACCCCTATGCAAATCACTGCTCTTCTTCAGCGCCGCCGTTTCGTCCGCCTGCTGAGCCTGGGCCTGGCCGCCGCCGGCCTGGCCGCACCCGCCCTGGCCCACCATGACGCCGACGGCGATGGTGGCCTGCGCCACGGCAAGATCTTCACCAGCACCAATGCCGCCAGCGGCAACGAGGTGCTGGTCTATGCCCGCGCCGCCGCCGGCCCGGCCACCCTGATGAGCCGCGTGCCCACCCAGGGCCTGGGCAGCGGCGCCGGCCTGGGTTCGCAGGGCGCGGTCACGCTCAGCAGCAGCGGCCGCTACCTGTTCGTGGTGAACGCGCGTTCCAACACGCTCTCGACCTTCGAGCTGGGACATGCCGGCCTGGTGCTGCGCTCGGTGGTCGATTCGGGCGGCCTCAATCCCACCAGCGTGGCCGAGAACGACGGCCTGGTCTATGTGCTGAACGCCGGCGGCAGCGGCAATGTGGCGGGCTTCCGCAACCAGCGCGGCATGCTCAGCCCGCTGGCCGATGGCGTGCGCGGCCTCTCGGCCGCGGGCGGCACCGCACCCGGGCAGCTCGGCTTCGACCATGACGGCGATGTGCTGGTGGTGAGCGAGCGCGCCACCAACGTGCTCAGCTCCTACCCGGTGCGCCGCGATGGCAGCCTGGGCGCACGCCTGCTCACACCCTCGGCCGGCCAGACGCCCTTCGGCTTCGCCGTCACGCAGCGCGACCAGCTGATCGTCAGCGAGGCCCAGGGCGGCGCCGCCGGCGCCAGCTCGGTCTCGTCCTACCGCCTCGGCGAGCATCCCTTCAAGGGCCCGCAGCTGGTGAGCGGCGCCGTGCCCACCACCCAGACCGCGGCCTGCTGGGTGGCGGTCACGCCTAATGGGCGTTATGCCTATGTCTCCAACGCCGGCAGCAGCAGCATCAGCAGCTATGCCATCGGCCCCCAGGGCGCGATCAGCCTGATGGCGGCGCAGGCCGGCCTCACCGGCACCAACGCCGGCGCGCTCGACGCCGCGGCCACGCCGGACGGCCAGCAGCTGCATGTGCTGGCCTCGCGCAGCCTGCAGATCGTCTCGTTCAAGATCGGCCATGACGGCGCGCTGATGCCGCTGGGTGCGGTGGGCGGGCTGCCGATGGGCTCGGCGGGGCTGGCGGCGAACTGAGGCGGCTTCGCGGGGGCTCTTAAGATCCGGGCATGGTGATCCCGGCTTCCAAGATCCGCCCCCCGCGCCTGCGTGGCGCCACCCTGCTGGCCCGCCCGGCCCTGGAACAGTTGCTGGCCCAGGCCCTGGGCGAAGCGCAGGCGGTGCTGCTCAGCGCGCCCGCCGGCTTTGGCAAGACCGCCTTGCTGGCGCGCGTGCTGGAGCAGCAGCCGGCCGACTGGGCGCGCGTCTGGGTCTCGCTGGAGGCGGGCGACGAGCTGCGTCAGCTGATCGAATGCCTGCTCAGCGCGCTGGAGCCCTACGACCCGCCCTGGCGCGTCGCGCCCGAGCATCTGCTGGACCTGGCCGGCCGCGGCGAGGCCCTGCCCGAGCTGGTGGCAGCGCTGGCGAATGCGCTGGATGCCTGCGAGGCGCCGCATGGCGTGATCGCGCTGGACGATGTGCAGCACCTGGCCAGCGAGCCGGTGCTGCGCTTTCTGGACCTGCTGCTGCAATACCTGAGCCCGCGCTGGAGCCTCGCGATGACGGCGCGCCAGGCGCCGGCGCTGCGCTTGGCGCGGCTGCGCGGCAGCGGCGCGCTGGTGGAGTTTGGCGAGGCCCAGCTGCGTTTCAGCGAGGCCGAGAGCTGCGAGCTGCTGTGCGCCGCGGGCCTTGGCGAGGCGGCGGCGCGCCAGCTGCATGCGCGCAGCGCCGGCTGGCCGGCCGGCTTGCGGCTGGCGCTCAGCGGCGCCCTCAGCGGCGAGCCGCACAGCGAGGCCAGCATCGACCGTGCCGCCTTCGAGCTGCTCACCAGCGAGGTGCTGGAGGGCCTGGACCCGCAGCTGCGCCGCTTCCTGCTCGACACCTCGGTGCTGCAGGAGCTGGACCCGGCGCGCTGTGCCGCCGTCAGCGGCGAGGTGCGGCCGGCGCGCTGGCTGGAGGCGATCCAGCGCCAGGGCCTGTTCGCGGTGCTGATCGACGAGGCGCAACCGACGCTGCGCCTGCACGACCTGTTCCGCGATGCGCTGCGCCACCGCCTGCGCCAGGAGCGCCCGCAGGACGAGGCGGCGCTGCTGCTGCGCGCCGCCGCGGTGGAGACCGATGCGGTGCGCCGCCAGGGCCTGATGCTGGCTGCCGGCGCTCACCAGCAGGCGGCCGCGGCCCTGCTGGAGGCCGCCCCCGGCATCGCGCCGCAGCGCGGCGGGGTCGAGATCCTGCGGCGCATGTGCCAGCAGTTCCCGGCCGACCTGGCCGCCAGCAGCGCCGAGCTGCAGCGCGTGCAGGGCATGGTGGACTGGGCCAGCTGGGAAAGCCGCCAGGCCGAGCACCATCTGGCCCTGGCCGAGCGCCTGTTCAGCGCGCGCGGCGCGACGCTGCAGGCCGGCCGCGCCCGCGCCCACCGTGCCATCACCCTGGTGGCGCTGGGGCGCCTGGCGCAGGCCGGCGAGCTGGTGGCCGAGCCGGAGGCCGGCATCGAGGCGGCGGGCCGCGACGATCTCGAGACCCAGGCCGCGCTGGCGCTGGCGCGCACCTGGCTGGCGCTGGAATCCTGCCACTTCAACGCGGTGGCACCGGCCTTTGCCGAGCTGGTGAAGCAGCTGGAGCGCCAGCTCGAACCGGGCCTGTGGTTTGCCACCGTGCCGCCACCGCGCCAGACCCTGTGCCGCGGCATCTCGCCCTGGCTGGCGCGCTGGGCCGAGGGCGCGCTGGCGGTGGTGGGCGACCAGCCGCTGCCGCTGCGCGGCCTGGCGCTGTTGACGCAGGCCTGGTTGCAGACCTGGCAGGGCCGGCTGGACGATGCCCGCCAACTGCTGGCGCGCGCCGAGGCCGATGCGCAATGGACCGGCGAGCAGGCGATCGCACGCCACCATGGCCTGGCCCTGCGCGCCGTGCTGGCGCTGCTGCAGGGCGAGCATGAGCAGGCGCTGGCGCAGATGCGGCAGCGCCTGCAGGAGCACCCGCGCGGCTATGGCGACTGGGGCATGTGGCACAGCCTGTTCCTGGCGGCGCGCATCTCGGCCAGCTGCGCGGATGCGGCCGGTCTGGCCGAACGCCTGCAGCGCCTGGATGCGCTGAGCCCCGTGCTGAGCGACACCACGCCGCAGCGCCTGCATCCGCTCTGGGGCCTGCGCGGCAGCCTGGCCTGGCTGCAGGGCCGCTTTGTCGAGGCCGAGGCCTGCTGGCGCGAGGCGCTCGGCGACGAGAACGCGCTCGACCTGTATGGCCAGGTGGCCGAGGTGCGCGTGCGCCTGGCCCTGCTGCTGGCGCGGCGCCAGCAGCTGGCGGCGGCCGCCAGCCTGCTGCTGCCCTGCCTGGCGGAGGCCCAGCCCGGCGGCGCGCTGTTCGCGCTGGCGGCCCTGCGCGAGCTGGCCGTGCTGGCCTGGGGCGATGCGCTGCCCGCCGCGGCGCTGGCGCAGCTGCGCGCCTGGGGCGAGCCCGCCAGCCCGGCGCCGGCGGCCGCTGCCATGCCGGCGGCGACCGAGGGGCTCAGCGCGCGCGAGCAGGAGGTGCTGGCCCTGATGGCCCGCGGCACGGCCAACAAGCTGATTGCGCGCGAGCTGGACCTGAGCCCGCACACCGTCAAGCGCCATGTCGCCAACATCCTCACCAAGCTGGGCCTGGCCAGCCGTGGCCAGGCCGCGGCCTGGTGGCTGACGCAGGCGCGCGACTGAGGCTGGGCTCAGCCCCAGCCGCCGCCCAGCGCCTTCACGAGGCCCACCGTGGCCTGGTACTGCGCGGCGCGCAGCTGCAGGGCCTGGCGGCGCAGGCTCAGCTCGCTGCGGCGCGCGTCCAGCAGCTCCAGCTGGCTCACCAGGCCGTTGCGGTAGCGCGCGTCCGAGAGCTGCAGCGCGCGCGTGGCCGAGCTCACCGCCCGCGCCTGCAGCTGCGCCTGCTCGGCCAGGGTCTGCAGCGCGACGAGCTGGTCCTCCACCTCCTTGAATGCCTGCAGGACCTGCTCGCGGTAGCTGGCCGCGGCGGCATCGGCCTGGGCCGCCGCGTTGTCCACGCCGGCCGCGCGCCGGCCACCGTCCAGCAGCGGCAGGTTCAGCAGCGCGTTGAGGCCCCACAGCCCGGCCGATGACTTGAACAGATCCGAGAGCTCGGGCGAGGCACCGCCCGCCGAGGCGGTGAGCGCCAGGCTGGGGAACCAGGCCTTCTGCGCCACGCCCAGGCGGGCCTGCGCGGCGCGCAAGCTGGCTTGCGCCGCCTGCACATCGGGGCGGCGCGCCAGCACCGTGCTGGGCAGGCCGGCGGGGATTTGCGGCAGCGCCTCGGGCCAGCTGGCTTCGGCGAGTTCCAGGCTGCCAGGCAGCTCGCCGGCCAGCAGCGCCAGCGCATGCAGCAGCTCGGCGCGGCGGCGTTCCAGCGCGACCGCCTGGGCCTGGGTGGCCGCCACCTCGGTGCGCACCCGCACCACGTCCAGCTCGGCGATGTCGCCGGCGGCATGGCGCTTCTCGGTGAGCAGCAGCGTGGCCTGGTAGGCGGCCACGGTGTCGTGCATCAGCGCGCGTTCGGCGTCCAGCGCGCGCAGCGCGAAATAGGCCTGCGCCACGTCGCTCTGCACCAGCAGCCTCGTCGCCTGCAGCAGGGCCTCGCGCGCCTGCGCGTCCAGGCTGGCGGCCTGGCTGGCCTGGCTGAGCCGGCCCATCACATCGATCTCATAGGCCAGGCTCACACCGGCCGTGAGCTGGGTGCCGGCGGTGCCGGCGGCACGCGCGGCATCACCACCCTGGCGGGCGGCGCCCGCGTTCACGTTGAGCTGCGGCGCACGCGCCGCGTCGCTGTTGCGCAGGAGCGCGCGGGCCTGGGCCAGGCGCGCGGCCGCCTGCTGGATGCTGGTGTTGTGGGCCAGCGCGCGTTCGGTCAGGGCGTCGAGCCGCGGATCGGCAAAAGCCTGCCACCAGGCGTCTGCGGCAGCGCTGGGCTGACCGGCCGCGCCGGCATGCGCGAAGGCGGCCGGCGTGGCCGGCATGGCGTGGGGCTCGGGCACGGCGAGGTTGGCGCAGCCGGCCAGCAGCAGGGCCGACAACAAGGGCGTTAGTCTGTTTATCATGATGGGCTCCTCAGTCGAGTGGGTGGCGCGGTGCGGCCGGCAGGGGCCGGGCATCGCCAGCGCTGAGATGCAGTTCGGGCGTGCCGGCAAAGGCTTCCAGGTGCGGCACCTCGCCATGCAGCTTGAGCGGGCGATTGCCCGTGAGGCGGCGCAGCGTCACATAAAACACCGGGGTGAGGAAGAGGCCGAAGGCGGTCACGCCAATCATGCCGGCGAACACCGCCACCCCCATCGCCGAGCGCATCTCCGAGCCCGCACCGCTGGCCAGCACCAGCGGCAGCACACCCATCACGAAGGCCATCGAGGTCATCAGGATGGGGCGCAGGCGCAGGCGCGCCGCCTCGATCGCCGCGGCCAGCGGCGTGTGGCCGGCGAACTCGAGCTCGCGCGCGAACTCGACGATCAGGATCGCGTTCTTGGCCGACAGCCCCACCAGCACCATCAGGCCGATCTGGGTGAAGACATTGTTGTCGCCCTTGGTGAGCCAGACCCCGGTCATCGCGGCCAGCAGGCCCATCGGCACGATCAGCAGGATGGCCAGCGGCAGGGTCAGGCTCTCGTACTGCGCGGCCAGCACCAGGAACACCAAGAGGATGGCGAGCGGGAACACCCACAGCGCGGAGTTGCCGGCCAGGATCTCCTGGTAGGTCAGCTCGGTCCACTCATAGCTGATGCCGGGTGGCAGGGTCTCGGCGGCGATGCGCTTGATGGCGTCCTGGGCCTGGCCCGAGCTGAAGCCCGGGGCCGGGCCGCCGTTGATGTCGGCCGAGAGGAAGCCGTTGTAGCGCATCGCGCGCTCCGGGCCCACCGCATGCTGCACCTTCATCAGCGCCGCCAGCGGCACCATCTCGCCGCTGGCCGAGCGCACCTTCAGCTGGCCCACGTCCTCGGCGCGCGCGCGGTAGGCCGCATCGGCCTGCACGCGCACCGAATAGGTACGGCCGAACTTGTTGAAGTCGTTCACGTACAGGCTGCCGAGGTAGATCTGCATGGTGTCGAAGATGTCGGTCACCGCCACGCCCAGCTGGCGCGCCTTGCTGCGGTCGATGTCGGCATAGAGCTGGGGCACGTTGACCTGGTAGCTGGAGAACATGCCGGCCAGCTCCTTGCTCTGGTAGGCCTTGGCCATGAAGGCCTTGACGGCCTGATCCAGCGCCTCGTAGCCGAGGCCGCCGCGGTCTTCCAGCTGCAGCTTGAAGCCGCCGGTGGTGCCCAGGCCCTGCACCGGTGGGGGCGGGAACATGACGATGAAGGCGTCCTGGATCTGGCCGTACTGCGCGTTCAGCGCGCCCGCAATCTCGCCGGCGCTGAGGCCTTTGCCCTTGCGCTCTTCAAACGGCTTTAGGGTGGCGAACACGATGCCGGAGTTGGAGCTGTTGGTGAAGCCGTTGATCGACAGGCCCGGGAAGGCCACCGCATGCTCGACGCCAGGCGTCTTGAGCGTGATGTCGTTCATGCGGCGCACCACGTCCTCGGTGCGGTCCAGCGTGGCGCCATCGGGCAGCTGGGCAAAGCCGATCAGGTACTGCTTGTCCTGCGCCGGCACGAAGCCGCCGGGCACGGCCTTGAACAGGCCCACGGTCAGCAGGGCCAGGCCGGCATAGAGGGCCAGCATCGCGCCCTTGCGCGCGATGGCGCGCTGCACGCCGCCGCCATAGGCCTCGGAGCCGCGCTTGAAGAGGCGGTTGAAGCCGGCGAAGAAGCGGCCCAGCAGGCGGTCCATGGCGCGCGTCAGCGCATCCTTGGGCGCGTCGTGGCCGCGCAGCAGCAGGGCGGCGAGGGCGGGCGAGAGCGTCAGCGAGTTGATCGCCGAGATCACCGTCGAGATCGCAATCGTCAGCGCGAACTGGCGGTAGAACTGGCCGGTCAGGCCGCTGATGAAGGCCAGCGGCACGAACACCGCCACCAGCACCAGCGCGATCGCGATGATGGGGCCGCTGACCTCGCGCATGGCGCGGTAGGTGGCGTCGCGCGGGGAGAGCCCCGCCTCGATATTGCGCTCGACGTTCTCCACCACCACGATGGCGTCGTCCACCACGATGCCGATCGCCAGCACCAGGCCGAACAGGCTCAGTGCATTGATCGAGAATCCGAATAGATGCATGACGGCAAAGGTGCCCACCACCGACACCGGCACCGCCAGCAACGGGATGATGGAGGCGCGCCAGGTCTGCAGGAACAGGATCACCACCAGCACCACCAGGGCCACCGCCTCCAACAGGGTGTGCACCACCGACTCGATGGAGGCACGCACGAACTGGGTGGGGTCGTAGACGATCGAGTACTCGACGCCCTCGGGCATATGGGTCTTGATCTCGGCCATGGTGGCGCGCACCTGGTCGGAGATCTGGATCGCGTTGGAGCCGGGCGCGGCAAAGATGGGCACGGCCACCGCGTCCTTGTTGTCCAGCAACGAGCGCAGCGCATAGCCCGAGGCGCCCAGCTCGATGCGGCCGAGTTCACGCAAGCGGGTGATTGCCGTGGACCCATTTGCGGCCTCGGTCTTGACGATGATGTCGCCGAACTCTTCCTCGTTCTGCAGGCGGCCTTGCGCGTTGATGGAGAGCTGCGTGTCCACGCCCGCCAGGCCGGGCGAGGCGCCGACGACGCCGGCCGCGGCCTGGATGTTTTGGCTGCGGATCGCGGCCACCACATCGCCGGCTGAGAGCCCATGCTGGGCCACCTTCTGCGGATCGAGCCAGACGCGCATCGCGTAATCGCCCGAGCCGAACAGCTGCACATCACCCACGCCCTGCAGGCGCGCCAGCCGGTCCTTGACGTTCAGCAGCGCGTAATTGCGCAGATAGGTCATGTCGTAGCGGCCGCTGGGCGAGAGCAGGTGCACCACCATGGTCAGGTCGGGCGAGCTCTTGATGGTGGTGACGCCCAGGCGCTTGACCTCCTCGGGCAGGCGCGGCTCGGCCTGCGAGACGCGGTTCTGCACCAGCTGCTGGGCCTTGTCGGGGTCGGTACCGAGCTTGAAGGTGACGGTGAGCGTCATCAGCCCGTCGGTGGTGGCCTGGCTGCCCATATAGAGCATGCCTTCCACGCCGTTGAGCGCCTCCTCCAGCGGTGTGGCCACGGTCTCGGCGATCACCTTGGGGTTGGCGCCCGGGTACTGGGCGCGCACCACCACCGAGGGCGGCACCACCTCGGGATACTCGGAGATCGGCAGGCCACGCACGGCGATCAGGCCGGCCAGCAGCATCAGCACCGAGAGCACGCCGGCAAAGATCGGCCGGTCGATGAAGAATTTGGAGAGATTCATGTGGATGTGCTCCTGCGGCTCAGCTCTTCTCGCCGGCTGCGGGCGCGGCCGGCTTGGTCTTGGCCTGCAGCTCGGGCTTGGCGTCCATCGCCACCAGGGTGGGGGCCAGCGCCGCGCCGGGGCGCACGCGCTGCAAGCCATTCACGACGATGCGCTCCTGCGCTTTCAGCCCGGCGCTGACGATGCGCAGCCCGCTCTTGGTATCCACCGCCGCGCCCAGCTTGACCTCGCGGTACTCGGCCTTGTTGTCGGCCCCCACCACGAAGACGAAGCGCTTGCTCTGGTCGGTGCCGACGGCGCGCTCGTTGACGAGCAGGGCCGAGGTCTTGCCGGCCTGGCCCATGCGCAGGCGCGCGAACTGGCCGGGCATCAGGCTGCCGTCCTGGTTGTCGAACAGGGCGCGCACGCGCACCGTGCCGCTCCTGGCGTTGACCTGGTTGTCGATCAGCTGCAGCCGGCCCTCCAGCGGCGTGCCCTCGGCGCCCATGGTGCCCATCTGCACAGGGATGCGCTCCAGCTGCTTGCGCTGGCCCAGCGCCTTGGCGATGACCTGCTCGTCGGCATCGAAGCTGGCGTAGATCGGGCTCACCGACACCAGGGTGGTGAGCAGGGGCGCGCTGGGGCCGGCGGCCACCTGGTTGCCCACCGTGATCTCCAGGCGGCCGACGCGCCCGGCCACCGGCGCCCGCAGCTGGGTGTAGCTCAGGCTCAGCTTGGCGGCCTGCAGGCCGGCCTGGGCGGCGCGCAGATTGGCATCGGCCTCGCGCTGCGCATTGCTGCGCTCGTCCAGCTCGCGCTGGGCAATCGCCTGTTCGGCCCACAGCGCCCTGGCGCGCGCCACATCGCTGGCGGTGTAGAGCGCGCGCGCCTTGGCGGCGGCCACCTGGGCCTCGGCACGCTCCACCTCGGCGGCATAGGGCGCCGGGTCCAGGCTGATGAGCAGATCGCCCTGGCGCACCAGCGCGCCCTCGCGGAAATGCACCGTCTGCACCGTGCCCGGCACGCGCGGACGCAGCTCGACGCGCTCCACCGCCTCCAGGCGGCCGGAGAACTCGTCCCAGGTGGCGACTTCCGAGGCCTGCACCGTGGCCACCGAGACCGGGGTGGCGGGCGGGGCGGCCGGCGGCGCTTCGGCCTCCGCGGGGCTCAGGCCGACGATGGCGGCCGAGATGGCGGTGAGGGCGGTCAGCGCGGTGAAGGCCGAGCCGGCCAGCCAGAGGCGGCGCTTGCTTTGGGTGGCGTGGTGTTGTGAAGACATGGTGACTGACTCCAGGGCAGGGATTTTTTTGGACAAAGCGGCGGCTGCACCGGGGTCACGCGACTCCGGCGAACAAAGGGTGCGAAAGGGTTCAGCGTGCCGGCGAAGTGGGCTTCAGGGCACGGCGGGCCGCAGGGTCAACAACGACCGCGCGCAGGGACGACAATGGCGAACATGCAAACTCCCCGTTCATGATTCCGTAACGACCATTACGGTTTATGGGCTGGAATGTAGTCGCCTTGTTTTTAGGCGTCAAGACATTTATTATCGATCGCTATGGAAATCAACAAAGACCCCTGCGCCAAGGCCTGCAAGCCCCGTGGCCGGCCTTTGTCATTCGACCGCGAGCAGGCGCTGGAGCAGGCCATGCACGTGTTCTGGCGGCGTGGTTACGAAGCCGCTTCCATCAGCGAACTGACCGCCGCCATGGGCATCACCGCCCCCAGCCTCTACACCGCCTTTGGCGACAAGGAGCGCCTGTTCCTGGAGGCCATTGAGCGCTATGCCAGCGGCCCCGGTGGCGGCTATATGCGGGCCCTGCGCGAGGAGCCCAGCGCCTTCCTGGCGATCCAGCGCTGCCTGGAGGAATCGGCCGAGGAGCTGACCCGGCCCTGCCATCCCAAGGGCTGCATGATGACGATGGCGGCCACCAACTGCACCGAGGCCTCGGCCCATATCCAGGCGGCCCTGTCAAAGCGCCGCGCCGAGGCCGACGAGGGCATGCGCTGCCGCATCGAACAGGGCATCACGAGCGGCGAGCTGCCGGCCGGCACCGACGCGGTGGCGCTGAGCAATTTCTACGTCGCGGTGCTGCGCGGCATGTCCATGCAGGCCGCCGACGGTGCCAGCCGCGAGACCCTGATGGCCACCGCGGCCGCGGCCATGCGGGCCTGGCCGGCGCCGGGCTGAACCGGGGCCCGCCTCAGCCCTGGCCGGCGCGCAGCCGCCGCACCACCACCCAGCCCAGCAGGGCGGTGAAACCCAGGATCAGGCCCAGCACCAGCCAGAAGCCGTGCGGGTGCTCGCCCAGCGGGATGCCGCCCACATTCATGCCCATCAGGCCGGCGATCAGGTTGATGGGCAGGGCCAGCACGGTCACCATGGTGAGGGTGAAGAGGCTGCGGTTGTTCTCCTCGGCCACGCGCGCCGCCGCCTCGTCCTGCAGCAGCTTGACGCGTTCATGCAGCGAGGCGATGTCGCGCAGCACCACTGCAAACTCGTCGTTGACGCGCCGCAGGCTGTCGTGATCGGCCGCATTCACCCAGCGCGGCGGATTCGCCACCACGCGCAGGAGCGCGCCGGGCTCGGGCGCCAGCAGGCGCTGCAGGCGCACCGAAAGGCGGCGCAGGCGCGGCAGTTCATCGCTGCCCTGCAGGCGGCGGCGTGCCAGCAGCTCGTCCTCGATGTCGTCGACCCGATCGCTGGCGGTGCGCACGATGTGCTGCAGCTCGTCGGCCTGGTCGGAGAGCAGATGCTCCAGCAGGGCCAGCGGCGTGGCCAGCGCCTCGCCGGCCTTGGCGGCGGCGCGCAGCCGGTCCACCGAACGCAGCGGATGCTTGCGCGCCGTGATCACCAGGCCGGCCTCCAGGCTCAGCCACAGCGTGGCCACGTCCTCGGGGTCGAAGCTGAAGTCGAAGGTGACGTCGTTGATCACGCCCAGCAGATGCTCGCCATGGCGGGTGATGCGGGTGGAGCGCGAACCCTCGCGCAGGCCCTGGTAGAAATCCTCGGGCAGGCCGGTATGGGCCTGCAGCCAGGCCAGGCTGGCGCCATGGGCGAGATTGAAATGCAGCCACACAAAGCCGGCGGCGGGCTCGCTCCGGCGCAGCCATTGCAGCGCAGCGCCGGTGTCGATCGCCGTGCCGGGCTGGCCGGGCTCGAAGCGGTAACCGCAGATCAGGCCGTCGGGGCTGGCGCCGTAGCTGGCAGGGGTCGTGTTCATCGCGCGCAGTCTAGGGCCTGTTAGCACTGCGTTTGCCCGTGCGAACGGGGCCGGCAGGGCCCAGGTCTAGGCGGACGACGCAGCCCAGGCTGGCTGCCTGGGCAAGGAGTTCAACGACGAGATGGGCCCTGCCAGCCCCGTTCCCTTCGGGTTGCC
>Ga0208636_100178_pt1 | contig 18690 bp, 22 predicted proteins | sample LakWasM103_HOW12_2_FD_183921 | JGI IMG/M metagenome (GOLD analysis project Ga0208636, IMG submission 183921) | Freshwater sediment methanotrophic microbial communities from Lake Washington under simulated oxygen tension - Sediment Metagenome... | ecosystem: Environmental > Aquatic > Freshwater >... | reverse complement strand
AGTTGTAGTAGACTTACCAATTCCACCTTTACCATATATTGCACATTGACGTAATGCCATGATCTTCTCCTCTTATAGGACGTTGTTGTTAATGACATTAGGGATAAAGCAAGGGGTGTGCCAATTGTTTTTATTGTATTTATGTTATTGAATTTTATTGATTATTGTTGTTTCGATAAAGCGTAAGCAACGTTGTCTTTCAAACATTTTGTTATGTTCTGTAAGCTTAGTAACAGTACGGTTATTTAACCTCCATAGGAATCTACGCAGGCTATATCGCTGTCATTCCGGCAGGGATGTGAGAGCATCCAACGACAAACTATTCAATAAATGGTTTTATCGTTTCCACGTAGTGCGTCACTGCCATTAAGTTAAGAAAAAATGTTAATCGAGTAGGGCGCGCCGTGCGCGCCAAAGGGATAGCAAGTTTTTTGTGCTGGTTCCCAAGCTCCAGCTTGGGAACCCAGACGACGAAGCTCCAGCTTCGCGAGACGGGAAGCTGGAGCTTCCCACACCGAATTCCCAAGCTGGAGCTTGGGAACTAGTACGAAGGCGCGCACGGCGCGCTTTACAGCGGAGAGAACTTTGTGCGCTTGTTCCAAAGCTCAAGCTTGGGAACAAGCGTGTTTCTTAACTTAATGGCTGTGACGCCGGAGCGAGGGACGATGCCATTTATCGGAGTCTAAATCCATTCGTGCCTGCCTTAAAGTCCCTGCGCCTATATAGAAGTGTTGATACTGATTTATTGAAGATTTTGTGTTTGTAGATAGGATAAACAACAGAAGAATTGTTACAAACAGAACAAAATTCCAACCGCCTGTTTTCGAAGAGACTCATTTAATCATTTTATAATCATAAAGTTACGCTGTTTATAATGAATCGGTAAAAACTGGATTAATTATTGCTTAAGTAAAAAGATACACCTACTTAAATAATGGAGTTTGCAATGTCTTCTACTGATTTTTCTGAAATACTTGATGGATTGTACGAAAACAAGGTCGTACCTTATCTGGGGCCGGGCGCGCTTTTTGATGCAACCAATAAACTGACCGGAGCACCCATGCCTGCCGATAGCCATAGCTTGATTTTGGCGATGAATAACGGCAACCCGATGGCTCCCAAGCTTATGTATGAGTTTCCCAGGGCGGCGATGAACCAGGAGCTAAAAAGAGGCCGGAACTTTCTGGGCCAGTTTCTCACCAAGTTATACGGCGAAACCGAATATACGCGCGCGTCAGTGCATGATTGGCTGGCGGAATGGCGGCCTGCTTATGTTGTCGATATAAACAGGGATACCCAATTGCAAGATACCTATTCCGATGAAGAACATACGCTGATTGTCGGTGTTGCAAGAATCACCGCCAGCCAGTTCCGCTTTAAAATATATCACTTCGATGGCAGCGATTATTTTGAAATCCCGCAGGAACAGGTCGACCATAGATTGCCCATTTTGTTTAAACCTCTGGGTACGCCCAAGCCGGAAGCCAACTACATCGCTTCGGATGCCGATTATGTCGATTACATCACCGAGCTAATGGGAGGCTTCGCTATCCCTGACTTCCTTAAAGAGTACCGCAAGGGCAAACAATACCTGTTTATAGGCGTGCCGCTAAACAGGGATTCGGAGCGCATGGTGATGAGCGACATCGTTTACGGCGCGGCAGAGAAAAAAGGTTGGGTTTTAAACAAAAACCCAACCGATAAAGAAATACGCTATTGTAAAAAAATAGGCTTGGAAATCCTGGATGTGGATGTTGAAGAACTACTGGCTACCGTACTTGTCTAATGACCCAGTCCGACGCATTCACCAATCATCGTCTGCTGCTTTACTACAAAGGCGACATCAGCGCCTTGATGCTGTTCGCCCAGCACAGCAACGGCAGCATCTGCTTTCCGGAGCCGCTGCCCGCGTTGTCCAGCGCACTGGAGCCTGAAGAATTCATCACCGAAAAAGTCAGCACTCATCCGGCCATGCTGGTTAATAAAATCAATCAGTTTTTGCAACTGGACAACGACCTGTTGCGCATCGAACCTGAGTTTAGCGAGCAAGTCGACGCGCCCGGCGGCATTATCACCGTCCACATGGTGCGTTTCATGCTGCTCGACCCGCCGCACAAACTGATGCAAAGCCGGGATTGCCGGATGAGGACCCTACCGGAGCTGCGCGGCAGGCCGCCTGCGGAAATGGAGTTGTTGCGCCGCGCCTATGCCAAAGTGATGTAGGCCCGAGATGTTTGATTTTATGGACATGAGCTACGATGAACCCGGCGAGCCACTGGGGTCGGGGCCGTATATCCCGGATGCCGGGGAATGCATGCGTTGCGGCATCTGCATCAGCAGTTGCCCGACCTTTCGCTTGTTCCAGATCGACGAAGAAACACCGCGCCGACGCATTCGCACCATTAGCAAGATATTGGTTGAAAACCTGCCGATCAACGCCGAGGAGCGCCTACATCTGGATAACTGCGTACAATGCCGGGCCTGCGAAACCGTTTGCCCAAGCCGGATGGCTTACGGGCAGTTGTTCGATCAGGCTCAGGCGCAGTTAAAGGTTAATCCGGGGTGGTTGGCGAAACTGGCATTCAGGCTGATTGAAAATAAGGATTGGCTGAGGCGGTTAATGCCGTTGCTGGCTATTTACCTGAAATCGGGTCTGCAAAAACCGTTACGAAGCACCGGATTGTTGAAAAAACTGCATTTGGCGGAGGCCGAAGCCTTGCTGGGTAAACCGGCATTGCAGGCATTGGCCGATTCTTATCCGGCCAGCGGAATGAAACGCGGCCGGGTCGCGCTGTTCACCGGCTGTATCGCCGAATATTTCGACCGCGAGACCTTGCTGGCGGCGATCAAGCTGCTGAATGCAATAGGCTACGAAGTGCTGGTGCCGCCGCAACAAGGTTGCTGCGGAGCGATTCATCAACATAACGGTCAGCCTGCCGCTGGTTTGATCGACAACAATATCGCTGTATTCAATGCGTTGGAAATCGATGCCGTGCTCCACACCGCCACCGGTTGCGGTGCGATGCTAAGCGAATATCAAAATGACGATGAAGCGGGGCAACTGTTCCGTCAACGCTTGGGCGACATCAATGAATTTTTGCTGGAACATTGGCCGGACGACCTGCAACTGACGCCATCCAAGCTGAAAGTCGCAGTCCACGAGCCATGCAGCCAGCGCAACATCCTCAAAAACCAGCAAGCCGTTTATGCATTGCTGCAAAAAATTCCCGGGTTAACTGTTGCCGCATTGGCCGACAACAATATCTGTTGCGGCTCAGGCGGCAGCTACATGCTGACGCATCCCGATAATGCCGGGCAGTTACGGGCTTTAAAACAGCACATCATCACCGATTCGTCGGTGGATGTGGTGGTTAGCGGAAATTTTGGTTGTGCAGTTTATCTCAATGCCGATGGGGGCAGGGTAGAGCATCCTTTATTGCTGCTGGCTCGGCAGTTGCCGCAGATATAAGGTAACCGTACGCATTCTATCTGGTTTGAAATACGGTTATGTGCGGCTTGACCAATACCCCGGTTTTCTGCTGTTATGCATTACTGCAACGACATAAATTGACTTGTCAGTTTCCCGATAAATCACGGAAAAGGGAAACTTGGAAAGTAAGAACCTTCGAAAACCCTTCTCGAAAAATGGCCATGTTTGAGGGAATTCAATAATCGCTTGATAAGCTGAGTCGAGTTCATTCAAAAAGTCATCCCCTAAGCCTTCTGCCTGATCTTGATACCAAACGTATGAGGCCTTTATTTCAGAAGAAACGCCGGGGTGAAACCTTAACAATTCGCTAACCTTTAACGTCTTTCTTTATATCGTCCCAAGAGACAGACTCAACCTTACCGGAAACAAGTTCTTGATACCTAAGCTCAGCTAATTCAGCCCATGCTTGCTCAACACCTTCATCTTGCCTGGCTTCAAGCGAAGAAATCAAACAATGAGCAACCAGGGCTCTCTCGTTAATATTCAAGTGTTTTGCATTTTCTAAAACTTGATTGATGTTCATGGCCGATTTATCCATTAATTTGCATTTTTTGAATTCTAGCATGGGGACCGAAAAGCGCATAACTGTTGATTATTAGGGCAAATGGGGTAGCCTCAATGCTTGGTTCATTGTTATACGTCTAGCTTTTTTGTCAGGAAGCCAAAATGTCGGGCAACGAAAGCCATCAGTCCGCCCTTGCTATTGAAGTGGAACATCAGATTTGAAAGCTTCAAAACCTGGATATATATCGTCGGCCTTCATGTGCAATGCTTTTATTCCAAGCTCTGGCTGCACTGTTGGACCAACCCTCACTGAAACTACGGGAAGTTTCTCGCCATCTGGCAAACCGATTTCTTGATAAGGAGTAAGGCCGAATCTGCCGCTCCTGAACTTGACCTGATTTGAATCATCATTCTTTCTTGGGGAGTATATTAGCCTCCATTCCTCTTCTGCCTTAAACCCTTCATGTTTGAAAAATTTGGCATATTTTACTACTTCATTTTCGAAGATTTTTGCATGATTCTCGATAAGGGGCTCTGCGCTACTATAGTCAAGATAATCAGTTAGTTCTTTAAGAGAATCTGTTATAACTTGAAGTATCCCGTTTAGAATCTGCTTTTGTTTTTCTACAGAATAGACTGCTTTGCGAATTTCGAAAGCGCCGTTTATATCTACGAGCCGCTTGGTATCAAAGCCAATTGCATATCCAGCGCCATTGTTACCATACCCTCGCCATTGACTAAGGAGATCGCCCTCTGTACAAAAACAAACCACATATACATCGGGATTTGGCTTAGACCTCATGGTGTTGTAGCTTAGGCGGTGCAAGAAATCACGGTACTTCCATAATGGATGATTAATATCCGATTTGGTATTATCATCTAGTTCCGATTGTTCTATTAGGTTGCGATAGATTTCCTCAACCAGCCCATATGTATAGCTTATTTCGGTTGCATCATTAAGATACAACGTGTGTGTAGCCCACAACCGTTGATTGTCAAATATTCCGAGAAGTCCACTCACGTCGGTGTAGTGAAAAAGCTTTGAAGGAGGGTTAGAGCCTTTATCTAAAAATTCAGAATATAAAGAATCTAACTTCGATTCTAACTTTTTCATATGCAAATCTGCCCCATTTTTTTCTTCTCTTTCCATCGTCGTGCGATAGGATTGGCTAACGACCATTTTACAATGGCACGGCTTCCTGAAGAATCCTTTGGCACAAGTGTTTATCTAAGCCTCTTTCGCTGACAACATCGACTTTGCGAGCTAACGCGTCGGATAGGGCTAAGCTCAATCCGACCTGATCCAACAGCGTTGTTCCCGGCAGAAAATCCACCAGCAAATCGATGTCGCTGTCTTCGCGTTCTTCTCTGCGTATGACGGAACCGAATACGCGCACATTGACAGCATGGTATTGACCGGCAATGTCGAGAATACGCTGTTTTTGTTGCTGTAAGGTTTGAAATAAGCTGGACATAAGTGGTTCTTGTAGCCTACAAGGCAGTGTTGATACTGCAAGATACTGACCTAACACGCTTTGCCAGTCAATTGTTTTAGTGCGATAGGATGGGCTGAGGCACGAAGCCCATCAACCACAGACCACTACAGATGGGCCGCACGATGTTTGGCTCATCCTATGCACTGTTGTATAAAGAAACAAAGGAAACTAAAAATGACTATTGATACTGAAGTCCGCCATATCACCAAACCGGGGGCCAATCTTTTTTTGGAACTTGGCTTCGATGCCGATGAAGCGGCTCATCTTCATGCCGAATCACAGCAGCGCATCAGCGATACCAAACTTCTTAAAGAACAGCTCATGGATGAACTGTCGAGTTGGATTACAACTAATCATCTTAAGCAAGCCGAGGCTGCCGAGATATTGATGATTTCCCGTCCGCGCGTCTCCGATTTGATGAATAAAAAGGTGAGTAAATTTACTATCGATGCCTTGGTAAATATGCTGAGTCGTGTCGGTAAGTCGGTTCGGCTTGCGATTGGGTAACTAGGTAGGGCGCGCCGCGCGCGCCTTCTCAGACTGGGATTAGTTGAGCTGCCCGTCAGGTGCAACGTAACGCCAGCCACTTGTTAATCATGACATGATTAAAATACAAGGGTGCGTATCGCGTACCCATTTCCAATGCACTCCGGCCAATCAAAATCCAAAAAGGTACGCAAAGGGTTAAAGCGTTATACTGAAATCTCTAGCGGAAGAAGTTTTTAAGGCATAACAGCAAATATTGACGGAACTCGAAACCAGTATCAAATTTCTGCCGCCTCATCGAAGATCATACGAACATTCTTTAATATCGCTATGATTTTTAACTGCTTTAAGGTTTGTGCGATGAAAAATATCACTATATGGGTCTTAGGTCTGAGTTTATGTTCTTTCAATGCAGCCTATGCGATGAGATGCGGGAACCACCTGGTTAAACCGGGCGATTATAAAGATGATGTTCTTACTCGATGCGGTGAGCCGGATTTCGTTGAAACTCACACTAAAATAGTAGGCAGAACGTTACATTTTTCGGGTAGAACCATTGATTTGCAACAGTACGAAGAGATACAAGTAGACGAGTGGGTATACAATTTAGGTCGTTTACGTTTGCGGCAATACCTTCGTTTCGAAAACGGCAGGTTAAAAGAAGTTAAAAGCTTAGGGCGAGGGTATTAAAGCGGTTTCCTGTAATGGAAGGGCGGGGGCATCGGGCCGCTAAATCCCGTATTACGCAGGCTCCATACAGGCCAAGGTCCCTCGCAGCAGCCGATTATTTCCAAATAGGATGGATGCCGTAATCATGAGGAAACACCGTGATGTATTGGACCACCCGCGGATAATGCGCCAGGTTGCGGCCGCTGCCGTGCGGCAAGGCGTGGCGCCAGAGTACGAAATCTCCGGCGGAACCGGTAACCGGTACCGGCCCCAGACTCTCCAAATCCTGTTCACGCGGATTTTGCTCCGGTGCGAGTTTTCCCAGCCATTGATCGATACGATGGTGAAATCCCGGTACGCAACGAAATGCGCCTTGTTCGGCGCTGGTATCGCTTAAGTACAGCAAGCCATGAATACCGAAAGGGATCGGTAAGGCAAGGCTGACGTCCCAGTGCAGGCGGCTGGGACCGGATATATCGATGCCGCCGCGCTCCGGCCGGTTCAGGCTGGAGCGATCCACGGTAGTCCACAAGTCATCGGTTCCCCAAAGCTGCTCGAATGCTTTGCGGATACGCGGTGCGGCGCGGTTTTTATTCAGGACCGGATGCTGGAACAGCGGCACCCAAAACGTATGCGTTCTATCGTACCAAGTCTCGGGGTTTTGCGGGTCCATGCCGAGAAAGTCCCATATCGCCAATTCGGCTGCCCGGCAATCTTCTGCTGAAACCGCGTTGCGTAACACCACGTAGCCGTTTTCCTGCCAAAACGCCAAGTCCGCTGCCGACAATACCGGTTCCTGAATATCTGTTTCCTCGATGGGATAGGTGCGGTGCGGTTGTTCCAGATAATGTCTAACCATTTTATTGAGGCGCTCGACTAAAGTGCGCTCAGGGACGCCGCCGAGCTTTTGCACAATCCATTGTTCGAATTCGGCATAAGTTGGGCGCTGTTGGAACAGGTATTCCGCCGGTTCGACGATGCCCAGTCCCAAGCCCTGCATCAGTGTGTAATCCAGCCCGTATTCGTCCCGCACGCTGTCCTGGTCAAGCCGACCCTCGACTTCCAGCAGCCGTTTGCACCAATAGCGCCGCAAGTGCAGCACGCCCAATTCGCCGGTTTCCATTGAAGAAATGCCAAGTTCAGGTTTTGCAGTCATATGTTCTCTGTTTTGTTGTTGTAACTACTCAGCGTTCTCAAACACAATGGAACGCTGATGCCAAAAGTAGGCGCCTCTAGGCGACGCTGACAATTATGATTAAATAAGATTTAATCTGTGTTCATCATATTCATCCGCGTCATCTGCGTTCCATTTTTTAACTGTTGAGTAGTTACTTGTTGTTCAGCGTTGTAGCCGCGCCAGCTTTTGCAGGCCTACCGTGGGCGGCGCGCCGAAGGTCTTGCGAAATTCATGGCTAAAATGGGCCGAGTCCGAAAAACCCGTAGCGTGCGCCGCGCTAGTGAAGTTGTTGCCTTTTATGATCTCGCGTATCGCCTTCCTCATCCGGTTCCAACCTCGATAACGGCGGAAAGGAACGCCGATCTGTTGCGTAAAAAGATGCTGAAACCGCGAGGCGGACAGCCCGACCGTTCCGGCCAGCGTTGCCACCGAGGTGAGATCGTCGCCGTGTTCGAATAAAAACTCCACCACCTGAGCTATGCGCGGATCGATCAGTTCGGCGCTTGCCCGTCGTTTGGCAAACCCCATCAGGTCGGCCAACGGTTCCGTAGTCCATTGAGGATTGTAGCGGTCTTCGTAAAGGTCGCGCATGAATGAAATCTCCCCGGCCGTGCCGACCAAGGCGCCGTTGACCTCGCGGGTATTGCGGATCAGCGGCTTCAAGGCATCGGCTCCGGCGATATTCGGTTCGATATAAAACACCGTCAGCGGGTCGCCGCCTATATCCAGCTCATGCAGTATACCGGCGGGAATAACCGCGGTGCGGCAGGACAGCCAATCGCCGCCATCCAGTCGCAGGCGAAAATTGCCGTAAATTCCGGCGAGAAAAACCGGTGCGCCGTGCTGATGGCTGGCGTTGTAATACAGCGGTCCGGTAAAAAACGTGCGGCCGTCGCTGATGTCCCAGAGCGCGTCGAATTTAACGGCCTCTGTCGCAGCACGTTCATACAAGCGAGGACTGTCTGCCATTGTCTATACTCCTTATTGTCTTGAGCCACCCGTTTTCAACGTAGGCGTTTGCAATGCAGTTTAGTCAAATCGCCGACGATTGACAACTGACAGCGGCTTGAGCAATTCGCCGACATTGGCGTTCAACAAGGCGGGGCTCAAGTCTCCGTATAACGATGAGGATAACCATGACAAACCAAAAGATGACGACGACCAACCTTTTTCTTGTGGCGTTTGCCGGACTGTGTCTGGCGATAGCGCTTGCCATCGCCTGGGTGCTCGGCGTCACGCTGTTTTTCCCCGATGGCGTCTTGGCCGGACACCTCGTCGAGCGGGCCGACATTATCAGGGCCCATATCGACTATTTGATGATGTCCCAATTCCTGTTTATCTTTTTCCTGCTGTTTCGGCAGTATGCCATCGATCCGCCGGTCTGGGTCGTTGCCGCCTGTTGTTTCGGCGCTTTCTTCAACCCATTGTCATTTCTGGTTAGAGGCTTGACGCCGAAGCCTTCGGTTGTCGCGACGATTCCTGTTGAAGCGCATTTTCCGTTTCAGGCGGGATTGAGTTTTACGCTGACGACGGTCGGGTTTCTCACTGCCGTGGCGCTGGTCGTCAGGGCGGCCTGGAAATTGAGATCGGTGAAGGATTGAGGTCGATTTGCTGCCCAATGTGCGGGGCTGTCTTCGGTGGGATGCACTTATCCTGGCGTAGCCTCGTACTCTATTTGTTAATAAAGTATCAAGGCGATCGCCTTAAAATGACAAATGCAGGCATGTCGGCTTTTATCAAAACTCAGTAAAATAATAAAAAACCGGTAGCTTTGGTTAAATTCCATTTATTCAATAACCCCGTATTTACGCATTAACGACAACAACTTATAGCCAAGGCTCACTCATGATGAAACACTATTTGCTGGAAAAACCGTCGCCCTGGATTGTTAAACACGCTCCGTTGATAGCTAAGGCGGGGCGAGTACTCGACCTTGCCTGTGGTAACGGACGCCATGCAATCTGGCTTGCCAAGCAAGGCTATCAGGTCGATGCGATTGATCGCGATGCGCAGGTGGTATCAAGCATGGAGGGGATGGACAATATCAATGTGTTTGTTGCCGACCTTGAAGCAGGCGACTGGCCTTACCCAGACCGGAAGTATGACGGATTAATCGTCAGCCGTTATCTGTATCGGCCGCTGCTACACACTCTTCCCGCAATGCTAAATCCGGGCGGAGTGTTGATTTATGAAACCTTCATGGTGAGTAACGAGCGCTATGGCAAGCCCAGCAATCCCGATTTCTTGTTGCAGCCGGATGAACTGCTGGAAGTCTATTCGCCTGTGCTAAATATAATCGCGTTTGAGCAGGGTGAAGAGACAATGCCACGGCCTGCCGTTATGCAACGCATTTGCGCTGCTAAGATATAAATTGGTTAATGAACTGTGCGAGTTACCTTGAGCATAAGACGCGCCAGAAACAACAAAACTACTACGCCAACCAGGGTTGGAAACAATAAAAACGACCAGTCCGGCCGGGTTAAAAAAATAATCACAGGATTGGAACCCGCAGGCGGGTGAACGATACGCGTGACCAGCATCACAGCCAAGGCGGTGCCGACAGCTAAAGCCATGCTTCACCAGTCGGGACCGACGAATTTGAGAAAGCCCAAGCCGATTAAAGAGCAAAGGACATGGCCGACGATTAGATTGCGCGGTTGCGAAAATACCGCATCCGGGAATCCGAACAATAACACACAGGATGCACCGAAAGAGCCCAATATCCAGGGCTGACCGGAAAGTTGACTCAAGGCGGCAATAGCAGCGATAGCCAAACTCGAGCCGAGCCAAGCCAGCGCAATAGACGATAGTGAAGGTCTTGGCGGAAGGGCTTTACCGCCATTTCTGATTATATTTCTAAGCGACATGAGTTAAGCCCCTCCTTCCAAGTCGGTAAAGGGGATGCCGGCATTAACCTGCGCATCCCCGCTTTCAGCTCAAGCGATTGTTATCAATCCTTCTTGAATTGGGCGGCTTCTTCCGATCCGCCGGTGGCATTACCTTTACTATAGGAATGCGCCCCGACGCCAGCCAGCTGGCCGCCCTGAACAATCAGGTATTCATCGCGGATGGGCCGATCTTCAAAGTAGCTTTCAAACAGGCTTAACAGGCTGTGCGGCACCACGCTGTACAAGCCTGCGCTGCGAACATAGGCGTACAGGGCGAACACCGAGTCGGTTTCCAGCATGATGTTGGGGGTTACGCCCGCTTCGCGGAAGGCCGCATCGATCAGGCGGCGGTTTTGCATGTTCGGCGTGAGCAGGCATAACGGCAATTTCGCAATATCGGCCCAGCCTAAATTGTCTTTAATAAGCCTGGGGTCGGGGCTGCGAGCCAGCAACACATGACGTTCGAGGTACAGTGGCAGCTTTCGGAAACCTTTCAGTCCGGGATCTTCGAGATAGGTCAGTCCCAAATCAAGCTCGAAGTTGTCGAGTTGACGGATCAGGTCGTCGGCGCATAACGAAACCAGTTTGATGCCAACGCCCGGATAATCGCTCTGGTAAGGTTCGGTTAACAATGGAGCCACGGCCAGCGTAGTGGGAATCGCGCCGATACGCAGCGTGCCGGTGAGTTGTCGGTTGCATTGCGCCGCTTCCTGCCTCATGCATTCCCAGTCTTGCGCCAGAATCCGCGCCCATTGCAACAGGCGTTCGCCCTCCATGGTAAAGCCCTGAAAACGTTGGCCGCGGCGGACGATGGTAACGCCCAGTTCTTCCTCAAGATGTTGGATGGCGGTGGATAAGGCCGGTTGGGAAACGTGGCAGGCTTCCGCTGCGCGACCGAAATGTTCGGTTTTCGACAGCGCCAGCAGGTAATGGATTTGATGGATAAACATGAGAGATAGATGGGAAAGCGCCGGAGGCTGCAAGGCGTTGGATTACTGAGTAGCTAATGGCGGCGGGTTATTCAAGGCAATAAGTCGCTAGTCGGTCCGGCGGTATCGAGATAATAATGGCCGTCGCCATGGCTGATGACCCGTTGATAGGGCAGGGCGTCAAGCTCGGCGAGGTAAGCGATGGAGTGGGTTTTGATCAGGCAATAGATAAGCTCGCCCTCCTGCAAGGCCATGTCCCTGCATGCGCCCGGCGTAATTTCGGCCAGCAGCGTAGTGCCGCAATCGATCTGTACGATCAGGCTTTCTCCGCTGGGGATCAGCGCGCAGATTCGGCCCTTGATTTGATTTTGTATCGATATGCCGTCGATATAACTACGCGATAAGGCTATGTCGTTGGCGCGTATCGACACTTGCGCCTCACTGCCGACAACTAAATGCGGCCGTAGCGGCAAGGTCAGCGGCAGGCCGAAGCTATGGGCCTGGCTGCAACCGGACACATAGTCGTGACGGCTGACGGTTACCGGCAAAATGTTGTCGATCTGGCGGATGCCCAGATAGCGCAGCATCCCTTGTTGTTTGGCGACATCAAGCAACGAGCCGTTGTGCAGCACTTTGCCTTGTTCGAGTACGATCAGCCGGTCGGTCAGCTACAGGATCTCTCCCAGAGACTGGCTGGCGTATAGTACCGGCAAGCCCAGCTCATTCTGCAAGCGTTTCAGAATCGGCAGTAGTTGCATTCGGTAACCGTTGCCTATTGCAGCAAAAGTTTCATCCAGTAACAACAGCCTCGGCGATTTCAGCAGCGAGCGGGCCAACGCTACCCGCTGGCGTTCACCGGCGGAAAGCAGTTCGATGACATGATTGAGGATAGGGCCCAGTTCCAAAAGCTCGATTAAAAAATCCAGCTTGAAAATGCGGTGGTGTTTCAGCGTGCGATTATAGGCGGAGGTCAGGTTGTCGCGAACGGTTTCGGCCGAATCGGCACAGTCGATCTGTAATACCGCGCCTACAGGACGCTGTTCGCGCGGCATCATGATGCCTTTGCGGCTGTCGAACAGGATTTTGCCGTCCAGCACAATATGCCCGCTTTGCGGTTGAATGGTTCCGGCGATCAAGCCGAGCACCGTGCTTTTACCGGCGCCGGATTTGCCGAACAGGCCGACGCTTGTGTCGTTGATCGACAGGCGCGTGGTCAGGTCGAAATGTCCCCGACGCAGTTTTACATTCATTTCCAGCAGCATGGTTACCTCTGTTTGTTAAGGATCTTTTCCGTTTAAGCGAAATAAGATTGTCTCGTCGCCAGACGTTGCATCGCTAGTCACGGACTATGTCGCTCCGTTTGAAACGTCCCGCCTGTTCAGAACGTTGCCAGTTAGACCTTCCAGGTTTTCAAAACCTGGAAGGTCTTCTCGCTTGCTTCCCGCCTAACGACTGTCAGAATGACGGCATCCCGCAGATATTTGTATACAACGATGCGCGCAGCACGTGGGAACGAGAAATTAAAGGTAACCCCGCGTGCAACCGAAACTTGGGTTGCAGCCGGATTGCACCGAACATCAGACGTAGGCCGGAATAAGCTGGTTCGAGTGACAACGAGAACTGGCGTTTCCGGCAAATACCTCCCGAGCTCGCCGGAAACGCCACCTCGCGCTACGCGCTTGGATGGCCTTATTCCGGCCTACATCCGAGTCCGCCATTCCAGCGTCCATATCGAAATGACGCTCTTCGATAGACTTGTGTATAAAGACGAGCGCAGCGCGTGGGAACGAGAAAGCGGATGTTATCTCCAGTTTATCAACCGGCGACAGCCAGAATCACCGCGCCAGCCTTGAACACCGCAGTGGTCGGTTTGCCTTTGCTCAAGCCCAAAGCTTCGACGCTGTCGTTAGTCACGGTGGCGGCAACCTGTTCGCCGCCTTTTAGCTCGATATCGACTTCGGCGTTGACCGCGCCGGGTTTAACCTGTGTTACCGTGCCTTGCAGCTGGTTGCGCGCCGAAAGCCGGTAGCCGCCGAAATCGGTGACGATGATGATTTGCGGGGCTTTGACCAGGGCGATAACTTCAATGCCGGTTTTGATCGCCAGCTTTTCGACGGATTCCTTGGTAATGGAGGCGACGATGGTTTCGCCGCCCTTTAAGCCGACATGAACTTCGGCATTGACCGCGCCGATGAGTACTTCAGTGACGGTACCTACAAACTGATTACGAGCACTTGCTTTCATGATGAATCTCCGGGGTGTTGGTTAATTTAATAGTGATGTACCCTTGATCTGCGCATAAACCGCCATGCCGATCTGCAAACCCAGCAACAACGCCGATTTGCGGGTGATGTGCGCCAGCAGCGCCTGATCGCCGACCTGAAGCCGTATTACGCTCTGGCCGTCGCGACCGTCGGCGATGCCGGTGATGGTCGCGGGCAGCACATTGAGGATGCTGGTAGCGGTTGGCGCTTCAAGGGCGATGCTGACATCACGGGCGTAAATCTGTACCCGTAACGGTGTGCCGATCTCTGCATCGACCGCCGGTAGGCTAAGTGAACCTCCGGCAAAGGCGACGCGGGTCAGATGATAGTCGGCTTCATGTTCGGCGACGGTCGCCTGCCAAACCGTGGCGGCCTCCCGGTCTTGTGCCAGCGGCACGTCGAGACGGCTTTGCGTTTCCGACAGCGGCCCCGAAGCCAGCGCCCGACCGTCTTCCATGATCACCAGCGTGTCGGCCAGTTGCGCGACTTCCTGCTGGGAATGGGTGACGTACAGCACCGGAATGTCCAGTTGCTGATGCAGGCGGCTTAGAAACGGCAGGATTTCCTGTTTGCGTTTGAAATCCAGCGATGCCAGCGGTTCGTCCATCAGCAGGATTTCAGGGTTCAACGCCAGGGCCCGTGCGATGGCGACCCGTTGCCGTTCGCCGCCGGACAAGTGTCCGGGCATGCGCTCAAGTAAATGACCGATGCCCAGTAATTCAAGGGTTTGCTCCAGTTTGACCGTGCCTGAATTGTGTTTAATCCGCTTCAAACCGTAGTGCAGGTTATCCCGCACCGTCAAATGCGGAAACAGGTTGGCTTCCTGAAACACATAGCCCAGCGGCCGTTTATAAGTAGGCAGGAACAGGTCGCGCTCGCTGTCCTGCCAAGTATTGCCGTTGATTTCAAGAAAGCCCTGCGGCGCGCGTTGCAGACCGGCAATGCAGCGCAGCAGGGTGGTTTTGCCGGAGCCGGAGTGGCCGAATAACACCGTAATGCCGGTGCCGGGCAGCTTTAAGTCGACGTCCAGCTTAAAGTCGCCGTAATCGAGTCGGAAGCGGGCTTGGATTGTGGTCATATTCGTAACTCGATTATTTTAGCGGGTGAGCGACAGGCTGTGTTTTCAGCGCGGTGTACAGCACCAGCAACACGCTAAACGAGAACAACAGCAAACAGCCCGCCAACCAGTGGGCTTCGGTGTATTCCAGGGCTTCGACATGATTGTAGATTTGCACCGACACCACGCGGGTTTTGTCGGGAATATTGCCGCCGACCATCAATACCACGCCGAATTCGCCGACGGTATGGGCAAAGCCTAAGATAGCGGCGGTCATGAATCCGGGTTTCGCCAGCGGTACGACGACGCTGAAAAAAGTATCCAAAGGGCTGGCGCGCAAAGTCGCCGCGGCTTCCAGAGGATGTTCGCCGATCGTGGCGAACGCGGTTTGCAACGGTTGTACGACAAACGGCAACGAATACAGCACCGATGCCACCACCAATCCGGGAAAGGTAAACGGCAAGGTGCCAAGGCCCAGTTCGGTGGTCAAGCGGCCGATAGCGCCGTTCGGCCCCATCATTACCAGCAGATAGAAGCCCAGCACGGTCGGCGGCAACACCAGCGGTAGGGCGACCAGCGCATTGCAGACGCCTTTCCAACGCGATGTAGTGCGCGCCAGCCACCAGGCCAACGGCGTTCCCAGCAACATCATCAGCAGTGTGGCATAACCTGCAACTTTGAATGTCAGCCACAAGGTGGCAATATCGGATGCGCTTAACATGGCTTCAAGGTTGGTTGGGGAGGTTGTAACCGTATTTACGGATAATCGTTTGGGCCTGCGGCGCTTTTAAAAATTGCAGCAGTGCCGGTGCGGCTGGATTTTCCACGCCTTTGCTCAGTAATATCGCATCTTGCCGAATTGGCGCATGGCGGTCGTCCGGTACGATCCACCCCGAGCCGCTGCCGATCTTGCCGTCGGCGATAACCTGCGACAGCGCCAGAAACCCCAGTTCGGCATTGCCGGTACTGATGAACTGGTGGGTTTGCGAGATGTTTTCGCCCAGCACAAATAAAGGTTGCAGCTTTTCAAAAAGCCCCATATTTTTCAACACTTCCAGCGCCGCCGCACCATAGGGAGCCAGTTTGGGATCGGCCAACGCCAGATGTTTGAACCCGTCTTTACTAAGGATTTGGCCTTGCTCGTCGACCAATCCCGGCGTTGCCGACCACAGCACCAGTTTTCCGAGCGCGTAGGTGAAGCGGGTATCGGCCACCGCCAGCCCTGCATTTTGCAATTTGATCGCGTTTTCCGCATCTGCAGCCATAAACACTTCGAACGGCGCGCCGTTCTCGATTTGGGAGACGAATTTGCCGGAGGAACCGAACGACAGCTTGGCGCTGTGACCGGTAGATTTTTCAAAAGCCTCGGCGATTTCGGTCATCGGTTTGGTGAAGTTTGCAGCTACTGCAACCAGCACCGTCTCGGCCCAGGTTACGGGAGTGATTAAAAGCAGACATGCGGCTAGGATAGGGCGAAAAAGGTGCTTATATAACATAAAGTTCTCCAATAATTTAAATGATGAGAGTTATTTCGATTTTATAAATCCTGTAAGCCAGGTTGCCTGACACGTTATTCGAGCTAGGTACACAAGACCTTCCAGGTTTTAAAAACCTGGAAGGTCTTGCGCGCATCGTCTTGAGCATAATTCAATGTGCCGATAATTGTCGCCCAGCTGTCAAACGCGGCTAACTTATCCGGTTCATCGGCATATCAATCCGTCAAAAACGCAACATGCTTTGTACATAGACATAATTAACGTCATCCTTATTAGTTGGCGCATTGGTGGTTTCCTTGGCGAAAGTGTCTTTGAACAGATGTGCCCAGCCGGTTTCGAAATTCAAGCTGCTGTTGAAATCCCAGCGCGCTGTCAGTTCGAGTTGCTGGCCGATAAAGTTATCGGTTCTACCCGTGGTATCGCGCAGATTGGCTGAGGTCCAACTATCCTTATCCTCCGCCAGCCAGTAGAGCCGGTGACTGAGGCCAAGCTGCACATCGCTTCGCGGTGCTGCGGTTAAGCGCAAGCCCGGCGTATTGATATTGCTGCGGGCAAAGGCGCCGTAAATGCCGGTTGCACCGAACTCGAAGCGCCTTGCTCCATACAGTGTATCGAAACGCTGATCTTTTCTATCGTTGGGGTCGTGATCGCCGCTGGCGTAATCGTATTCCAGCGCCAAACGCGGCGACCAGGGAATATCAAAGGTGTAACCGACGTCCAGGTGTTGATACCAGGCCGAATGGTCCAAATCGGTACTATTGCTGGCGGCGGTCGATGAACGCACCGTGCCGAATTGGCCGATGGTTTCGGTTTGAAAGTCGAATGCGCCTTTGGCCGGTTTCATATAAAAGCGCATGCCGGGCGTGAAATAGCGGCGATTGGCGGTCTGGCTGCGGTTGCGGTCGCCTTCGTCTAAATGGTACAAATACAGTTCGGCGTTGATGCCCCAGGCGATGTCGTATTTTTCCAGAAATCCACCGGAAAACCAGGTTTGGTATTCCGGTTCATCGAAACTGTGGAATCCATCAAGAAGTTGCGCCGAGTTATTCGGATAGCGACCAACCGGTTTGGTCACAAAAGCATTGAATTGCCAGTTGTTATAATCGAGCAAACGCAGCCGTATGCCGTCGAAACTATTGATGGTGTTGCGCATCGCGTTTCTGGCAATCAACCGGCGACTACCGAAATTAAGCGATTGACGACCGACGATGACTTCCGCTCCCAGACCGCTGTAGGCTACGTTCTGATCGGCCCAGGCCAGATAACCCTGGATAAAGTCAGCCTCGTCTACGTGGGTGTTATTGATCCCGGAACCGCTATCGGAGCCGAACTGCCGTGCATCCAGAAACTCGGCTCCAGCGCGTAGGTGATTGAAGCGCGCCTCCAGGAATACGTCGGTTTGCAACGGAATTTGTTGGTCGCCGCCTTTACCTCCGGCTTTGAAACTGCCGTCCATGGTTTCGTAGCGGGTGCGCTGTTCCACCGACAGAGACAGCCATTTCGGTAGGTTCAGTGTATCGTGCAGATTCCAGACCGGTTTTTCGTATTTGTCCGAACCGAGTAAAGGATCAGACATTTGGCTGGAAAAAGCGGCAAACGGGGGTTTGGTGTAAGTTTTCTTTTCGGCGGCCTGAATAGCGTTGTTGGCGCCCATGCAAAAACCGCTGGCGACTATTAAACTGAGTGTATGGTTAACAGTAACGCCGGTAAAAGATTTTCTTCGCATCATCAATGACCTATAATTATAATGTTCACATCGACGCCGATTCGTCGATGTATACAGCGTCTTATTCGGGAAAACTAAAAATAAGACACGGCTCCAGTTTAACAACGTTATGTATCAAAGTACATAACGTTGTTGGTGACAATGTTCCTTAGAGCAAGTGACGTGCCAATTATTAACATGGCGGTTACATCATTGAATTGTTTTGATTATTGTTTTGCGTCAAAAGAGTAAACAATGTGGTGTTTCAAACATTTTGTTCTGTTCTGTAGGCTTAATGACAGCGTAGTGACTGACTTAACACTATCCTCACACCATTAGGGAAATAATGATTAATTCAATTCTTGTACCGCAACACAATCTTTTATGGCTGACAGCTTAAACCACAACAATATTTCAACAGCCTGGGTCGATGGCGAATTGCGGTTAGTCGGACTGGATAGCCGCATGATCGGCTTGCTAAGGGCGATAGATCAAAGCGGCTCCATCAATCAGGCCGCCAAGCAGATGG
>Ga0208636_100174_pt1 | contig 19165 bp, 18 predicted proteins | sample LakWasM103_HOW12_2_FD_183921 | JGI IMG/M metagenome (GOLD analysis project Ga0208636, IMG submission 183921) | Freshwater sediment methanotrophic microbial communities from Lake Washington under simulated oxygen tension - Sediment Metagenome... | ecosystem: Environmental > Aquatic > Freshwater >... | reverse complement strand
ATGATGCGGCGGGTGTGGGCAGCATCAGCCATGCGAGGGCTCCATGGCGGCAGAGCGAACCAAGGGCTGTGCGCGCTGGTCGGCCTCCACCTGCTCCAGCACCAGCGTGGCCTGCACGGGGTCAAAGTCTTCGTGCGTGCGCTTTTTCACACCGTATTGCTGCAGCTGGTAATGCCGGTCGGCCACGATGCCGTGGCGCGCCAGCGTGCTTTTGACGCAGACCAGCGGACAGCCGTCGAGCGCGATGATGGGCCGGCCCGAGCGCACGGTCTTCATCAGGTGCGGCACGTTGCCGCCCACCCCCGCGATGCACGACATCTCGGCCACGCCGCGCCGGTCGAGCTGCAGCGCCACGTGGTTGGCCAGCTGCGCGGCGCTGGAGCAGCCGGAGCAGGAATAGACCAAGGGGTGGTTCTGGGGATGGGTGTCGGTGGTCATGCTCACTCTCCGTTGCGTGGTGTGGGGTCCAGGCGGCGGCGCAGGTGGCCCAGCACCTGGCGCGGCGCCAGCTTGTGCACCCACTGGCGCGGGTCCAGCACGGGCAGCTCGATCGCATCGAGCGCGTTCTTCACCACCAGGCCCAGCTCGGTGTCGCCCTCCATCGACAGACGGCGGCTGAAGAACAGCGTGTCCGGGTCTTGCTGGCGCTGGGCCAGCAGCAAAAAATCATGGGCCGTAGCGCTCAGCGTGACATCAGCCACCTGCGGCGGCACCAGCGGTGCATGGGGTGCAAAACGCTGGCCCGTCCAGGCAAAGTCGAACGCCACGCGCGCATCGCGCACCTGCACCCGCATCTTCTTGTGCAGCAGCACCTGGCCCACGTCCGCAGGCAGGTGCCGCGCGAGCGCCAGGTTGAGCGCGGTTACCAGCAGCTGCGAGCCGGGGTAGGCGGGCAGGCGCGCCAGCACAGCGCCCACAGGCGCAGGAACGACCAGGGGGAAAGGAAGGGGAGAAGCCGCCATGAGACAGAAGGGCCCTCAGGCCACGTAGAAAAACACGGTGAAGAAGTGGCAGACGCTGCCGCCCAGCACAAACAGGTGCCACAGCCCGTGGCCGTGGCGCACGCGGTGGTCCAGCGCATAGAAAACGATGCCCAGCGTGTAGCAGGCCCCGCCCGCCAGCAGCCAGGCAAACCCGGCTGGGGTGAGCGCCCGCCACAGCGGCACCACGGCCACCAGCGCCAGCCAGCCCATGAGCACATAGATGACCAGCGACAGCACGCGTGCGCCACGCGCCCACCAGATCTCCTGCGCAATGCCCAGCAGGGCCAGCCCCCACACCACGCCCAGCAGCGACCAACCCCAGGCACCGCGCAGCGACACCAGCGCAAACGGCGTGTAGCTGCCCGCAATCAGCAGGTAGATGCTGCAGTGGTCCAGCTTTTGCAGCACGGCCTTGATGGTGCGCCGGCGCACGCTGTGGTACGCGGTGGAGGCGGCGTACAGCGCCACCAACATGGCGCCGTAGATGCTGAACGCCACCACCTTCCACGGGTCGCCCAGGCGCGCCGCGAGGGTGATGAGCACGGCCGTGCCTGCCGTGGCAAGCAGGGCACCCACCAGGTGGCTGATGCTGTTGAAACGTTCGCCGGGGTACATGCGTTGATTCGCTTCGCGTTATGGATGCATGGCAGGCCGCGCGGCAGCACCACCTACAGCGCCATGCAGCCCCTGCTCCAGGCCTGGGCGACCGAACCAGTAACCGTTGCAGGGCAGATCGGGCATGAAGGGCTGCATGCGCTCCACAAAGTCGGGGGTCTTTTCAGCAGTCTCTTGCGCAAGCACTGCGCGGCGGGCTTCGTCAAACGCGGCGATCACCTGCGCCATGTGCTGCGCCTGCGGGCTCAGCCGCACCACGTCCACGCCCTGGGCCTGCATCGCCGCCAGTTCGTTGGCCAGGTTGTAGACGCGCGCCGATTGCGTTTGTGTGCCGTTGAGCACCAGAAAACCCTCGCCCTCGCGCGTGCGCAGCGGCAGGCCGTCGGCGTGTTGCAGGCAGCTGAACTGGCAGTCGTCCTTGGGCAGGTTGCGGTGCCGGGCGGTGAAGCAGCGCGCCGAATAGGCCAGGGGCATGCGGCCGTAGGCAAACACCTCGGTCTCGATGCCTGCGGGCCGCTGCGCCAGCACAGCAGCGAGCGCGTCCTGCGACATCTCCAGCGGCATCACCCAGCGCGTGGCGCCCCGTTTCGCCATCCATTGCAACGAGGGCGCGTTGTACAGGTTCAGGTGCGGCCCGGCCACGAAGGCCTGCGGCCCGGCGGGTGCACGCGAGAGGCAGCCCACGGCCCCCATGTCATTGGCCTCGACCAGAAATTCGCCATTGCCCGTGATCTTGTGCATCACGCCCACGTCGGCGCTGGACTCGATGAGCACCTGGCTGGACAAGACCGCTTCCTTGCCCGCGTCCCGCAGCATGTGCGCCAGCGCCAGCCAGTCGGTCAGGCGCAGCTCATGGCGGCGCGAGCACACCGTCTCGCCCAGGTACACCACGTCCACGGGCGTGGCGGCCATGGCCTCGTAGAACGCGAACACGGTGTCGCGGGGCCAGTAGTACAGCAGCGGGCCGAGAGAGAGTTTCATGGGGCGGTCTCCGGGAGTTTTGTCATTGTGGAGAAACACTACTTCCAGGGGCGGTGGTAAGCGCCCAGCGTGTGCTGCTGGCCTTCTGCCACCTGGTCCAGGCTGGCCATCCAGCGCGTCTTGGGCGCATAGCGGTGCGGGTAGGCCAGGCACTGGTCCATGGCCTCGCGCCAGACCTGGGTGACCTGCGCCACATAGGCGGGGCTGCGCTGGCGGCCTTCGATCTTGATGGCGCGCACACCCATCTTGAGCAGCTGGGGCAGCAGCTCCAGCGTGTTGAGGCTGGTGGGCTCTTCGATGGCGTAGTAGTTCTCGTCATCCCCCACGTCGAAGCGGCCTTTGCACAGCGTGGGGTAGCCCGCGTTCTCGCCGGGCGCATAGCGGTCGATGAGCACGCCGTTCAGGCGCGACTCGCGGCCCTGCGGGGTCTCCACCCAGCGCACGGCCTTCGGCGGTGAACACACGCCGTGTGTGTTGGGCGATTCGCCCGTCGCGTACGACGACAGCGCACAGCGCCCCTCGACCATCACGCACAGGCTGCCAAAGCCGAAGACTTCGATCTCCACCGGCGTACGGTCGATGACCTGGCGCACCTGCTCCATCGACAGCACACGCGGGAGCACGGCGCGCACGATGCCGAACTGCTCGCGGTAGAAGTTGATGGCCTCGTAGTTGGTGGCAGAGCCCTGCACCGACAGGTGCAACCGCAGCCGGGGGTGGTGCTGCACTGCGTATTGCATGAGGCCGGGGTCGGCCAGGATGACGGCGTCCACGCCCAGGTCCACCGCCTTGTCCAGGGCGCTGCGCCACGGCCCCGGGTTCGCCGCCTGCGGGTAAGTGTTGAGTGCCATGAAGACCTTGCAGCCGCGCGCATGGGCATGGCCAATGCCCTGGGCAATGGCCGCCTCGTCGAAGTTGAGGCCCGCAAAGTTGCGCGCGTTGGTGGCGTCGCGCAAGCCCAGGTAGACACAGTTGGCGCCGTGGTCCACAGCGGCCTTCAGGGCGGGCAGGCTGCCCGCGGGGCAAACCAGTTCCATGGCAGGGCCAGCCGCCTCGGGCAAGGCGGCGGCCGTCGATTTCAAGGGATCCATCACAAGCATTCAAACGCTGGCCCCGGTGGGGAGCCACAGCACTGGGCGCCACCATACGGGGGGCTCCCCGCGCATCCGCTGATCTTCATCAACGGCAGTGCACAATGCCGGAGCAAAGCAGTCGGGTTTTGATGTGCTCCAGCCTTCCCGGCGTTCCACACCGCCCACCGGCCTTGACTTGCATCCAGTGCCCTGCGTGGGACATCCATTTCATAAAGACGCCAAAAGGCGCCCTCTGCCGTGAACAAGAACCTGTGGTTGCTGGCCCTGTGCCAAGGCCTTTTCCTGACCAACAACGTCGTCTTCATCGCCATCAACGGGCTGGTGGGGCTGCAGCTCGCGCCCTTTGGCTGGATGGCCACGCTGCCGGTGATGGGCTATGTGGTGGGCGGTGCGCTGTCCACGCCCCTGGTGGCCAGGACGCAAATGCGCTGGGGCCGCAAGGTGTCGTTCCAGATCGGGCTGGCCGTGGCAGTCGTGTCGGCCGCGCTGTGTGCCTGGGCCGCGTTCAGCGCCAGCTTCTGGCTGCTGTGCACGGCCACGGTGGTGGCGGGCTACTACAGCGCCAACGGTGGCCTGTACCGTTTTGCGGCCGCCGAACTGGCCAAGCCTGACTACCGCGAAAAGGCCGTGTCGCTGGTGCTGGCCGGTGGCCTGCTGGGCGCCGTGGCAGGTCCCAACCTGGCCAGCGCCACGCGCACGCTGTTCCCGGTGCCGTTTGCGGGCGCCTATATCGCGCTCATCGGCGTGGCACTGTTATCCATGCTGTGCATGACAGCCATCCGGTTCGAAATGCAACCCGTGGTGCTCAACGCTGCGGGCCAACGCGAGCCAGGGCGCCCCCTTTCTGTGCTGATGCGCCAGCCTGCCTTCATCGTGGCCATTGTGGGTGCCGCGCTGGGCTATGGGGTGATGAACCTGCTGATGGCGGCCACGCCGCTGGCCATGCAGGTGTGCGGCTTTGACTTTGATGCCTCGGCACTGGTGCTGGAGTGGCATGTGATCGGCATGTTCGCGCCCGGCTTTGTCACCGGCCACCTCATCAAGCGCTTTGGTGTGCTGCCCATCATGGGCACGGGGGTGTTGCTCAATCTGGCGTGTGTGGCGGTGGCGCTGATGGGCGTGGAGCTGCACCACTTTGGCATTGCGCTGTTCTTCCTGGGCGTGGGCTGGAACTTCCTGTTCACCGGCTCCACCACGCTGGCCATGACGGCCTACCGCCCCGAGGAAAAAGACCGCGCCCAGGCGGCCATCAACTTCTGCGTGTACGCCACGCTGGCGCTGAGCGCGTTCTCGTCGGGCGTGCTGGTCACCACACAGGGCTGGACGCTGCTGAACGCCGGCTCGCTGGTGCCCATTGTGGTGACGGGGCTGGCGCTGGCCTGGCTGGGTCTGCAGCGCCAGCGTGTTTCAAGCGGCGCCTGAAGACCGGCCTACCGCAGCGCCTTCTGCCCGCGCCGTGGTGCGCAGCCACTGTGCAAAGGCCGCCGCCGCAGGGTCTTCCAGGCGCCCCGGCGCCACAAAGAGGCTGTAGCCCCGCGCACCGCTGTCGTGGTGCGGGTGGGCCAGCACCAACTCGCCCGATTGCAGTTCGCGCTCCACAAAATACCGGGGCACCAGGCCAATACCCAGATCGGCGCGCACCGCCTCCACCAGCATCGAGAACAGATCAAAGCGGTGGCCGCCCAGGGTGTGGGCCGGCACGCGCGCGATGCCCGCGCGGCCCAGCCAGTCGTCCCACGCCCCCAGGCGGGAGCTGAGCTGCAACAGCGGCACAGCCCGGAAGTCGCCGCGCTCTGTCGCACGCCGGTGGCGCGACTGCGGTGCACACACGGCCACGCAGACCTCGGGCATCAGGGGCGCGGGGACCACGCCGGGCCAGGCCGCGTCGTCGTACTGCACGGCCACGTCGAACGGGATCTCCGCCATGTAGATCTGCGTGGGGTACACCTGCAAGTGCAGGCTGCAGCCTTTGTGCTGTGCGAGGAAGGCCGGCAGCCGGGGCAGCAGCCAGCGCTCGGCAAACACCGGCACGCAACCCACCAGCAGGCGCGCGCCATCGGGCCGCTGGGCCATGGCTTCGAGTGTGTGGTTCTGCAGCCGCAGCAGGTCGCCCACGATCTGCGCGTGGTAGCGGCGGCCCACGTCGGTGAGGGTGGAGCCGCGTGCGCCGCGCTGCACCAGCTGCAGGCCCAGCTGACCCTCCAGCAGGCGCAGCTGCTGGCTCACGGCACTGTGGGTAAGGCAAAGTTCTTCGGCCGCCTTGCTCACGCCGTGGTGGCGCGCCACGGCATCAAAAACAAGCAGGGCGCGGGTGCTGGGAATGTGTTTGCGCATGTAAGAAAAACTGTCGGCTGGGCAGATTAAAGCAGAGCCCGGGGGCGGGGTTCGGTCCAACAATTGCATGGCACTGCATGCCGGCCCACGGCTCCATCCACGATGGCTGGACAGGCCGGTCACTCCTTCCGTTTGTGTTCGTGTTTCGCTGGATCACCATGACTCTCCCTCTCCATACCTTCCGTGCCACAGCCCTTGCGGGTGCCATGGCCCTCGCTTGCGCCGCCTTGCTGCCCGGTGCCGCCCATGCGCAGTTCGGCGCCGTGGCGCCCACACCCACCGTGCTGCGCCCTGCCGTGGACAAGGCCTATGGCCAGCTCATGGCTGCGCCCCAGATCCTGCAGCTGCTCGACGCCGTGAAGGCCGACCACGACCGCGCCACCGAAGACCTGCGCATGCTCACCGAGATCGAGGCGCCGCCGTTCAAGGAACAAAAGCGTGCCGAAGCCTTCCTGGCCCGGCTCCAGGCCCTGGGCCTGACCAATGCCGCCATCGATGCCGAAGGCAATGTGGTGGGCGTGCGCAAGGGCACCGGCAACAGGCCCAAGCTGGTCATCTCGGCCCACCTGGACACCGTGTTCCCCTCCGGCACCGACGTGAAGGTGAAGGAGCGCGACGGCAAGCTGTATGCGCCCGGCATTTCCGACAACACGCGCGGACTGGCCGTGCTGCTGTCGTGGCTCAAGGTGTTGAACGACCAGAAGATCGCCACCGTGGGCGACCTGGTGTTCGTGGGCAATGTGGGCGAGGAAGAGCTGGGCAACCTGCGCGGCATGAAGCACCTGTTCAAGGAACACCTGGACATCGACGGCATGGTGGCGCTGGAGCCAGCGCCCGATGGCACGGTGCTGGTGCTGGGCACGGGCAGCCACCGCCACGAGGTGACCTTCAAGGGCCCGGGCGGCCACAGCTACGCCGCGTTCGGCGAGGTGCCCAGCGCAATCCACGGCATGGGCCGCGCCATTGCCAAGATCGCCGAGATCCGCACCCCCAAGAGCCCCAAGACCACCTTCACCGTGGGCACCGTGGGCGGCGGCACGTCCGTCAACACCATCGCGCCGGATGCGCGCATGGCGGTGGACATCCGCTCCGACGAAATGGCCCCGCTGCTGGCCACCGAGAAGCAGGTGCTGGCCGCCGTGGACAGCGCCGTGACCGAAGAGAACGCACGCTGGGGCGTGAACACCCTGAGCGCATCGACCAAGCTCATCGGCGACCGGCCCGGTGGCCGCACCGCCGCCGACGCGTTGATCGTCGAGGCTGCCGTGCGCGCCAACACCGCCTTTGGCCGCAAGACGGTGCTGGCCGGTGCCAGCACCGATGCCAACGTGCCCATGGCGCTGGGCATCCCCGCCATCGTGATCGGGGGCGGCGGCAAGACGGGCGGCTTCCACGCACTGTCGGAGTGGATTGACCTGACGGATGCCTGGAAGGGCGCCCAGACCTCGCTGGTCACGGTGCTGGGGCTGGTGGGGGTACAAGGTGTGAGTGCGCCGCTGCTCGACAAGCGCCCACCCCGCACCAAGTAGTGGCGCGGCACCCCAGCGGCGTCACCCCGTTCACGATTGTTGACACGAAGGCGCCTCCGAGGTGCGTACCATGGATGGTTCCGTCCGGGCTGGCGCACTGCCGCCCTTCATTCCTCTGCAGGAGAACACCATGGGTTTGCTCGATTCCGTTCTGGGTGCCGTCATCAACAATGCGTCGCAAGGCGGTAACGGCGCCGCTGCATCCGGTGGGGCCGGTGGTGGCCTGGGTGGCCTGCTGAGCCTGGCCGCACAAAACCCGCAGCTGGTGCAGGCCGTGATGTCCCTGATCAGCAACGATGGCCCGGTGGGCGGCCTGCCGGGGCTAATGGCCAAGTTTCAGCAGGCCGGGCTGGGCAATGTGATGGCGTCCTGGCTGAGCACGGGGCCCAACCACGCAATATCGGGCGAGCAGCTGTCCCAGGTGCTGGGCAGTGGCCCGCTGGCGCAGATCGCGTCGCAATTGGGTGTGGGCCCTAGCGCTGCGGCGGGGCAGCTGGCCCAGGTGTTGCCGGGCCTGGTAGACCACCTGAGCCCCCAGGGCCAGGCGCCCCACGGCGGGTTTGGCAATGCCAACGATCTGCTGGAGATGCTCGGCGGCCTACTTCAAAAATAATAGCAACCGGGTCATATTGCACTAGCGCAACCAGCCGTTTTCTCTGAACTCAGGCCACCCGGTGCCTGCCTACGGCCTTGCAGGCACCGCGCAGCCCCGCACCAGCCATTGCCGCAGCAGGTCGAACACCGGCTCCACCAGTTCCGGGCTTTCGTTGAACAGCTCGTGGAACAAGGGCTCAAAGCAGTGGGACTGCACCACAGCCTTGGGTGCAGCGGCCGCAAAGGCACGGCTGCCCGCAGGGTTGACCAGCTTGTCGCTGCCCGCCCACATCAGCAGCGTGGGCACGCTCCAGTGCGCAGCGCGGGCCACGGTGGCGGGGCCACCCTCGGCAATGAAGCGGGCCAGGCGCGCGCTGATGCGGTCGTGGCACAGCGGATCGGCCAGGTAGGCCGCCACCACGGCGCTGTCATGCGAAAGGTACTGCGCGTCCAGCCCATTGCCCACGCGCAGGTTGGGCGCGATGCGCGGCAGCGTGGCCAGCAGCAGTTTTTGCACGGCGCCCAGGCCGGCATCGAGTGCAGGGGAGGACAGCACCAGCGCATCCACCGGCCGCAGGTGCAGGGACACAAACCGCGAGGCCACCAAGCCGCCCATGCTGTGGCCCAGTAGCACCAGGGGTTGCCCTGCCGGCATGCGGGCGCGGGTGGTGTCCACCAGGTCCGCCAGATCGTCCAGCAGGCGCATGTCCGACGTGAGCCCGCCGCGCGGCCCGGCCGACTCGCCATGGCCGTATTGGTCATAGCCCCGCACCGCAAACCCCCAGTCGTTGAGGCGGCGGGCCAGCGCGTCGTAGCGGCCCACATGCTCGCCCAGGCCGTGCACCAGCAACACCGTCCCCCGGCAGGGCTCGCCCTGCGGCAAGGGCCAGTCCTGCACGGCCAGGTTCTCGCCATCGCTGGCGGTGAAGGTGGTCAGGGTGGAGGGCGCAAGTTCTTCGTCGTTGAGGGTCATGGTGAAAGGGCTGGCACGGACTAGGGAACAGAACGCGGATCAGGCGGGGCGCAATACCGGGGATGCCGAGCAAGGGCCGCCCCGCAGTGAGGGCATCGTCCCCCTTCCCGAAGTCGCGCAGCGATTTCGAGAGAAGGGGGGAAGGCGCGCAGCGACTCAGGGGGTTGTACCCGAGCTTTGGGCCATGGCCGCCATCACGTGTGCCACGGAAGCGGTGAGGCGCTTGGCATACGGCACATGCAAAAACTCGTTGGGGCCGTGCGCGTTGCTCTTGGGGCCCAGCACGCCACAGACCATCATCTGCGCGGTGGGGAAGCCTTCGCTGAGCATGTTCATGAGCGGAATGGTGCCGCCCTGGCCGATGTAGCCGCAGGGTGCGCCAAAGTGCGCCTGTGAGGCCTCGTTGAGCGCCTGCTCGAACCAGGGTGTGGTGGCCGGGGCATTCCAGCCCGTGGCACCGCCGCCGCTCTGGAAGGTGACCTTGGCCTGGTAGGGCGCGTTGTCTTCCAGCAGCGCTTTCAGATCCTGCACGGCTTGCGCGGCGTCCACCAGCGGGGGCAGGCGCAGGCTGAGCTTGAAGGCGGTGTAGGGCCGCAGCACGTTGCCCGCGTCCTGCAGCGCCGGGAAGCCCTCGGCACCGGTGACGCTGAGCGTGGGCTCCCAGGTGCGCTTGAGCAATGCCTGCACCGGGTCGGTGGTGGTGGGCAGTGCAAACGTGGTGGAGCCGCCGCAGTCGTAGTGCGCCCAGGGGAAGCGGCGGTACACCTCTTCGCCCAGGATGGCCGCCGTGGCGCGGGCCTGGGCCAGCCGGTCGGCGGGCACTTCGCAATGGAAGCTCTGGGGCAGCAGGCGGCCGGTGGCGCTGTCTTCGAGCCGGTCGAGCACCTGCCGCATGATGCGGAACGACGAGGGCACCAGGCCCGAGGCGTCGCCCGAGTGGATGCCCTCGGTCAGGATCTCGACCTTGAGCGTGCCGCTGGCCATGCCGCGCAGGCTGGTGGTGAGCCACAGCTGGTCGTAGTTGCCGGCGCCCGAGTCCAGGCACACGACCAGCGCCACGTTGCCCATGCGGGGCTTCAATGCATCGATGTAGGGCAGCAGGTCGCGCGAGCCGCTTTCCTCGCAGGTTTCAATGAGGCCCACGATGCGCGGGTGCGGCACGTTCTGGCGCTTGAGTTCCTGCACCGCAGCAATGCTGGCGTACACCGCATAGCCGTCGTCGGCGCCGCCCCGGCCGTAGAGCTTGCCGTCTTCGTACTTGGGCGTCCAGGGGCCCAGGTCGCTGCGCCAGCCGGAGAACTCGGGCTGCTTGTCCAGGTGGCCGTACATGAGCACGGTGTCGGTGGCGCCGGGCTGGGTGGCGGCGATCTCGAAGAACAGCACCGGGGTGCGGCCTTCCAGGCGCACGATTTCGAGCGTCAGGCCCTCTACCTTTTGCGACTCCACCCAGGCGGCGGCGTTGCGCACCACGGTGTCGAGCAGGCCCAGCTCGGCCCAGTCGGCAGCGAACGTGGGGGACTTGGCAGGGATGGCGATGTAGTCGGTGAGCTGGCGAACAATGTCGCTGTCCCAGGCCTGGCTGACACGCTGCAGGGCAAGCTCAGGCTGAAGGACTTGGGAGGGCACGCGGGCGTTCATGGTGAGGCTCCTGAAGGCAGAAGGTGATCAATCCGCCATTCCAACACAACCCCCCGCCGGGCGCCATCGATCAATACAGAGACTCGGGCAGGGTCTCGGGATTGGCCTGGGCCGCCAGCTGGGCGCTGGGGCGGCGCAAGCCCGTGGCCACCTCGACGCGGTTGCGGCCGTTGTTCTTGGCCTGGTACAGCGCGCGGTCGGCGGCAGCAATCAGCATGTCCCAGCTGTCACCCGACTCCAGCCGCCCGCCAAACACGCCAATGCTCACCGTGACCGCAATGCCGGGGCCGGGTACGCCATCGGCGGGGCAGCGGGATTCCTCGACCGCCTTGCACAGCTCGCGCGCCAGTTGCTCGGCCCCCGTGAGGCCGGTGTCTGGCAGCAGCACCATGAACTCCTCGCCCCCGTAGCGGCCCACCAAGTCCTGCGCACGCACGCGCTGGCGCAGCACATTGACCACGCTGCACAACACGCGGTCCCCCGCCGGATGGCCGTACTGGTCGTTCACGTCCTTGAAGTGGTCGATGTCCACCATCATCAGCGCCATGGGCTCGCGCATGCGCTGGGCACGGGCCACGTCGCGGTCCAGCGCGGCGATCAGCGAGCGGCGGTTGGCCACGCCGGTGAGCGGGTCCAGCGCGGCCAGCACGCGGTTGTTTTCGTCGGCCCGGTCGCGCGACATGAACACAAAACCCACCGAGCTGACGAGCACCACCGAGAACGTGGCCAGAAAGGTCAGCGTTTGCAGCGCGCTGCTTTGCAGGATGCTGGTGGCATCAGAGTGCGTACTCAGGGCCACAACAGCGCGCCCGCCCAGCACCAGGGCCTCCAGCGCCAGTCCTGCCACCAGCAGCCATTGCCCGCGCCCTACGGTCACGTTCCGCTGCGACAACGCCGCCAACAGCGCCCACACCGCCTGCAGCCCGATGGCCAGGCCCACAAAGCTCACCCGCGCCGGAAAGTTGTCGATGAACACCGAGACAAAAACCAGCACCAGCAGCGGTGGTGCCAGCAGCAGGGGCCAGCGCACGGGGCGCCCCTGGAACTGATAGACCGCTGCGATCATGCCCACGAACACACTGGACAACATCAGGTTGCCGACCACGATGGACAACACATCGGGAATCAGGCCGCGCAGCATGATCAGCAAGTGGCCGATGGCGTTGACCAGCAGGGCCGCCGCCCAGCGACCCAGGCCGTCGCGTCGCCGACCCCAGCCCACCACGGCCATGGAGGCCGCCATCATGAGGGAGCTGGCAATGATCATTGCCAGCATGGTGGGGACGTGGGCGGCCATGGATGCAGGTGGGCGGGGGAGTGAAAGGAATCAGACCAGCATAAACCAAGGGCCACAGACCGCAAACCGCCGGATGACCACCCCCACCGTTCGTGCGCCCTATTGCAGCTGGGCGGGCGCCCGAGCTCCGCTGCCGGGCGCGTGCTGTCCCTCGCCGTCGCCGGTCTGCGCCATGGGCGCAGCCAGGGCCTCGCGCGCCGAGTAACCCAGGCCACCGTGGGTCGCCGTGCCGTCGCCCCGCGAGAGTTTGAACACCTGTACCGCCCCGGCCAGCCGCGTGGCCTGCTCGCGCAGGCTTTGCGCAGCGGCGGCAGATTGCTCCACCAGCGCGGCGTTCTGCTGCGTCATCTGGTCGAGCTGGTTGACGGCGGTGTTGACCTGGCCGATGCCGTCGGACTGTTCGGTCGATGCGGCCGTGATCTCGCCAATGATGTCGCCCACCCGTTTGACCGAACCCACGATCTCGTCCATGGTGCTGCCCGCGTTCTGCACCAGGCGCGCGCCCGATTCCACCCGTTCTACGGACGCACCAATCAGCGCCTTGATCTCGCGCGCCGCCTCGGCGCTGCGCCCGGCCAGGTTGCGCACTTCGCTGGCCACCACGGCAAAACCCCGGCCCTGCTCACCCGCGCGGGCGGCTTCTACCGCAGCGTTGAGCGCGAGGATGTTGGTCTGGAACGCGATCGAATCAATCACGCCGATGATGTCGGCGATCTTGCGCGAGCTCTGGTTGATGTCGCCCATGGTGGTGACCACCTCGCCCACCACCTGGCCGCCGCGCGCAGCCACTTCGGCGGCGGTGCTGGCCAGCTGGTTGGCCTGGCGCGCGGCGTCGGCCGACTGGCGCACGGTGGAGGTCAGGTGCTCCATGCTCTGTGCGGTCTGCGCCAGGCTGCTGGCCGTGGCCTCGGTGCGGGCCGACAGGTCCTGGTTGCCGCTGGCAATCTCGGCGCTGGCGGTGGTGATGCTGTCCACGGCATTGCGCACCTGCTGCAGCATCTGCGTATAGCGCTGGCGCATGCCCTCCACCTCCTGCACCAGCGCGCCGATCTCGTCGCGCCGCGTGGTGTGGAAGGCCTTGGTCAGGTCGCCCTGCGCGACCAGCGTGATGGCCTGGGTCAGGTCCTGCAGCGGGCGGCTCACGCCCCGGCGCAGCATGACAAACAGGCCGATGGCCAGCAGCACCACGGCCACGGCCATCAAGCCCCACACGGCCAGCGTGACGCGCCGCTGGCTGGCCATGGCCTCGCCGTCGGCCACCTCGGCCACCACCCACCAGCCGCCACCAGTCTTGCGCACCAGCGCCCAGGGGTTCTCGGCGCCGGTGCCCAGCACGTCTGCGGCCTCGCGCACAAAGCCGTCCTGCGATGCAGCCAGCGCTTCAAAGAAGGGGCGCGCTTGAGGGTAGGCCTCCAGCACGCGCTTGCCGCGCGCTGTGGGGTGGTACACGAACACGGCCTGGTCCAGCGAGGTGCCAGGGTTGATCACGTAGGTGCCGCCGTGTTCGAAGAACTTCGTCTGCGCCACCTGTTTTTGCAGCATGGCGTGGAACACGCTAATGTCGTTGCCGATGAACAGCAGCGCAATGACCTTGCCCGAGGCGTCCTTGGCGGGCAGGTAGTGGCCCATGAAGGGCTTGCCGTTCACCACCGTGACGCCAGTAAAAGGCTCGCCCTTGGACACCGTGGCGTAGGCCGGGTCGGTGCGGCCAAGCGGCGTGCCCATCTGGCGCTCGCCCTTGTCGTTCTTGACCGAGGTGGTGATGCGGATGAAATCGTCGCCCTTCTTGGCGAACACGGTGGCAATGCCGCCCGTCTCGCTGGCGAATTTGTCGACCGAGCCATAGTCCTCGTTGACCAGCGCGCCGTAGCTGCGCAGCTCGCCCGAGGCTTCGTCGAGCTGCATGGTGGCCTCGAAGTAGCGCTGAAAGCCCTTCATGGTCAGCTGCACCAGCTCGCGGTTGGTGTTGTCGGCCGCGTCCAGCGACTGCGCCACGCTCTGCGCCGTGTCGCCCACGCTGGCCACCACCTGGGCGCGGGTGCTGCGCTCGGTCAGCACGGCAATCGCCAGCCCCACCAGCACCAGCACCAAGGCCACCAGCGCAATGGCGGTCAACGTGACCTGGCGCGCGACGGATCGGTTGTTGGCAAGGGATGCGGGCATGCGGGGTGTCTCCTGGAATGGAATGCGAAAAGCCGGCTGGGCCGGTCTGCATTCACTCTAAGCGCAGCACCTTGTTACATTTATTCACGCATTCCCTTACGCATTCGCGCGTATTGGTGCCGACCGCCGAAACGATCTATGCGGGGTGCGGGGCGCGGCTGCGCAGGGCCCAGTCCCGCCAGCCGAGCCCCTGTGACGTGCCTGCCGCCGGGGTGTATTCGCACCCCACCCAGCCCGTGTAGCCCAGGGCGTCGATGGTGTCGAGCAGGAACGGGTAGTGCAGCTCGCCCCGGTCGGGCTCATTGCGTGTGGGCACGCCCGCCACCTGGATGTGGGCCACGCGGCCCGTGGGCAGGTAACGCTGCAGCTTGCCGTGCAGGTCCCCCTCCACCAGCTGGCAGTGGTACAGGTCCATCAGCACCTTCAGGTGGGGCACCTGGGCCGCATCGAGCAGCTCGTGCATCTGCACTCCGGGCAGCAGCCCGATCTGGCGGCGGCGGACGTTGGTCCAGTGGTCGGTGGCCGCCACAGCCGCGGCGGCGTGTGCAGGATCGGTAACCTGGGCCAGCGAGTCCAACACCGCGTCGCCGTACTTCATCAGGCCCGGGTCCCGGGTGATGGTGTGTTTGTAGTTGACGAAGTTGTAGCCCAGCAGCACCGCCCACACCACCACAAACGCCACCAGCACCGAGGCCACGCTGCGGCGCATCAGCGTGGGTTCGGCCAGCCAGGCCCATGCGCTGCGCAACGCGTGCTTCATCGTGGTCATGCTTGCAACAGGTAGCCCACGCCACGCACTGTGCGGATCAGCTCCGCCCCGATCTTGCGCCGCAGGTTGGACACATGCACTTCGATGGCGGCAAAGTCCATGGGCTCGCCCAGCGGGTCCAGCCGCTGCGACAACACGCTTTTGGACACCACCACGCCGGGCTCGCGCGCCAGCTCCAGCAGCAGCTGAAACTCGCGCGGCGACAGCTCCAGCGGAAGCCCGGCGCGCTGCACGGCATGACGCCGGGGCTCGATCACCAGCTCGCCCAGCACCCAGCGCTCGCTGGCCTGGCGCGCGCTGCGGCGCAGCACGGCGCGGATGCGCGACATCAGCTCGGCCGTGGCAAAGGGCTTGATCACAAAGTCGTCCGCCCCGCCGTCCAGGCCCGCCAGCCGGTCCTCCACGGCCGAGCGCGCCGTGATCACGATGACGGGCACCTGTCCGCTGTGTCCGCTCTGGTTGCGCCAGCGCGCCAGCAGGTCAAAGCCACTGCCGTCGGGCAGTGTGAGGTCCAGCAGCACACAGTCCACCGTCGTGGCGTCCACCGTGGCGGGCGCATCCACCGCGCGGCGCAGCCACTCGCTGGTCAGCCCCTCCACCTTCAGCGCGGACTGCAGCGCGCGGCCCAGGTCCAGGTCGTCTTCGATGAGCAGGATGTGCATGGGGTGATTGTGGCGGGAGTGTTGGCCGTTGCGCAGTGCCGCAGCCGCCACCTTTGGCTGGCCTTAAGGCGGGACTTTGCACAATGGGCGCATTCAATGGCTCAACACATGGGGGGAAAGCGATGGCATCGACAACCAAACAGGCGATGGTGCGGCGATGGTGGGGCAGCGCAGCGCTTGCTGCAGCACTGGCCATGGTGGGCTGTGCCTCCGGGCCTACGCACCCTTCGCTGGCTGGAGCGCAATTGCCCGACCTGGTGCCCGTGCGGGACTTTGTGGCCAGCCGGCAGTCCACCGGGGGTTATCGCGTGTCGCCGGATGGAAAGCGCATCGCCTGGTTTGGCACCGACGGCGTGGTGCCCGCAATCTGGGTGCAGTCCATCGATGGGGGCGACGCCAAGGCGTTTCGCATCCGTGCGCGCGCCATCCGCTTCAGTGCCGACAGTCGCTGGCTCGGCATCACGGCCGACCCCACGGGCGATGAAAACACCCGCATCTATGCGGGCCTGGTCGAGGGCCCCGAGACCGACTTGCGTGAGCTGATGCCTGCACCGCGTTCGGTGGCGCATTTTGCAGAGGCGGTCGATGCCTCGTCCGACTTCATCGTCACCTCCAACCAGCGCGACAAAAAGGTGTTTGACCTGTACCGCGTGAACCCTGCGGGCGGGCCGCCGGTGCTGATGGCCACCAACCCCGGCAACGTGGGCTGGTGGGGCGTGGACACCACGGGCCAGCTGCGCGCCCGGGCACAGATTAAGGGCGACCAGGTGCTGCTGGAGCGACCTGGCGCCGAGCCGGGCAGCTGGGTGACGGTGGCAGAGCGCAGCCGGTGGGACACGCTGAACGTCTTTGGCCTGCACGATGAGGGGCGCAAGGCCTGGGCCCTGTCGAACCGGGGGCGCGACAAGCTGGCGCTGGTGCGGCTGGACCTGACCACGGGCACGGAGGAAGAGTGGTTTGCCTCGCCCGACGTGGACCTGGACAGCGTGACGCTGAGCCGGCGCACCCGCGAGCCGCTGTTGGTGCACTTCATGCCGGGCTACTCGGCGCGCAAGGTGTTCGACCCCGCGCTCGATGCCCGGCTGTCCGCGCTGGCCGGCGACAAGCCCGCAGAGGTGCTGGTGACCAGCCTGGACCAGACGGACAAGGTGCTCACGGTGGCGGTGGCCACCGACCGTGGCACGCGCAACTACCTGCTGCGCGATGGGCACGAACCCCGCTTTCTGGGCGAGAACCGGCTGAGCCTGATTGCCAAGGACCTGGCCCCCACCGCGCCCATCACCTACACCGCGCGCGATGGTCTCACCATCCACGGCTACCTCACGCTGCCCGTGGGGGCGGCGCCGCAACGTTTGCCCACCGTGCTGCTGGTGCACGGCGGCCCCTGGGCGCGTGACCGCTGGGGCGATGGCGCCACCAGCCGCGCCATGCAGCAGTTTCTGGCCAACCGGGGCTATGCGGTGCTGCAGGTCAACTACCGGGGCTCCAGCGGCTATGGCCGCAACCACATGGAAAAGGCCCGTGGCGAGTTCGCAGGCCGCATGCACGACGACCTGGTGGACGGCGTGCGCTGGGCGGTGGAGCGCGGCGTGGCCGACCCGCAGCGCGTGGCAATCTATGGCGCCAGCTACGGCGGCTATTCGGCCCTGGTGGGCGCCACCTTCACGCCCGAAGTCTTTGCCTGCGCCGTGGATGTGGTGGGCGTGACGGACATCGCACGCCTGCTGGAAGCTGCTCCGCCCTATTGGGAGCTGGGCCTGCCCTGGTGGCACCGCTATGTGGGCAACCCGGCCGTGCCGGAAGACCGTGCGCGCATGGACGCGAAGTCGCCCCTCTACCGGGCTGAGCATGCGCAAAAGCCCATCCTCATCATGCACGGCGTGAACGATCCGCGCGTGAAGCTGGAGCAGTCCGAATGGATGGTGGCGGCCCTTCGCAAGGCGGGCAAGCAGGTGGATTACGTCACCTTCACCGGGGATGGCCATGGCAACCAGCGCTGGCCCAACAACCTCACCATGTACCGCAAGACCGAGGACTTCCTCGCCCAATGCCTGGGGGGGCGGACCAGCGGTTTTGACTACTACCAGCTGGGTGCATGGGCGTTCTGATGGGGCAGGCCGTCGCTTCGTTGGTAGTACGCAGGGGGTTGCGCGGCGGCGGGCTGGTCGCCGCGATGGCCCTGGCCGCAGTGTTTGGTGCGACAGGTGCTCAGCCGGTTGCCCCTGCGAATGCGGCCTCGGTCGCCGCAGAAGATGCAGCGCCTGCGGCGCCGCCGGTCTACACCCGGGCGCGGCTGGTGTCTGTGGAGGCGGATGCGGGCGGCCACACCACGCATGTGCGGCTGAAGCTGCTGCCTCGCGCCAAGCTACCGTTCACCACACAGACCTTCCGGGTGGTCAACCCCGCCCTGATGCACGGCATTCCGCAGGGGGCCTGGGTGCAGTTCACTGCCCGGCACATCGACGGCGAAAACACGCTCACATCCATCCGGGCTACTGCGGAGTGCAAGCGGTTTGAGCGATGTGACTGACCACCCGGGCAGGGCAGCGGGGACTGCGGCTTGCGCTGCGTCAAGGAGAGAGTGAGAGGGCAACCAGCACGATGCAGATATTGGTAGAATGAGAATCACTATTATTTGTATCGAGGCCAGTCACCATGAAAACCATGGACGATGGCGCTGCGGCGCGGTTGCATCTTCCTACGCAGCAGAACCTGTCCTCGCGGCTGGACCAGTTGCCGCGCCGTGCCTCGGGCCGGGTCACGGGCCTGTTGCCCGCACAGGACGCGCAAGAGCACAGCATGCTGCTGCGCTTGCTGGAGATTGGCTTCCTGCCCGGCGAAACCGTGCAGGTGGTTGCACGCGGCGGCTGGGGCGGCGATCCCATCGCGGTGCGGGTGGGGCAGGCCACGTTTGCGCTGCGCCGCCAGGAGGCCTCCATGGTGCAGGTGCAGCCGCTGGATGACACCAGCCTGTCTGCCAAGGAGCTGGCATGAACGCCCAGGCCACTGTGCAGCCCACCGCCGCCGATGCGCCCCTGCGCGTGGCGCTGTTGGGCAACCCCAACTGCGGCAAGACCGCGCTGTTCAACCTGCTCACCGGCGCACGCCAGAAGGTGGCCAACTACGCGGGCGTGACGGTGGAGCGCAAGGAAGGCCTGCTGCAGACCGCCGCCGGCCGCCGCGTGCGCGTGCTGGACCTGCCGGGTGCCTACAGCCTGCATGCACACAGCGTGGACGAGGCCATCACTCGCGACATCGTGCGCGGGCGCCGCGCGGGCGAGCCCGTGCCCGATGTGCTGGTGTGCGTGACCGATGCTACCCACCTGCGCCTGAACCTGCGCCTGGTGCTGGAGGCACGCGCCCTGGGCCTGCCCATGGTGCTGGTGCTCAACATGATGGACGTGGCCGAGCGCCAGGGCATCGCCATTGACCGCGAGGCGTTGTCGCGCGAGCTGGGCATGCCCGTGCTGGCCACCGTGGGCGTGCGCGGCAACGGCGCCCAGGAGCTGGTGCAGTGGCTGGATGGCGCCAAC
>Ga0208636_100171_pt1 | contig 19397 bp, 16 predicted proteins | sample LakWasM103_HOW12_2_FD_183921 | JGI IMG/M metagenome (GOLD analysis project Ga0208636, IMG submission 183921) | Freshwater sediment methanotrophic microbial communities from Lake Washington under simulated oxygen tension - Sediment Metagenome... | ecosystem: Environmental > Aquatic > Freshwater >... | reverse complement strand
CGGGGTTGCCTTTTCCGCGCACGATGAAGCTCTTGGCCCCCATGCTCCCCGGGATGATCCCCAGCTTGCCTTGCTCGGCACTCACCGCGCCCTTGCGGGTCACGAACACGTCCTGCCCGAAGTGCGTTTCGCGCTGCACGTAGTTGTGGTGGCAGTTCACCGCCTCCACGTGCGTCTCGAACGGCTTGGTGATCACTTTGCGCAGCGCAGCAATCACGCGGCCCATCATCACTTCGCGGTTGGCGGCGGCGAATTTCTGTGCCCACCCCACGGCCTTCACATAGTCACCGAAGTACTGCGCGCCTTCCTCGAAGTACGCCAGGTCCTTGTCGGGCAGGTTGCGCTGGTTCATCTCGGCGTCCTTCTTGGCCAGCTCGATGAAGTGGGTGCCGATGGCGTTCCCCACACCGCGCGAGCCGGAGTGCAGCATCACCCACACCGACTGGTGTTCGTCCAGGCAGATCTCGATGAAGTGGTTACCCGTTCCGAGCGTTCCCAGGTGCTTGTAGTTGTTCGTGTTCTTGATGCGCGGATGCGCTTCGCAGATCTCGTCGAACTCGTCCACCAGTCCGGCCCAGGCGCGGTCGGTTTCAGCGGGCGGGGTATCCCAGCTTCCCTTGTCGCGGCCGAAGCGCTTGGGCGTCATCCCTACCGGCACGGCGCGCTCGATGGCGGCGCGTACGCCGGACAGGTTGTCGGGCAGGTCGCTCGCGGTCAGCGTGGTCTTGCACGCCATCATTCCGCACCCCAGGTCCACACCCACTGCGGCGGGGATGATGGCCTTGAGCGTCGGCACGACCGAGCCGATGGTGGCGCCAATCCCCAGGTGAACGTCGGGCATCACCGCCACGTGCTTGAACACGATGGGCAGGCGCGCGATGTTGCGCAGCTGGGCCTTGGCGTCGTCTTCCACGGGCACGCCGTTCGTCCACATCTTCACGGGTACGCCGTTGGGGACTTCGAGTTGTTCATAGTTGCTCATACATTCTTTCGTCTCTGTCGTTCATTGAACCATTCCGCGTGCCGCAGCCTGCGCGTAGTTCTTGAGTTCGTCGTCGTTCTTCACATTGCGTGTGAAGGCATCCATGTGCGCCTTCAACTCCTTGGGTCGGTTCAGGCGTGACCCTTCGTGCCCGATCCCGTGCAGTGCCGACACCTGCGCTTCGCGCCAAGGCATCGCCAGCATTTCGCAGAACACCTGCCACATCGCGTCACGCCATTCAGGGATGTCCTTGGCGCTCCAGAACGTGGGCCACACGTCAAACCACATGTAGCTCACGAAGTAGAGTCGGTCGCTTCGGCTCCCGATGGGGCTGGGCCCGATGTCCAGGCGCGGACCAAGACACTCACGCCACAAGCTGGGCAGCGCCCGCACCATGCGCATCGCGTCGGCCAGCGGCACAGACGGGTCGTTGACCATGTGCGGGATGTCTCCGGCGTTGTTGCTCATCACGTGGCTCAGTCCGATGCCAACCTGATCGTCGCTGTAGGGCGCCAGGTCGGTTCCTGCGTTGGTGAACAGCACGGTCTGGATGTTCGTCCATTGCAGCGGTGTGGCTTCGAACACGGGCTCTTCGATGTCCCAGTACCACTCCTGACCGCCCTTGTCGGGTACGGGGCGGTCGAACAGGTAACTCAGGGCCGCGTTGTAGTCCGCTGGGTCGAGGCCAATGGATTCGCAGGTGACCGCAGCGTTGTCCCGCCGCTGGCGCTTTTCGCGGGGCGTCAGTTTTTTGTTCTTCATCGCATTCCTCCTCGCGCTTTGCTCACCTCAGCGCATCTTCACCAATCCATTCAATACCTGGTCCAGACCGCCGAAGACGGAGATCTTGTCGATGCGCTCGGCCACGCGTTCCAGCGTCTCCAGCTCCTTCATGCGCAGGGCGACAGGGTTGTCCTCCATCACCTTGGCCGTGTTGAGCAGCGAACGCGTGGCTGCGGTTTCCTCGCGGCGGCGGATCACGTTGGCCTCGGCCTGCTTCTGTGCCTGCACCACCTGGGTCAGGATGGTTTTCATCTCGCCCGGCAGCACGATGTCCTTCACGCCCACGCTCTCCAGTTGCATGCCGTAGGGCAACAGCTTGGCGGCCATGTGTGCGGTCACCACGTCGTCGATCACCGTCTTGTTCTCCAGCAGCTCATCGAGCGTGCGGGTGCCCACGGCGGCGCGCAGTGCAAACTGCAGCTCGCGGTACAGGTGGTCGGCAGGCTTTTGCAATTGGGCAAAAGCGCGCAGCACATCGGTGTAGCGGTAGGTGGCGCACAGGTTCAGGCGCAGGCTGACCTTGTCACGGGTCATGATGTCCTGGCCCGAAACCTCCACGGCTTGCAGGCGCAAATCCACCATCTCCACGGCCACGGTGCGGCCGTATTTCCAGAAGGCGTAGGTGCCAGCCGTGAGCAGGCGCTCCACCTTGCCGTCCACCGTCAATAGTGCGCACTGGCCCTCGGGCACCTGCACCTGCAGCACACCGGCCAAGCCGGTCACGCTGCGCTGGCGCAGCTGGGTTTGCGTCAATCGTGCCACCAGTGCGGCGGGCAGTTCAGCGCCCGCTTGCAGGTCCACCACTTGCACGCTCACCTCCACCAGGCCTTTCCAATAAAGGCGGCGGGTGCCGGGCGGCAGGATCTCGACCAGCACGCCGTTTTCGCTGCGCAGGCCCACTTCGGTTTCCGACAGGCTCACCTGCACAAACTCGGCGGCCACCAGGGCGGGCTCTTGCGCCATCAGGTACTCGGTCAGGCCGTGCGTGAAGGCGGGTTGTTCCAGGGCGAAGGTTTCCACGCGCAACTGGTCGGTGCCCGCAAACAGCCAGTAGGTGCCGCTGCGCAGCACGCGGTCAAAGCTGCCGTTGCGCAGCAGTAGGGCGCGTTCGTTCTTCTTGACGGTGGCGCGTTGGAACATCTTCAGCATCTCTTTTTCCTCTTTCTTCTTCGTTGTCGTCACTCGTCACATATCGGGTTGCCGTTACAGCGATGGCGGGGTGCCAGGGGGTGCAGCCTGGGCCTCGCAGTGCGCCGTGGTTACTGCCCGAGCCCCCAGGAGGGGAGGGCGGCAGCACGGCTGGCTGCGGGCGCGGGCTGTGCCGGGTGCTGGCACAAACCGCCACCGGCTGACGGGGTGAATCCCTTGCGGTCGCTGCGCAACCTCGGGCCTCTCCCCGCGTTCGGCGGGTGGTCTTTCGACCGGTACTTCCAATCAAGGTCTTGCGACCGTGGGCAGGAATCGAACCTGCGACAACCGCCTTTCGGCGGGGCTCTACCAGACTGAGCTACCAGTGGTGGCACGCCTGGAGTCGAACCAGACACTTCCTTTCGGAGTGGTCACCACGACCGTGCCGCTACCCAGCGTTGGCGATGTGCGGCATGCAGAACATCAACAGAACCCGAAGGCCCCGGACGCCCGGCACCGGTGGGGCGAACATTTGTCCTAACCCCAGCCTGTGAGCGGTCACCGCTTGCGCTGGATGCTTCTTCTATTGCCAGATGTGTGCCAGCTTGTGGTGAGTGGTATTCAACTTGCGCAAGCTGTTGATTTGTATGGTGATATTTTTGTTTTACGAAATTGGTGTGGTATGCGTTTATCAGAATAACTAGAATGAAAGCTAGTTAAATAGACAAAAATAAATGCGCAAAAACAAGGTGGTCATAGGATTCCTTGGCACCCAGCTCGACTCCGGCCGGGGCGCCGGGCGGTGGGAGAAATGGCGCCCCACCGTATCGCTGGTGCAGCATGAGGACGTGGTGATCGAGCGGCTGGAGCTGCTCTACACACCACCGCACCGCGAGCTGGCCCACCAGGTGCGCGCTGACATGGCGACTGCCTCGCCCGAGACTACGGTGAACCTGGTGCCGCTGCCCATTACCGACCCGTGGGACTTTGGCGAGGTCTATGCCCAGCTGTACGACTGGACGCAGGCCTACCGCTTTGACACCGAGCGCGACGAGTACTGGACGCACATCACCACCGGCACGCACGTCGCGCAGATCTGCCTGTTCCTGCTGGTGGAGTCGCGCCGCATTCCGGGTGTGCTGGTGCAGACCTCTCCGCCCAAGCGCCAGCAGATGGGCAACCCTGGCAGCTACACGCTGATCGACCTGGACCTCTCGCGCTACGACGTGATCGCGCAGCGCTTCGGCGCGGAGCAGCAGGATGCGGTGCAGTTCCTCAAAAGCGGCATTGCCACGCGCAATGCGCGCTTCAACGCGCTGATCGACGAAGTGGAGCGCGTGGCAGTGCGCTCGCGTGCGCCCATTCTGTTCACCGGGCCCACGGGTGCGGGCAAGTCGCACCTGGCGCGGCGCATGTATGAGCTGAAAAAATCCCGTCACCAGGTCGAGGGCGAATTTGTGGAGGTGAACTGCGCCACGCTGCATGGCGACGGTGCGGCGTCCACGCTGTTCGGCCACAAGAAAGGTGCCTTCACTGGCGCTGCGGCCGACCGTGCGGGTTTGCTGCGCACGGCGCACAAGGGCGTCCTGTTTCTGGACGAGATTGGTGAGCTGGGCCCGGACGAGCAGGCCATGCTGCTCAAGGCCGTGGAGGAAAAACGCTTCTACCCCCTGGGCAGCGACCGCGAGGTGGAGAGCGACTTCCAGTTGGTGGCGGGCACCAACCGCGACCTGCGCACCGAGGTGGCGGCAGGGCGCTTTCGTGAGGATCTGTTTGCGCGTATCAACCTCTGGAGCTATGTGCTGCCGGGCCTTGCCCAGCGACCCGAAGACATTGAGCCCAACGTGGAGCACCTGCTGGTGCGTGCGGGCACGGAACTGGGACGCAGCGTGCGCTTTTCCAACGAAGCACGCGCCGCCTACCTGCGCTATGCCCAGTCGCCCGAAGCGTTGTGGACCGGCAACTTTCGCGACCTCTCGGCCAGCGTGACACGCCTGGCCACGCTGGCTGATAGCGGTCGCATCGGCCTGCCCCTGGTCGAGGCCGAGATCGCCCGCCTGCGCTGGCTGTGGCAGCCCGCCACCGATGCGCGCAACGGGCTGGCATCTGCAACAGGGACGGTGGGACGCGACGAACTCGCGGCCCTGCTGGGCGACGGGGCGGTGGAATCCATGGACCTCTTCGACCAGCTCCAACTGGCGGCGGTGCTGCAGGTCTGCCGCCAATCGCGCACTTTGTCGGACGCGGGGCGCCTGCTGTTCCAGGCCTCGCGCACGCAGCGCACGGTGGTCAATGACGCGGACCGGCTGCGCAAGTATCTTGTGCGCTTTGGTCTGGACTGGGATCGCGTCGCGGCCGCTGGGCGATAATCCCACCCGTGAAGCACGCCAGACCGCCGCTGGTGCAATCTGGGAAACCAGGCACTGGAGGAACGTCCGGACTGCACAGGACAGCGTAGCAGCTAACGGCTGCCCACCGTGAGGTGAGGATCAGAGCAACAGAGACGAGTCCCGGGGGAGTGCCGCAAGGCAAACCACCGGGGGTGAAACGGGCAATCTCTACGCGCAGCAATACCAAGTAGGCCAGCGTTGATGTGGTTCCGCAGAGCTGGCGGGTAGGTAGCACCGAGCCGTGGTGGCGACACCCGGCCCAGATTAATGGCGGTCACACTGCGGGCAACCGTGGTGCACAGAATCCGGCTTATCGGCGCGCTTCACACTTTATTTTCACCCCGACTCGCCAAGGGTCGTGTGGTGAGCACGCCGCCCCTGTGGCGCGGCTGTGTTCAGTTTTTTGCGCAATGGGGTGCTTGCCCCCGCTCCAGCTCTGTCGCACGCTCCACCGTGTCGGGGTGGCTGCTCAGCAGCGACCAGACAGGGTGCGAGCCGATCTCCTGAGCCACCTTGCGCTGGCGCGCTGCATCGGGTGTGCTGGCCCCGGAGGAGGGCGCCGATGCCGCGGCGGTCGGGCCCTTGCCCTGGTCTTTTTTCTGGGCCTCTTCGTTGTCCTCATCGCGCGCAATCGCCAGCAGCAGCTGGCCCATGGGCGCAGTGGGCAGTGCGGCGTGGCGCATGACGGCGATGGCATAGCAGTCGGCCTCGCGCTCATGGCTGCGGCTGTAGGCCAGGCCGGTCAGCAAGGATGCACCCGTAGAGACGATGCCGGACACATCGCCCAGCGCCAGCCCCAGGCCCATGTTGAGTACGCCCTGCTGCACCACCATGCGCGTGGTGTGGCGCTGCACCACGTGGCCGACCTCGTGGGCCAGCACGCCCACCAATGCGTTGTCGTCCAGGCCCTTGTCGGCCGCTGCTTTCACGATGCCGTCGGTCATCACGATTTTGCCGCCGGGCAGCGCAAAGGCATTGGCGCCCATGCCGGATCGGAACTCCAGGGACAAAGGCGGCCGGTAGCCGGAGTAACGCTGCAGGCCAGGGGGCGTTTGCTGCACCAGGGCATCAAAACGCGCCTTGAGCTGGTCTTGTCGGGCCGAAGGCAGCTTGCTGGGCTTCAGGGTGCCGTTGTCCATCTGCTGGAGCACGTTCTCGGCCACGCTGGTCTCCCAGCTGATGGGCACAAACCGCGTGAGCTGCGTGGCCGCCCAGGGTGTGCCGTAGCGGTAGAACAGCGTGAGGCCAATGACGGCGGCGGCCGTCACGCCCAGCAGCACGGGCCAGCGGGTCTGCATGCGTTGTGCGATGCCGGGGCGCTCGCCTGCAGCAGCCAGGGCGGCGCGCCATTCGGTCACGGCATCGATCTCCACGCTGCCATGGTCGCGCAGATCGACGACCACGCGGGGTTGCGGCTTGCGCTCGTTCCAGGCCTCGGGCCAGCCCACCTGTTTCCAGGCAAAGACCACAGGCTCGGCCCCGGGCTGTGAGAGCGGGTGCAGCACCAAGGAGGGGCCTTGTGGCGTGGGCCGCAGGCTCACCACCACGGGCCGGGCCTTGCTGCTCTGGCCATCGAACCAGCGCCCGGGGACGAGGGCTGGGTGCGCAGATGCCGACATGTTCAACCGATAAGGTCGAGGCCAGCCGCATCCGCCAGCGCATCGCCCAGGCCCCCCTGCTGCTGGCGCACCATGGCACCGGTCACCTGCTCCACGCCGCCCTTGACGTGCAGGGTGACGGACTCGCACTTCATGCGGTATTCGCTGACCCGCGCAAACGGGCGGTACAGCCCCAGCGTCAGCAGGGTAAGCAGCATGTTCTTGATGCGCAGCCACACGTAGCGGCCGCTCTTGAGGTGGCACTTGAAGCGGGCCACGTGGCTCACGCCGATGTTGTTCCACATCAGCTGGAACATGCGCGCCTCGCGGTATGCGCGGGCCGGTGCCGACGCCAGGATCAGCATGAAGATGCCCGCGATGATGGACACGATGATCACCACAAACATCCACAGGCCCAGGCGGTCGCTCTGGCTGGCTACCAGGGCGATGGAGCTGCCTGCGAGGATGCCGATCAGCGCCGAGAACCCCACCACGCACAGGATGAACACAGCCACGGTGGCCATCCACACCTTGACGAAGTCCATGTACACGGGCTTCCAGCGGCCTCGCTCGGCACCCACCTGGGCCTTGAGCACCAAGAGGCTCTTGAAGTTGTATTCGGTGCGGATCACGCACAGCACCGACAGCACCAGGCCCAGCAGTACCAGGCCGCCCATGGCGGGCGTGAAGCGGGGCATGGGTTGTTTCTTGCCCTCTTCTTCGATGGCCTCCAGCGCCTGGGCCAGGTCGGGCGACAGCAGCTGCAGACCATAAAACACGCCAAACCACACCAGCGCCAGCGCAAACACAGGCCAGCTGGCGATGTAGACCTCTTTCCAGCTGGCAGTGAACTGCAGTCGCAGCCCGCGCCACCGCGTGGCCCCCAGGCGAAACCGCATGGCGCTGGCCCAGATGAAGGGCGCCAGCGCCGCGCCCGCCAGCAGGAACAGGCCCACCGCCGTGTCTTGCCCGGTGTTGGCGGCCAGGTTGTAGGCAATGGTCAGCAGCATCAGCAGCACAAAGCCCATCACCATCTTGCGCTGCTGCGCGGTGAATTCGAGGGGGCTGCCGGCCACCAGCGTGTGGCTGTAGAAATACTGGGCGGTGCGGCGGCGCGCCCAGGGGGTGTAGATGCCCAGCGTGACGATGGACAGCAGCACGTTGACGATCCAGACCCGGAAATACTCGCCCCCGCTGCCCGTGAACTCGAGCGGGTGGGCATCGATGTTCATCGGCATGAAGGTGGACATCGGCCCCGCAGCGCCGCCAGACGATTTGTTTGTGTTCATGAACTCCCTCCAGAGTGCTGCGCAGTGTAGCAGCGGTGCGGATCGAAGGAATTCAAATGAAAAAGGCTTGAAGCGCTTGTTGTAAAAGCGCTGGTAGCTATGTTTTCAGGAGCATATGTGCTTGACTTGTCCGGTGCGCATCGGCAGGGCGCCGCTGGGCCCGCAAGCCCTTAGGGCAACGCTGAACAAGTCCCTCGCGCACCGCGCACCCCTGCTTTGGGCGGTCTGCCGCGTTGCAAATCCTCGCGATAGCTACGGCTATCGCTGTGGTTTGCGCCTTGCATCCCATCCCAAATCAGGGCGCGCGCCACTGCGGGGACTTATTCAGCGTTGCCTTAGAACTTCTCCCAAGGCTGCAGGTAGCGCCACTGCCCCTCGGGCACCTTGGCCAGCGGCACGCGGCCGATGCGGATGCGCTTCATGCCCACCACCGTCAGGCCCACCGCCTCGCACATGGCCGGGATCTGGCCGGGGCGGATGCCCTTGAGCGCAAAGCGCAGCTTGGTTTCGTTCTGCCAGCTCACCTTGATGGGGGGCAGGGGGCGGCCATTGAACGTGAGGCCATGGCACAGGCGCTGCAGGCCATTGGGCGCTATGTCGCCCTTGACCTCGACGATGCACTCCTGCTCCAGCGACTCGATGTCTTCGGCCAGCTTGCGCGCGATGCGCTTGTCTTGCGTGTACACCACGAGGCCGCTGGCCTCGGTGGGCAGCGTGGTGAAGCATTCGAGCTGCTTGAAGTGGCGCTGCAGCACGCGGATGCCCGAGGCGTCTTCCGGCAGGTGGGACGCCGCGCTGAGCAGCGTGAGCGCCTGTTGCGCACCCTGACTGCGGCTGGCGTGGGCCGCCTGCCCTGTGGGTGAGCCAGGCAGGCCCAGGCCGGCTTCAAACCCTGCGGGCTTGTGCAGCAGCAAGGTCACTGGGGTCAGCTCCAGCAGGCTGGCATCGGGTGCGACCGTCACGGTCTGATCGGGGCGCACGCGCGCGCCGGGGGCTTCCTCGATCTGGCCGTCCACGCTCACAAAGCCGCCCTCGATGAATTGCTCGGCCGTGCTGCGCGAGCAGCTCAGCTGTTCGGCCACGCGTTTGGCCAGGCGGATGTGGGTGGGGTCGGGGTTCTTGTCGGTCATTGAATGAAGGCGGTCTTGGTGTTCTTGTGGCTCAGTTGTTGCCGGGCTGCAGAGAGCGAATGCGCTCCACATGCGCCAGCAGCGAGCGCTGGGCCACGGGCCACATGCGCTGCGGTACGTCGTCGTAGGCGTGGCGCACCCAGTCTTCCATGCTGCCCTGGGGCAGGGCCTGCATGGCAGCCAGTACCTTGGCCTCGCGCGCCAGGCGGTGGGCCTTGAGCTTGGCGATGGCATTGCGGGCACCGAGGACCGGGCCCCCTAGCACGTAGCCATGCGCGGGCAGGATGAACTCCACGCTGTGCTCGGCGCAGACCGCATCCAGCCGGTCCAGCGAATCCAGGTAGTCGGCCATGTTGCCGTCCGGCGGGTCGATCACCGTGGTGCTGCCGTTCAGGATGTGGTCACCACTGAACAGCAGCGCGTCTTCCACCAGGAGCAGGCACAGGTGGTTGGCCGCATGGCCTGGGGTGTGGATCACCTGCAGGGTATGGGTGATTTTGCCTTCAGGTGCTAGTCCCTCAAGCACGAGCAGCTCACTATTTTGTAGCGCCCGGTCGGGGGTGAACTGGCTGGCCGCGCGGGCCGTGGGGGCCGACGGCAGGCCCAGAACGGGCGGGCGCGCCTTGCCGGCCTGCACACACATCGCCTGCAGCGGCGCCGCGCCGGGAGAATGGTCGGCGTGCGAGTGGGTGCACACAATCATGCGGATGTCGCCCCCCGCTGCACGCCAGAGCTTGTCCAGGTGCTCGGCGTCGGCCGGGCCAGGGTCGATGGCGATGAAGCCCGTGGCCGGGTCGCCCACCAGATAGCTGTTGGTGCCAGGGCCGGTCATCACGCCGGGGTTGGGGGCGGTCAGGCGCATCACGTTGCGCAGCAGCGGCACGGGGCGCTCGGTCTGCCAGTCCAGCGGGTGCACGATCTGGCCGTCGGGGCAGACCAGCGCCAGCTCGCCAAACGGCATTTCGTCCTCCATGTAGCGCGCTTCCTTGCCTGCCAGCAGGCCTGCGCGTGGGCAGCTGACCCACAGGGGCTGCTCGTGCGCCACGGCGTCCAGCACTGCCTGGGTGCTGGCAAATTGGGCCAGGCGCTGCAGCGTGCGGATGGTCGGGAAGATCATGAAGAACTGCCCCGCCTCGTGCCGCGCCAGCGCGTCGGCAGGGCGCACCCATACGGGCTCGAACTGCTCTGCCTCGTCGGCCACGGGCTCCTGGCCCTCGGGCATGCGGGCCACCAGAAAGGGCACTTCAAAGCGGCGCGCCAGATCACGGTCGGCCGTCCAGTGGGCCAACAGGTACACCCCATCTGCCGCCAGGCGCAGTCCGCGTGCGGCGCACTGTGCGGCAAACGGCTGGTGGCGGTCGATGGCGGCAATGTCCTGCGCATCGGCCATCTGCCCTTGGCGGGGGCCTTCTGCATGGCGCGCCAGCAATACGCCCAGCTCTTCAAAACTCTCGCGGATGGCGGCAATCGCCTGGGTGAGGTGCTGGTCGCTTTGGGTGGGGCGGCGATCGGCGGCGGCGTGCGTCGCGGGTGCAGCATCCATCGCATCAATGCCACCGCCGGGGAACACATACGCGCCAGGCGCAAAACTGGCCGTGGCCGAGCGCCGGGTCATGAGGACTTCGAGCCCGCCGCCGCCAGGCACATCGCGCAGCAGCAGCACGGTGGCAGCGGGGCGGGTGGCTACCGGTTCTCGGTGGGGGTGGAGTTGTTGGCTGGAGCGGGGCATCGGGCCATTATCCGGCGTTGCCCTGCAGCCTGCCCGCCAGCTGCTTTCGTCAACGGACCGGCCTCTTGCCCTTGGGGAGGTCAGTAGGCGCCAGAGAGCAGGGCCCCTGCGTTGGGTACCCGCGTTTCCAGCCCCAGGCGCTTGAGCATCGCCCAGGTGGTGCAGGCTGCAGCGGACACGACAGGAATGCCCAACTGGTCCTGTGCCATCTGCACGGACGCCAGCGAGGGCATCTGGACGCAGGCCGAGATCACCACTACGTCCACGCCGCGCGTGTCCAGCCGTTGCACCAGCCGGGCCGGGGCGGCGGGGTCCTGCGCGCCCACCTGCAGGTTGTCGGCAATTTTCAGCGACAGGCTGTCGTGCACGGCAATGCCCTCGTGCTCGATGTAGTCCACCACCAGCTGGGTCAGCGGCTTCATATAGGGCGTGAGCACCGACACCTTCTTGGCGCCCATGGCCTTGAGCCCTTCGACCAGCGCGCCTGCGCTGGAAACTACGGGCGCTGGCTTGCCATTGGCCACGGTGACCTCATGCAGCCGCTTTTCGGATGCGCGGTGGTAGCCCAGGCCCATGCTCATGATGGCCACGAGGCAGGCATAGCCCATCACGTCCATCTTGCCGTCCGACAGCTCCAGTGCGCAGCGGTCGGAGTCGCGGTCCATCGCGGCCAGCTCTTCCTTGGTGACCTTCTGCATGCGCATGCGGCTGGCGTGGAAGCTGAAGCGCTCGGGCAGGATCTGCTCGCGGGCGCGCAGCATGGCCGGGATCTCGGTCTCCATCGTGGTGTTGGAGCTGGGCACGATCTGCCCGATGCGGTAGGTGCGTTGCATGGTGGTCTTTCAGGAGTCAATGGGCAAAGCGCTGCCCGCCCGGCGCGCGGAGCGCCGGAAATGGGATCGCGCAGGGGAAGTCTGTGGGCCGGTCAGTCGGCTTTGATACCGGCGGCCTTGATGGTCTTGGCCCAGTAGGAGGTTTCGGTCTTCACCAGCTCACCGAGGGCGTCGGGCGGCAGGTAGCGCAGTTCGATGCCCGCCGCGTCGGCGCGCTGGCGCGTCTCGGGCATGTCCAGCGCCTTCTTCACATCGGCCGTGAGCTTGGCCACCACGGCGGGTGGCGTGGCGGCCGGGGCGAACAGGCCCACCCAGGCTTCGAGCTTGAAGTCGGGCATGCCGGCCTCGGCCACGGTGGGCACGTTGGGCAGGCCCGGGTGGCGCTTGGTGCCGGTGACGGCAAAGGCCTTGAGCTTGCCGCTGACCACATGCTGCATGACCGACGGTGGCGTGGTGATGAACACCTGCACCTGGCCCGCCAGCACATCGGCCACCGCAGGGCCCGAGCCACGGTAGGGGATGTGGGTCATGAAGGTGCCGCTTTGCTGCTTGAAGATCTCGGTGCCGATGTGCGACAGCGAGCCGTTGCCCTGCGAGGCGTAGTTCACCTTGCCCGGGTTGGCCTTGAGGTACGCGATGAATTCCTTGAGGTTGTTGGCTGGCACCGAGGGGTGAGCGGCAATCACGTTGGTGGCCACGGTGAGCAGCGCGACGGGGGCGAAGTCCTTGGCCTCCCAAGGCAGGCTGGGGGTGAGGGCCGGGTTGCCCACGTGGTAGGCCGAGTACGAGATCAGCAGGTTGTAGCCATCGGGTTTTGCGCGGGCCACGGCGCCGTAGGCCACGTTGCCGCTGCCGCCCGCCTTGTTGTCGATCACCACCGGCTGGCCGATCACGCGCGCCAACGGCTCGTTGAGCAGGCGGGCCGAGGTGTCCACCACGCCGCCGGGCGGGTTGGGCACGGTGAGCGTGATGGCCTTGCTGGGGTAGTTGTCTTGCGCCATGGCCAGGCCCGAGAGGGCCAGCGTGGCAGCCAGCAGGCTGTGCTTGATCGTCATGTTCGTCTCCACCAGATGTTGTAGTGAAGGTATTGTGGAAACAAGCGAATCAGCAGTCCAATATATTGTTGGTCTTGATCAAGACCTGAAAAGTATCAATGGAACTGCGCCATCTGCGTTACTTCGTCGCCCTGGCGGAAGAGCTGAGCTTCACACGCGCCGCGCAGCGCCTGCATGTCTCGCAGCCGCCGCTGAGCCTGCAGATCGCCCAGCTGGAACAAGAACTGGGCGCCCAGCTCTTCGTGCGCACCAGCCGGCGCGTGGAGCTGACGCTCGCAGGCCAGGCCTATCTGGTGGATGCACGCGCGGTGCTGGAGCGGCTGGACACGGCGCGCCAGCGTGTGGCGGCCATCGGCCAGGGGCAGGCCGGGCGCATTGAAGTGGGGCTGTCGGGCTCGCATTTCCTCGGGCCGTTTCCGGCGGCGCTGGCGCGCTACCGACAAAGCCATCCGGGCGTGGATGTGGTGCTGCACGAGATGCAGCCTTCGCTGCAGCAGGCGGCCCTGCGCGACAAACGCATCGATGTGGGCATCTCGCGCACGGCCGTCAACGACGACCAGCTCGCCAGCACCCTGCTGTGGCCCGACCCTGTGGTGGCGGCTTTGCCGCCCGGCCACCCGCTGGCGGCGCGCAAGGCACTGGCCTTGAAGGACCTGCGCAGCGAGGCCTTCGTGATGCTGCGCCGCGATTCATCAGCCCATGCCGAGCATATGGTGCAGTGCTGCGTGCAGGCCGGCTTTGCGCCCCAGGTGGCGCAGACCACGGTGGAGCTGGCGGCCGTGCTGAGCCTGGTGGCGGCCGGGCTGGGCGTGGCCCTGGTGCCGTCGTCCCTGGGCATGCTGTTCGGGCCGCGCGTGGTGTTCAAGCCCCTGGGCGCCAAAGCGCCGCGCGCCGATGTGCATGCGGTGCAGCGGCGCGACGACCTGCTGGGCGTGGTGCCGGCTTTCGTGCGGGTGATGGCGGGCTGAGGTGGGCTCAGTGCCCCACAGGCACCACACCAGCGGCACGCACGGGGATGCCGCTGCGCCGGTCCAGCACACCGCTCCAGTGCGTGAGGGCCAGCGACACCAGCACCACCAGCGCTCCGATCCACGGCGTGTGCTGCAGGCCCAGGTGCGTCACGATCAGACCACCGGCCCACGCGGCGCCGGCGATGCCCAGGTTGAACGCTGCGATGTTCAGGCCCGAGGCCACGTCCACCGCCTGCGGCGTGAAGCGCTCGGCCTGCTTGACCACATACACCTGCAGCCCCGGCACATTGCCGAATGCCACGGCGCCCCACAGCAGCACGGTGCCCACAGCCAGCCAGGGGTGGGGCGCGGTGAACTGCAGCAGCAGCAGCACGGCCGCCAGCAGCGCAAAGATGATGCGCAGCGCCGGGATGGGGCCCAGCCGGTCGGCCAGCTTGCCGCCCCAGAGGTTGCCCACGGCCACGGACACGCCGTACACCAGCATCACCCAGCCCACCGAACCCGCGCTGAACCCCGAGATGTCGGTGAGGATGGGCGCGAGAAAGGTGAACGGAATGAAGGTGCCACCGTAGCCGATGGCCGTCTTGGCATATACCAGCAGCAGGCGCGGCTCGGCCAGCACCTTGGCCTGCTGCAGCAGCGAGGCGGGCGGGGTATGCGCCAGGTTGCGCGGCACGAAGAGGGCGCTGCCGATGAAGGCTGCCGCGCCCAGGGTTGACACGGCCAGGAAGGTCTCGCGCCAGCCAAAGTGCTGGCCGATGAAGGTACCCAGCGGCACGCCCGTGACCAGGGCCACCGTAAGGCCGGTGAACATGATGGCAATCGCACTTGCGGCCTTTTCGCGTGGCACCAGGCCGGTGGCGATGGTCGAGCCGATCGAGAAGAACACGCCATGCGCCAGCCCAGTGAGGATGCGCGCGGCCACCAGTGTCTCGTAGCTGGGGGCCTGCCAGGCCAGCAGGTTGCCGGCGGTGAACAAGGCCATCAGCGCCAGCAGCAGCGCCTTGCGCGGCAGCTTGCCGGTGAGTGCGGTGAGCACCGGGGCGCCGACGGCGACCCCCAGGGCGTACAGGCTGACCAGCAGGCCCGCCGAGGGGATGCTGATGGAAAGGTCTGCCGCCACGGTGGGCAGCAGGCCAACGATCACGAACTCGGTCGTGCCGATGGCAAAAGCGCTGAGCGTCAGCGCGAGCAAGGCAATGGGCATGGGAACACTCCAGTTTTCAGGCTTTCGGGCTCTGGAGTGTGGGTGTTTGGGTCTTGCAGAAAAAGAGGGTGAAGCGCCATTGATAATTGATTAAAAATCAACAATCAAAGCGCCAGGAGCACGCATGAAAACCACGCTGGAAGAACTGCAGGCCTTTGTCGCCGTGGTGGATGGCGGTTCGATCACGGCCGCAGCTGACGCACTGGGCCAGACTGTCTCTGGCATCAGCCGGGCACTGGCGCGGCTGGAGAAAAAGCTGGACACCACGCTGCTTCGCCGCACGACGCGCCGCACTGAGCTGACCGAGGAGGGCCAGGCCTTTTTGCAGCGCACGCGCGCCATCCTGGCCTCCATCGACGACGCCGAGGAGCACATGGCTGCGCGCCGCCAGCAGCCCGCAGGCCGCCTGCGGGTGAATGCCGCCACGCCTTTCATGCTGCATGCCGTGGTGCCCCTGGTGCCAGCGTTTCGCGAGGCGTATCCGCAGATCACGCTGCAACTGGACACGGACGAAACGTACATCGACCTGCTGGAGCGGCGCACGGACGTGGCCATTCGCATCGGACAACTCCAGGACTCCACCCTGCACGCGCGCCCCCTGTGCACCAGCCGCGTGCGGGTGCTGGCCAGTCCCGACTACCTGGCGCGGACGGGCAAGCCCAAGAGCGTTGCGGACCTGGCACGGCACACGCTGCTGGGCTTTCACCAGCCTGAGTCGCTTAACCACTGGCCGCTGCGGGGCGAGCATGGCGATGCCTGGCCCATCGTGCCCAGCCTCACCGCGTCGAACGGCGAAACGTTGCGCCAGCTTGCGCTGCAGGGGGTGGGCATCGTGTGCCTGTCCGATTTCATGACGGCCGGTGACCGTGCGCGTGGCGACCTGGTGCAGGTGCTGGCCAAGGACACGGTGGAGGTGCGCCAGCCCATCAGCGCGGTGTACTACCGCAACACGCAGCTGGCGGCACGCATCGCGTGTTTTCTGGATTTTCTGCAGGAGCGTCTGGGCTGAGCAGGCCTGCCTTGCAGGCCCGCCGTTAGCGCAATGCGCGCAGCTGCTGCAGGCGAGCCAGCACCGCGTCGATGACGGCATTGGCACCCTCCACATCGCAGCTCCACAGCATTTCCAGCAACTCGATCAAGGCGATGGCGTTCGTTTCCTGCAGCGCTGCACGGGCGGCAGCCTGGAGGTCGTGCAGGTCCAGATCCTGAAGAACATCAACGGTCAATCCCATGGGGCACTCCCTGTTTTTTTGAGGAGGCCCATGGTAGGTGCGTGGCGGCCGGGTGCCGGGCTGCGCGGCATGATCAAGATCAAGGGCCGATGAGAAACCCAGGCGCCCTGGCGCCCGCCGTCAGCCGCGTGCCGGAATCGCCAGGCCCCTGGCCACCGCCGGGCGCGCCACAAACGCATCGAGTACGCGTTGCACTTCCTTGAACTGGCCAAACTCCACCAAGTCGCCCGCGCCATAGAAGCCGATGAGGTTGCGCACCCAGGGCAGGATGGCAATGTCGGCGATGGTGTACTGGTCGCCCATCACCCATGGGCGGCCTGCCAGGCGCTCGTCCAGCACCTTGAGCAGGCGCTTCGACTCAGCGACATACCGGTCGCGCGGGCGTTTGTCTTCGTAGTCCTTGCCCGCAAACTTGTGGAAGAACCCGAGCTGGCCAAACATGGGGCCCACGCCGCCCATCTGCCACATCACCCACTGCAGGGTCTCGTAGCGCCTGGCGGTGTCCTGTGGCATCAGCTGGCCGGTCTTGCTGGCCAGGTACACCAGGATGGCGCCGGACTCGAACAGCGCCAGCGGCTGGCCGTCCGGGCCGTTCGGGTCCAGGATGGCCGGGATCTTGTTGTTGGGGTTGAGCGAGAGAAACTCGGGGGAGGTCTGGTCGTTGGTCTCAAAGCTCACCAGGTGGGGCTCGTAGGGCAGGCCCAGTTCTTCCAGTGCAATCGACACCTTCACGCCGTTGGGCGTGGGCAATGAATACAGCTGGATGCGGTCGGGGTGCCGGGCGGGCCACTTGCGGGTGATGGCAAAAGCGGAAAGATCGGTCATGCGAGGTTCCTGAAAAAGCCGGTGGAATCGAGAGAAGCTGCCAAGCGTAAGCCCGCACGTGGTTTGGCGCAGGGGCGGGGCCATAATCCCATCCCATGCAGATTCGCTTCACCAAAATGCAGGGCGCGGGCAACGATTTTGTGGTGCTCGACGAAACCCAGGGCCGCCTGGGGCTGAACACGGCCCAATACCGCTTCCTGGCAGATCGACACTTCGGTGTCGGGGCCGACCAGATCCTCACCGTGCGGCCTTCTCCTGGTGACGGCATTGACTTCGAATACGTGATCCACAACGCCGACGGCGGCGAGGTGGAGCAGTGTGGCAACGGCGCGCGCTGCTTTGCGCGCTTTGTGCATGACCGGGGCCTGTCGGGCAAGGACACCATCCGCGTGCAGACCAAAAGCGGCGTGATCGCGCCCCGCCTCGCGGGCGACGGCCGCGTCACGGTGGACATGGGGCGTCCCGAGTTCGACCCCGCCCACGTGCCGTTCGACACCGCCGGTCTCACGCCCGTGCAGCAGGGTTTGGGGCAAAAATGGCCGCTGGCGCTAGAAGAATATGCCCCTGGTGCTTCCGTTTTGATAGCTGTTGCCTCCATGGGCAACCCGCATGCGGTGCAGTTGGTGGACAACGTGGACACCGCTCCGGTCGCGCAGACCGGGCCGCTGATCGAGCGCCATGCGCGCTTCCCCCAGCGGGTGAACGCCGGCTACCTGCAGATCGTGGACCGCTCCCATGTGCGCCTGCGCGTGTTCGAGCGCGGCGCAGGCGAGACCCTGGCCTGTGGCACCGGCGCCTGCGCGGCAGTGGCCAGCGGCATCCGCCTGGGGCTGCTCGACCCCGAGGTGCAGGTGGACACGCGCGGCGGCCGCCTCACCATTGCGTGGAGCGGTGCCGACACCGATTCCGTTTTCATGACAGGCCCCGCCACCACGGTGTTCGAGGGCCAGATCGACATTCCCGACACGCTCGTATGACTACCCACATCCCACCGATCACCGAAGACGACATCGCCCAGTTCCTCACCAACACGCCCGGCTTCTTCGAGCGCCATGCCGAGGTGCTGGCCAGTGTGCAGATCACCAGCCCGCACGGCGCGCGTGCGGTGAGCCTGCAGGAGCGCCAGGCCGAGATGCTGCGCGAGAAGATCAAGGGTCTGGAGCATCGAATCATGGAAATGGTGCGCAACAGCACCGAAAACGCCGCCATTGCCCAGAAGGTGCACCAATGGACTGGCAGCCTGCTGCAGGTGCGCGACCCGTTCGACCTGCCCCAGGCCGTGGTCGATGGCGTGCGCACCCTCTTCGACGTGCCTCAGGCGGCGGTGCGTGTGTGGGAGGTGGCAGCGCCCTACATCGACGCCGACTTCACCCAGGGCGCGAGCGAGGACGCGCGGGCATTTGCGTCGTCGCTGACCATGCCGTTCTGCGGGCCCAACCTGGGTTTTGAGCCTGCGGGCTGGCTGGCGCAAGAGGCCGGTGAGCCGGCCCAGTCGCTGGCCCTGCTGCCGCTGCGCGCAGGCGCCATCGATAGCGCCACGCCTGCGTTTGGCCTGCTGGTGCTGGGGTCGCACGATCCACAGCGTTTTGATGCCACGATGGGCACCGACTTTTTGTCGCGCATGGCAGAGCTGGCGAGCGCAGCCCTTCTGCGGCTTCAGTAAGCAGTCGCAAGCCCAGCCGCCATTGCCAACCCAACGGCGTCTCAGCCACGGCCCCCATGCCTGAAACGCCCGCGGCACCCACCACGCTCGACCCCCATGTCCTGCGGTATCTGGAGCATGTGCGCGTCGAAAAGCGGCTGGCTGCGCGCACGCTCACGCTCTACACCCTCGACCTCGAAAAACTGGCGCAGTTTGCGGCCAGCGTGAATGTGCCGATGCTGCAGTTGCAAACCGCTCACATTCGCCGCTTCGTCGCGCAGATGCACAGCGGCGGCCGCAGCGGGCGGGGCATCGCGCTCATCCTGTCGGGCTGGCGCGGCTTTTTCATCTGGGCGGGGCGGCAGGGGCTGATCCCGCACAACCCGGTGCAGGACGTGCGTGCCCCCAAGGCGCCCAAGCCTTTGCCCAAGGCGCTGGGGGTGGACGACGCCGTGCGGCTGGCCGAGTTCGACAACACCGGCGCCGACCCCTGGCTCGAGGCGCGCGATGCAGCCATGGTGGAGCTGCTGTACGGCTGCGGCCTGCGCGTGGGCGAACTGGCGGGGCTCGATGCCAACCCCAACGCCGACACCCAGCGCCAGG
>Ga0208636_100168_pt1 | contig 19549 bp, 17 predicted proteins | sample LakWasM103_HOW12_2_FD_183921 | JGI IMG/M metagenome (GOLD analysis project Ga0208636, IMG submission 183921) | Freshwater sediment methanotrophic microbial communities from Lake Washington under simulated oxygen tension - Sediment Metagenome... | ecosystem: Environmental > Aquatic > Freshwater >... | reverse complement strand
CCGATGGGCCAACAAATGGGCGTATGTGGCTCAAGGGTGACAAGCGCTCCAACAAAGATATGAGTTGGGCTTGCTGCAAAATCGCACTCTCAGCAAACTTTGGAAGCGGCCAATCGCGTAATTGCCCGTCATGGCGACGCACAAGCTTAAATGTGCGGCCATTTGCGAATGCGGTGCCATTGGGCGCATGGTGGATAGCACCGCGTTCCATGGTCAACAGTTCCCCAATACGAGTTCCAGTAGATAAACCCACAACAAAAAGGTGTGCCCCTTGCAGCACCTTAGCTAAGCCGAAAAGTTGGGCGGCGCCCCGAGGCGGCCATATCTCGGTTCGCTTCTTTTCATTGACGCAATATTGTTCTTGCTCGTGCGGCAGCGTGACCTTTGATGGAGGCACCTTCTTGCTATGTGCCCCTCTCTGGCTCAGGTTGAGCTCAAAGGGCAGTTGGTCAATTGGCTGCCCGTGAGCGTCTATCCAGACTTGCGCCTTAAGGGCTGCGGCACATCGTTCGCTCAAAGTACGAACGTCTAACTTGAGATCATGTGCCTCCTGCCAAAGGTCCTGAAAATCCGATAGGACGCGTAGGATGTTTGGGCCTAGATGCTCAATAATCCAATGCGATCTCTGCCCGATCTCGCACAAGTAGTTGTCTGGTAACGGTAGATGCGGCGCTCGTAGGATTTCTGGCTGAGTAGCTTCTGCTTTGCCTGATACTCGTGTCGATTTCTTTATGTCTACTCCGCTATGTGGAGCATCCATCCATAGGCCACGAGTGGAAGCTGCATGCATCCGTTTCATCTCTGCGAACACAACCTGCTTTGTTGAAGCTGAGAGCGGCATTGCGTTCACATCGTCCTTGGAGACAGACGCAAAGATCAAGGGTAGAAAACGCAATTTCTCTTCTTCGGGCATCGGTTTGCGGCCTTCGCCGACACCTGCCATCGCCTTGCTGATACCAACCGCAGCAAGAAATGGAATGCTCTGGTGTGCGTTTTGCGCTATCACAGATGGGTCTAAACTATTGCGTCCATTGCCTAAATGGACAGGACCGATGCGGCAGAGCACAAAGTATCGATTGCAAGCTAGAACCGCTCGGTCTAACAGGTCTTCCAGAAGTGACTTAGATTCACAATCGTTCAGCGTTGAGTGCATCAAGGACCTCAACTCACTAGGCAAGTTCGCTACCAAGCGTTCTTTTATACGAACTTCCCATGAGGACCTAGAGCCACTGGGGAACCATTCCCGCGGAGTCGACCAAGTTGTCCACTCTTCGCCGTGTCCGAGCAGCGACTTCAAGCGTTGTAGTTCGGCTTGACTCATGTGCTGAATACTTTCGGCAGCGTGCTGCGCAAGCACGTGGCTTGACTTCGCTTCGAAAGCCTTAAATGCTTCCTCCTGGACAACACGTTTAGCCATACGAAGAACTATTTTTTATCGAATCACCGTTGAACTCAGGAACGCGGTGCTCACCTTCTTCAATCCGCTGCACCCACTTGCTGAGCGCAGATTCAACAGCACTCGGATGGAAACCCAGTAAAGCTGTTTCCGTGTTCTCCATCTCGGTCTGCCAGGAGATCTCCTCACCTCGGTAGAAATGCTCAATCGGCGTTTGCGTGCGGAGGGCCCTCAGTTCGGCCAGTCGCATTGCGAGCCCGTCCAGCGATTCTGGCGCTATCACCGCATTTTCTAAGCACAAAGTGCATCGCTGCACTGTGCACAGTGTTCGTCCGTTAGGCTTGAATTGGGGGTCTAGGCGTGCGGGCGGACTGGTTGGATCCTTGCAACTGACCCCTATCCTGCTCTTCTTCAGTTTCCGGTACTCTGCAAGACGCAAATGTTGCTCGGGGGTGATTTGCTCTCGTTCGATGATTTGTCGCAGAACTGTGTGGTCAAGTTGTCCGGAGGAGAAACACATGTTCCACATCTCGTCGGTGTAGGCTACAAAGGTGCGAGCGCTTTCCGCATTGACAATTTTGTTGTCAAGATATCTTGCGGTCGTGAAGGGCGAGCGATGGCCAAGCGCCTTTTGAACCGCTAGGACCGACCCCCCTGAAATGCGATACACGTACTCAGCGAAGATATCTCGAAAGTCACTGGCGTTCACCCTGGGGATTGGCGCCTCATTGGGAGTGCGGTGCTCGTTTACGCGCTCAACAATAATGCGCAGAATGGGAGTGTTCCGTTCATACTTATCGTAGGTCTCGGCATTGAGCGCTTCGATAGAACCTTTTGCCCTATAAAGCCAAATACTCCTTGATTTGCGCTGAAGCTCTAGAACCACGATACGAGCTTCTGTGACGGACGCGACGTCAGCATGCGTAGCTATCAGCTCGCTGAGGGTTATTTCCGCGACACGGAGACTCCGAACAAGCTCTTGCCGCAAAGGCCAAGTCCTTTCGACAAGTGTACGAATAACCTTCCCTGGAGAGCGGTCTGTTTTCCAGTCACCATGCATTATTTGGTCGGATACGCTTCTCGCTTTGTAGCCTGTAATGATGTAACGGCTTGCATCCCTCGGATGATTACGAAGAAAGGGCATGCACTCAGGAATGGATGTGTCGGCGTCCACCGGTAGATCGAGAAGCGTTTGGACATTCCAGCCCCCACCTATTAGTGCGAGGTGAAAACCCATCTTGATTTCAAAGGCTGTCGGAAAGAAAGCTGCAAACATCGTTTCGATTGCCAATCCATCCCGCCACAATGTTCGACCGGATCTCCCCGTTTTGTGCTCCCAATGTTTCTTGATTGCCTCCGTGGTGATAGTTCCCGATGCAAATAAAGGGCCTGCAAACTCTGCATTGAGCAGTAAATTCGCTTGCCCTTCACTTGCGGGCGCGCGATTTCCCGCGAGCATGTCATCTACTAGATTCCATCGATCGATTGCCTTAAACCACTCCCGCTTGATGCAAGTGAAAACGGCGCGCGACTGCGCCGGCGTTGGTATCTCTCGCGATGGTTTAAGCGATTCAGGTCCGTTCCAAGCAAGCGGACTCATACCTTTGGCACGGCGCGTCATATCCGCAATCGATCTGAACGCAGAAAATGTTCCAGGGGAGAATCGCTGCACAGCCAATTGTTGGTGCAGATGCGTGAGATCCGTGACGCTCTTCGTGGGTGCAAAGACTAACTCAGGGGTATTGGTCGTTGTCTCCATCTCGTCAAACAGGCGCCACCAGAGCTTCAGATCTGCAACGCATCCTCTGCAAGTCTTCTCGCTTGCCCACATTAGTTTTTCTTGGATCGCAGGCAGCAATTCATGAATCAGTGACGGGCGCCCACTGTAGCTACCTAGCCACCGATCTTCTAGACCAGGCTTCTTAGGTCTTTCCTGGCCTACCTCTAGGTCGGTAAGATCAACAAGGAAGGGCTTGGTAGCATGTTGAGTCCAGAACTTTAGTGGGCTTCCCGTATGTTGGAGGTATCCCCGCGAATCAACGAGTGCAAGTTCCGCAAGTCGTGGCGTTTGATGATCCTTAGAAACCTTGCGAAGGGTCACGACTCATCCTCCGATTCGTCAAGCATCGCGGCTTGATAGCGTTCTGGCAGGGCTTCGCCGAGTTGATCGCTGACCCACTGAACATACAGCCTGGTCGTGTCACTGCTGATGTGACCAAGCTGCGGAACTATCTTCAGTTGAATTAACTCCGTTAGCAAAATAGCTGTCAGCGTGCCTTGCCCCTCGCACGTCAACTCTTGATGCTTTCGCCCGGCGCCAATTTCTTGCATTAGGGTTGAACAGGACCACCAATGCCTGCCTAGGTGTGGCGACCACTCTTTGTAGGGAAGTTTTCCAGATTTCCACGCGTTGTAGAAGCCCGAGACAGATTGCCGCACACCTTCCGGGTTCAGGAAAAGATGGACAGAGTTGTCCAGCCTTTCGCGCTGAGCTTTAAGACCACGAGCTTGTGCGACCCATTTTTGAAGCAGTCGAGGGCGCACGCGAGTGCGATAAGTATGTAGCTTCTCAGCTAAATGAAGTGGGATCTTGATCGTTCGCTTCGGGCCAATCTTGTCGCCATGGTCATGTCCGTAGTCGCGACCTTTCGTGCCATAACGGAGGCTCACCGCCACCATTTGATGTTTGATGTCAGCCGTCGGATTCACGATTAGCCAGTCTGCTGGATCGACGGGAAGCGTATCAACACGCCAGGACGCAACTTCCTGTCGCCGAACCGCAGTCATCAGTACCGTTTCGCACATGAGCCCGAAAGTACGTCCCTTTTCAACGTAAATCGACTCCAGCCAACTATCCACCTCGAAATCGGTTGGCATTCGAAGCTCACTCGGTGCCTCTCTAACTCTACCCTTCCGAACTTGGTGAGTCCGCAAACGAGGGTCTCCTGTTGCACTTGCCCTCTGTGAGCGCAATGACCGGGTGACAAGTGGAACCACAACGGGCGGGCGCTTCCCTTTTGCAGCCATCCATTCAACGAAGTCCGTAGCCACGTCGACATACCGATTTACCGTCTTGGGACTCAATGGTCGTCCCGTCGATCCCCAAAGGCCTGCAACCAACTCAGTTTGGTAGTCACCATTGATGTGATCCACATAGTTGGCATTCATGGGGTTAACGCCCCGCGTTTCGCACCACTCAAGGAAGTTGCAAAGCCAACTGGCGTAGTTCCGAATGCTTTTTTCAGATGGGCGATTTCCCACTTCTCCTGGGCGCGACGGGTTCCACGTTCCCAGACCCCGTTCAACAAGGTACTCAGAGCCGTCCCTGTGGATTCCAGGGCGAGAGTCAAGGATGAAGGGGAGACGTGCGACTCGACCAAACCCAGCTTTCTCCAGTTCAGCGGATCTCGGTTCGACCACTTTGAAGTTGTATTTCCCCATGGCTATTTCTGATGTGGTTTAGATAGAAGTACTAAAAATTGAGTACTACTATAAAGGTGCACATCGTGGCCTATTGCACCGACCTGGGTTTTGGCGCGGCGCGCGGGGCCGAGATGCTGTCGCTGATGCTGGCGTGCGGCATCGTCAGCCGCCTGGTGTCGGGCGTGATCTGCGACCGCATTGGCGGCGTGCGCACGCTGCTGCTGGGCTCGGCGCTGCAGGGTGTGGGGCTGGCGCTGTTTTTGCCGTTTGACGGGCTGGTGCCGCTGTATGTCATCTCGGCGATGTTCGGGCTGTTCCAGGGCGGCATCGTGCCCGCCTACGCCATCATCATCCGCGAGTATTTCGCCCCACAGGAGGCCGGTGCGCGGGTGGGTGCGGTAATCATGGCCACGCTGATCGGCATGGCGCTGGGGGGTTGGATGTCGGGCTGGATCTTTGACCTGACGGGCAGCTACCGCGCGGCGTTCCTGAACGGCATGGCGTGGAATCTGCTGAACCTGTCGATCGTGGGGTGGCTGTTCTGGCGCGTGCGGGGCCGAGGGGCAGTGGTGGGGCAGGTGCAGCCTGGTGCGGGGTGAGTGCGGCCAGCTCGACTATCTCCGCAATGGTGTGCTCCTCGACCTCCAGGTAGCGCTTCAATGCGCAAATTTTTCTTTGAGCAAATCACGATGAGCGATAGGTTCTAGCTCGGCCTGGGCCGATACACGGCCCCGTTGCCCCGGTGCTCGCACCGTTTCGGTGGCCGCTGCCCGGCGCGCGCGGTGAGTCCGTCCTTCATACGGTCGTACCGACTGCATCCTCCGTAATCGCTTCCGCTTCATTCTCCATGTCATACACACTTTCCCTTTCAACGAAAACGGATGTCCGCCCCGTCCTTGGCGCGCTACGCCACGCTGCGGTGTGGACCTGCGGCGTCCTCGCCGCAATGGCAACACACACAGCACAAGCGCAGCCTGCAGGCTGGACACAAGCGAGTCCGTTCAATATCACGGAAAGCAGCGGCGCAACCCTGACGGATTACCAAATACGCCTGGTGCTCGACACGGCCAGCATGGTGACGGCGGGCCAATTGCGGGCAGACGCTGCCGATCTGCGCTTTGGGACTGCCGCATCGGGCGGCACGCTGATGGACTACTACATCGAACGCGGGGTCAACACCGCCTCCACGGTGGTGTGGGTCAAAGTTCCCACGATCCCCGCATTGGCCACGACGGCGTTCTTCATTTTTAGCGGCAATCCTGCCGCCACCAGCGCGAGCACCGTCAATACGTTCGACTACACCGACGCCGTTGCCAATTCGGCCACACAGCAGGTGGTCGTAGGACAGCCTGGCGGCGTCACAAATTCCCAGCGCGGCTTCAGGTTCAAACCCAACCAGGACATTCTGGTGACCGACTTCGGGAAATACGAGCCTTCGGGAACCACCCGGTATCTGACGCTGTTCGATGTCGCCACGCAGGCCAAGCTGGCCCAGCAGCAGGTCTCAGGCCCAGCGAATACGTATACCTATGCGCAGCTTGCGCAGCCTCTGATGCTTACCAAGGACACCGAATACATCATGGAGATCTACCAGGGAGCGAGTGATGGCTACTACTTCGGCTCCAGCACGCAGATCAATCCTGTGCTGACGTATTTGGACATGCGCTATTGCAATGGCTGCACGCAAGACACGTTTCCCACCAACTACCTCAACGCTATCCACTACGGCTTCCCTGACTTCCAGTTTCGTACCACCAAGCAGGTCAGCCCGGCGCCGGTCTACGCGCTGGGAAACGTCGCGACCACCCTCTCGCTGACCAGCTCCAGCAACTCGGTCGGAGTGGGCGCCAGCGTCACCTTGACGGCGACCGTCAGCACTCCGTCTGCCGCAGGCACCGTGACCTTCCTGGATGGAGGAACGCCCATCGCCGGTTGCAGCGCCGTGCCCGTGGTTGCCGGTGCCGCGCAATGCACCACCAGCGACCTGCCCCTCGGCGCCCGGTCGCTGACGGCGGTGTACGACAGCGCCACGGGATATACGGCCAGCACCAGCGCCCCGTTCTCCCTGCAAGTGACACCGCTGGTAAGCGGCACGGCGATTCCCACCCTCTCAGAATGGGGCATCGCATGCATGGCACTGGTCCTGGCAGGCCTGGGGCTGGGTGGCCTATCCCGCTCCAGGGCGCGACAGGAACGCGCGTGATGCGTCAGCGGGTCGGCTGCAGATACCGCCCCACCAGCTCTGTCTGCGCTGCGGCGTCCACGCCCAGCACGTCCACCAGATAGGGCTGCAGACCGCCATAGTCGTTGTCCACCATGTGCAGGGCGGCGTCCAGAAACTCCTCTTGCACACGCCACAGCACGCGCAGCACTTCTTCCGGCGCGTGGCTGCCCATGCCCGGTGGGCGCTGGTAGAGCGCGTTGGTGAGCAGGTAGTCGTGCATGACCACATCGCGCGGCACGCCCAGGGTCAGCAGGATGAGGGCGGCGGCAAAGCCGGTGCGGTCTTTGCCAGCGGTGCAATGGAACACGGTGGGCGCGTCGCTGGCGAGCAGCAGGCGGAACAGCTCGGCAAAACGTGGGGCGTTGTCGTGCACAAAACCCCGGTAGGTGTCCTGCATCAGGCCCACGGCGTCTTGCGCCGTGAGCTGGCGGCCGGTGCGTTGCAGCTCCAGCGCGCGCTGCACCACGGTGGGTTCGATGTGCAGTGGGTGGTAGGCCACGCCGGGCAGTGCGTAGGCATACGCGGCGCTTTCGGCCTGGCCGCGAAAGTCCACAGCGCGGGCCACGCCCAGGTCTGCCAGCAGGGCCTGGTCCTCGGGCGTCAGGCCCGCCAGGTGGTCAGAGCGGAAGATGCGGCGCCATTTCACCGGGCGGCCACCGTGGCCGGTGTAGCCGCCGAGGTCGCGGAAGTTGGTGGCGCCTGCGAGGGGGACGGACCGGGTGGGGGCTTGCTCTTGCTGCATGGTGCTTGGCACGGGTGAGTGGTGGGTGGGGATACGAAAGCAACAAGGATAGTCGGGCACTGCGGCAGCTGCATGTCGCACGGGTGGCTGGAGAACGTCGAGTACGACGGCTGACTGGCTGACCACCCACCCCGAAAGCCGCCACCTGCGCCACGTCGATATGCAGAATGTGGGTATGCAGCGCTTGGTGCCCGTCCCCTCCGATTTGCAGCCCTGGCTGATGGCTGCCGTGGTGGTGGATGCCCCGGCGGCGCTGGCGCAATCGCATTTCCCGGCCATGGTGTCGAGCATGCTGGTGGTGCGGCTGGCCGGGCAGGTGGTGTGCCGGGGCGCGCTCGTGCCGCCATCGGCCTGGATGAGCGCCAGCACCACGGCCACGGTGTACGAACACAGCGGGCCGGTGCAGGCCGTGGGGCTGGTGCTGCAGCCTGAGGCCGCAGCGGCGCTGTTCGCCAGCGCGCGCGGGCTGGCGAACACGCTGCGGCCGCTGGCCGAACTGGTGGGCCCCGGGTGGGCGGAGGTGGAACACGCGGTGCGGGCAGCCGCGGACGACGGTGCGCGGCTGCAGGTGCTGTGCGACTTCATCCGCCAGTGGGTTGCGCCGCCATCGCCCTGCGAGGCGCGGCGGCAACAGGCGCTGGCTTTGCTACACGCGGCCAACGACGATGCAACAGACGCAGGCCAGCGTCTGGGTCTGAGCCAGCGGCAGTTTGAGCGGCGCTTTGTGGCGCACTGGGGCATGGCGCCCAAGCAGTTTCAGGTGATTGCGCGGTTGAACACCGCACTGGGGAGCGCGCTGGCCGCGCCCGACGGCCCTGTGGTGGAACTGGCGGTGGACCAGGGCTACTACGACCAGTCGCACATGGCGCGTGATGTGCGCAGGCTGGCGGGCCAGCCGCTACAGGCCCTCGTGCAGGGCAGCCGCAGCCCGGTCACCGAACACTGGCCCCTGCAGGTGGGCGCACAGGCGCAGCTGGGTCAGCCGCCGGAGGGATCAGCGTCCCTGCGCAGGCGTTGAGCCAGGTACAGCGGCATCACAAACGCGAGCCCGATACCAAAGCAGGCCGCGATGTAAGCCCAGCGCCACGCACCCAGGCGGCGGTCAGCCGCCACCCAGGCCGAGAACGCCACAGCGGCCAGGTACACATCGCAGGTGATGCCGGTGGTGAGCGCATTGGCAAAGGCATCGCGCCAGAAAACATCGGGCATCGCGCTGCCACCGCCCAGAAAGTACAGGGTGTTGAAGTACCAGGGGATGGCCAGGCCCAGGGCGGCCAGCAGAACAAGAAAAACGCGCAGGGGTTGGTGGTGGTGCATCGGTGCATGCGGCCCCCAAAGAAAGAGAGAGGCCTGGGGTAGTGAATCAATGCGCCGATTGAATCTGTGCAGCCCCCTCGCCGGCTAGGAAAAAAACGACATGCCCACCAAAGGCCTGCACGCCAACCACAGCTGGCCGCCAGCCGCTTACTGCGCAGGCGGTAGCGACGTGACTGCCCCGTCCACCGACAGCTCCTGGCTGCCCTGGGGGCAGGGCTGGTCGGTGTAGGTGGTGCGGCCGTCCCGCACACATTTGCGCGGCTGCGGAGCCACGGGCTGGGATGCGCCCGCCTGCGCGGGGCGGACCTGCGCAGCAGCGGGGCGCTTGTCGGGCGGCAGGGACTCGGGCCCGGGGCGGGTGATCTTTTTCCAGGCCTGTTCGGTCCAGGGTCCGGCCTGGGGCAGCCACTGGTCGGCGGTCCACCACGCCGCTGCTGCGGCGGCCAGCAGCAGTGCGGCCAGAAGGGACCAGAGGGCTCGTTCGCGGGGGCTGCGCATGGGGTGGGCCTGTGATGGGGTGGGTGACTGCTGAGCTTAAAACATCACAGTGCCCCACCCCACACGGTCACTGCTGCCTGCCTTGGGCCGCAGGGCGCCCGTAGCGCGCCGTGAGTGTGGCCTTGCCCAGGCTGTTGGCGTTGATCATGTAGCCCGCCAGCGCAGCGGTGGCGTCGGCAGGCAGGTCCAGGCGTGGCACCTTGAGTGCGTGCACGGCGAAGATGTAGCGGTGCGGCGCATCCCCCTCGGGCGGGCACGCCCCGCCCCAGGCGGCCACGCCGTAGTCGATGCGCACATGGCTGGCGCCTGCGGGCAGCTTGGCGCCGCCAGCAGCACCGGCGTCGGGCTGCAGCTCGGTGACGCTGGCGGGGATGTTCACCACCGACCAGTGCCACCAGCCCGAGCCTGTGGGGGCGTCAGGGTCATACGCGGTGACGGCAAAGCTCTGCGTGCCTGCAGGCGCACCGTTCCAGCGCAGCGCGGGCGACTGGTTCTCACCTGCGCAGCCGAATCCCTTGAACTCGAAACGCTGGGGCAAGGTGCCATCCGCCGCAAAGTCGGGGCTGCTGAGCGTGAACGCCTGGGCGTGGGCAGCCAATGCCAGGCCGATGGTGGCAAGCGCCGCGATGGAGGTGAAAGCGCGACGGGGGCGTGAAAGTGGGTGGCTCATCCAAAAAGCTCCTTGCAGTAGCGGTGTGAAACAAGGACTTGATGGTGCGGTGTGCCACGCCTTCGCACTGGCCCGGCGGCATCAAAGGCTGTGCGCTGTGCGTCAGCCGGAGTAATCAGGGCCTCAGTTGCGAGGGCGGAAAGCCAAAACGCTCGCGGAAGGCCGCGCTGAAGCGGCTGTGCGACTCGTAGCCGCAGCGCGCGGCGATTTCGGACACTTGCAGCGTGGAGCTTTGCAGCAGAACCAGCCCCGTCTCCAGCCGCACATCGCGCAGGCACTGGCTTACGGTTTCGCCCTCTTGTGCCAGGCGGCGCTGCAGGGTGCTGGCGCTGGTGGCAAAGGCAGCGGCGATACGCTCCACCGTCCAGTCAGCCTGCGGGCTGGGGCCCACCAGACGGCGCACCCGGTCGGCCCAGCCCAGCTCGCCGGGCGGGGCGAAGACGATGCCTGCCTCGGCCAGCATCAGCAGCACCTCGAGCGCGCGGTGTTCGCGCAGCGCCTGCGAGCTGGCATCGCTCTCCAGCGCGGCGAGGGCACGCCGGTAACTGTCTTCAAATGCCGCATCGGCCGCCAGGCCCGCACAGCCCTGCACCGCAGGCACAGCCGCAAACTGGCCAAACTGGCGGTGAAACTGCTCCACCAGTTCGGGTGCAAAACACAGCAGTCGCGCCACATAGCGGCCTTGTGGGGCGGGGTCGTTGACCACCTCCCACTGCGCGCCACGCGGCAGCACAAACACCCGCCCGCTGGGATAGCGGTGCGCCCCGCCCGGTGTGACCAGGTGCTTGGTGCCAGAGACCACCCAGCCCACCGAATCCATGCGCACCGTGACAGTGTGGATGCGGTGGTGCACCGTGGTGGCAATCTGCAACGACAGTGCGGGTTCGACCATCAATCTCTCCCTTGCGGCTCACGTTCCATCATCCGCCCGGCCCCGTGCTGGTTCAAGACGGGCTGCGCGCGGTGGCAGCTTGCAGTCAGCGGGTGCGCTCCCGCGTCACGTTCACGTCGATATCGCCAAACACGGTCACGCCGCTCGCGCCCTGGGGCTGCTGCTGGCTGGCCGGGTCACTGGAGCGCGCGGAGCCTGTGGTGGTGCAACCCCCCAGTGCCCCCGCGATCACCAAGGCCACCAGCGCGGTGCGCCAAGTGTCTTGGGCGCACCGTGCGGGCGATGCGGTGTGTTCCGTGTGCAGCGGCTTCATCATTCGCCGCCCAGGTGGTTGCCCAGGATGCCCGCCAGCTCAAACATGCCCGCGCTGTCCTTGCCGAACACGGCGCGCAGCTTGTCGTCAGCGACGATGGTGCGCTTGTCCTTGGGGTCTTGCAGGTTGTGGGCCTTGATGTATTCCCACATCTTCTTCACGGCCTCGGGGCGCGCCACCGGCTCGGTGCCGATCACGGCGGCCAGGGCTGCGCTGGGGGCCTTGCCTGCAGCGGCCTTGCGCGGGGCTTTGGCAGCCGTTGTTTTGGCTGCGGCCTTCTTTGCAGGGGCTTTTTTGGCGGCAGCGCTAGTGGCTTTTGTCTTGGTTGCTATTGTTTTTGAAGCGACGCCTGGACGGGGTGGGAACTTGCTGGGCGCGAATTCAAAGTTGACCTTGCCCGCCTCCTTGTCCCACGCCAGGTGGGCCTTGAAGTTGCGGCGCGTGCGCATGCTCACGAACTTGTCGAGCAGGTCGGTCTTGCCGGTCTCCAGCAGCTTGTGCATCTGCTCGCGCTCTACGGGCTGCTGCAGGATGATCTTGCCGCTCTTGAAGGTGCAGCTGGGCGTCGGCTGCGCCGCGGTAGGCACGGCCTTGCTGCACACATAGTTGCTGCCGTGTTCATGCACTTCCGATCCGCAGATGGGGCAGGGGCCGAGCGCGGCGTCTTCAAACTCCACGATCTCGCCGGACTCTTCGCCCTTCTTGTCGTCACCAAAGTCGAATTCGAGCTTGTAGTTGTGCGCCTCGTCGTCGTACTTGATGACGATCTCGGACGTGAAGGGCCAGCCCGCCTTGGAGCGGAAGCCCTCCAGCGGCCCGATCTTCTTGTCCCGCAGCAGGGCATTGGCCTCTGCCGTCTCGAACGTGCGGCCTGCGGGTGATTTGCCGAAGCTGAATCCACAAGGCTCCGCGCCCGCCTTGCCCACGCAAGCAAAGCGGCGGTAGTTTTCCTTCACCACACCGCCGCAGTTGGGGCAGGGCGATTCAAGCGTGGCGTAGTCGCCGGGGATGGTGTCGCGGTCGTATTCCTTGGCCTTCTTGACCATGCGCTCGGTCATGGCGGCGATCTCGGCCATGAAGGCTTCGCGGCTCAGTTGGCCCTTTTCCATTTGCGACAGCTTGTACTCCCACTCGCCGGTCAGGTCGGCACGGCAGAGTTCTTCCACTTCCAGACCGCGCAGCAGCGTCATGAGCTGGAAGGCCTTGGCCGTGGGGATGATTTCGCGGCCTTCGCGCAGCATGTACTTTTCGGTCAGCAGGCCTTCGATGATGGCCGCGCGCGTGGCAGGCGTGCCCAGGCCTTTTTCCTGCATGGCTTCGCGCAGTTCGTCGTCGTCGATCTGCTTGCCCGCGCTTTCCATGGCGCCCAGCAGCGTGGCTTCGGAGTAGCGGGCGGGGGGCTTGGTCTTGAGGCCCTTGGGGTCGGCGGCCAGGGTGTTGACGCTCTCGCCGGGCTTCACCGGCACCAGGTTCTGGCCCTTGTCGCCGTCCTTGCCACCTTCCACTTCGTCGGCCGCTTCCTTGCCATAGATGGCCAGCCAGCCCGGCTTGACCAGCACCTTGCCTTCGGTCTTGAAGCTGTGCGGGGCCACGGTGCTGATGCGCGTGGTCACCGTGTATTCAGCGCTCGGGAAGAACACCGCCATGAAGCGGCGCACGACCAGGTCGTACAGCTTTTGCTCGGCTTCGCTCAGGCCGCTCGGTGCCTGCAGCGTGGGGATGATGGCAAAGTGATCGCTGACTTTGCTGTTGTCGAAGATGCGCTTGGACGGGCGCACGTAGTTGTTGTTCAGCGCCGTGAGCGCGTGGGGCGCCAGGTGCCGCATGCCGCTGTCGGCCAGCATTTCAAAGGTCTGCTTGGCCACCGGCAGGTAGTCCTCGGGCAGCGCGCGCGAATCGGTACGTGGGTAGGTCAGGGCCTTGTGGCGCTCGTACAGGCTTTGCGCCAGGGCCAGCGTGGTCTTGGCCGAGAAGCCGAACTTGCCGTTGGCCTCGCGCTGCAGGCTGGTCAGGTCGAACAGCAGGGGCGACGCCTGGGTGGTGGGCTTGCTCTCTTCGGTGACCGTGGCCTGCTTGCCGCGCACGGCGTTGGCAATGGCCGTGGCCTCGGCGGCGGACCACACACGGTCCGCGCGCATTTCCACATCCTCGCCCTTCTTCCACTTGGGGTCGAACCACTTGGCGGGGTACTCGCCGGCTTCCGCGCCAAAGGTGGCGTGGATTTCCCAGTAGTCGCGGCTTATGAACTTGCGGATTTTTTCCTCGCGCTCCACCACCAGCGACAGCGTGGGCGTCTGCACCCGGCCCACGGTGGTCAGGAAGAACCCACCATCGCGCGAGTTGAACGCCGTCATGGCGCGCGTGCCGTTGATGCCCACCAGCCAGTCGGCCTCGGAGCGGCTGCGCGCCGCACTGGCCAGGCCCGCCATCTGCTGCTCAGTGCGCAGCGCATCAAAGCCGTCGCGGATGGCCTGGGGCGTCATGGACTGCAGCCACAGGCGCTTGACCGGTTTGCCCAGGGGCTTGGCGCCACCGGCGTACTGCTCGATCAGGCGGAAGATCAGCTCCCCCTCGCGGCCCGCGTCGCAGGCGTTGATGAGCTGTGTCACGTCCTTGCGCTTGGCCTGCTTGACCACCGCGTTCAGGCGGCTCTTGGTCTTGTCCACGGGCTTCAGGTCAAAGTACGGCGGGATCACGGGCAGGTGGGCAAAGCTCCACTTGCCGCGCTTCACGTCAAACTGCTCGGGGGCCTGGATCTCCACCAGGTGGCCCACGGCGCTGGTGACTACATAGCGGTCGTTCTCGAAGTGGTCTTCGTGCTTCTCGAACTTGCCCGCCACGGGGGTCAGCGCGCGCACGATGTCTTGCGCCACCGAGGGTTTCTCTGCAATTACCAGGGTCTTGGTCATTTTTTGGTTTCTCGCCAGTCTGGCTGTCCGGCATCCGGCCGGTCGCTTCTACAATTCGTTGCCTCACGCGTACACGCGCACGCGCATGTGTGCATATTCAAGTTAACAGAGTTTTTGCCATGCCCCGCACCGCACCGCCTGCAACCCCGACCCCCGCGCAGGGCCGTCGCATCCAGACCCGGCGTTCGGGCGTGCACGGCAAGGGCGTTTTTGCCGTGCAGGATATTGCAGAGGGCGAAGTCCTTGTCGAATACACGGGTGAAGTGATCGGCTGGCAGGAGGCGCAGGACCGGCACCCGCACGACCCCTTGCAGCCCAACCACACGTTCTACTTCCATGTGGATGAAGATCACGTGATCGATGCAAAGTTCGGTGGCAATTCGTCGCGCTGGATCAACCACAGCTGCAACCCCAACTGTTATGCCGACGAGCGGGACGGCCGCATTTTCATCACCGCGCTGCGCAACATCCAGGCGGGCGAAGAGCTGAACTACGACTACGGCCTGATCATTGAAGAGCGCTACACCCCGAAGCTCAAGGCCGAATACCCCTGCTGGTGTGGCAGCCCCAACTGCCGGGGCACGCTGCTGGCGCCCAAGCGCGGCTGGGCACCTCCCGTGCCGCTGCCGCCGTCCAAACCTTCCGCCAAGGCCGCCAAAAAGGCCCGGCGATGAATGCCCCCATCCGCTGGCCTGCCGAGGCCGTCTGGGAAGCGGTGTCACCGCTGTTACCGGGCTTTACCGTCGAGGTGCTGCCCACCATCGACTCCACCAACACCGAATTGATGCGCCGTGCGCGCAACGGCCAGTGCGAGCCCACCTTGCTGGTGGCCGAGCAGCAGACCGCCGGGCGCGGGCGGCTGGGGCGGGTGTGGCAAAGCGATGTGGGGGCTTCTCTCATGATGTCCTTGGGACTGCCGCTGGCCCCCCAGGACTGGTCCGGTCTGTCGCTCGCCGTGGGGGTGAGCGTGGCCGAAAGCCTGCAGCCCGTGCTGCCTGCGCTGGGGGCGGGGCAGCCTGCGCGGGTGGGGCTCAAGTGGCCCAACGACCTGTGGCTGGGCGGCGCTGCGGGCGACCGCAAGCTGGGTGGCATCCTGGTGGAGACGGCCAGTTTTGTGGCACCCCAGGCTGTGGCTTCGCAGGCCAGCACCAGCACCGCGCGCTATGTGGTGGTGGGCATTGGCATCAACGTGCTGCCGCGCAGCCCCGAGGGCATGAGCATGCCCCCTGGCAGCCTGCAGGAGGTGGAGCCGGGCCTGGACGCACCCACCGCCCTGCTGCGCATCGTGCCGCCGCTGGTGGCCATGCTGCAGTCGTTTGCGGGCTATGGGTTTGCGCCCATGCAGCCCCGCTTTGCGGCACGTGATGTGCTGCAGGGCCGCGCGGTGACGCTGAGCGACGGCCACACCGGCACCGCGCATGGCGTGGGCGATGATGGCGCGCTGCTGGTGCACACAGCCGGTGGCATGCAGGCCATCACCAGTTCTGAAATCAGCGTCCGGCCGGCGGCGGTGCCACCGGTGTGAGACAGCTTCCTCTTCCGATGCGAGTGTTCTTGAAAGGCCGCGCCCCATGCTCCGTCTTGCCGTGATCGTGCTGCTGCTGGCCAACGCGGGCTACTACGCGTGGTCTCAAGGGCTGCTGCGCCAGTTTGGCTATGCGCCGCAAGACCAGTCCGAGCCCCAGCGCATGAACCAGCAGATCCGGCCCGAGACGCTGCAGATCCTGAAGGTCAACCCCAGCAAGACCTCCTCTGCTGCGCCCCCCGCCCCCACCCCTACTTCCCCCTCCCAGGCCACCGCCGCCAACTATTCCCCCACTCCCGCCTCCACACCGGCTGCCCCGGCCCCCGCAGACTCTGCGGAGTGCCTGCAGGCCGGCGTGTTCGACGACCGCCAGGCCGAAGTGCTGCGCACGGCGGCTGCTGGCTTGCCCTCAGGCAGCTGGACGCTGGAGCCCACGCCCGTGCCGGGCCGCTGGATGGTCTACATGGGGCGCTTTGACGACGTGGAAACACTGGACCGCAAACGTGCCGAGTTGCGCGCCCGCAAGGTGGACCACGACCGCGCCGGGGGCACGCTCGAACTGGGCTTGTCGCTGGGCCGCTTTGCATCGAAAGAGGCGGCCGAGCGCGAGCTGGCCAACCTTGGCAACAAAGGCGTGCGCACGGCGCGCGTGATCCAGGAGCGCGCCGAATCCCCCGGCTTCACGCTGCGCCTGTCCGCCGTGAACGACGCGCTGCGGGCACAGCTGGATGTGCTGCGCACGGCCATGGCGGGCAAGACGCTGCGCACCTGCGGCTGAGCACCTTCACCATGAACGAAGAGCAGACATCCATCCAGTGCGGCGAGCACGGAGAGGCCGCGCCCACCTACGTGTGCGGCCACCTGTGCCGCCACCCGGTGCAGCGCTGGTTTTGCGATGCGCCGTCGCCAGAGACCCCTTACCCGGACGCCTGGTGTGCCAGCTGCCATACCGAGCTGCTCAAGACAGGCGGCGAGTGGAACGAACACAACGCGGACTGCCTGGACCTCCAGATCCTGTGCCACCACTGCTACCAGGACGCCATGGCACGCAGCGTGGAGGCCCTGGACGGTGATGCCGAAGCCGCCTGGATCGATGCGGTGACGCAGGGCCACCATGCGCTGCGGGACAAGCAGCGCGCGCTGGAGCAGGACCACGGCATCTCGCACTTTGAACGCTGGGACTACGACCAGGCGGCAGGCACCTTGACCTTTTCAGACGGCGGTGTGCCCCGTCTGGTGGCCGACATCGAGTTCATCGGCTCCGTCTCGGAGGCCAGCGGCACCTGGCTGTGGGCCTGGGCCAATTTCCACAACGAGGCCCCGGTGGTGTCGCGCATCGCTGCGGTGCGGGAGTGGGGTGAAACCCAAGGCTTCCTGCACCTCACGGTGCCGCTGTGGAAGGGCGATGCCACCGATGGCTGGGAGCTGTCGGGCGTGGCCGCCCAGGTGCTGGGCGCCCAGGGCGTGTACCGCGTGCCCACGGGCCGGGGCTTTTTGTACATGGCCCTGATGTCGGTGCAGCGCGTGGCGTGAGCACGGTTGCTGCGCCAACCCCGGTGCAGCGCTATGGCAGCGGTATGGCGCGCGTCTCGCCCTGCCGCATGAGCCAGACGCGGTCCAGCGGCAGGCCACGCTGCGCGAGCGCGGCGGCCAGGTCGCGCGGCGGGTGGTCGAAGGCCTCCTGCGTCAGCATGAACGTGCCCCAGTGCACACCCATGGCCTGCCTGGCTTCCACGTCCAGCATGAGCTGCACGGCGTCCTCGGGGTTCACGTGCATGGGCTTCATGAAGTCGCGGGGCAGATAGGCGCCGATGGGCAATGCGAGAAAGTCCACCGGCCCCAGGCGCTGGCGGATGGCCTTGAAGTCGTCGCTGTAGCCCGTGTCGCCCGGGAACAGAAAGCGCCAGGGCGCAGCCGCCTGCGGGCGCGACCATTCCAGCAGGTACCCACCCCACAGCGAGGCATTCGTATCCCACGGGGTGCGGCGGCTCCAGTGCTGCGACGGCGTGAACACCACGCGCACGCCGGGGGCGATGTCGGCGTGCTCCCACCAGTTCAGCGCGGTGACGGGGCCCATGCCCCGCTGCGTGAACCAGTCGGCCAGCCCCAGTGGCACCACAAAGCGGGGCGACTGGCCCGCGTCGCGCAGCCGGCGCAAGGTGCCGTAGCACAAGTGGTCGTAGTGGTTGTGCGAGATCAGCACCACGTCGATGTGCGGCAGGTCCTCTGGCGCCAGGGGCGCGGGCACACGGCGCGGGGCGCCAAAGCGGCCCAGGGGGCCCGCAAAATCGCACAGCGTGGGGTCAATCAGCACGTTGAGCCCCGCCACCTGCAGCAGCATGGAGACATGGCCCAGCCAGGTGATCACGGGTGCCTGCTGGCGCTGCGCCAGGCGCGCAGGGTCCACCGGCTGCGTCCATTGCCGGGCAAAGGCCTCATAGCCACCCGCTGGTTCGCTGCGCGGCTTGAAATCGCCGCGCAGCGAGCGCCAGACCATTTCGTACCAGGGGAAGTTGCCGATCACCACGTCAGGGTGCGTGTTGGCAAAGCGGCGGGGCGGTGAGGTCATTGGGGGCTGCGTCCGTGCAAAAAGATCGGGCCAAGCGACGAGGCTGCATGATGCCGGATGCCCGGTGCTGTGGCGGGTTGCCGGCGCATCAACCCTGCGGCGTGCCGGCCTTGTCTTCTGCCACAGGGTCAGCTGCCCGCCACCACGTCCCGCGCCGCAAACCGCACGCTGAAGCGCGCGCCGGGCGGGGTCTGGCCAGGCCGTGCGTCTTCAAGGGCGACCTCGGCATCGTGCTTGCTGGCAATCTCGAGCACGATGGGCAGGCCCAGGCCGGAGCCGTCGGCCTCGCTGCCCAGGGCGCGGTAGAACGGCTGGAACACCAGCTCGCGCTCGGCCTCGGGCACGCCGGGGCCGGAGTCCTCGACCTGCAGCAGCAGCACATGGCCGAAGGTGTCGGCCAGAACGCGGGCGGTGACCACGCCGGGCTTGTCGGGCGTGGAGGGGGTGTAGTTGATGGCGTTGTCCACCAGGTTGCGCACCAGCTCCTTGAGCAGCGTGGGGTTGCCGTCGATCAGCACGCCCGGCGATCCAGGCTCGGCGCCGTCGTAGCCCAGGTCGATGTGCTTGTCGAGCGCACGGGGCACCGAGTCGCGCACCACCTCGATCACCAGGCGCGCCAGGTCGCAGGGCTGGCGGGCAATGCCCACGCCGCTGCCCTCGGCCCGCGCTAGCGCCAGCAGCTGGTTGACGGTGTGTGTGGCGCGGATGCTGGAGCGCCCGATCTGCTGCAGCGAGCGCTTGAGCTCTTCGGTGCTGGTGCCTTCGCGCTGTGCCAGGTCGGCCTGCATGCGCAGGCCCGCCAGCGGGGTCTTGAGCTGGTGGGCTGCATCGGCCAGAAAGCGCTTTTGCGTGGCCAGCGAATCGTTCAGCCGCGTGAGCAGGTCGTTGACGGACGACACCAGCGGCGCCACTTCGAGAGGCACGGTGCGGTCGTCCAGTGGCGAGAGGTCGTCGGGGTTGCGCGCGCGGATGCGCTGCTCCAGCTGGTTGAGCGGCTGGATGCCCCGCGCCAGCGCCAGCCACACCAGCAGCACGGCCAGCGGCAGGATGACGAACTGCGGCAGCATCACG
>Ga0208636_100164_pt1 | contig 20024 bp, 16 predicted proteins | sample LakWasM103_HOW12_2_FD_183921 | JGI IMG/M metagenome (GOLD analysis project Ga0208636, IMG submission 183921) | Freshwater sediment methanotrophic microbial communities from Lake Washington under simulated oxygen tension - Sediment Metagenome... | ecosystem: Environmental > Aquatic > Freshwater >... | reverse complement strand
GCCACTGGTCAGCACCATGCTGATATGCGCCCATCGAACCTCGGGATACCACTCTATGACCGTCATCTTCCAATCACCAAAACAACGCCGGTTGTACCAGCAAATCGGTTCGCATTCAGGGCTGGTGTAGGCAATCTAAATGAGATACACTCTCATTTAGATTGCCTACACCAGACTCTCCAGACCCTTGTCACCATGCGATTGACCCATCTTCCCACAGGCGCACACGCCACCGTGCGCGGCGTCAGCGGGAATTCACCCGACGCCAGCCTCGCGACTCTGGAGCGCCTGGGCGAGCTGGGCTTCATCCCGGGCGAGCCGGTGCAACTGTTGCACCGTGGCCCGGGCGGGCGGGAACCGCTGGCCGTGGTCGTGGGTGAAACCATGTTTGCGCTGCGCTGGCTGGAAGCCGATTGCATCGAGGTCAGCCCCCTATGAATGCCACCGCCACGCTCCCGGCCAGCCCCTGGAATGTGGCGCTGGTGGGCAACCCCAACTGCGGCAAGACCGCACTCTTCAACCTGCTGACCGGCGCGCGCCAGAAGGTCGCCAATTACGCCGGTGTCACGGTGGAGCGCAAGATCGGCATGCTGCGCCTGCCCAGCGGCCACAGTGTCTCCATCATCGACCTGCCCGGCATTTACAGCCTGCACCCGGCCACACCGGATGAAGAGGTCACGCTGGAAGTGATTGAAGGCCGCCGCGTGGGCGAGGCGCCGGTGGACGCCATCGTCGCCGTGGTGGACGCCACTAACCTGCGCATGAACCTGCGGCTGGTGCTCGAACTCATGCGCCTGGGGCGCCCGGTCATCGTGGCCCTGAACATGACCGATGTGGCACGCTCGCGCGGCCTGGCCATCGACGTGGCCAAGCTCTCGGCCGAACTGGGCTGCCCGGTCGTGGAAACCGTGGCGGTTCAACACAACGGCCACACCAATCTGCTGACCCGGCTCGACCAGGATCTGGCACGCCCGCTGGCCGCACCGGCGCCCGCCGTGCACCATGCCCCGCGCAACAGCACCGACATCCAGCACGAGGTGCGGCGCATCCTGGCCATTGCCGCGCCCACGGCGGGCCAGTTCCAGCGCTTCCACTTCAAGGTGGATGCCTGGGCCATGCACCCGGTGTGGGGGCTGGTGATTCTGGCGGTACTGCTGTTCCTGGTGTTCCAAGCGGTGTTCTCCTGGGCCAATGTCCCCATGGACGCCATCAAGGCGGCCATGGCCTTCGTGGCCGAGTGGACCACCGCCCACATGGATGATGGCCCGCTGCGCAGCCTGCTGGTCGATGGCGTGATTGCCGGCGCCGGTGGCGTGCTGGTGTTCCTGCCGCAAATTCTGATCTTGTTCTTCTTCATTCTGGTGCTGGAAGACTCGGGCTACCTGCCGCGCGCGGCCTTCCTGCTGGATACGCTGATGGGAAAGGTTGGCCTGTCGGGCCGCGCCTTTATTCCTCTGCTGTCCAGCTTTGCCTGCGCCGTGCCAGGCATCATGGCCACGCGCACCATTGCCAACTGGCAGGACCGCCTGGCCACCATCATGGTGGCGCCGCTGATGACCTGCTCGGCGCGCCTTCCGGTCTATGCTTTGTTGATTGGCGCTTTTGTACCGGACCGCAGTGTCGGCATCTTCAACCTGCGCGGCCTGACGCTGTTTGTACTGTACGTGGCCGGCGTGGTGTCGGCCATGGGTGTGGCCTGGGTGTTCAAGCGCATCTGGATGAAGAACCGCTACCAGCCGCTGATGCTGGAGCTGCCGCCGTACCGCATCCCGGGTCTGCGCAACCTGGTGCTGGGCCTGTGGGAACGTGCCCGCATCTTTCTGCGCCGGGTGGGCACCATCATCTTCGCGCTGATGGTGGTGCTGTGGTTCCTGTCCACCTACCCCGGCCCGCCCGACGGGGCGACGGGTGCCGCCATCCAGTACAGCGTGGCCGGCATGCTGGGCCATTTTCTGGAGCCGCTGTTTGCACCGATTGGCTTCAACTGGCAGATCTCGGTGGCGCTGGTGCCGGGCATGGCCGCGCGCGAAGTGGCGGTGGGCGCGCTGGGCACCGTGTACGCGCTGTCGGCCGCTGGTGAATCGGTGGCCAGCTCCCTGGCGCCGGTGATTGCACAGGGCTGGTCGCTGGCCACGGCGTTTTCCCTGCTGGCCTGGTATGTGTTTGCGCCGCAGTGCATCTCCACGCTGGCGGTGGTCAAGCGCGAAACCAACTCCTGGCGCTACCCCGCCATCATGACCGCCTATATGTTTGCGCTGGCCTATCTGGCTTCTTTTGTGACCTACCGCATGACGCTGTGGCTGGGGGGCTGAACCAGATGACTGCACAACACCTGATCGTCTTTTTCGTGGTGCTGGCCTGCAGTGTGTATGCGCTGTGGGTGCTGATGCCGACGGCTGCCCGTCGCTTCCTTGCACGGCGATTGGTGCGGCTGCCACTGGGGGCCGCGTGGAAAGCCCGGCTTCAGCAAGCCGCAACCACATCCTCCGGGTGTGACTGCAGCGGCTGCGACAAAGTAGTGGACCTGCAACGCAAGGCCCGCCCGCACGTGGTGCACTTTCATGCCCGGCCCAAAGACTGACGGGCAAACGCCCACTTGACCGTTTCAAACCATACCAGTCCCACCAGCGTCGCCGCGAGCCCCCCGAGCAAGAGTTCAGGCGACGGCACTTCAAATGCGAACAGCTGGCTGATCACCGGAATCGACAGCACACCGGCCAGCAAAACCAGTGTCAACAGGCTGATCCAGGCAAAGGCCCGGTTCGCAACACGGGGCCCACGCAGGCTTGTGGGTGCCCAGGAGCGGTTCACCTGTATCAGTCCCAGATTGGACAGCACCAGCACCATGAACACCATGGCGCGCGCCACATGGTCCGAGCCACTGGCGCTGCGGGTCAGGACATACACCACCAGCAAAATTCCCAGCAAACCAATGCCCTGCCAGAAACCGCGCGCCAGCACCGTAGCATCAAACAGCCGCATGCCGGGCTTGCGTGGGCGCTCCGTCATTGCCTTGGCCTCCAGTGGTTCGGCCTCAAACACCACGGAACAGGCCGGATCAATCACGAGCTGCAGGAACAGAATGTGCACGGGCATCAGCAGCATGGGCCAGCCCAGCAGGACGGGCAGAATGGACAACCCCACGATGGGAATATGCACCGCCACAACAAAGACGATCGCCTTGCGCAGATTGGCAAAAACCCGCCGGCCATAGCGCACCGCCACGACCAGCGAAGAAAAATCGTCGTTCAGCAGCACCAGCGCCGCCGCCTCGCGCGCGACATCGGTGCCACGCGCGCCCATGGCCACGCCAATGTGGGCAGCCTTCAGGGCAGGCGCATCGTTGACGCCGTCGCCGGTCATGGCCACCACGTCACCCCGGGCGCGAAAGGCCTGGACCAGGCGCAGCTTCTGTTCGGGTTGCACCCGGCAGAAGACGCTGGTGTCGGCCAGGCGCGCGGACAGGGCCGCATCCTCCATTGCGTCCAGTTCGACGCCGGTCATGACCGCGCCATCACTGCCCAGACCGGCCTGCCGCGCGATGGACAGCGCAGTGGAAGGGTGGTCACCGGTAATCATCACCACCCGAATGCCTGCGGCATGGCACTCGGCAATGGCTTTTGGCACGTCTGCACGCACCGGGTCTTGCAGGGCAACCAGCCCCAAAAACTCAAAATCAAAATCATGTTGGTTGCCCGGCAGCGCGTCCGACGCAAAGGTCGCCTGCGCCACGCCAAGTACCCGCAGGCCCGAACGGGCCATTTCTGTCACCTGCTGCGCAATTGCAGCACTTCGCTGGGCGTCCAGGTGGCACAAATCGATGATCGCCTCGGGTGCACCCTTGGCGGCAATCATGCGTTCGCGCCGGTCCGGCGACTGCCAGACACGGGACATCGCCAGCATTTCCCGGGACAGCGGGTAGTCGTCCACCAGGGTCCAGTCGGCGTGCAAGTGTTCGGTATCGGCCAGCAAGCGCTGACCGGCGTCTCCAATGGCGGTTTCCATCGGATCAAACGCACGCCGATGCGAGGCCAGCACGGCGTATTCCAGCACGCCGTGCAGCGCGTCCGGCAACGGAATCGCACCGTCGCGATGACAGTCATAGGTATCCGCCTGGGACCACAGCTGGCTGACCGCCATGCGGTTGGCGGTCAGGGTGCCGGTCTTGTCGACACACAGCACCGTGGTCGCGCCCAGCAGTTCGATGGCCGGAATGCTGCGGGCCAGCACGTTCTCGCGGGCCAGCCGCCAGGCGCCCAGCCCCAGAAAAATGGTCAGGACCACCGGCAACTCTTCGGGAAGTATGGCCATGGCCAGCGTGAGCCCGGCCAGCAAACCGTGCAGCCAGTCTCCGGTGCTGACACCGTAGGTAACAGCCAGGCAGGCGGCCAGTGCCAGGCCCACCACGGCCACGCGTTTGACAATCCGCTGCGTCTCCTGCTGGATGGGTGTGCTCTCGCCCCCCAGCGCGGCAAGCGACTGGCCAATGCGCCCCAGCGCACTGCGCGCACCGGTCGCGATGACCAGCCCCCGTGCGGTGCCCTGGGTCACCAGGGTGCCGGAGAACACGCTCTCACCTTCCGGCTTCTCCACCGGCACCGATTCCCCCGTCAGCAGTGACTCATCGACCGTCAGGTTGGAGGATTCGACCAGTTCCATGTCCGCCGGAATCCGGTCGCCTTCGGCGAGCAGGACGGTGTCCCCGCACACCAGATCGCGTCCCGCAATGCGCAGGGCCTGCCCGCCGCGCACGACCAGGGCGCGCGGGCTGGACAGATCACGCAGGGCCTCCAGTGAACGTTCCGTGCGCCGCTGTTGAAAGAACGTGATCCCCATGACCACGAATACAAATCCCAGCAGCATCAGGGCCTCGTGGCGATCACCCAGCACCATATAGATGGCGCCGCAGGCCACCAGCAGCATGAACATGGGCTCGGTGACGACATCCACCAGCAGGCGCCACAGACCCCGCGGCCGAGAGACAGGCAACTCGTTGGGCCCGTCGCGCAACAGGCGCTGGCGGGCTTCCTGGTCCGTGAGCCCGTCGCTCATGGCGCCGATGGTGGGTGGTCCAGATCCGGACGCTTCCACGGGTCAACATGGGTCATCAGGTTGAGGACCCGATGGCGCTGCATCACCCGCTGGCGTGCAACGACGGCAATATCGTGTCCGGCCTCCACGGAAATCGATGCATCCACCTCCAGGTGCGCATCCACGACAATCATGTCACCCATCTTGCGCGTGCGCACGTCGTGCACGCCGCTGACCCCCGGTGTGTCTGTCAGTGTCTGCCGAATGGCCGCCACTTCCTGGTCATCGACCGCGCGGTCCATCAGGTCATGCATGGCGCTCCAGCCGAATTCCCAACCCATTTTGGCCACCATGAAGCCCACGATGAGTGCCGCGATCGGGTCCAGGATCGGGTAGCCCGCCAGATTGCCGATGATGCCGATGCCCACGACCAAAGACGACGCGGCGTCCGAGCGCGCGTGCCACGCATTGGCCACCAGCATGCTGGACTTCACCCGCTTGGCCACTGCCAGCATGTAACGGAACAGCAGCTCCTTGGAGACCAACGCCGCTGCTGCAACCCAGAGCGCAACCACGTGCACTTGCTGAACGGTCTCGGGCGCCTCGAGCTTGCGAAACGCCGACCACAGCATGCCGATACCCACCGCCAGCAGCAGCAGCCCCAACACCAGCGAAGCCGCCGTCTCGAAGCGCTGGTGCCCGTACGGGTGGTCCTCGTCTGCATCCTTCTTGCTGTGGTGGCTGGCGAACAGCACCACGAAGTCGGCCACGAGGTCTGACAGCGAGTGAATGCCGTCGGCAATCAGGCCCTGGGATTTGGCATACACACCCACCACGATCTGCACCGTGGTCAGAACCAGGTTGACGCCGACGCTGACCCAGGTGCTGCGCGACGCCGCAGCGGCACGCTCGGCGACGCTGTGTTCGGTGTCTTCGGGATCGTCGGCTATTTCGGGAAAGTTCATGGTGGAAGCAACGATTGTGCGTGAAACGAAGTGCTATCACATTGATAGCAATATATCCATATTTGACGAGGGCCAGAGGCATATTATACCCTTGGTCGTCTGGCAAATACCCAAAACGGGGTTGTTTGACCCTGTGCTCCCAACGGCGCGTGCCGGCACCATGGTGACGCAAGCTTAAGCGGGTCTGATGCCAAGCGCAAACGCCCCATCCCCCGCCGGGCGGCAGGTGCCGCCCGGTGTCCCGGCCAGGTTTTAGCGGTGCGTTACCATACGGGCTCCAGCGCCTCCCGCTGCCAAACCGTGCTTCGACCTTCCTTCGGAGATGTCATGTCCTGGCGAAAAATAAGCGTTCTGTACGCCCTGTTGGTGGGCGCTTCCATCGCGACGGTATCCCAGGCATGGGCGGAGACGCTCAAGGTCCTCACGGAAGAATTCCCCCCTTACAACTACACCGAGAACGCAAAGATCACCGGCTTCAGTACCGAGGTCGTGCAGGCGGTATTGAAGGAGGTCAAGATCCAGGGGGAGTTCCAGTCCATGCCCTGGGCGCGTGCCTACGAGACCGCGCAGAACGCCGACAGCGTTCTCATCTACTCCATAGGCCGCACGCCGCAACGGGAAAAGCTTTTCAAATGGGTGGGCGTGATTGCGCCAACCCAGTACTACCTGTTCTCGCTGCCGCAGCGCAAGCTGAAGTTCGACCGGCTGGACCAGGCCAAGAGCTTCCAGATTGCCACGGTCAATGAAGACGTGGGGGAGCAGTTCCTGATGGCCAGGGGATTCGCCAAGGGAGTCAACCTGCAGTCCAGCGTCAAGTACGAACTCAACTATGAAAAACTCAAGGCCGGGCGGGTCGATCTCTGGATCATGACCGAACTCGTCGCCGTTTATCTGGCGCGACAGGCCGGTGACGAGCCATCCAAAAGCCTGGCACGCAGCTTTGCCATCAATGATCTGGGCAGCGACGGGTACTACATGGCGTTTGGCGTCAACACGCCAGACGCGCTGGTTGAACGACTCAGCAAGGGACTTGCCACCATCAAGAACAACGGGACCTACGAAGCACTCAAGAAGAAGTGGCTGTAAGCATCCCAAACTATCCACCTATGCAAGCTCCCCGCCCCTCGTTGGCACACACCACGGCACCGCTTGCTGACCGGCCCAACCAGTCTCTGGGTACCCGGCTGGTCCTGGTGACCCTGGGCTTCTGCTTTGTCTTCACGCTGCTCACGGTCGGAGTCCGCACCTATTCTGCGTGGAACGAGGCATGGTCCGCCATGGATGCCGATCTGACCCTGCTCGAGCAGGTCTACCGGCGAACGCTGAGCAAGGCGATCTGGGAGATGGACCGTGATTCACTGCACACCCATGTGGATAGCACTGCACAGGTTGCGGTCGTCGGGCGCATCACGCTCAAGCTCCATTCCAAGAACCGGGCGCCTGAGGTCTTCGAACGCAGTGCGCAGGGCTGGCAGCCATCCACCCTGGCGCCGACGCGGCGGCTGGACCTGGTCTATGAACCGTTTCCCGGTGGCACGGAGAGTGTGGGCGAACTGACGCTGATGGGTGACGAGCGGGTCCTGTGGGCGCGCCTGCGCGGTGAGGTGAGGAACATTGTGATCACCCAGTTGCTGCAGTCATTGCTGCTGGCGGGACTGATCATGCTGATGTTCAGCCGCACCGTCACCGTCCACGTAAAGCACATTGCCCAGCATCTGGGGCAACTCACGCCCGACACGATGCGCCAGACCTTGCACCTGGTGCGCGACCCACGGCATCGCGACGAATTGACTCTGCTGGAAAGCGGCGTCAACCAGCTGCAGGGCAAGCTGGCCGACCACCTGGCGCAATTGGGCCGATACGAAAAGGAACTCGGCGCCCACCGCGACCACCTGGCCAGGTTGGTGCAGGAGCGCACCGCCGAACTGGAGTCGCTGACCGAGGCGCAGCAGCTGGTACTGGGCCTGTCCAACCGGCTCATCCACGCGCCACACGAGTCGTTTGATGCCTGCCAGCAAGCCTGTGTGGCGGAAGTGGCACAGCGTCTGGGTGCCAACCATGCGCTGTGGCTGGTACCGGACAAAGACCACAATGTTTTCCGCCTGTTCTATGACTGGCGCCCCGAAGGCGCCGATACGGCCGTGCTGGGTCCGGTTCCCGCGGACACAATGACCCACGTGCCCGCCCGTCTGGCGCGCGAGGAATTGTTGTTCTTTTTCAGCCAGGCCGAAATGGGGCGCAGCCTCAGTCCGCAAGAGGCCGCACTGTTTTCCAGCCAGCCGGTGGGCGCCTGCGCACTGGCACTGCTGCACAGCGATGGCGAAGACTTTGGCGTGCTGTTCGTCGGCAAACCCCTGGGCCAGGGCGAATGGCCGCCCGAGGACAGGGCCCTGCTGGCAATGACGGCACAACTGCTGCTGCACAGCGTGCGCCACAAATCACAGCTCATCAGCATCCTGGCGACCCAGGAGGCGCTACGCGCCGCCAACCGCCAGTTGGAGGTGCTGTCGCGCCACGACCCCTTGACCGGCCTGTCCAACCGGCGCCATTTCGACGAGATCAAGGAAGACGAGTTCCAGCGGGCGCTGCGCAGCGGCAAGCCCCTGAGCCTGCTGATCTGCGACATTGACTATTTCAAAGCCTTCAATGACCACTACGGCCACGCCACCGGCGACCAGTGCCTGCGCGCCGTGGCCGATGCCATGAATGCTGCCATTGCCCGCAGTGGCGATGTGCTGGCCCGCATCGGCGGCGAGGAGTTCGCCATCCTGCTGCCCGCCACCAGCGAGGCTGCCGCCCTGCAGGTCGCCGAACGGGTGCGCCTCGCGGTAGCCGAACTGCACATTGCCCACGAGGCGTCAAAGGCCGGCCCCAACGTCACCATCAGCATTGGTGTGGCCCAGCTCCGGTTTGGACGTGTCACCCATTTCGACGCACTATTTGAAGCCGCCGACCAGGCCCTTTACCGGGCCAAGGAAAACGGCCGCAACCGGGTGGAATCCAGCATCGCATCCGCCCCGCAAAGCGCAACCTGATCCGTCAGGAAGCGCCCGGTTTAGTGTCCACTGCACAGGAGATCACGATGAGAAACCCAACACGAAGCCCCACGAAAAGCGCCTGGCGTTGTCTGATCCTGTCCAGCGTGTTGGCCGCCAGCGCAGCACAGGCTCAGACCATCCGTGCCGTCACCGAGACCACGCCGTACACGTTCCTGAAGGGTGATCGCGTGGAGGGCCCGGCCACCGAAGTGGTCGAAAAGACACTGCAGACTGCGGGCTTGACCGATTACCAGGTCAAGCTGTATCCGTGGGCGCGCGCCTATGACATGGCACTCAAGGAGCCCGGCGTGCTGATCTACCTGATCGCCCGCACGGCAGCACGCGAACAACAGTTCAAATGGGCGGGAGAGATCATGAAGATCCAGTACCACCTGTACCGACTGCGGGACAGGTCTGACATCTCGGTGAAGACGCTGGCCGACGCCAAGAATTACACCATCGGCGTCATGCGCGATGACGTACGCCAGCAGTATCTGCAATCCCGGGGCTTTCAGCGCCTGGCCGTGTCTGCGCAGTGGATCGACAACTTCAACAAATTGATCAAGCGCCAGGTCGATCTGGTACCCCTCACGCAGGACGACGCCAGCAGCCTGTGTGCAGAAGCGCACTTTGACTGCGCGGGACTGGAGCGGGTTCTCACACTGGACGAGGCCTCCACCGGCCTCTACATGGCCTACAGCGCGTCGACCGCCGACAGTACGGTCCAGAAAACCCGCTCGGCTTTTGACAAACTCAAGGCCGATGGCACGGTGCGACGGATCATGGAAAAGAAACCCTGAGCAGAGAAAGCGCCTAGAAAACCAGACTCGCGGGTCCGGGGACAATCACTGCATGCGTATCCTGCTTGCCGAAGACGACGCCCTGTTGGGAGATGGCCTGCGCGCGGGTTTGCGCCAGCTCGGCTTTCAGGTGGATTGGGTGCGCGATGGCGACGCCGCGGAACGCGAGCTGAGGGCACAGGCCTATGCAGCCACCGTACTGGATCTGGGACTGCCCCGCATGGACGGCCTGGCAGTATTGGCGGCGATCCGAAAGGCCGGCATTACAACACCCGTGCTGGTGCTGACGGCGCGGGACACGGTGCCGGAGCGCATCCTGGGACTGGACACGGGAGCGGATGACTATGTCGTCAAACCCGTGGACCTGCTCGAACTGGCTGCCCGCTTGCGGGCCCTGGTCCGGCGGTCCCACGGCCGGCCGGATGAATGCCTGACGGCACAGGATGTGGTGCTGGACCCGGCATCGCGCACGGTGCGCCGCGCGGACCAGCCGGTCGTTTTGTCGACGCGGGAATTCGACCTCTTGCACGCCTTCATGCTGGGTGCAGGACGGGTGCTGTCACGCGAGCAGCTGGAGCAGCAACTGTATAGCTGGGGTCAGGAGGTGGACAGCAACGCCATCGAGGTCCATATCCACAATTTGCGCCGCAAACTGGGCAGCGGTCTGATCCAGACCGTGCGCGGTGTCGGCTACATGCTGCTGCGCGACGCGTCCACACCATGACCGCATCGCCCCACTCCCTGCAACGCAGGCTGTTGATCGTGGTGCTGGGCGTGGTCGTGGTCGTGTGGCTGGCGACGGCCGCGCTGACCTGGTCTGACGCGCGCCATGAACTCGATGAACTACTCGACGGCCATCTGGCACAAGCCGCGGCAATCCTGGTCGTGCAGCAGGCGCAGGAAGGGGAGGACGACAACCACGGGGAGGGGGTAGATGCCCCCTCATTGCACCACTATGCTCCCAAGGTGGCCTTTCAGGTGTTTCACGAGGAGCGCCTGGCCATGCGCTCATCCAATGCGCCGGACCAGCCCATGGCGGGTGCACAGCGTGACTTCAAGGCCGGCTTTGCCACCGTACAGATTCAGGGCGCCGCATGGCGCGTCTTCTCGGCCTACGGCTCTGAAAACGACGTGCACGTCTATGTTGGCGAGGAAGTCGACTCGCGCGCCAGGATCCTGTGGGCTGTTTTGCGCAGCACGCTGCTGCCCATGGCCGTGGCCCTGCCCTTGCTGGCGCTGGCATTGTGGTGGGCCATTCACCGCAGCGTGGCGCCCATGCGCCAGCTCGGGCTTGCGCTGGGTCGGCGCCAGCCCAGTGCGCTGGAACCCCTGGCGCTGAACGGGGCGCCGGCGGAGATCGCACCCATGATTCATGCGCTCAACGATTTGTTCGGGCGTATCGGCAGCTTGCTCGAATCGGAGCGCCGCTTTACGGCAGATGCCTCACACGAACTGCGCACACCGATTGCCGCCATACGGGCACAGGCCCAGGTGGCCATGGCGGAAGCAGATGATTGGATGCGCCAAAACGCCCTGCGCAACACGCTGGAGGGCTGTGATCGGGCCATCCGTCTGGTCGACCAGCTGTTGACGCTTTCGCGGTTGGAGTCATCAACCACTCCCGCCATGACAAGCCTGGACCTGGGGCCACTGGTCCGTCGCGTGGTGGCCGAGGTGGCGCCCAAGGCCGTCGGCAAGGGACAGGCCCTGGAATTGGAGACTGCACCCGATTGCCGCATGACCGGCAGCGAAACGCTGCTTTCGGTATTGGTGCGCAACCTGGTTGACAACGCAGTGCGTTACAGCCCGCGGGGCGCGCGCATCCAGATTGCCGTAGGCTACCGTGAGGGACAGGTCTGCCTGCGCGTGGAAGACAGCGGGCCGGGCATCGCAGACGGCGATCTGAAAAGGCTGGGTGAGCGTTTTTTCCGGGTACCCGGCAACGATGAAGACGGCAGCGGCCTGGGCTGGTCCATTGTGAAGCGGATTGCCGCCGTGCACCAACTGCAAGTACAGGCCGAGCGCTCGGCGCCGTTGGGGGGGCTCGCGGTCACTGTGCGCGCACGCGCTGCTCACGCATAGTGTGATGCATGCATTGCATGGCGTCGCGCGCAACCCGCACAATTACGTGTCGCGTGGGCTAATCCCGGGGCATACAATGCAAGGCCCATAACAGGGCACCGGGCCGTGCGCCTTCGCATCGACTGGCGCCGCAGAGGATGCAAGATGCCCATTCAGACGCCCATTTTCCCCAAGGGTCCGGTTTCCAGTTCTGCCGAGAAGAGCGCCCAGTTGCGCCAGGCGGCACTGGAGTACCACGAGTTTCCGACGCCAGGCAAGATCGCCGTTGCCGCGACCAAACAGCTGGTCAACCAGCATGATCTCGCGCTGGCCTACTCACCGGGCGTAGCAGCGCCCTGTGAAGAAATCGTCAAGGACCCCAACAACGCGTTCAAGTACACCAGCCGCGGCAATCTGGTGGCGGTCATCACCAACGGCACGGCCGTGCTGGGACTTGGCGACATTGGACCGCTAGCCTCCAAGCCCGTCATGGAAGGCAAAGGCGTACTTTTCAAGAAGTTCGCCGGCATCGACGTGTTTGACCTGGAAATTGACGAGAAGCACGACCTGGACAAGCTGGTGGACATCATTGCTTCGCTGGAGCCGACCTTTGGCGGCATCAACCTCGAAGACATCAAGGCACCGGACTGCTTTTACGTGGAGCGCAAGCTGCGCGAACGCATGAAGATTCCGGTTTTCCATGACGACCAGCACGGCACCGCCATCTGCGTGGGCGCCGCCATCCTGAACGGCCTGAAGGTAGTGGGCAAGGATCCCAAATCGGTGAAACTGGTCACCTCTGGCGCTGGCGCCGCAGCCCTGGCCTGCCTGGGTTTGCTGGTCAAACTGGGCATTCCGCGTGAGAACATCTGGGTGACCGATCTGGCCGGGGTCGTCTACGAGGGCCGTGTCGAGTTGATGGACGCCGACAAGGCGTTCTTTGCACAGAAGACCAGTCAGCGTACGCTGCGTGAAGCCATTGCGGGCGCTGACATCTTCCTGGGCCTCTCTGCGGGCGGCGTGCTCAAGGCCGATATGGTCAAGTCGATGGCTGCCAAACCCCTGGTCTTTGCATTGGCCAACCCCACGCCCGAAATTCTGCCGGAAGAAGTCCATGCGGTCCGCGATGACGCCATCATGGCAACCGGCCGCACGGATTACCCCAATCAGGTCAACAACGTCCTGTGCTTCCCGTATATTTTTCGCGGCGCTCTCGACGCCGGCGCGTCAACCATCACCGTGGAGATGGAAATCGCGGCGGTGCACGCCATTGCCGACCTGGCCCAGGCCGAACAAAGTGAAGTGGTGGCCGCGGCGTACGCCGGTGAGCAGCTGGCGTTTGGGCCTGAGTACCTGATACCCAAGCCGTTCGACCCCCGGCTCATGATGAAGATCGCACCGGCGGTTGCCAAGGCTGCGGCCGACAGCGGCGTGGCCTTGCGGCCGATTGCCGACATGGATGCTTACCGTGAAAAGCTGCAGAGCTTCGTCTATGCCTCCGGCACCACCATGAAGCCCATCTTCACGGCTGCCAAAAAGGCACTCAAGAAGCGCGTGGCTTTCGCCGAGGGGGAAGACGAACGCGTACTGCGCGCCGCGCAGATCGTGGTGGACGAGCGCATCGCATTGCCCACCCTCATTGGCCGGCCAACCGTGATTGCCGAGCGCGTCGAGAAGTTTGGCCTTCGCCTCAAGGAAGGCGTGGACTACAACGTCGTCAACGTGGAGCAGGACCACCGCTACCGCGACTTCTGGCAGACCTACCACCGCATGACGGAACGCAAGGGCGTCACAGCGCCGGTTGCCAAGATCGAGATGCGCCGGCGCCTCACGCTGATTGGCGCCATGCTGCTGCACAAGGGGGACGTGGATGGCATGATTTGCGGCACCTGGGGCTCGACTGCGTTGCACTTGCAGTACATCGACCAGGTCATCGGCAAACGGGTGGCCCAGGGCGCGGATGCCAGCCAGGACGTACCCATTTACGCCTGCATGAACGGGCTCATGTTGCCGGGGCGGCAGGTATTTGTTGTGGACACCCATGTCAACTATGACCCCACGGCGCCCGAGTTGGCCAAGATCACCATCATGGCGGCAGAAGAGATGCGGCGTTTTGGCTTCAAGCCCAAGGCGGCGTTGCTGAGCCACTCCAGTTTTGGCAGCAGCAACGAACCCAGCGCGCTCAAGATGCGCGCGACGTTGGCGCTTCTGCAAAAGCAGGCACCCTGGCTGGAAGTGGATGGGGAAATGCACGGCGATGTGGCCCTGGATGGTGCTGCCCGCAAGGCTTTGATGCCCAATAGTGCATTGCAGGGCGACGCCAATCTCCTGGTCATGCCCAATATCGATGCCGCCAATATCGCCTACAACCTACTGAAAACGGCAGCCGGCGGCAACATTGCAATTGGCCCGGTACTTCTCGGTGCGGCCAAACCGGTGCATGTATTGACCGCAAGCACCACCGTGCGGCGAATTGTAAATATGACAGCATTGACTGTCGCGGACGCCAACGCCACCCGGTAAGACCTCAACGATTAGTGTGCACGCACTTACATCGTAAAAAAACGTAAAGGCCTTGCCCAAAATTTGGGCAAGGCCTTGCTTTTTCGGGTGAAATACGCGACACTCCATTCCTTGGATTTTTCGGGTTTACCCGGAGTCGCTTGAGAGGTTTCATGGTGCGCAGAGGGTTTGTTAAGTTAGTGCTCACTGGCACTTTACTGGCCTTGGCCGGATTGTGCAGTGGTGTTCAGGCAAAAGAATGGACACCATCTTCTGCCGAAGCCACAGTCGCATTGAACCAATTGCCTGCGCAGGGAATCGAGACTTACCAATTGATTCTCCGGGGCGGGCCTTTCCCGTATGGGAAGGACGGTGTGGTTTTTGGCAATCGGGAACGGTTGCTGCCCGCTCACAAGCGAGGCTATTACCGCGAATACACCGTAAAGACACCACGCTCAAGAGATCGGGGCGCTCGTCGAATCGTGTGTGGAGGCCAGGCCACCGCACCAGATATTTGTTACTACACAGCCGATCACTATGCGAGTTTTCGCAAGATCGTGCCGTGAATCGGATTTGTACCTTTTAAGAAAGAGAAGCGGGAATGGATATGCCACTTCGAACAGTCAGAACCAACATCGTTCAATCGATTCGTGCCTTCAGGGTGCCCGATTTGCAGGAAGCAGCGCAAGCCCTCGGGCACCACTTTCTGTACGCCAACCTGGCTGATGCACAAACCAAGCAGGACGTGCTCGACCTGATTGGCCAGCAGTTCAAATTGCCAGCGCACGTTGGCAAGAATTTTGACGCGCTCTACGACAGCATGACGGACCCCGTGCACAAGTCCGGCCCGCAGCCCGGCTTCATCGCCGTGCTGGAGCACATCCCTGCCAACACCAAGTTTGACAAGGAAGCCCGGGAGCAACTGCTCGATATCTTCCGCGACACGGCCGACTATTGGGGGGACCGGAAGATTCCGTTCCGATGCTTCTATTCTTTTCTGTAGCCCGTTCTGCACACACCAGCCAAGCAGAACGGGCGAACGAGGCAAGCGGGACCATCGCACAGACCGCACCGATTGCGGGTATTGAGATGGCAACCGAATCGGGCGAAAAGATGCCCACTGACAAATTGTTGGATGTATCGCCCTTGGCGCTGCGCATGAGCAGCCCGTTCAACTCGGGATACTGGCTGGCCGCAGCCTGACACGCAGCATTCCTGTCAACCACTGACCGGGACCGCCCATAAAAAGCCCATCCCAGCGATGGGCTTTTTTACGCCTTGCGCCGTACTATCATCCCCACACCACTACGACTCTCCAACGCAATGGGCCTACTGGCTAAGCTGCTACCCGCCGCGATCAAACGCTGGTTGTTGTCATCGCTGGGTGAGACCTCCGACGACCGGTTTGCACGGGTCTTTCACGCCAGCCCGGACTGGATTGTCATCACCCGTTTGAGCGACGGCCTGGTGATCGATGCCAATAAGGGTTTCGAGGCCATCAGCGGTTACCGTGCAGCCGATGTCATTGGCCATGCCATATCCCGGTTCAACGTATGGGGCCACGCTGAGCAGCGCACCAGGTTGGTCGACGAGCTCATGCGATGCGGTGCGGTGCGCGACTCCATGGTGCAACTGCGCAGAATGGATGGCACGTTGCGCGACTGTATGGTCAACGCGACCCTCATTGCGTTGGGGGGTCAAAGCCATTCCCACGCCGTCTGGATTGCCCGGGATGTCACGGATCAGAACGCAACCCACGAACAGTTCAAGGCTGCGTTTCGGCTAACCCCGGATTTCATGTCCATCTCGCGTTTGAGCGACGGAACCTATGTCGAGGTCAACGCCGCGTTTGAACGCATCACGGGCCTGAAACGGGAAGACACGATGGGCAAGACCTCGATTGCCCTCGGGGTCTGGCACGACCCGCTCGCGCGGGATGCTCTGGTCCAGGCATTCAAGACCCAGGGCACCTTGCATGAATACTTTATCCGCATCAACGCCCGTGGCGGTCAGGTTCGTGACGCGCTGGTCAATGCAGCTACTTTTGAGGCGCGGGGCGAGCAGTACATGATTGCGCTGTTGCGGGACGTGACCGAGGCACGCAAGGCAGCCACTGCGTTGCAGGAAAGCGAGGCGCGATTTGCGCGCCTGTTTGATGAGTCGCCCATGCCCATGTGCTACTGCTCCGACATCGATGGTTTTTCGACCACCCAGTGGAACCGTGCCTGGTTCGCGTCCTTTGGATTTGACCCACGCACGGCGCAGGGCAAAACGGGTACCCAATTGGGAATCTGGGTCCATCCCGAAGAGCGCCAAAGACTTCTGGACCGGTCCATGCGGGGGGAGGACGTCAGCAACATTGAAGTGCCCATGCTGCGGGCAGACCACGCACTCTGCTGGATCTCCATGTCGACCCGCACCTTTGTAGAGCCCGAACGCACCCTGGTATTGTTTTCCTATTTCGACATCACCGAGCGACGCCGCGCCCAGGAAGAGATACAGGACCTCAACGCTGCGCTCGAAGCACGTGTCACCCGGCGAACTGCCGCCCTTGAGCGGACCAACCTGGAGTTGTCCACCACTCTGGCCAGCCTGAAGACAGCCAAGGACCAACTGGTTCAGTCCGAGAAAATGGCGGCCCTGGGCGCACTGGTCGCGGGCGTGGCCCATGAGCTGAACACGCCGATTGGCAATGGCCTGACGGTCGCTAGTTCACTGCACTACCGCGTCGAACAATTCGGCTCGCTCGTGAACACGGGCCTGCGGCGCTCGGATTTACAGGCTTTTCTGGAAGACGCCCGCCACGCGGCAGACATCATCACCCGCAACCTGTCCCGGGCCGGAGCGCTGGTCACCAGTTTCAAACAGGTGGCGGTCGACCAGACCAGTTCGAATCGCCGCAAATTTTCGCTGGCGTCATTGGTCTCGGAAATCCTGCTGACGCTGAGCCCCACCCTACGCAAATCGGCGTGCGCAGTCACTGTGGATGTTGCCGATTCTCTGCAAATGGACAGCTACCCGGGCCCCTTGGGTCAAGTCCTGACAAACCTGATCAACAACGCACTGATTCACGGATTTCCCGAAAACCAGGCCGGAACCATTGCCATCACCGCACGCATGGAGGATGGGGATCGCGCGGTACTGCAGGTGCAGGACGACGGCCAAGGCATCCAGAGCGCAGATTTGCCCCACGTTTTCGAACCTTTCTTCACCACCCGCATGGGGCAGGGCGGGTCCGGATTGGGGCTGCACATCGTCCACAATCTGGTGACCAGCGTGCTGGGCGGGACCATCGCCGCCCAGAGTGAACCCGGCCGGGGCGCCAAATTCCAGTTGACGATACCCTGCACCGTTGCGGATCGGCAGGACAATCAACCCATCGCAAATTAATCTCAGGACATGGCAATGACTACCCTCTCAAGCGACATGGAAATTTCCGAAGAGCTGGTGCGCAAATTTGACAAGCTCGGCCCGCGCTACACCTCCTACCCGACGGCAGACCGCTTCCATACGGCCTTTACCGAGCAGACCTACCGAAGCTATCTGGACCTGCGCGCGGCCAAAGACAACAACCCGCCGCTGTCGATCTACATCCATTTGCCGTTCTGCGAGTCCCTGTGCTACTTTTGTGCCTGCAACAAGATCATCACCAAGGACCACGAGCGGGTGGGCGAGTACCTGCGCTACCTGGACAAGGAAATGGCCCTGGTGGCCTCGCGCATCGGCAAGGACCGCAAGACCGTTCAACTGCATTTGGGCGGCGGTACACCGACTTTTTTCAGTGCGGATGAGTTGCGCCAGCTGATGGCCATGGTGCGCAGCCACTTTGACTTCACTGCGGACGCCGAACTGGGTGTGGAGATCGACCCGCGCACCGTGCAGGCCGGAACCCTGTCCATGCTGGCCGAACTGGGCTTCAACCGCAACAGTTTTGGGGTGCAGGACTTTGACCCGGCGGTGCAGCAGGCGGTCAACCGCATCCAGCCGCTGAGCATGGTGGAAAAAGCCGTCGTGGAGAGCCGCAAGGCGAACTTCCAGTCCATCAATGCGGACCTGATCTACGGCCTGCCCAAGCAAACCATGGACAGCTTCAGCCGCACGCTGGACGACCTGATCCGCGTCTCACCCGACCGGATCGCACTGTACAACTATGCGCACCTGCCCCAGCGCTTCAAGGCCCAGCGCCTGATTGTGGAAAGCGACCTGCCGTCGGCAGAGGCACGGCTGCAGATCTTCCTGATGTCCATGCGTCGCCTGCTCGAGGCCGGCTATGTGTACATCGGGCTGGACCATTTCTCCAAGCCCGATGATGAGTTGAACAAGGCGCGGCTGGACAAGACCCTGCACCGCAATTTCCAGGGCTACACCACCCGCTCCGAGTGCGACCTGATTGGACTGGGCGTGTCCGCCATCAGCAAGGTCGGCGACTCCTACAGCCAGGCCGTGCGCACCGTCAGCGCCTACTACCAGCACCTGGACGCCGGTCGCCTGCCCATTGAAAAAGGTTTCGAGCTGAGCCAGGACGATGTGCTGCGCCGTGACATCATCATGACGCTAATGTGCAGCGCACCGGTGGAGGTGGCGGCCGTCAACCGCAAGTACGGCATTGACTTCGCCATCTACTTTGCCCCGGAACTGGAACGCCTCAAACCCTACGAGGAAGCCGGGCTGATCACCATCGATCCATCAGCGATCCGGGTCACCCCCAAGGGACGTTTGTTCGTGCGCGCCAGCGGCATGGTGTTTGACAAATACCTGGGTCAACCGACGACCTCGACCTATTCCAAACTGATCTAACAACGCCGCGGACCCCGCATCCGCGCTCGGGTCAAACCGGCAGTGGGGCCTTGGGATGAAACTGAACGGGCTGTACACCGGAGGCCTGTCCGGTTCGTCCGCTGGCTTTTTGAACCAGGTCATGGAGCGTGACACCGTCCAGCACCTTCAGGTAGGCAGCCGTTGCAGCACCCAGCACATCTTCCAGAACACAGGCCGACGCATAGACGCAACGGTTGTTTTCCTTGTGAAAGCACTCGGCCATATGGAAGTCGGTCTCCGTCTGGCGAACCACCGCACCAATGTTGATGTCCGCAGGCTCAAGACCCAACTTGAGTCCCCCATTGCGCCCCCGCACGGTTGCCACAATGCCAATTTGACCCAGGTGGTGCACCACCTTGGTCAAATGGTTCTTGGAGATGCTGTGCAGGCTGGCGATGTCCTGTATGGTGACCAAGCGATCGCGGTTCACCGCCAGATACATCAGCGTGCGCAGCGCATAGTCGGTATAGGTCGTCAGTCTCATGTTGCCCCAGGCGCGCGTTGCAATTGCTGAACCAATTCTATGTACGCCGCCACGGGCACTTCCTCGGCCCGCCGTTGTACGTCAAAGCTGCCAGCAAACTCCCTGGTCTCCAGCCAGCGGCCCAGCGTATGGCGCAGCAACTTGCGCCGCTGGCTGAACGCGACCTGAACCAGTTCGCTCAGGAGCGGCACATCCACAACCGGCGGCTCCGCCAGCGGCACCATGCGCACGACGGCACTGTTCACCCGCGGTGGAGGGTCAAAACTCTCGGGCGGCACCAGCAGCACATTTTCCATCGCATAACGCCACTGCAGCATCACACTGA
>Ga0208636_100163_pt1 | contig 20032 bp, 17 predicted proteins | sample LakWasM103_HOW12_2_FD_183921 | JGI IMG/M metagenome (GOLD analysis project Ga0208636, IMG submission 183921) | Freshwater sediment methanotrophic microbial communities from Lake Washington under simulated oxygen tension - Sediment Metagenome... | ecosystem: Environmental > Aquatic > Freshwater >... | reverse complement strand
CCATGCGAAACCCCGCCGCGCGCAGGCAGGCGTCCAGCACCGCCGGCGTGGCGGCCTGTTCCAGCAACAGCGCCAGCGTCTCGGCGTAGTAGGGGCGCGCGATGCGGTTGACGATAAAGCCGGGTGTGGAGCGCGCATGCACGGGCACCTTGCCCCAGGCTTTGGACAGATCGAAGATGGCAGCCGCCACGGCCGCATCGGTCTGCAGGCCCGACACCACCTCGACCAGCTTCATCAGCGGCACGGGGTTGAAAAAATGCATGCCGACCAGCCGGCCCGGATGCTGCAGGCCGTTGGCAATGGCCGTGACCGAGATCGACGAGGTGTTGGTGGCCAGCACACAGTCCGGCGCCACGATGGCTTCGAGCTGCTGGAACAGGCCGCGTTTGATGGCGAGGTTTTCGACGATGGCTTCCACCACCAGTCGCGCGGACGCCGCTGCGTCGATGGATGTGATGGCTTCAATGCGTGACAGGGCCTGCGTGGCCTCGTCAGCACGCAGCTTGCCCTTGGCGACCAGCGCATCCAGTGTTTTGCCGAGTTTGTCCTTTGCCTCAGCTGTCGCGCCGTCGCGGGTGTCAAACAGCATCACGGGGTGTCCGGCCTGGGCCGCGACCTGCGCGATGCCTATCCCCATGATGCCGGCGCCGACGACCAGCAAAGGTGCGCCGTTCAGTGTGTGGGTCATGTGTGTGGAATCCAGTTGGCGTGGCGTTTGTCCAGGAAGGCGGCAAAGCCCTCGCGGGCTTCGTCGGTGCCGCGCACCCGGCTAATCGTTTGCGCCGTCAATTCTCGCACCGCGTCGGTGATGGGACCTGTCGCCAATTGTGCATACAGCTGCTTGATCTCGCGCTGGGCCATGGGGCCTCCTGCCAGCAGTTCGGTAACCGTGGCATCGACTGCGGCGTCCAGCGCATCCACAGCAACCACTTTCTGCACCAGACCGATGCTGAGGGCCTCGGCGGCCAGAATCCGGGTCGCTGCCAACGCCAGGCGCAGAGCCTGGCGTTTGCCCACCGCGTTGACCACATAGGGGCCAATTACCGCTGGCAGGATGCCGAACTTGGCTTCGCTGACGGCGAAGGACGCGTTGTCCGCCGCGATGGCAATGTCACAGGCGCAGGCCAGACCGACGCCGCCGCCCAACGCCGCACCCTGCAGGCGTGCCACCGTGGGTTTGGGGCAGTTCGCAATGCGCGCCAGCATGGCGGCGAAGCGGCGGGCGTCATCCAGATTCCACTCGCGCGAGGCCTGGCTGGCGCGTTGCATCCATTGCAGGTCGGCGCCCGCGCTGAAGTGCTTGCCGTCGCCTGCCAGCACGATGACGCGCACGCTGGCGTCGCTCGCCAGCTCGTTGAAGGCCGCGTCCAGCTCGGCGATCATGGCCTCGTCGAAGGCGTTGAACACCGCCGGGCGCGACATCGTCACCTGCGCCACGCCCGCTGCGCGCTGTGAGATACAGAGGGTGCTGTATGCCGGCATCTTCAATACGTTTCGAGGTGCAAGCGGCCTTCAGCCTTCAGTGCAGCGCCTATGGTTTCCCACGACAGGCCGGCCTGCTGCGCCACATCGCGCAGGGCCAGCACCACGCCGTCTTCCATGCTCTTGAGTCCGCAGACATAGAAGTACGTGTTGGGGTCGGCCAGCAGTAGCGCCAGATCGGCGGCGCGCTCGCGCATCAGGTCCTGCACATAGCGTTTGGGTTGTCCAGGTGTGCGCGAGAACGCAAAGTTGATGTCGATGAAATCCTTGGGCAGGCTTTGCAGCGGCCCGAAGTAGGGCAGTTCTTCTTGGGTGCGGGCACCGAAAAACAGCATCAGCTTGCCGCCCTCAAATTTGCCCGACTGGCGCAAGCGACGCCGCCATTCGGTCATGGCCCGCATGGGTGCGCTGCCAGTGCCGGTGCAGATCATGACGATATGGGAGCGCGGGTGGTTGGGCATCAGGAAGCTGGCGCCAAAGGGGCCAATCACCTGGACCTTGTCACCCACCTGCAGATCACACATGTAGTTGGATGCCACGCCGCGCAGGGGCTGGCCCTGGGGGTCTTCGAGCACGCGCTTGATCGTCAGCGACAGGTTGTTGTAGCCGGGGCGCTCGCCATTGCGCGGGCTGGCAATCGAATATTGCCGGGGATGGTGCGCTCGGCCATTGGCATCCACGCCGGGTGGAATGATGCCAATCGACTGGCCTTCGAGCACGGGAAACGGCATGCTGCCGAAGTCCAGCACGATGTGGTGGGTGTCGTATTCGTGGCCCACGGCCGTGACGCGCACATTGCCGGCCACGGTGGCGGTGATCGTTTTCTCGGCGGCCTTGGGGCCATAGAGGTTGGTATAGGCGTGGGCCGCCGACCAGGGCGGCAACGTGGCCCCGTACTGCGCGCTCTGGAAGCTGGTCTCTCCACTGGCCGCAGCGGGCAACACCGGTGCCGCGGGCATCTCCGCGGGTGGCACATCAGCCGCCACGCCCTGGGCTGCCAGCTGATCCGCCGTCAGTTCGGCGGGCAACTCGTCCCAGCCCAACTGGTCGGCCACGCTGTAGGCACTGGCGCGCGACACGGTGCGCCAGTTGTCGATGGAGCCCGTCGGACAGGGCGCGATGCATGCCATGCAGAGGTTGCACTTTTCGGCATCCACCACGTAGTTGCGCGTGTCGTGGGTGATGGCCGCAACCGGGCAGATCGCTTCGCAGGTGTTGCAGCGGATGCAGATCTCGGGGTCGATGACGTGCTGCCGGATGGCGTGCATTTCGCTCATGTCCATGACGGTCTCCAGGCAATCAGTTGAATCGCACGTATTCGAAGTCGGCCGACTGGCGGTTAATGCCCATCATGGGCGGCGCAATCCAGTTGGCAAACTTGCCGGCTTCCACCACGCGACCCATCAGGCTGCCAACAAAGGCGCGGTCGGTTTCGCTGGGCAGCCAGTTGTCGACGTTGGCTTTCCACTCGGCTTCGCTGAGCACGCGGCCATCGGGCGACACCTTGACCTGGGCCAGGGCACCGATGTTGCGGTGGAAGGCCTTGTGCGGCGTCTTCAGGCGGAACGGAATGCCGGCCTTCTCGATCACCTTGTTCCAGCGCTCGACGCCACCAATCGAGTCCTTGATGTAGTCGTCGCGCAGCACTTCGTTCAGCGCGTTGAGCATGGGTACTTCCTTTTCGATCAGTTGGCCACCGACCGCGTTGAGCACCTTGTAGGTGCCGCCCTTGAGCTGGTGGTCATCCATGCGCTTGCCTTCTTCATAGCGACCCTTGAGGCCGGTGTTGTAGAAGGTGGCGGCGTTGCTGGACTCGTCGGCGCCAAACAGGTCGATGGTGACGCTGAAGTGGAAGTTCAGGTAACGCTGCAGCGTGGGCAGGTCGATGACGCCTGCCGCGCGCAGCTTGGTCACGTCGTCGGTCTTGAGTTCGTTCATGGCCTGGCAGGTGCGCTGGATCACGCGACTGATGCCGGACTCGCCGACGAACATGTGGTGCGCTTCCTCGGTCAGCATGAACTTGGTGGTGCGGGCCAGCGGGTCAAAGCTGGATTCGGCCAACGCGCACAGCTGGAACTTGCCGTCGCGGTCGGTGAAATAGGTGAACATGAAGAAGCTCAGCCAGTCGGGCGTTTCTTCGTTGAAGGCCTGCAGGATGCGCGGGTTGTCTTCCTGGCCAGAGCGACGCTCCAGCAATGCTTCGCCTTCTTCGCGGCCATCGCGGCCAAAGTATTTGTGCAGCAGGTAGACCATGGCCCACAGGTGGCGGCCCTCTTCCACATTCACCTGGAACAGGTTGCGCAGGTCGTACTGACTGGGGCAGGTCAGGCCCAGGTGGCGCTGCTGCTCAACGGACGCGGGCTCGGTGTCGCCTTGCGTCACGATGATGCGGCGCAGGTTGGCGCGGTATTCGCCGGGCACATCTTGCCAGGCGTCTTCGCCCTTGTGGTCGCCGAAGTGGATCTTGCGGTCCTTCTCGGCCGGGTTCAGGAAGATGCCCCAGCGGTAGTCGGGCATCTTCACGTGGCCGAATTGCGCCCAGCCTTGTGGATCGACGCTGATGGCGGTGCGCAGGTAGACGTCAAAATTCTGCGAATCATCCGGCCCCATGTCGCCCCACCATTTCAGGTAGTTGGGCTGCCACTGCTCCAGTGCGCGCTGCAGGGTGCGGTCCTCGCTGAGGTTGACGTTGTTGGGAATCTTGTCGCTGTAGGTGATTGAACTCATGCTGCTCTCCAGTGGATGTTTGCTATGAAATTGGTAGCTAATTAGGCAATGAATACGAGGGCTAGACCCTATTCCAGTCAAAGGCGGCCTTCTCACCCTTGCCATAGACTTTGAGCGCACCCTTTTCGCCGACGGCGTTGGGGCGCTGGAAGATCCAGTTCTGCCAGGCGGTCAGGCGGCCAAAGACGCGGGTGACCATGTTTTCCGGGCCGTTGAAGCGCAGGTTGGCTTCCAGTCCGGTCAGCGAATCCGGCGACATGGACACGCGCTCTTCAATGGCAATGCGCACCTCGTCAGCCCAGTCGATGTCGTCGGGGTTGGAGGTCACCAGGCCCAGCGCAAAGGCGGCGTCGGCATCCAGTGCTTCACCCATCTTGGCGCGCACGGCGTCCAGCGCCGGCTGTTCGTCGTAGAAGCGGCGGCCCAGGCGGCTCTGGGTGGTCGCCATCGGGTAGAGGCTGAAGTTGGTTTCTGTCACTGTGATGCGGGGTGTGGCGGTTTCGTCACTGGGCAAGATCAGTTGGTAGCTGCGGTCGCAGGCCAGTGCCAGTTCCAGCAAGGTGCCGGCAAAGCAGGAGCCCGCTTCAATTAATGCAAACAGGCTGCGCGAGGACACATCCAGGCGGCTGAAGGTGCGGCGCAGCAAGCCAATGGTTTCGCGCACCAGCCAGTGGTCTTTGTGCGCCAGCAGCGTGGCATCCAGCGCCAGCACGGCGGCGGCATCGCCAGACGTCTTGATCAGCCAGGTGCCGATCTCGGTCTCATTGGTGCGCATCTGCAGGATGGCGTCTTCCAGCTCACGCGCCATGGCCAGTGGGTACCAGGCGGCGCCGGCCGCTTCAATAGCGGCGATGTCGCTGGGCTGCGCGCCGGTGGGGGCTTTCACGGTCCACGTGGCGGTGCGCTTGGCGCGGTCGATCTCGACGGTGACATGGTTGTAACGCAGCGCGTCGGCTTCCAGCGTGCGCGCCAGCGGTGTCAGGGCCACGCCCTTGGCGTCGGCAGGCCGGTCGCTCTGGGCCGCCAGCGCCAGCGCGCGCTCCTGCACCTTCTGGGCAAACACGGCCGGCTTGGCCACGGCATCCACCAGGCGCCAGGCCACGGCCTTGTCGCCACGCACGCCCTCGGCGCTGGTGCAGAACAGGTCGGCCAGGTCATGGCGCACATGGCGCTTGTCGGTGATGCGGGTCAGGCCGCCGGTGCCGGGCAGCACGCCCAGCAGGGGCACTTCGGGCAGGCTCACCGCGCTGGAGCGGTCGTCGACCAAAATGATCTCGTCGCAGGCCAGGGCCAGCTCGTAGCCACCACCAGCACAAGCACCGTTGACAGCAGCCAGAAACTTCAGGCCACTGTATTCGGAAGAGTCTTCCAGGCCATTGCGGGTCTCGTTGGTGAACTTGCAGAAATTCACCTTCCAGGCGTGGCTGCTGACGCCCAGCATGAAGATGTTGGCGCCGGAACAGAACACGCGGTCCTTGGCACTGGTCATGACCACGGTGCGCACCTCGGGGTGTTCAAAGCGGATACGCTGAATAGCGTCGTTCAGCTCGATGTCCACGCCGAGGTCGTAGCTGTTGAGCTTGAGCTTGTAGCCGGGGCGCAGGCCGGCGTTTTCATCAAAGTCGGCTTTCAGTGTGGCCACCGGGCCATTGAACTCCAGCTTCCAGTGCTTGTACTGGGCGGGGGTGGTTTGGTATTCGACGCGGCTGGGACTGTTCACGGGCTGCTCTCCTTGGTTTGAAGCATTAAAATGCGTTGATCGACATCAGTACACGCATGATAGTGCATCAATTCAAACGGCGCAATGCATTTTGATGCATCTTTCGAAAATAATTCAAACCGGCAGCTGCAGAACCTTTCGCACCATGGCCCGCAAGGCCACAAAAGTCGGCTCCAGCGGCTGCGCGCTGGTGTCGAGCTTGTATTGGGCCTTGGAATAGAAGGCCGCGCGGCCAGTGAGGATGCCCTTCAGATCCTCCATGGCTTCCTTGCTGGCCGCCATGGGGCGCAGGTCGCCCTGGGCCGCCACGCGCTTCATGTGGTCCTCGGGGTCGGCCTGCAGCCAGACGGTGGTGCAGTGGGCCAGCAACTGGTTGAAGGTGGCGGCGTCGGACACCAGGCCGCCCGGGGTGGCGATCACCGCCTCAGGGTAGATCTGGATGGCTTCTTCCAGCGCCCGCCGCTCGTAGCGCCGGTAGGCATTGACTCCATACAGCGCCTGGATTTCCGACACGCTGCAGCCGGCAAACTTCTCGATCTCGCGGCTCAGCTCCACAAAGGGGAACCCCAGGTCATCGGCCAGCATTTGCCCCAGCGTGGACTTGCCGGCGCCGCGCAGGCCAATCAGCGCGATACGCGGGCTCAACGCCGCGTTGCCGCCGCCCGTGCCCAGCATTTCACCGATGGCAATGCGCACGCGCTGCAGCGTGGCGTCATCGCGCTGCTCCAGCAATTCGCGGATCATCAGCCACTCGGGTGACGAGGTGGTCACATCGCCAATCAGTTCACCCAGCGAACACTGCAGGGCACCGGCCACCTGCAGCAGCACCAGGATGGATGCATTGCCCACGCCGTATTCCAGATTGGCCAGATGCCGCTCGGACACATCGGCGACCTGGGCCAGGGCCTTGCGGGTCATGCCCCGGCGTGCGCGCAGCGCGCGTACGCGGTCGCCCAAGGCTGCCAAAAAAGGATTTTTCTCAACGCCTTCCGTTCCCTCGGTCGGGATGCTTAAAGCTTGGGCGCCTTGCAAATCGGGGGGCGGAATGCTAGGTGTTAACCCGGGCGTATGCAATATAGTGCTTGACATGACGAAGAGGTAGTCTTATGGTTCAGGCATGCACAATAATTCATTGCGCAACTTTAAGCAAGCACAAAAGTCAGCACGGAGCCCCGCACCATGTCACCCACCCAATTTCGCGAACAGATTGCGGAACTCAGCGCCCAACTGGCCGGGCGCGCACTCGACGCCAGCCTGGATGCCTGGCTGAATGCCGAGCACGGCGCCGCCAGCACCACCTACGCGCGCCTGAAACAGAGCTGTGAGACCGGCGTCGCCGAGGGCTGGTTGTGCGACCGCGAAGGCGGCGGCATCCGCTATGGCCGCATTTTCAAACCGGCCCCCGACCTGCAGGGCTTCTCGGTCGATGTGGTGGACATGACGGACATTGCCGGCCCCCACCACACCCACCCCAATGGCGAAATCGACCTGATCATGCCGCTGGATGACGCTGCGCAGTTTGACGGTCGCCCCGCCGGTTGGCTGGTGTGCCCACCCGGCAGCGCGCACCGGCCCACGGTTACCGGAGGCCGCGCCCTGGTTCTTTATCTGTTGCCTGAAGGCAGCATCACTTTTACACGTTGATCCCTATGACTGAACTCCTTTCCAACTTCTTTGCTGGCCAATGGCAAACCGGTAGCGGCACCGGCACAACTTTGCTCGACCCGGTTCTCGGGACCGAGCTGGTGCGGGTGGACGCCACCGGCCTGGACCTGGCGGCAGGCTTTGCTTTTGCCCGCGAACAAGGCGGCGCGGCCTTGCGTGCGCTGAGCTACCGCGAGCGCGCCGCCATGCTGGCCGCCACCGTCAAGCTGCTGCAGGCCAACCGTGATACCTATTACGAGATCGCCACCGCCAACAGCGGCACGGTCAAGAATGACTCGGCCGTGGACATCGACGGCGGCATCTTCACGCTGGGCACCTACGCCAAGCTCGGCGAGACGCTGGGCGACCGCAACGTCATGCTCGATGGCGAAGCCGCGCGCCTGGGCAAGGACCCGCTGTTCCAGTCCCAGCACGTGCTGGTGCCCACGCGCGGCGTGGCGCTGTTTATCAACGCCTTCAACTTCCCCAGCTGGGGCCTGTGGGAAAAAGCGGCGCCGGCCCTGCTGTCCGGCGTGCCGGTGATCGTCAAGCCCGCCACGGCCACCGCCTGGCTGACCCAGCGCATGGTCAAGGATGTGGTCGATGCCGGCATCTTTCCGCCCGGCGCGCTGTCCGTGGTGTGCGGCAGCTCGGCCGGGCTGATGGACGCGCTGCAGACCTTTGACGTGGTGTCCTTTACCGGTTCGGCCGAAACGGCGGCCGTGATCCGTTCTCACCCGGCTGTGGCGCAGCGCTTTGTGCGCGTCAATATCGAGGCCGACAGCGTGAACTCGGCCCTGCTGCTGCCCGATGCGGCACCGGGCAGCGAGGCCTTTGACTTGCTGGCCAAGGAAGTGGTGCGCGAGATGACGGTCAAGTCCGGGCAAAAATGCACGGCCATCCGCCGCATCTTCGTGCCCGAGGCCAGCTATGACGCCGCCGCGCAAGCCATATCCGCCCGACTGGCCAAGACCACAGTCGGCAATCCGCGCAATGACGCGGTGCGCATGGGCGCGCTGGTCAACCGCGCGCAACTGGCCAGCGTGCGCGACGGCCTGGCCTATCTGCAGCAACAGGCGCAAACCCTGCACGACGGTGCCACCCACACCCTGGTGGATGCCGATCCGGCGATTGCCTGCTGCGTCGGTCCCACGCTGCTGGGCACGCGCGACGCCGATGGTGCGGACCGTGTGCACGACACCGAAGTGTTTGGCCCTGTTGCCACGCTGCTTCCCTACCGCGACATGGCCCACGCGCTGGCCCTGGTGCGCCGTGGCCAGGGCTCGCTGGTGGCCTCGCTGTATGGCGCCGACCCGGCCACGCTGGCCGCCACTGCGCTGCAACTGGCCGATAGCCATGGCCGTGTGCACGTCATCTCGCCCGACGTGGCGCAACTGCACACCGGCCACGGCAATGTGATGCCGCAGTCGCTGCACGGCGGCCCCGGCCGCGCAGGGGGCGGCGAGGAGCTGGGCGGACTGCGTGCCCTGGGCTTCTACCACCGGCGCAGTGCCGTGCAAGCTAGCACGGCGGTACTGGCCGCGCTGGGCTCATAGCAAAAAGCGAGACAACACCATGAACGCATCGAGTACACCCACCATCGCACCACCGGGCGAGGTCTTTAACTTTGCCCAGCACTTACTAGTGTGCAATGCCGAGCGCGCTGCCAAAGCCGCCTTCATCGACGACCAGGGCACGCTGACCTATGGCGGCCTGGCCGAGCGGGTGCGCCGTGTGGCCTCTGGCCTGCGCGCACTGGGCATCAAGCGCGAGGAGCGCGTGCTGCTCTTGATGCACGACTGCAACGACTGGCCGGTGAGCTTCCTCGGTGCCATGTACGCAGGGCTGGTGCCGGTGGCGGTGAACACGCTGCTGACGGCCGATGACTACGCCTACATGCTGGAGCATTCCCGTGCGCAGGCGGTGCTGGTGTCGGGCGCGCTGCTGCCCGCGCTGACGGCGGCCATGACCAAGTCGGACCACGAGGTGGGCAAGGTCATCGTGTCGCGCCCGGTCGCGCCGCTGCACCCGGCCGAAGTGGAGTACGAGACCTTTGTGCAGGCCCAATCGCCACTGAACAAGCCGGCCGCCACCAGCCCGGACGACCCCGGCTTCTGGCTGTACTCATCTGGCTCTACCGGGCGGCCCAAGGGCACGGTGCATTCGCACGGCAACCCCTATTGGACGGCCGAGCTGTATGGCAAGGGTGTGCTGGCCCTGACCGAACACGACGTCTGCTTCTCGGCTGCCAAGCTGTTCTTCGCGTATGGACTGGGCAATGCGCTGACATTCCCGATGAGCGTGGGTGCCACCACCCTTCTGATGGCCGAGCGCGCCACGCCCGATGCCACGTTCAAGCGCTGGCTCGGTCAAATAGGTGGCTTAAAGCCCACGGTGTTCTACGGCGCCCCCACCGGTTTTGCCGGCATGCTGGCAGCACCCAATCTGCCGGCACGCACCGACGTTGCCCTGCGCCTGGTGTCGTCGGCGGGCGAGGCCTTGCCGGCGGAGCTGGGCGAGCGCTTCAAGCGCCATTTTGGCGTGGACATCGTGGACGGTATCGGCTCCACCGAGATGCTGCACATCTTCCTGTCCAACTTTCCCGACCGGGTGCGCTACGGAACCACCGGCTGGCCGGTGCCGGGTTATGACATTGAACTGCGTGGCGAGGATGGCGGAGCCGTGCCGGACGGCGAGCCGGGCGACCTGTATATCCACGGCCCGTCCGCGGCCATGATGTACTGGGGCAACCGCGTCAAAACCCGCGAGACCTTCCAGGGTGGCTGGACCAAGAGCGGCGACAAATACGTGCGCAACGCGGATGGTAGCTACACCTATGGCGGGCGCAGCGACGACATGCTCAAGGTCAGCGGCATCTATGTGTCACCGTTTGAAGTGGAGGCCACGCTGGTGCAGCATCCATCAGTATTGGAAGCCGCCGTCATCGGCGTGCCCGATGCGCAGGGTCTGACCAAGACCAAGGCTTTCGTCGTGCTCATAGCGGGTGCGCAGGCCACCGAAGCCGAACTGCAGGCCTTCGTCAAGGACAAGCTGGCGCCCTACAAATACCCGCGCCAAATTGCGTTTGTGACCGATCTGCCCAAGACGGCCACCGGCAAAATCCAGCGCTTCAAGCTGCGTGAATTGGAGTCCGCTGCTTCATGAGCGAGGCCGTGGCTTTTGTCGACATAGCCTGGGGCGGGCGCAGCGTGCGCATCGAGCACCAGTGGATTGCGCCCCAGCGCACGCGGGCACCGCTGGTCGTCTTCCTGCACGAAGGCCTGGGCTCGCTGGCCATGTGGAAGGATTTTCCGCAGCGCCTGTGCGATGCGGCGGGGTTTCGGGGCCTGGTGTATTCGCGCCCCGGTTATGGCCGCTCCACGCCGCGCGCGGCAGAAGAGGCCTGGGGGCTGGACTTCATGCACCAGCAAGCCTACGTGGTGCTGCCGGCCTTGCTCAAGGCATTGGCTATCGACGTGGAGGTTCAAAAGCCCTGGCTTTTCGGCCACAGCGACGGCGCCTCGATTGCCCTGTTGTATGCCGCCCGATTCCCGCAGGCCCTTGCCGGCGCGGTGGTCGTTGCGCCGCACATTTTGGTCGAGGATCTGTCGGTGTCCAGCATCGCGGTGGCCCGCACGGCGTATCAGGAAACCGGCCTGCGCCAGCGCCTGGCCAAGTACCACGACGACCCCGATTCGGCCTTTTGGGGCTGGAACGACATCTGGCTGCACCCGTCGTTTCGCGAGTGGTCCATTGCGGCCGAAATCGCGACCATCCGTTGCCCGCTGCTGGCCGTGCAAGGCCTGGACGACGAATACGGTACGCTAGAGCAAATACGTGGCATCGCCCAACGGGTGCCACAGGCCCAGTTGCTCGAATTGAGCGACTGCGGCCATTCCCCGCATCGTGACCAGGCGGACCGCCTGATCACCAGTGCCAGCGCTTTTATGAAACAACAAACAGGAGACAAACCATGATGAGCCCTTCCCGCAGAACCCTGATCAGCACCGCCATTGCCACACTGGCCCTGTCCGCATTGAGCACCCTCCCGGCCCTGGCCCAGGGCCTGCCCAAGCTCAAGGTCGGTCTGATGCTGCCCTACACCGGTACCTACGCCGCTTTGGGCAATGCCATCGAAAACGGCTTTCGCCTGCATGTGGCGGAGCAGGGCGGCAAGCTCGGCGGGCGCGAGGTCGAATACGTCAAGGTCGATGACGAGTCCGACCCCTCCAAGGCCACCGACAACGTCAACAAGTTGGTCAAGCGCGACAACGTGGATGTGCTGGTCGGCTCTGTGCACTCCGGCGTGGCCATGGCCATGGCCAAAGTGGCCAAGGACACCGGCACCATTCTGATCGTGCCCAACGCCGGTGCCGACGCGGTAACCGGCGCCATGTGCGCGCCCAACATCTTCCGCAGCTCCTTCTCCAACTGGCAACCCGGCTATGCCATGGGCGAAGTAGTGGCCAAGAAAGGCCACAAAAAGGTCGTGACCATCACCTGGAAGTACGCCGCCGGTGACGAGTCGGTCAAGGGCTTCAAGGAGTCGTTCGAAAAAGGCGGCGGCACCGTCGTCAAGGAACTGAATCTGCCGTTCCCCAATGTCGAATTCCAGGCCCTGCTGACCGAGATTGCAGCGGCCAAGCCGGATGCGGTCTTCACCTTCTTTGCGGGTGGCGGTGCCGTCAAGTTCGTCAAGGACTATGCCGCAGCTGGTTTGAAGAAAACCATTCCTTTGTACGGCTCGGGCTTTCTCACCGACGGCACGCTGGACGCCCAAGGCGCCGATGCCAACGGCCTGTTCACGGCGCTGCACTACGCCGACAGCCTGAATACGCCACGCGACAACGCCTTCCGCCTGGCCTATGCCAAGACCTACAAGCTGCAGCCCGACGTCTATGCCGTGCAAGGCTATGACGCCGCGCAAATGCTGGGCATTGGCATGGCCGCCGTGAAGGGCGACATCAGCAAGAAGGCAGAGTTCAGCGCTGCGGTCGAAAAAGCCAAGATCGACAGCCCACGCGGTGCCTTCACGCTGTCCAAGGCGCACAACCCGGTGCAGGACTTCTACCTGCGCCAGGTCGGCGACAAGGAAAACAAGCTGGTCAGCATCGCCAGCAAAGCGCTGGCCGACCCGGCGCGCGGCTGCAAGATGTAAATGGACTTCACGACTTTCCTGATCCAGTGCCTGAACGCACTGCAGTACGGGCTGCTGCTGTTTCTGGTGGCGTCCGGCTTGACGCTGATCTTCGGCATCATGGGCGTCATCAACCTGGCGCACGGCAGCTTCTACATGATTGGCGCCTACATGGCCTATGCGTTGGCGCCCATCGTCGGCAGCACCTTTGGCGGCGGCTTCTTTGCCACGCTGGCCGTGGGCCTGGTGCTGGCCGTGCTGCTGGGCTATGTGCTGGAGTGGGCGTTCTTCAGCTTTCTGTACGAACGCGACCACCTGCAGCAGGTGCTGATGACCTATGGCCTGATCCTGGTGTTTGAGGAGCTGCGCAGCCTGCTCGTCGGCGACGACGTGCACGGCGTGCAGGCGCCCGACTTTCTGGCCGGCACCCTCCCTTTGGGCGAGCTGATGACCTACCCGGTCTACCGGCTGTTCATCTCCGGCGTCTGCCTGGTGCTGGCGCTGGCAATGTACTTTGTGTTCACCCGCACGCGGCTGGGCATGATGATCCGCGCCGGCAGCACCAACCGCGAAATGGTGCAGTCGCTGGGCATTGACATCAAGTTCCTGTACCGCGTGGTGTTTGCCGCCGGTGTGGCCATTGCCGTGTTCGCCGGCATGATCGCCGCGCCGGTGTCGTCGGTATACCCGGGCATGGGCAACACGGTGCTGATCATCTGCTTTGTGGTTGTGGTGATTGGCGGCATTGGCTCCATCCGGGGCGCGCTGCTGGCGGCGCTGCTGATCGGCGTGGTGGACACCTTTGGCAAGGTGCTGCTGCCGCAGGCGTCGGGCGTGCTGGTCTACGTGCTGATGGCACTCATTCTCTTGTGGAAGCCCGACGGTCTGTTCAAAGCAGGCTAAAAAATTATGAAACACCCCCCGGCTACGCGCACTTCGTGTCGCTTCGCTTTCCCCCTTGCAGGGGGCAATGCCAGCGGCCCGGCAAAGCCGGTTCCGCGGCATTCCTGGTATTGCGCTCGGAACATTCTTGCCTTGATATGAAATCGTCTTCCCGTTTCCTTTTTGTGGTCGGCTGCTTTGTGCTGCTGGCGCTGTGGCCTCTGATGGCCGGCCAATACGGTGTGGACCTGGTCACCAAGATAATGGTCTTTGCCATCTTCGCGCTGAGCCTGGAGCTGCTGGTGGGCAGCACCGGCCTGGTGTGCTTTGGCCAGGCGGCGTTCTTTGGCATTGGGGCCTATGCCACCGTGCTGCTGACGCCGCAGGACGGCGCGCCGTCGCTGCTGTGGCTGTTGCCCGCCTGCGTGCTGCTGGCGGCGCTGTATGCGCTGCTTGTCGGGGCGCTGTCGCTGCGCACCAAGGGTGTGTACTTCATCATGGTCACGCTGGCCTTTGCGCAGATGGCCTATTACGTGGTGCACGACACGCCGCTGGGCGGCGGCACCGACGGCATCTATTTGATGAGCAAACCTGTGCTGGGCACGCTGCTGGACCTGGACAAGCCGCAGGCGTTTTATGGTTTCACGCTGGCCTGCCTGGCGGGCGTGTTCGGCTTTCTGACCCTGCTGCTGCGCTCGCGTTTTGGCCGTGCGCTGGCCGGCATTCGCGTCAATGAGCAGCGCATGCGGGCCACAGGTTTCTCGACCTATCCGTACAAGCTGGCGGCCTTTGTGATCTCGGGCGGCATTGCCGGGCTGGCGGGCTTTCTGTTTGCGGTGAAGGATGGGTTTGTGAACCCCGAGCTGATCAGCTGGCACCTGTCGGGCGAGGTGCTGATCATGATCATCCTGGGCGGCCTGGGGCATTTGCGCGGCGCGCTGATTGGCGCCTTTGCCTTTGCGCTGTTGCAGGAGTTTTTCAAATCGGAGGCGATCTTTGGCGAGTTTGCCAAGCACTGGCACCTGGGCTTGGGTCTGAGCATCATCGCCTGTGTGGCGCTGCTGCCGCGCGGCCTGGTGGGCGTGCCCGGACAAGTGGCGGCGCGCTTGAGTGGACGCCCGGCCGGCACGCGAGGCGCGGCTACGGAGGTGCCCCATGAGTAATCCGACCGACGTGCTGCTGCGCGGGCACGAGATCACCCGCCGATGGGGCGGCCTGGTGGCGCTGAACAAGGTATCGCTGGAACTGCAACGCGGCACCGTGCATGCCGTGATCGGCACCAACGGCGCCGGCAAATCCACGCTGATCAATATCCTGTCCGGCGAGATACCGCCGTCCAGCGGGCAGGTGGAATTGTTGGGCCAGGACGTGACCCACTGGTCGCAACCCCGGCGCGCCCGCGCAGGCCTGGGCCGCAGCTACCAGCGCAACACCATCTACCCCAGCTTCACGGTGCTGGAAAACTGCCGCCTGGCCGCGCAGGCCACGGTGCAAAAGCCTTGGGCCTGGTGGAGCGATGCGCAGCAGTGCACGGCCAGCATGGCGGCCGCGCGCGCAGCCGCCACGCGCGCCGGGCTGGATGATTTGCTGGACCGCGAGGCCGGGCTACTGTCGCACGGCCAGAAGCGCCAGTTGGAGATTGCGATGTGCCTGGCCACCCAGCCGCAGGTGCTGCTGCTCGACGAACCGCTGGCCGGCATGGGCGCAGAGGAAACCGAGCGCATGCTCACGCTGCTGGCCGAGCTGAAATCCAGCCACGCCATCCTGCTGGTGGAGCACGACATGGACGCCGTGTTCCGCATCGCCGACTGCATCACGGTCATGGTCAACGGCACGGTGATTGCCTGCGGCACGCCCGACTTTGTGCGCAACAGCCCCGAAGTGCGCGTGGCCTACCTGGGGGAACATTAAAGTGAACCGAGACTTGATCGTCGATGCCCGTGGCATCCACGCCTGGTATGGCTCCAGCCACGTGCTGCACGGCGCCCAGTTGCAGATTGCCCGCGGCCAGACCGTGGGCCTGCTCGGGCGCAACGGCATGGGCAAGAGCACGCTGATCCGCACGTTGCTGGGCCATGTGGCGCAGCGCGACGGCCACATCACGCTGTTTGGCAAGGACGCCTCGCGCTTCAAGCCGCACGAGGTCGCCCGCCTGGGCGTGGCCTATGTGCCCGAGGGGCGTGGCGTGTTCCCGAATCTGTCGGTGCGCGAGAACCTGGTCATGGCGGCACGGCGCGGCGTCGATGGCCGCAACGACTGGTCGTTCGAGCGCGTCATGGAGACCTTTCCGCGCCTGAAGGAACGCCTGACCAATCTGGGCGCACAACTCTCTGGCGGCGAGCAGCAGATGCTGTCCATCGGCCGTGCGCTGATGACCCACCCCGAGCTGATCGTGCTCGACGAGGCCACCGAAGGCCTGGCGCCGCTGATCGTGGCCGACATCTGGCGCGTGATTGGCGAGATCCGCAAGAGCGGCATCGCCACCCTGATCGTAGACCGCGACTACCGCCGCGTGCTGGCCCATGCCGACCAGGCTTTGGTACTACAGAAGGGGCAGGTGGTGTTGCAGGGTGCGGCCGATGAGGTGGCTGGCAGTGCGGCACTGTCAAACTACCTGGGGGTTTGAGGGGTTTTGCGGGATTGTTCAGAGGGAGATATGGTGGTAGCCCTCGTGGGATATGCGTATGACGCTATCACATTTGTAGCATTTGGGCCGGCGGATCCTGTGGCGCTCAACCGCCAGGGCTGAGCCAACAGTCGACGGAAAGCGCACCATTTCCTGTTTTTGCGCTGTCAAGGCTTGGCTATGATGAGCCGTGCATACCTGGTTCATTCTGAAGTTGCTGCGGATTGCGTTTGCCGTGCTGTGGGCAGGGTCCTTGGCCGCCCAAACCTTGTCGATCACCGACATGCCCCAGGGGCCGCTGGGCCTGCACGCACGGGTGCTGTACGAACATGAGTCCGCATTGGGAATTGACGCCGTTCTGGCCCCGCAGTTGCAGCAGCAATTCCAGCCCGGCGAACGCGCTGTCCTCAATGGCGGCATAGGCGCCCGACCCGCCTGGGTGCATCTGCAGGTGAACAACGGCCAAGCCCAGGCGCTGGTCATGCGCCTGGCCGTGGGAACCACCTGGCTGGATCACCTGGATGTTTTTCTGGTGCAGGAGCAGCGGGTGCTGGCCAGCTGGAAAACGGGTGACGAGGTCGCCGGCGCACCGGGCCTGCAAGCCGGTATCGGGTTTGAGTTTGACATGCCGTTCCCACCGGGCTCCAGCGACATCTACCTGCGTGCCGAGTCGGTGGACCCACTGGTGCTGCCGATTGCCTTGCGCATCCCGGCGCAGGCGGACCAGGACAGGGCGTGGGTCCATTACAGCTACGGCCTCCTGTACGGTTTTTTGATCGCCCTGATCGCCTACAACGGCATGCTGTTCATAGGCCTGAAGGACCGCAGCTATTTGTATTACGCCGGGTATCTGATCGCCATGATAGGCATGAACATGGCCTACACCGGTCATGGCCTGGCCTGGTTGTGGCCGGGGCAGGTGGCGCTGCAGCGCTATGCAATTCTGGGTCTGATGGTGGCCTTTGGCAGCAGCGGCCTGCTGTTTGCGGGCCGGTTGCTGGCGCTCAAGGAACATGCGCCCGGCGTGCAGCGCGCGCTGTCTCGGTTTTCGGTGGCCGTGATAGCCGCGTTCGCTCTGTGTGTCGTCCTGGGCAGTCACCGGGGCGCGGTGGTGGTGGCGTTTGCCTTTGCCGCTGCTTTCACGGTGCTGATGCTGGTGCTGGGCGTGCTCACGGTGCGCCAGCAGCGGGCATCCGGGCGTTACTTTCTGTGGGCAGTCAGCTTTGGTACCTTGGGGGCCATGTCCACGCTGCTGGCCGTGTTGTGCACCATCGGGTTCAGCACCATGACATTCCGTGGCGCGGAGATCGGTGTGAGCCTGGAGGCCGCGCTGTTGGCCCTGGCCCTGGCCGCCCAAATGCGCCAGCATCAGCGTGCCAGTGTGCGGGCCGAGCACCTGGCCAACCACGACCCGCTGACGGGCTTGTACAACCGCCGGGCCTTTCTGGAGCGGCTCTATCCGGTATGGGCCACGGCGAAGCGCGGTAACCGCCCGCTGTCCCTGATCCTGCTGGATCTGGACCACTTCAAACGCATCAACGATGTGCACGGACACGACGTGGGGGACCTGACACTGCAGCAAAGCGCACAGTTGCTATTCAAATCGTGTCGGGCGGGCGACCTGCTGGCGCGCTGGGGCGGCGAAGAGTTTGTGCTGCTGTTGCCCGAGGCGGATCTGGAGCAGGCCCGCGCCTTCGCCGAGCGGCTGCGCCTGCAGTTTGAGGAAACGTCTGTGGCGGCCGGCGCGACCGCGCTGACCGTGACGGCCAGTTTCGGCGTTGCGCAGCTGGGCGCCCACGCGCATCCGCAAGAACTGATCAAGGATGCCGATGTGGCGCTCTATGAAGCCAAGCACGCGGGCCGCAACCGGGTGTGCGTCGCGCCCCCGCAGCCAACGGACGCGGCGGGAGCCCCGGCTCAATCCAGCTTGGCTTCTTCAATCAACACCTTGTAGACATAGCCGGCGCCAAAGTCCTTGTCGACCCGCACCACGCCGGTCACGGTCACCACGTCACCCACCTGGGCCTTTGCAGACGAGGTGACCAAAACATCATTGCTGTTGTCGCTGGCCGAACCGGACCCATCGCGCAGATGGATCCAGTTCTTGCCCATGATTTGCGGGCTGAATTTGACGACCTTGCCGCGCACCTGCACCTGCTGGTCTTTGAGCTCGGCGCCCTTGGTCGCCACTTCAGCCACGGTGCGCGCGTTGGCACCGGTCGCCTTGGCTACCTGAATGGGCGCCGTGTCCACCACCTTGGCAACGCCCGCATGGGGGTCCGTCGCGTTCTTGGCGCTGCCCGCCAGGGTGCCAAAAATAATCGTCGGAAAGGTCTTCTTCAGCGCTTTGCTCTCGAAGTTCTTCATCACCATGGCGTCCTCAATCACAACCGTGGCGCCTTTCTTGAGAGGTGCCTTGCCGACAGCAGCCCAGGTCTCGCCTTCCTTGGTCTTTACACGGACATAGGTGTAACTGTCGACATCCTGAACCTCCAGAATCACGCCGGTCACGCTAGCCGCCCAGACCGACGATGTGATGGAAGCTATGACCAGCATGCCGGCAATGGTCAGGGGTTTTGGCAGGTATTTCATGGCGCAGGTTCTCCGTGGATGTGAAGTGCAGCATAGCGCCTGCGGTGCGGCCCCGATTTGATCCAGGCCAGAGGATCAGAAGATCTCGGTATCCACTTCGCTATTGGCTTGCGCGTTGTACCGTGACCCCACCACCGTGTGCTGGTTGATCAGCGCATCCAGCTTGGCCATCGTGGCTGCGTCCAGCGACACGTTGGCCGCGTCCAGGTCTTCCGCCAGGTGCGACAGGCTGGTGGTGCCGGGGATGGGGATGATGTGTTCGCCCCGGTGCAGCAGCCAGGCAATGGACAACTGGGCCAAGGTGCAACCGACTGCTTCGGCCACCTGTTTGACGCCAGTGAGCAGGCGCAGATTGGCCGCATAGTTGTCGGGTGCAAAACGCGGCATGCTGCGGCGTATGTCGGTGGCGTGCAAAGTGGACAGGTCCAGCAAGGTGTCGCACAAAAGCCCACGGCCCACCGGGCTGAACGCTACGAAGGCAATGCCCATCGCCTTGCAGGCTTCCAGCACCGCAATCTCGGGGTTGCGCGTGGCCAGCGAGTATTCGGTCTGCACCGCCGCAATCGGGTGTTCGGCATGCGCGCGGCGCAGTGTGGCGGCCGACACTTCGGACAGGCCCACGCTGCGAATATGCCCCTTGCGCACCAGCTCGCCCAGGGCGCCCACGCTCTCTTCAATCGGCACGGTCTTGTCCCAGCGGTGCAGGTAGTAGAGGTCAATCACATCGGTCTGCAGGCGGCGCAGGCTGTCTTCGCAGGTCTTGCGCAAGGTGGCAGGCCGGCCATCGATGACGCGCACTTGTCTGCCGTCGCCATTGACATCCACGCCCTGCATGCCGCACTTGCTGGCCAGCGTGATCTTGTTCCGGTGCGGCTTCATCACCTTGCCCACCAGCGTCTCGTTGGCGCCAAAGCCATACAGCGTGGCCGTGTCAAACAGTGTGACGCCCGCATCCAGCGCCGACAGCAGCACGCGCTCGCCCTGCTCGGCGGATACCGGCGCGCCGTAGGCGTGGCTGAGGTTCATGCAGCCCAGGCCTATGGATGAGACTTGGAAGGGGCCAAGGGTGCGGTGGTGCATGGTCGTGGGTGGTGTTGGTTGGGAGAAAAGCTTAGTTTAGGGGATTGGCCGTTTGTGGTTTGGTGCGTTGAGCAACAGACCCCGCCGGTCTTTGGCGCGACGATGGACAGGCTACTCAAACCATCTCCGAAGGATTCCGCCA
>Ga0208636_100162_pt1 | contig 20085 bp, 15 predicted proteins | sample LakWasM103_HOW12_2_FD_183921 | JGI IMG/M metagenome (GOLD analysis project Ga0208636, IMG submission 183921) | Freshwater sediment methanotrophic microbial communities from Lake Washington under simulated oxygen tension - Sediment Metagenome... | ecosystem: Environmental > Aquatic > Freshwater >... | reverse complement strand
CTGGACCTCGGTGTCGCGCAAGTCGGTGTTGCCGGTCGTGGAAGAAATGAACGGCCTGCTGTTCTACCCCGTGCAGTACGAAGGTGAAGAGCTGTCCAAGAACGTGTTCTACACCGGCGCCGCGCCCAACCAGCAGGCCATCCCCGCAGTGGACTACCTGATGAGCAAGGACGGCGGCAGCGCCAAGCGCTGGGTGCTGCTGGGCACCGACTATGTGTACCCCCGCACCACCAACAAGATCCTGCGCGCCTACCTCAAGTCCAAGGGCGTGAAGGACAGCGACATCGACGAGAAGTACACCCCCTTCGGCCACTCCGACTACCAGACCATCGTGGCCGACATCAAGAAGTTCAGCCAGGGCGGCAAGACGGCCGTGGTCTCCACCATCAACGGTGACTCCAACGTGCCCTTCTACAAGGAACTGGGCAACGCGGGCCTGAAGGCCAAGGACGTGCCCGTGGTCGCCTTCTCGGTGGGCGAGGAAGAGCTGCGCGGTGTGGACACCAAGCCGCTGGTGGGGCACCTGGCCGCCTGGAACTACTTCCAGTCCATCAAGAGCCCGGCCAACACCGAGTTCATCAAGAAGTGGAGCGACTACGCCAAGGCCAAGGGCATTGCCGGCCACAAGGACAAGCCGCTCACCAACGACCCGATGGAAGCCACCTACATCGGCATCAACATGTGGAAGCAAGCGGTTGAAAAGGCCAAGAGCACCGATGTGGACAAAGTGATTGCCGCCATGGCCGGCCAGACCTTCAAGGCACCGTCGGGCATCGTTTCCAAGATGGACGAGAAGAACCACCACCTGCACAAGAGCGTGTTCATCGGCGAGATCAAGGCCGACGGCCAGTTCAACGTGGTGTGGAAGACCCCCGGCCCCGTGAAGGCCAAGCCATGGTCTCCTTACATCGAAGGCAACGACAAGAAAAAAGACGAACCTGAAAAGAAGTAAGCACCTGCAGTGTGCCCAAGAGGGGAGGGCGCCTGTGTGCGCCCTCCCTTTTTCTTTGACACCCGCCTGCCACCGACAGCAGGCCGAATGGAATTCTTCTTATGTTGCGATGTTTTCTGGCCATGCGCTGGTGCCTGGTCAGCCTGTTGTGCCTGGCGGGCAGCGCCCACGCCCTCACCGCCGAGCAGGCCCTGGCCATGGCCGCTGGTGACACCGACGACCGTGTGGCCGCCGTGCAGCAGGCCGTGGTGGAGCCCAGCGAACGCACCGCTGCCTTCTTGCAGGCGCTGGCCGACGACGCGGTGAAGGTGGCCGACGGCAAGGCGCTGATCGTGCGCGATGACAAGGGCATCGACCCTGTCACTGGCGCCGAGGTCCCTGTGCCCGCCGATGCCGAAGACATCATCAACAACAACCGCATGCGCGGCGAGATCGACACGGCCCTGGCGGGCCTGGCGCTGTTTGGCAAGGACGAAACCCAGCGCATGGCCGCCGCCAAGGCACTGACCAAGGAGCCGGATGCAGGCCGACTGCCCCTGCTCGACAAGGCACTGGCGCAGGAAACCAACGACAAGATCAAGACCCAGCTGGAGCTGGCGCGCGCCGCCACGCTGCTGGGCAGCGACGACCCCGCACAACGCATCGCAGCCGCCCAGGCACTGTCGCTCAGCGCCACACCTGATACGCGGCTGCTGCTCAATGAACGCGTCACGGTCGAAGAAGACGCCAAGGTCAAGGCCGCACTGCAGGCCGCACTGCGCGCCATGGAAGGCCAGCTCGCCTGGGGCGAGCGCCTGGGCGCCGCGTTCTCGGGCATCAGCCTGGGCTCCATCCTGCTGCTCGTCGCCTTGGGCCTGGCCATCACCTACGGCCTGATGGGCGTGATCAACATGGCCCACGGTGAGCTGATGATGATCGGCGCATATGCCACCTATGTGGTGCAGGGCATCTTCCAGAAGTATTTTCCGGGTGCGTTCGACTGGTACCTGGTCGCTGCGCTGCCCCTGGCCTTTGGCGCCTCGGCCGCCGTGGGTGCGGTGCTGGAGCGCGGCGTGCTGCGCTTTCTGTACGGGCGCCCCCTGGAGACGCTGCTGGCCACCTGGGGCATCAGCCTGGTGCTGATGCAACTGGTGCGCACGATTTTTGGTGCGCAGAACGTGGGTGTGGAAAACCCCGCGTGGATGAGCGGTGGCGTGCAGGTGCTCTCCAACCTCACGCTGCCTTACAACCGCCTTGTCATCATCGGCTTTGCCATCGCCGTGCTGCTGGGCATGGGCTACCTGATCGGCCGCACGCGCCTGGGCCTGTTCGTGCGTGGTGTGACGCAGAACCGCCCCATTGCCTCGTGCATGGGCGTGAACACGGCGCGCATCGACACCATGGCCTTTGCGCTGGGCTCGGGCATTGCGGGCCTGGCAGGTTGCGCGCTGAGCCAGGTGGGCAACGTGGGGCCGGACCTGGGGCAGAGCTACATCGTCGATGCCTTCATGGTGGTGGTGCTGGGCGGCGTGGGCCAGCTGGCGGGCACGGTGTATGCCGCGCTGGGCCTGGGCATCCTGAACAAGTTCCTCGAAGGCTGGGCGGGCGCGGTGCTGGCCAAGATTGCGGTGCTGGTGTTCATCATCATCTTCATCCAGAAGCGGCCCCAGGGCATCTTCGCGGTCAAAGGGCGTACGGCCGACTGAAGCACCAGAGACGACTGATCATGACTACGCCAACCTCTCCCAACATCCAACTGCCCGCACCGGCACCGCTGCTCACGCGCGGCGGCTGGTCGGCCTTTATCGTGGCGCTCATCGTGGTGTGCGCCGTGGCCCCCGTGCTCAACCTCTGGGTGCCCGCAGGCAGCATGTTCCACCTGTCGGACTACGCCGTGGCGCTGCTCGGCAAGATCATGTGCTACGCCATCTGTGCACTGGCCATGGACCTGATCTGGGGCTACACCGGCATCCTGAGCCTGGGCCACGGCCTGTTCTTTGCGCTGGGCGGCTACGTGATGGGCATGTACCTCATGCGCCAGATCGGCCGCGACGGCAACTACAAGAGCGACCTGCCGGACTTCATGGTGTTCCTGGACTGGAAGGAGCTGCCCTGGCACTGGGCGCTGTCCGACAGCTTCATCGCCACGCTGATCCTCATCGTGGCCGTGCCGGGCGTGATCGCGTTTGTGTTCGGCTACTTCGCCTTCCGCTCGCGCATCAAGGGTGTGTACTTCTCCATCATCACGCAGGCCATGACGTATGCGGCCATGCTGCTGTTCTTCCGCAACGAAACCGGCTTTGGCGGCAACAACGGCTTTACCGACTTCAAGCGCATCCTGGGCACGCCCATTGCCACGCAGAACATGCGCATGACGCTGTTTGTGCTGACGGGGTTGTCGCTGCTGGGCTTCTTCCTGCTGGCGCGCTGGCTGGTACGCAGCAAGTTTGGCCGCGTGCTGCAGGCTGTGCGCGATGCCGAGAGCCGTGTCATGTTCTCGGGCTATTCGCCGCTGCCCTACAAGCTCACCATCTGGACCATCAGCGCCATGATGTGCGGCGTGGCGGGGGCGTTGTATGTGCCCCAGGTCGGCATCATCAACCCCGGCGAGATGAGCGCCGCCAACTCCATCGAGATCGCCGTATGGGCGGCCGTGGGCGGGCGCGCCACACTCATCGGACCCATCGTGGGGGCGTTCATCGTCAACGGTGCCAAGAGCTGGCTCACGGTGACGGCGCCGGAGTTCTGGCTGTACTTCCTGGGCGCGTTGTTCATTGCGGTGACGCTGTTCCTGCCCGATGGCGTGGTGGGGCTGGTCAAGAAGCTCAAGGCAAAAATGACAACAACGAAGGGAGCCGCGCAATGACGCCCGATCTGATGGAAGAAGGCGCGCGGCGGCTGCAGAAGACGCTGGCGCCCGTCGCACTGGGCCAGACCGAGTCGGGTGGCCGCGCTGCAGGCTTCTCGCGCATTGCCACGCCGGGCGAAGTGGACGTGACCCACGGCCGCATCCTGTACCTGGAAGATGTTCATGTGAGCTTTGACGGCTTCAAGGCCATCAACGGCCTGAGCCTGGACATCGCCCCGGGCGAGCTGCGCTGCATCATCGGCCCCAATGGTGCGGGCAAGACGACGATGATGGACATCATCACCGGCAAGACCCGGCCCGACAAAGGCACGGTGTTTTTTGGCTCCACCATCGACCTGCTGCGCCACAACGAGCCCGAGATCGCAAGCCTGGGTATCGGCCGCAAGTTCCAGAAGCCCACGGTGTTCGAGCAGCTCAGCGTGTTCGAGAACCTGGAGCTGGCGCTCAAGACCCACAAGGGCGTGAAGTCCAGCATGTTCTTCAAGCTCGACTCCGCACAGTCGGACCGCCTGGCCGAGATCCTGCACACCATTCACCTGGCCGACAGCGTCACGCGCCAGTCGGGCAACCTCAGCCACGGGCAAAAGCAGTGGCTGGAGATTGGCATGCTGCTGATGCAGGACCCCAAGCTACTGCTGCTGGACGAACCCGTGGCCGGCATGACCGATGAAGAAACCGCCCGCACTGCGGAGCTGTTCCTCACGCTCAAGGGAAAACACTCGCTCATGGTGGTGGAGCACGACATGGGCTTCATCCGCACCATCTCAGAGAAGGTGACGGTGCTGTGCGATGGCTCGGTGCTGGCCGAAGGCACGCTCGACCAGGTGCAGGCCGACGAGCGCGTGATCGAGGTGTACCTCGGCCGGTGAAAGTATTCACTATCAAAAATATAGCTGCCGGCGCATATTGAACTAGCGCTAGCGGCCCAAAACACCCCAAGTCACCATGCTCACCGTCCAGAACATCAACCAGTACTACGGCGGCTCCCACATCCTGCGTGACGTGAGCCTCACCGCCACCCCGGGCAAGGTCACCGTGCTGCTCGGTCGCAACGGCGTGGGCAAGACGACGCTGCTCAAAAGCCTCATGGGGCTGGTGCCCATCAAGAGCGGCAGCATCAGCTTCGACGGCAAACCCATCGACAAAGCCACGCCCTACGACCGGGCGCGCGCAGGCATCGGCTTTGTGCCGCAAGGCCGCGAAATCTTCGGCCGCCTGACCGTGGAAGAAAACCTGCGCATGGGCCTGGCCTACAAAAGCGGATCGACGCCGGTGCCTGCACACCTGTACGAGCTCTTCCCTGTGCTCAAGCAGATGCTCAAGCGCCGGGGCGGTGACCTGTCGGGCGGGCAACAACAGCAGCTGGCCATTGCCCGCGCGCTGGCCCCCGGCCCGCGTTTGCTCATCCTGGACGAGCCCACCGAGGGCATCCAGCCCAGCATCATCAAGGACATCGGCCGCGTGATCCGCATGCTGGCCGACCAGGGAGAAATGGCCATCCTGCTGTGCGAGCAGTACTACGACTTTGCGCAGGAACTGGCCGATGAGTACCTGGTGATGGAGCGCGGCGAGGTCATCGCCCGCGGGCCAGGTAGCGAGATGGAAGCCAAGGGCATTCGCAACCTCGTGGCGATTTAAGACCACACCCCCTGAGTCGCCTGCGGCGCCTTCCCCCTCTCTTGCTGCGTGGGAGGGGGATGCACCCGGTGGCCCGGCGAGGCCAGTTCCACGGGGGCACTGGCGAGGGGCGTACCAGTTTCAGAGAGCTGAAGGCTATGCCACGGCGGGGGACGGTGCTTCCATCGCCTCCACCAGCAGTCGCGTGAAAGTGTCATGCAACGGCGAAGCCGGTGCGTTGTTCACCGTGGCGATGCCCAGCTGGTAGGCGATACGGGGCCTGAACGGGCGCGACGTGATCGCCTCGTACGGGCAGTGCTGCGCCAGCAAGGCGTTCACGATCGAGACCCCGAGCCCCTGGGCCACGTGGGCGCAGGCCTCGCTGATGGAGTGCACCTCCAGCGCCACGCGCGGCTGCACGCGCCGTTGGCGAAAGGCCATGTCGATGTCGTGGCGGATCTGCCGCTGGCGCCCCAGCAGAATCAAGCTGACGTCGATCAGGTCGGTGGGGCTGACCTCTGCCAGGCCTTCGAGTGCATGGCCCCGGGGCATGATGCACACGGCTTCGGAGTCCAGGCTGGCGCGGGTGCTCAGTCCCTGCATCTCCGTGGGAAGGCGCACCAGGCCGATGTCCGCATCGCGGCTCAGCAGCGCGCGCTCGGTGTCGTTGTACGAGCCTGACAGCACCTCCAGCACCACGTCCGGGTGCGCCTGCATGAAGCGCTTGGCCAGCACCGGCATGAGCGTGGTGGCCAGCGTGCTGGGCACTGCCACCTTCAGCAGGCGCCGCTTGAAGCCGCCCAGGCGCAACTGTTCGGCATGGCGGCGAAAGCACTGCGCCGAGTCCATCAGCACCTGGGCATCGTGCAGCAGCGCATGGGCTTCGGCCGTGGGGCTCAGGCGACCCTTTTCGCGCACGAACAGACGCAGGGCCAGGTCTTCCTCCAGCTGCGCCAGCAAACGGCTGATGGCGGGCTGCGACAGCCCCATGCGCTCGGCCGCGCCGGTGGTGGAGCCGCTGAGCATGATGGCCTGGAAGGCCTCGAGTTGCTTGAAGTTCATGGGGTGGAAAAGGGGCAGACATTCGGGTATGCAGGCAGCCAGCCTGCATCTTTGCATTGCTGCCACGCCAGCGCAAACCTGCGGTCTATTGCATAGGGTCATCAGCGTTCGTCATAGCGTTGTGGCCGAGCACCTCGCTCCACAGAATCGGCGGCGTCATCAGCCAACCTGGCACCACCCCTTCAAGGAGCAAGATTTCATGAGGCGCTCATTTCCCTTCGCGCTGGCCGCCTGCGGCCTTTCCGTTTCGGCTGCGGGGCCCGCTGCCGCACAGGACCTGCAGGTCTATGGCCAGGTGCGGCTCACCGTCAACAATGTCAAGACCGGCAACGCCGGTTCCGTCACGGAAGAGCGCGACAACGCATCCCGCCTGGGCTTTCGCGGCAAGGAAGACCTGGGCGATGGCCTGGCCGCCTTGTTCGGCCTGGAGATGGGGCTCGAAGCCGACTCCGGCGCCGCCACCACGCCAGCGTTTCGCAACAGCTATGCCGCCTTGCGCGGCAGCCTGGGCACGGTGGCGCTGGGGCGGCTCGACTCCGCCAACCCGACCGGTTCGCCGCTGTACTCGCAAGTCACGCGCATCACCTCGTTCGCCGCCAACGACGCCGGGGCCACGGCCATCGGCACCTCCATCCTGAACGCGCGCAACCGCACGTCCAACGCCATCGGCTACCAAAGCCCCACCTGGGGCGGCGTCAACCTGCGGGCGCGCTACTACCTGCGCGGCGATGCCAAGACGCCCGAGCAGGAAAACGGCGCCAAGTCGCTGGACCTGGGCCTCAACTATGCCGATGGGCCCTGGTCGGCAGGCATCGGCTACGGCAAGGACACGCGCCCGGGCGGCCTGCTGGCCAACGAATTTTCGAGCAAATGGCAGGCCGGCGTGCGCTACGACTTCGGCGCGGTCGAGCCCTATGTACTGCTGGGCCGCGATACGTACGCCAGGACATCGGCGACCACCCGCGCCGATGTGGACTACTGGCTGGTGGGAACGCGCTTTTCGGCCGGCCAGCACGCCATCGTGGTCAACGTGATGCAGCGCGATGTGCAGGCGTCGCTGCGCGGCCTGCGCAAGCGCCAGCAGGTAGCCTATACCTATGCCCTGTCCAAACGCACCGAGCTGCAGGCCTTCATCGACCGCGACGGCGTCGATTCGAGCCGCAGCAATGTGTCCGTGCGCGCCATCGGCGCAGGAGTTCGCCATGATTTCTGATGACCAGCACCGCATGATTCCCTGGATGTCCCGCATTCCGCAAACGCTCGCGCTGTTGTGTTCTTTCATGCTGTGCCACCCGCTGATCGCGGGCGCGGCCGAGTTCCCCGAGAAGCCCGTGCGCATCGTGATTCCGTTTCCAGCAGGGGCAGCTGCGGACACGGCCATGCGTGTGGTGGCACGCAAGATGTCGGACCAGTGGCGGCAGCCTGTCGTCATCGACAACCGGCCCGGTGCGCACGGCTTCCAGGCGGTCTCCTCGGCGCCGGCCGACGGGTACACGCTGCTCATGGGCGCAGGTTCCGGCATGGTGACGGCGCCGCTGCTGTCCAGCAAGCTCACGTACAACCCGTCGCGCGACTTCTTGCCGGTGGGGCGGGTGGTGGTCAACGTGCCCATCCTCACCACGCACCCGAGCCTGCAGGTCCGCACGGTGCAGGAACTCATCGAGCTGGCACGCAAGAACCCCGGCGGCCTGAACTACAGCACCAGCGGCAACGGCAGTCCGGGGCATTTGTCGATGGAGATGTTCCAGGCGGCCACCGGCACGCGCATGGTGCAGATCCCGTACAAGGGCGGCGGCCCGGCGGTGAACGAGCTGGCGGGCGGGCATGTGCAGCTGGGCATCAATGCGGTGCCCAGCGTGGCGGCGCATATCAAGGCGGGCAAGCTGGTGCCGCTGGCGGTGGCCAGCGCCAAGCGCTCGCGCGCCTTCCCGCAGGTGCCGACCATGGCCGAGGCGGGGCTCAAGGACTTCGAGTACGACATCTGGTACGCCCTGTTCGCCCCCACGGGCACTCCGGCGGATGCGGTGCAAAAAATCAGCAAGGTGCTGCGCGCATCGCTGGCCGACCCGGAAGTGACCGCCTCGCTGGTGGCGCAGGGTGCCGAGCCCGCGCCCACCACGCCGCAGGAGCTCGGCCGGTTCATCCAGGAAGACACGGCGCGCTGGGCCAAGCTGGTCAAGGACCGCAACCTCAAGCTCGACTGAGGCAGGACCTTCCATGACCACGATGATGAATCCAATGGCGCCGTCCGCCGCCCCGGCCGGTGTGGGCGGGGTGGTGCGGCACACCTGCCGGGTGCCCATGCGCGACGGCGTGCACCTGGCCACCGATGTGTATCTGCCGGCCGGCCACACCGGCCCCCTGCCGGTGCTGCTGGAGCGCACACCCTACGGCAAAGACGAACCCACCCGGCGCGAGCGCACCGCCGCCAACCCCGCACCCCTGCGGCGCGGCGAGGTGGCCGAGCGGTTTGCCCGCGAGGGCTACGCGGTGGTGGTGCAGGACTGCCGGGGCCGCTTCGACTCCGAAGGGCAGTTCACCAAGTACCTGGGCGAGGCCCACGACGGCGCCGACACCATGGCCTGGATCGTGGCGCAGCCCTGGTGCAACGGCGCCGTGGGCACCTACGGCCTGTCGTACGCGGCACACACTCAGACGGCGCTGGCCAGCCAGCGGCCCGCCGGGCTCAAGGCCATGTTTCTCGAATGCGGCGGCTTTGCCAATGCCTACCGGGGCGGCATCCGCCATGGGGGTGCTTTCGAGCTCAAGCAGGCCGTGTGGGCCCTGCGCAATGCGCGCAGCGGAAGCAACAGCCTGAGCGACGCCGCGCGCCAGGCGCTCGACCAGGCAGACATCGGCGAATGGTTCTTGCGCCTGCCCTGGACGCGCGGCGATTCGCCGCTGCAGTGGGCGCCCGAGTACGAGGACTATCTCTTCGGCCAGTGGGAGCGCGGCAGCTTCGACGACCATTGGCGCCAGCCCGAGCTGTATGCGGCAGGCCACTACGGCGCCTTCGAAGGCGTGGCCGTGATGCTGATGTGCGGCTGGTGGGACCCCTATGCGCAGACCACCACCGACAACTACCTCGGGCTCTCGCAGCGCAGGCAGGGCGACGTGCGCATGGTGCTGGGCCCCTGGACGCATGGCGAGCGCAGCGTGCCGTACGCGGGCGATGTGGACTTCGGCCGCGATGCGGTGCTGGATGGCACGCTTGCACCCGACTACGTGCACATGCGGCTCGCGTGGTTCAACCACTGGCTGCGCGGGCAGCCGCTGCCCGAGCGGCAGGACGAAGCCGTGCGCTACTTCCGCATGGGCGGGGGCACGGGTCGGCGCACGCCGCAGGGCCGGCTCGACCACGGCGGGGCCTGGCGCAGCGCGGCCCGCTGGCCCGTGCCGGCGACCACTCTGGTGCCCTGGTACCTCGCACCGGGCGGGCTGCTGTCGCAGTCCGTACCGCAGGCCGAGGCCCAGGCCGGTTTTTGCTTCGACCCCGCAAGGCCGGTGCCCACCGTCGGGGGCTCCGTCACCTCGGGCGAACCGCTGATGGTGGCCGGTGCCTACGACCAGCGCACGCACGACGGGCTGTTCGGTGCGCAGGCGCCGTTCGGGCCGCTGGCGGGCCGCGACGACGTGCTGGTGTTCCAGACGCCGCCGCTCGACAGCGATGTGGAGATCACCGGGCCGGTGACCATCGCGCTGTGGGTGTCGTCCACCGCACCCGACACCGACTTCACGGCCAAGCTGATCGACCAGTACCCGCCCAGCGAGGACTACCCCGAGGGGTATGCGATGAACCTGACCGACGGCATCCTGCGCTGCCGCTACCGCGACTCGTGGGAGCAGCCGGGGCTGATGGCACCTGGCGAGGTGGTGGAGATCACCATCGAGCCCATGCCCACGTCCAACCTCTTCCGCCGGGGCCATCGGATACGGCTGGACATCTCGAGCAGCAACTTCCCGCGGTTCGACGTCAACCCCAACACCGGCGCTCCGGAGGGCAGTGCGGGGCCACGGGTGGTGGCGTTCAACACCGTGCACATGGGGCCGGGGCGTGAGTCCTGTGTGGTCTTGCCGATGCAGCCCATGGCGTCTGCCGAGGACTCCCCCGCACGGTAAACCGGGGCGCCCGGGCGGCGGCTCAGCGGCGCGTCGCCGGGGGCGCAGCGCCGCGCCAGCGCGACACACTCTCCATGATCAGCACCGTGCACACCATCCATGTGCTGCCCAGCAGCCAGCCTGCCAGCACATCACTGGCGTAATGCACGTGCAGCACCACACGGCTCCAGCCGGTGGTGAAGATCAGCGCGCCGGCCAGCACCACCGCAGGCAGGTGCCAGGCGCGGGGCAATAGCCGCGTGGCCAGGTAGGCCAGCATGGCATAGGCCACCATCGATGCGCTGCTGTGCCCACTGGGAAAGCTGTAGCCGCTGGCCTCGGCGATGCCGTGCGTGTGCTCGGGCCGCACGCGCTCGAACAGACGCTTCAGCACCTTGGTCAACGCGCCGTTGCCCGCCATGGCCACCAGCCAGCCGGTGGCCAGCAGGCGGTGCCGGCGCAGCCACAGCAGGGCGGCCACGCCCAGCGCCAGCGTGGTCAGCACCCAGGTGTCGCCCAGGTGGGTGAGGGTGGCAAACCATTGCAGCACGGCGACGGATGTCTGTGCTTGCAGGCCTGCAGCCAGTGCGTCGTCCAGTGCGCCCCAGGTGCCCGGGGCGCGCCCGCTTTCGGCCAGCTCCGCGAGCGCGGCACCTGCCAGAGCCAGCGTGCAGGCCGAGGTGGCCATGGCGGCCACCAACACCCAGCGCGCTTGCGCCGGAAACATGCGGCCCAGCGGGGCGCCTGCGTGTTGTCGCAGGAGGCGCAAGCCGGTCAAGGCGACGCTACCCAGCAGGGCAAACGACAGCACGCCAGCCATCCACCAGCCCAGGGGGTGTTGCGCCAGCAGGGCGCCGATGTCGATGGCGGCCAAAGCGCTGGAGGTTGTGGTCATGGAGATAGTGGGTCCTTTTTTTGGATGCACCCGCAGGGTGGGCGGCCCCTGGAGAGAAGCCGCGGGTTGTACCGAAGTTCCCAACATCCCGTTGCGTGGTGGGTGTATTGCATCGTCACTGCCGCTGTCGGCGCCGGCTGACAAAGGGTAGGCGTGGCTACCGGCTGCGAGGGGGACAACCGTTTGTCACCATGGAGTGCCCTGCAATCCGTGTTGGCAATCATCGCGTGGTGTGGCCCTGCGGGCTCGCCCGGTCGCTGCGATTGGCTCAGCGCGGTGTGGGGTTGCTCTTGTTTGTTGCAGAGTTTTTGAATGACACCTTCGGAACACACCCTCCCTCCCCAGCCCCGTGGCCCCATCCATCTGGTGGTGCCCCGGCGGCCAGGTGCCGACCTGGACCTGCTGCGCGCCAAACTCGAAGGTGTGCCTGCCCTGCAGGCGCACGACGTCGTGTGGCACGTGCCTGACCGGCGCGCCGACATCGTGCAGCTGGCCGAGCAAGCCGCCCAGGCCGCGCAGGACGATGGCGGACTGGTGGTGGCCGCCGGGGGTGACGGCACCATCAACGCGGTGGCGTCGGCCGCGCTGGGCGCCGGGGTGCCGCTGGGGGTGGTACCCATGGGCACCTTCAACTATTTCAGCCGCGAGCACGGTCTGGCGCTGGACCCCGAGACCGCCGTGCAGGACCTGCTGCAGGCGCTGCATGCAGGGGACCTGCGGCCGGTGCAGGTGGGGTTTGTGAACCGCCGCATGTTTGTGGTCAACGCCAGCGTGGGCCTGTACCCCAAGATGCTGGCCGACCGCGAGATGGCATCGCGCCGCTTTGGCCGCAAGCGCTGGGTGGCCATAGCGGCGGCGGTGTGGAGCCTGTTTCGTCCCGCATCGGGCCGCCGCTGGCGCGTGGTGATGAAGACGCACCAGGGCGCCGAGGCGCAGCAGGAGGAGCATCTGGTCACCACCCTGTTTGTGGGCAACAACCCCTTGCAGCTGGACCGCATGGGCCTGCCGCAGGCGCAGAAGGTGGCAGACGGCGGGCACTTGGCCGTGGTGATGCTCAAGCCCCAGGGGCGCTGGGCCATCGCCCGCACCGTGTGGAACGCGGCCACCGGCCAGCTCGACAAGGACAACGCGGTGGTCAGCATGGCGTGTGCCGAGCTGACCGTGGCGCCCGCCAGCTGGCGGCCCCCGCAGGTCAAGGTGGCGTTTGACGGCGAGCGGGAGTGGATGGCGCCGCCCCTGCATTTCCGCATCAGTGCGCGGCCGCTGTGGCTGGTGGCACCGAGCCCTCTGGTGCGCGATGGCGCAGCGCAGACCCCACCACCAGAAGAGACCGCTTTCGCAGCCTCCGCAACCGACACGCCTGCGCCCGGCATTACCCCCGCCCCCGGCTTGCTGCCTGCATGATGGGGTCCCCCTTGCGCCAGCCCACTGCCTGCGACCACCTGCCATGACTGTTCTGATGCACCTGTCGGACTTGCACTTCGGTGCGCACGACCCGTTGGTGTGTGCTGCTGTGCAGCGGCTGGCGCAACGCCTGGGGGTGGCAATGGTGGTGGTGTCGGGCGACCTCACGCAGCGCGCCACGGCCGAGCAGTTTGAGCAGGCCGCGCGGTTTGTGCAGGGCCTGCATGCGCGCAGCACCCTGGTGCTGGCGGGCAACCACGACCTGCCCCTGTTTGCGTGGTGGATGCGCTGGGGCCGTTCGTACGAAAGGTTCTCCGAACAGTTCGGCATGGACCAGGAGCCGGTACGGCAGATGGGAGCGTTCTACGTGGTGGGCGTGAACACCACGCGTGCCTGGCGGCACGAGCGCGGCAGCCTGTCGTCTGCCCAGATCGAGCATGTGGCGCTGCTGCTGGCGCGTGCACCCCCGGGTGCATGGCGCATTGTGGCCAGCCACCACCCGCTGGTAGCGCGCGACGCCGAGGACCGCGACCACCGCCCCCATCGCGCCGACGAAGCCGTGGAGCGCTGGCGCATTGCCGGCGCGCAAATGCTGCTGTCCGGCCACGTGCACCAGCCGCGCCTGTTGCAGCCAATGCCGGGGCTGTGGGCCAGCAGCGCGGGCACGGCGGTTTCGCACCGCCTGCGGCACGGCAGCCCCAACAGCCTGGTGGTGCTCAGCACCGAGGCATCGGGCGCTGCGCCAGACGGCCAAGCGAGGGTGGCGGCACGGTGGGACTATGACGGCGTGGTGGGCGAGTTTGTGTGTGTGGACCGGGTGGCTGCCAGGTGACGGCGGAAGACGCATCAATTGCTATGTTGTTGATAGCATTTGATGCATATGGATGTAGCGCTTCCAGCCAAAAAGACCGAATTTTTCTACCGGGAAGCGCTGCGGCGCTGCTGGCACGCCCCACACCGGTTTGCTGATAGCGGGCAGGTGCCGCTGACCTCGCTGTTGCTGCTTTGCCCGGGGTGTTTTCACCGGTTGACCAGCCGTGGGGCGGCGCCTATTCTGGGTGGTGAATGGCAGGTATTGCATTTAGAACCTGAACAGGTTCTTACCCCCACCCATAAAAACCCGGCCGCTCCACGCCCCAGACCTCCATGCACAAAGAATTCCACCACGACGCCGTGCGCCGCCTGCAGGCGCTGATCGAACGCGAAACCGGCAAGCCCCTGGGCGAGGCGGCGCAGGCCGAGATGGCGGGCATCCTGCACGGTATGGAAAACCCCGAAGGTGCTGCCGCCAACGGCCTGGAGGTGGCGCCGCGCGAGGTCACCATCCTGCTGGCCGACCTGCGCGGGTTCACTGCGCTGTCGGGCTCACAGCCCGCATCGGTGGTCATTGCGGCGCTCAACCGCTGCCTGGCACGGCTGTCGGAGGTGGTGTTCAAGTACCAGGGCACCATCGACAAATTCATGGGCGACTCGATCATGGTGCTGTTCGGCGCCCCGGTGGCCCGCGACGACGATGTGGACCGCGCGCTGCTGTGTGCGGTGGAGATGCAGATCGCCATGCGCGAGCTGAACCTGGCCCACCTGACCGAGCGCCTGCCGGAGGTGTTTCTGGGCATTGGCGTGAACACGGGCACGGTGATGGCCGGGCGCTTTGGCTCGGATGTGTATTCCGAATACACGGTGATCGGCGAGGCCGTGAACCTGGCTTCGCGCATCGAGGCGCTGAGCCTGCGGGGCCAGGTGCTCATCAGCGACTCCACCTACCAGCGCTGCTGGGGGCTGGTGTCGGCGTCTGCGCCCATGCAGGTGTTCGTCAAGGGGCGCACGCAGCCCGTCAGCCTGCGTGAGCTGATCGCCATCCCGTCGCACAAGCTCAAGGTGCCCCGCCAGGAGTTCCGCCGCAGCCACCGTGTGGACGCGCGCCTGCCCTGCCTGTGCCAGCGCATGCAGGACAAGATCGTGGTGCCCCACATCGTGCACGGTGCCATCCGCGACATTGGCTACCACGGCCTGCTGGTCGAGCTGATCGAGCCGCTGGAACCCCATAGTGAGATCAAGCTGGAGTTCGAGCTGCCGCTGGTGGACTACCGCGTGGCCGATGTGTATGCGCGGGTCATCACCCTCAAGCAAGAGGGCGACGAATGGGTGGCCGGGCTGGAGTTCACCTCCATCAGCGCCGAGTGCCGCGCCAAGGTGCAGATGTTTGTGCAGCTGCTGGTGGCGCACTGAAGGCCGACTCCACACCCCGGTATCCGTGCCAGATTGCTCAGGCCCGTGGCGTGCAGGCCATGGCCCGGCTGCGGCATGCCTTCCCTGGGCCGGGCGGCACCCAAAGCCAGCGTCAGGAGCGATGGCGCTGCGCAGTCCGCAGGCGCGAAAGCGCCAGGCCACCGAGGGTGGCCGCCAACAGCAGCAGGGCCCAAGCCTGGAGGCTGGGCACAGCGGCCGGGGCAGCGGGCGCGGGTCCACCGATGAACAGGCCCAGTGCTACTGGGTTCGCCCCCACGGGCACGGTGGCGGTGACGGTGTTGGTGGCCAGGTCGATCACCGAGACATTGTTGGTGCCGTTGTTGGCCACATAGGCGCGGGTGCCGGCCGGGTTCACCGCCACGCCATAGGGGAAGAAGCCCACGGGCACGGTGGCGGTGACAGTGTTGCTGGCCAGGTCGATCACCGAGACAGTGCCGGAGTTGCTGTTGACCACATAGGCGCGGGTACCGGCCGGGTTCACCGCCACGCCAAAGGCAATGGCCCCCACGGTCACGGTGGCGGTGACGGTGTTGGTGGCCAGGTCGATCACCGAGACGGTGCCGGAGTTGCTGTTGGTCACATAGGCGCGGGTGCCGGCCGGGTTCACAGCCACGCCAATTGGGTCTACGCCCACGGGCACGGTGGCGGTGACGGTGTTGGTAGCCAGGTCGATCACCGAGACCGTGCTGGTGCCGTTGTTGACGACATAGGCGTGGGTGCCGGCCGGGTTCACCGCCACGCCATGGGGGAAGAAGCCCACCGTCACGGTGGCGGTGACAGTGTTGCTGGCCAGGTCGATCACCGAGACCGTGTTGGTGCCGTTGTTGGTCACATAGGCGCGGGTGCTGGCCGGGTTCACCACCACGCCATGGGGGAAGAAGCCCACGGGCACGGTGGTGGTGACGGTGTTGGTGGCCAGGTCGATCACCGAGACCGTGTTGGAGTCGGCGTTGGTCACATAGGCGCGGGTGCCGGCCGGGTTCACCGCCGCGCCATAGGGGCTGTTGCCCACGGGTACGGTGGTGGTGACGGCGTTGCTGGCCAGGTCGATCACCGAGACATTGTTGGAACTGAGGTTGGGAATGTAGGCGAATGGCGCCGCCTGGGCGAGGCTGGCCAGGGCGCAGGCAGTGAGCAGCAGCAGGTTCCGCAGGCCGGCGCGCAGGGTGGGGAGTGAAGGTCGCATGGGAAAACCTTTGGTGAGAGGGGCAGGGCGTGGGGGTGGAGCAAGCGTAACTCCGTGTTTTGTTTCCTTTGTGGCGAGTCCACAACAAGGGGCCATCGCCTGTGTAGATGGCGTGTCCGGCACACATTCAGCAACCCAGCATCTGCGCCAGATCGTTCAGGTCCTTGGCATGCAAGTCATTGCCCGGCTGCGGCGACACATCCTTGGGCTGTGCCACGCCAAACTCGTGTGGCCGTTCGATGTACGCCGTGCGCAGGCCACAGCCCTGCGCAGCGGCCAGGTCGTCGTGGTGCGCCGCCACCAGCGCCACCTGGTGTGGTGGCAGGTCAAACACCCGGGCCACGCCCAGGTAGGTGTCGGGATGCGGCTTGTAGGCCTTGAACACCTCGGCGCTCAACACACAGTCCCAGGGCAACCCGGCGCGCTTGGCCATGTTGGTCAGCAGGCCGATGTTGCCGTTCGATAGCGTGGTGATGGTGTAGCGCTGCTTGAGCCGCGTCAGGCCTTGCACGCTGTCGGGCCAGGCATCGAGCCGGTGCCACGCGCGGTTGAGGTGGTGGCGCTCGGCATCGCCCAGGTGTGCCAGCCCAAAGCGCGGAAGGATCTCGTCCAGGATTTGCCGGTGCAGGGCATCGATCAGCGTCCAGCCCTGTTCGCCGCGCATCACCCGCGCCATGGCGGGCTGGTAGCCCGCGCGCCAGGCCAGTGCAAACGCATCGGCATCCACCTGGGGATAGAGGGCCCGCACCTCGCGCGCAATGCTGCCGTGCCAGTCCACCACGGTGCCAAAGATGTCGAAGGCCAGCACCTGCACCTGGGCAAAGGGGTGGTCGGCAGGCAGGGCAGAGGGGCTGTTTGGGGCAAAGGTGTTCATGCGCCCATCGTAGAGGGGGCGGCGAGCCCTCGTCCCGACTGCGGCATTGCCGCCACACTGCGCACAAAGGGCTGGAGTGCTGCCCGCAGCTTGCGCTACATTGGCTGTGGGCCAGCCTTTCTGCCGGCCACGTCGCTCGGACGGTTCCGGGCGCTTACGTGAAAGTCACACCGCATGTCTGCATCGCAGGGCAAGCGCCGTTTTGCGCGCATCGATCGCCTCCCTCCCTACGTCTTCAACATCACGGCCGAGCTCAAGCTGGCCGCCCGCCGCCGGGGCGAAGACATCATCGACATGAGCATGGGCAACCCCGACGGGGCCACACCACCGCACATTGTCGCCAAGCTCACCGAAGTGGCCCTGCGGCCCGACACCCACGGCTACAGCGCCAGCAAAGGCATCCCGCGCCTGCGCCGCGCCATCAGCCACTGGTACAAAGACCGCTACGCGGTGGACATCAACCCCGATACCGAGGCCATCGTCACCATCGGCTCCAAGGAGGGCCTGGCCCACCTCATGCTGGCCACGCTGGACCGGGGCGACACCGTGCTGGTGCCCGACCCCAGCTACCCCATCCACATTTACGGTGCGGTGATTGCCGGTGCCGACATCCGCAGCGTGCCCGTGGCGCCCGATGTGGACTTTTTTGCTGAGCTGGAAAAGGCCATCCGCGGCAGCTACCCCAAGCCCAAGATGATGATCTTTGGCTTTCCCAGCAACCCCACGGCGCAGTGCGTGGACCTGAGCTTCTTCGAGCGCGTGATTGCCCTGGCCAAGAAGCACGACATCCTGGTGGTGCACGACCTGGCCTACGCCGATATCGTGTACGACGGCTACCGCGCGCCCAGCATCATGGAAGTGCCCGGCGCCAAGGATGTGGCGGTGGAGTTCTTCACGCTCAGCAAAAGCTACAACATGGCCGGCTGGCGCGTGGGCTTCATGGTGGGCAACCCCGACCTGGTGGCCGCGCTGGCCCGCATCAAGAGCTACCACGACTACGGCACCTTCACGCCCTTGCAGGTGGCCGCCATTGCCGCGCTGGAGGGTGACCAGCAGTGTGTGAAAGACATCGCAGCACAGTACCAAAGCCGCCGCGATGTGCTGTACAAGGGGTTGACCGAAGCGGGCTGGGCGGTCGACTGCCCCAATGCGAGCATGTACATCTGGGCGCGCATCCCTGAGCCCTATCGTGCGCTGGGCTCGCTGGAGTTCGCGCGGCAGTTGCTCGACAAAGCCAAGGTGTGTGTGTCGCCTGGCATTGGGTTTGGCGACCAGGGGGATGAGTACGTGCGGTTTGCGCTGATCGAGAACGAGGCGCGGATCCGGCAGGCGGTGCGGGGGATTCGGGGGATGTTCAAGGCGGATGGGTTGCTGAAAGCGCCAGCATCGACTTCCGAACTTTGACTTTTTTCAAATTTCGGGTTCACTTTCGAGCGATCTAGTAGTCCCGTTTCACTGAGCGACCAATGCCATATCCGGTTCAGGGGCGGTGGTCTTCAGGGTTGTCCATATCCCCGGGGCCGTGCTTCAAATGCAACCTTGAAATGCTCACCGCGCCGATTCTGTGACACGTACTGCGTTGGTAGTATCGAAACCTCGTCTCCAAAACAATCTATCGCTACCAATGCTTCCTAGCGGACTTGACGAAAAAGAACTCCATGCGCGGCCGGTGTTCAGAGGACTTATGGTCCTGCTCCTAGTGGCAGTGGCGGGAATGCTGATTTCCGGATCAATACCACTGCTCATGACTCCTGGCCCGGTAGAGGTCGTGTGTCCGGTGCAACCCCGCAAGTTTGTATGCGAACTGGGTGCCGCCATCGTCCGGTCAATACCCTTCGGTGCACAGCGAACTGTGTTGGGCGTCTCCGGTGTTGCCGCAACCTTTGGCATTGTTGTGTTGGTTTGGATGATCGTCTGGCGCAAGAAAGAATAAGAGACTATTTGCGTCGGCTGTTCGCGTGAAATGCTGGAGCCTCATCTGGTTGTCAGGGATACGCCTAGACCATCTCATGCTCTAGGTTCAGTCATTGCCGCCCGCCTTGGGCGACCTTGCGGCGCTTTCCCAAATCAGCCCTGCGCCAAAGCTGGATATCACGAGCAACACGCCGTACCACCCTGTGAACCAGCTGATGTTTGTAGCCAAAAAGACGGCTGAAATCAGCGCAAAAAGTACCGCGATTCCAATGCGCCAGTGAAACGCCAACATCGTGATAAGTTCAAAAAGGGCGTCCATACCACCTTTCAATTCAACCGGATTGTCGTCGGCTACGTGCGCCGCCACACGCGGCCCACCTACATCGCCCAAATCCTAGGCGCCTCCCCCTCCAACCCCCACAGCACCTCCCTCCAAGCCACCCGCACCGCCTTGAGCAGTTTCATCGCAGGCTCCACCTGCGGCGCCAGCACGCGCACCACCACCATGCGGTCGTTGGGGCTGGTGGCGCCTGCGGTGGCTTTGACCTGGGGGTGTTGATCCATCACCGCACGGGCCGCGTCCAAGGCCGCGTCGCGGCGGGAGCGGTCCAGGGGCGTGCCTGCGGCAAAGAACATGCTGGCCATGCAGCGGTGGCCCGCCAAGCCCAAGGGGCTGCTCAGCAGCCGGTCATCGGCGGCGTCGATCACGCCGCGCTCCAGCCACAGGCCGGGCACTTCCAGGTGCTGGGTGAAGCGGCCTTGTTCGAATGGCTGGCCCGCGTGCGGCAGGCCCAGTGCCGTCACGTCCCAGGCGATACATTCTGCGCCGGGGGCGAGGTTCAGCGTGAGGTGGTTTTCGGCGTGGCAGGCGCTGTAGCACAGGGCCTCCAGCGGCAGCCACTCCAGGCGCGCACCTTCGGCCAGGGTGAGGTGGCTGCGCTGCAGCGCCAGCGGGCCGGTGGAGCGGTAAAAGCGCGTGGCCCCG
>Ga0208636_100160_pt1 | contig 20159 bp, 20 predicted proteins | sample LakWasM103_HOW12_2_FD_183921 | JGI IMG/M metagenome (GOLD analysis project Ga0208636, IMG submission 183921) | Freshwater sediment methanotrophic microbial communities from Lake Washington under simulated oxygen tension - Sediment Metagenome... | ecosystem: Environmental > Aquatic > Freshwater >... | reverse complement strand
CCTGGTCGACGGGGCGATGGTGCCCACGCCGTGGGACGTGCGCCTGGCCCAGTACCAGGCACACAGCGGCATGCTGGTGCCGCACGAAGCCGAGGTGGCGTGGACCCCACCCACCGGCCGCATGCCCTACTGGCGCGGCAAGGTCGAAAAACTGGACTACGACATGCCGCGCTAGCGCCTACCCGGCCCAGGCCTGCGTTGCGGTGAGCAGCGCACTCACGATCAGCATGCCGCCCATGGCCCGCGCGATCAGGCTCTGGCGGGCCCGGATCACCGCGCGGGTCCGCACGGCCAGCGCGGCCACGGTGCCATAGACCACGATTTGTGTGCCCACGGTGATCAGGCCCAAAGCCAGCGCCTGTGCAAACAGCGAGCGCGTGTCACTGCGTACAAACGCGGGAAAGAGCGCAAACATGAAGGCGTAGGCCTTGGGGTTGAGCAGGCAGGTGGTGATCGCGCGCCGGTAGACTGCCCCACTGGATGGAAGTGCCGCAGTCTCCTGCGAGGGTGCGGCATCCGCACTGCGCCAGATGCTCCAGCCTATCCACAGCAGATACAGCGTGCCCAGCAGCAGCATGGCGCGAAACAGCTGGGGGAAAATGACCATCAGCGCCGCCATGCCGGTGGCGCCGACCACCACATGGATGGCGCCTCCGCTGGCAATGCCCAGGACTGCGCTGATGGCCCCACGGCGGCCACCGGCCAGGCTGCTGGCCATGACAAACGCCATGTCCATGCCGGGTAGCAGGACCACTGCGAGCACAGCCAGGAAGTAAAGCCAGAGATCGGGTGCCATGTGTGTTCGCCTATTGGTGAGAAAAAGATGGACGCAGTCTAGTTTCCATATAGGACAGCTTGTGGCCTATATCGGCGTACCATGCAGGCCATGGAAAAACCCCTGCAGCGCGTGCTGGCGGTGCTCGAACTGCTGCAATCACATCCCCGTCTGAGTGGCGCGCAACTGGCCGACCTGGTGGGCGTGGAGCGCCGCACGGTGCGCCGCTACATCGTCGAGCTGGAGCGCTTTGGCGTGCCGATACGCGCGGAGCGCGGGCGTGACGGCTGCTACGCGCTGATGCCCGGCTACAAGCTGCCGCCGCTGATGTTCAGCAACGATGAGACCCTGGCCCTGTCGGTCGGCCTGCGCGTGGCCGGTGAGCTGGGCCTGCGCGATATGACGCCGGCCGTGGCCAGCGCTCAGGCCAAGCTGGACCGCGTGATGCCGGTGTCGCTCAAACGCAAGATGGGCGATCTGCATGCCGTCGTCGCGCTGGACCTGACGCGCCCGCAGACCGAAAGCGGCAGTGCATTTTTTGCCGAGGTCACGCGCTGCACCAGTGCAGCGCAGCGCCTGCAAATGACCTATCGCGCGCTGGACGGCAGTACCACCGAGCGGGCGGTCGACCCCTATGGTGTCGGCTATTTGTATGGCGCGTGGTACGTGGTGGGCTATTGCCATCTGCGCCAGGGCCTGCGCTCGTTCCGACTGGACCGCGTGTCTGCGGTGCACGCGCTGCCCCAGTCGTTTGGCCGGCCGCCTGCGTTTGATGTGTTGCAGTACCTGCGGGAGTCGATTGCGACGCTGCCGCGCGCGCACACCGTTGCCATCCTGTTTCGCGCCGATCAGGCCGCGGTGCGGCGTGTGATGCCGGCCAGTATCGGCACACTGACCGCGCACCGGGGCCGCATCCGTCTGGATGCGCAAATCGACGATCTACCCGCGTTTGCCCGTGACCTGGCGCGCCTGGCGCTGGAGTTTGAAATTGTCAAACCCAGGGCACTCAGAACCGCCTTGCTCAGCCATGTGCAGCACTTGCTGCAGGCCCACGGTTGACCGACATTTTGGGGGGCTGGAACTCAGCGCGTGCCGTCAATGCGCGCGCGCGGGCGCCACACCCTTCGAGGTGGTCATTGACCAGACCCATGGCCTGCATGAAGGCATACACGGTGGTCGGCCCGACAAAACTCCAGCCACGCTTGCGCAAGTCTTTGGACAATGCAATGGACTCCGCCGACGTGGTCATGCCGTTCAGGCTCTGGCGGGTGATGTGCTCCGGCCGTGTGGAGGCTGCCGGCTCATACTGCCAGAAGTAGGCCGCCAGCGTGCCGAACTCCTGGCGCAGCGCCTGCGCGCGCCGGGCATTGTTGATGGTCGACACGATCTTGCCCCGGTGGCGCACGATACCCGCGTCCAGCACCAGGCGCGTGATGTCGGCGTCGTCAAACGCCGCAACCCGGTCCATATCAAAGCCGGCAAAGGCCTGGCGGAATGCCTCGCGTTTGTTCAGGATGGTCAGCCAGCTCAGGCCCGCCTGGAAGCCTTCCAGACAGATTTTTTCGAACAGGCGTTCGTCGCTGTGGACGGGCAGGCCCCATTCATGGTCGTGGTAATGCTGGTACTGGGGCGTCGCCCGGCACCACACGCAGCGGGTGACCTGGCTGTCGTCGGTGAAGAGTCCGGTGGGCGCGGTGTTGTCGTTGGACATGCGGCTAGAAGGTTTCCCAATCATCATCTCCACCGGCGGGTGTTGCCTTGGCGGTCGATGCGGGTTTGGCCAATGCCTTGGGCGCGGCCATGGGTTTGGTTTTGGGCGCCGTGATCGCCGCCTTGCCGCCTTGCGGCAGTTGGCGCGGGGCACCTGCCGACGGCTTGGACGGCGGCGGCTTGGTGGGGTGGGGGGCCTGGGGCGCGAGGCGACCGGCGTTCAGTTTGAACGTGGAAACAACCTGCACCAGCTCTTCTGCCTGACCTTTCAGGCTGCTGGCTGCGGCCGCCATTTGTTCGACCAGGGCTGCGTTTTGTTGGGTGACAGTGTCCATCTGCTGCACCGCTTCGCCAATCTGGCTGACGCCCGCACTTTGCTCGTTGCTGGCCGCACTGATCTCGCCCATGATGTCGGTCACCCGGCGGATGCTGGTGACAATCTCGGTCATGGTCGTTCCGGCCTTGTCGACCAACACGGTGCCTTGTTCCACACGTTCGACGCTGGCATTGATCAGGGACTTGATTTCCTTGGCGGCTTCGGCGCTGCGTCCGGCCAGCGATCGCACCTCGGAGGCCACGACCGCAAAGCCACGCCCCTGCTCGCCGGCGCGGGCCGCCTCCACCGCGGCATTCAGCGCCAGGATATTGGTCTGGAAGGCGATGCCATCGATGACGCTGATGATGTCGCTGATCTTGCGGCTGGACTCGTTGATGCCCTTCATGGTCTCTACGACCTGGCCGACGACGTCTCCGCCATGGATAGCCACGGTGGATGCATTGCTGGCCAGCTGGTTGGCCTGTTTGGCGGCATCCGCGTTTTGTTTGACGGTGGCGCTGAGTTCTTCCATGCTGGCCGCGGTTTCTTCCAGGGCGCTGGCTTGCGACTCGGTCCGTGCGGACAGGTCGTGGTTGCCCTGCGCAATTTCCGAACTGGCCGTGGCCACCCCTTCGGAGCCCTGGCGCACGCGGGACACCAGGTTGATCAGATTTCCCTGCATGCCGGCAATGGACTGCATCAGCTGTGCGGCTTCGTCCTTGCCTGTCACGGTGATGGTCTGGGTCAGGTCACCGTCCGCCACGGCGTTGGAGACATCAATGGCCTTGTTCAGCGATGAGCCAATTGAGCGCATCAGCGCCACACCAAACCAGAACGCAAATACCAGGCCCGCCACGAGGGTTGCGATGGCGACCGCGCGCTGCGTGCCATACCGCTCCGCTGCGGCCTGGTATTCCGCTTTGGATACATCGAGCTGGATTTTGACCAGGGCGTCCATGTACTTGGCGGTGTCGGCATACAGGGGGCGGATCTTCTCGCGAATCAGACGTCCTGCTTCTTCCTTGTTGCCAGAACGCAGGGCCGCGATGGCGGGGCGGAGCCCCTCCTGGACAAACAAGGCACGGGCGTCTGCAAAGCCCTTGGCATTCTGCGCTTCCTCTGGCGTCAGCGTCGTGGCCATGTAGTCCGTCCACTCCTTGGTGATGGCGGCGACGTTGCCATCAAACTCCTCGATGGCCTTGGCAACGCCCTCGGGGGTCGGCTCATTGACCGCGTTGGCGACCGCCAGCTGGTTACGCAGCATCAGACGCTGAATCGGAACCAGTTGCCCCAGGGCAACGACTCGGTCCTCATACACCGTCTTCAGTGCGTCATTGGATTTGCTGATGCCGCGCAGCCCCATGAGCCCTATGAAGGTCAATATGACCGCCAAGGCGCACACCAGCATGAGAATTCGGGTGGAAATCTTCAGGTTGTTCATGGTTGAAGCTACCTCAAACGGGACGCCAAACGGCTGACGCTATTGGCGCACGGTAAACCGCAACCCGTTTTCAACACATGGGGAATACCCTTGCATTCCGGCCACCGTTCGTGGCGATGGCCCCCAACCTATGCCGCCAGCTGCAACTCCAGATCGTGCAGCACCCGGTAGCAGGGCAGCACGCTGGCCACACTGCTGTTGGGTTCGCGCCCCTCGCGGATGGCGGCGAAGAACTCGCGGTCCTGCAGTTCGATGCCGTTCATGGACACATCCACGTGGGACACGTCGATCTTCTCGTCCTTGCCATTGAACAGATCGTCGTAGCGGGCAATGTAGGTCGCGCTGTCGCCGATGTAGCGGAAGAAGGTGCCCAGCGGGCCGTCGTTGTTGAAGCTCAGACTCAGCGTGCAGATCGCGCCGTTGGCGGCCTTGAGCTGGATGCTCATGTCCATCGCGATGCCCAGTGTGGGATGAATCGGTCCCTGGATGGCGTTGGCCTTGACGATGGGGCTGCCGCACTGGTAGGCGAACAGGTCCACCGTATGGGCCGCGTGGTGCCACAGCAGGTGGTCGGTCCAGCTACGCGCCTGGCCCAGCGCGTTCATGTTGGTGCGGCGGAAGAAATAGGTCTGCACGTCCATCTGCTGGATGTTGAAGCGCCCGCCGGTGATCTCCTTGTGCACATACTGGTGGCTGGGGTTGAAGCGGCGGGTGTGGCCGCACATGGCGACCAGGCCGCTCTTGGCCGCCACCTGGGCGACTTCTTCGCCATCGGTGAGCACGTCGCACAGCGGAATTTCCACTTGCACATGCTTGCCGGCCTTGAGGCAGGCCAGGGTCTGGCTGGCGTGCATTTGCGTGGGCGTGCACAGGATCACCGCGTCCACGTCCTTCAGCGCCAGACTATCGGCCAAGTCGGTGGTGACGTGGCCGATGCCGTACTTGGCAGCCACCTCGCGGGTCTTGTCCAGTTCGCGGCTGACCAGCGAGACCACTTCCACGCCGTCAATGTTTTTGATGCCGTCCAGGTGTTTGATGCCAAAGGCACCGGCGCCTGCGAGGGCGACTTTAATGGTTTTGCTCATAGTTCTCTCCAGTTGGGGACAGAGCTAAAGGTCTGTCCCGCAAAGTCATTGGTTTTCCAAAATCAAATGTCCGACGGCCGTGTTGCTGGCCGGTACATGGTAAAAACGGTGCCTAGCCCTCGTGGATGCTGACGGGTCCGCTACATCTTTCATAGCACCCCTGGCGATCAACCACATCACCAGCTCAATGCCCTCGCTGCCCGCTTCGCGCACGTAGTCGATGTGGGGAATGGCGGCGGCCGCGGCCGGGTTGGCAATCAGCTTGTCCAGAAAGGCGTTGTCAAATTCCTTGTTGATCAGGCCGGCGCGCGGTCCCTGCAACTGGTGGCCCATGCCGCCTGTCCCCCAGATGTGTATGTTCAGGTCTTCGTCATAGCTCTCCACCGCCTTCGCGATTGCCTTGCCCAGGTTGAAGCAGCGCTGGCCCGATGGCACGGGGTACTGCACCACGTTGACCGCGAATGGAATCACCGGGCAAGGCCATGCGTCGGGTTGCCCGCACATCAGCGAGAGCGGCACAGTCAGGCCGTGGTCCACGTCCATCTTGTTGACGATGGTGAGGTCAAAGTCCTGCTGGATGACCGACTGCGCAATGTGCGCGGCCAGTTCCGGGTGGCCTTGCACCACGGGCACGGGGCGCGGTCCCCAGCCTTCGTCGGCCGGCTGGTAGCTGGCGGCGGTGCCGATGGCAAAAGTCGGAATCATGTCCAGGCTGAAGGCGGTGGCGTGGTCGTTGTAGACCAGGAAGATGACGTCGGGCTTGTTGTCCTTCATCCACTGCTTGGAAAACTCGTAGCCCTGGAAGACCGGCTGCCAATAGGGCTCCGTGGTCTTGCCCAGGTCAATGGCCGCGCCAATGGCGGGCACGTGGGAGGTGTAGACGGAGGCGGTGATGCGGGCCATATCAGGTACTCACTTTCTGGCCAGCGCTGCCTTGGGGTTGGTGGTGGGCCTGGGCGTTGCCATCTTCACCGACGTAGCGGTTGCCTTCGACCGAGCGGCCACCGGCGACCATCATGGCGCGGTATTCGTCCTCGGTCATGCCGGTCATGCTGCCGGCCATTTGCTGAAAGCTCTTGCCATCGGTGGCGCCAATCTTGGCCAGGAAATAGATGTTGCCGCCGGCGGCAATGCAGCGGTTCAGGTCGCGCGCCAGCACGGCCTGCTTTTGCTCCTCGGTCATGGCCCATTCATCCAGATAGGCCCGCTCATCGGCCTTGAAGCGCTCACGGTTGGCGGCCTGCATCAGCGACATGCAGAACTGGTTCAGGTGGTAGCCTTTGCGGCTTTGCTCGGCGTCAAAGATGGTAGTGCCGGGCACGTCCAGATACGGTTTGTCGAGTGACATGGCTAGCTCCAGTACAAACGCGTGGGGTTGTCCACCAGCAGCTTGCGCTGCAGTTCCGGCGTGGTGGCAATCTGCGGAATGAAATCGACCAGCAGACCATCATCGGGCATATGGTCCTTCAGGTTGGGGTGCGGCCAGTCGGTGCCCCACAGCACGCGGTCCGGGAAGGTCTCGACCAGGTGTTTGGCGAACGGCACCACGTCCTGGTAGGCACGCTGCTCGCCGTTCAAGGCCTTGGGACCGGTAACGCTCAGTCGCTCGGGGCAGCTCACCTTGCTCCAGATATTGCTGTGCTCGCGCATCATCTTCACAAACTGCGCGAACTCGGGCCCGTCCACGGGCTTGCTGACATCCGGCCGGCCCATGTGGTCCACCACCACGGTGGTCGGCAGTGCGGTGAAAAAGTCGTACAGCTCGGGCAGGTCCTGCGCCTCGAAGTACACCACCACATGCCAGCCCAGCGGCGCGATGCGGTTGGCAATCTCCAGCAGCACCTCGCGCGGCGTGAAGTCCGCCAGGCGCTTGACGAAGTTGAAGCGCGTGCCGCGCACACCGGCGGCATGCATGTCTTGCAGCTCGGCATCCGTCACATCGCGCTTGACCGTGGCCACGCCACGCGCCTTGTTATTGGAGTGCTTCAGGGCATCCACGAGCGCACGGTTGTCCGAGCCATGGCAGGTGGCCTGCACGATGACGTTCTTGTCAAAGCCCAGGTGGTCGCGCAGCGCGAACAACTGCTCCTTGGACGCATCGCACGGCGTGTACTTGCGCTCCGGCGCGTAGGGAAACTGGTCGCCGGGGCCAAACACGTGGCAGTGCGCGTCCACGCTGCCGGGCGGCAACTGGAAGCGGGGCTTGCTAGGGCCGGTATACCAGTCCAGCCAGCCGGGGGTCTTGGTGAATTCCATAGGGTTCCTGATAACTGCTATCAATAATGTAGCTACTTACGCAATATCGACGAGGGCTAGAGGCTACTTTTGCCAAATGTCGTAAGCCTGGGTGGCTGAGCGTTCTGTGTAGGTAAAGGAGGAGCCCGAAGGGCGGGGGACACGGAACAGAACGCTCGGCCGCCCAGGCGCTCAAGCGCCCACACGCAATAGAGCTCTGTGCCGCCCATGCGCCTAATCCACATACCGCAGCCCGGCCTTTGCCAGCCCTTCCCGCATCTTGTAGTAATCGAGTCCCAACACACCCGAAGCAAAGATGGCCCGCTTGTCCCCCTCATTGGCCTCACGCGCCTCAGCCGCATCCGCGACTTGCTGCGCGATAGCCGCAGGCACGACGACCACCCCATCGATGTCGGCAATCACCACGTCACCCGGGTTGACCTGCGCACCCGCGCACACCACCGGCACATTGACCGAACCCAGCGTAGCCTTGATCGTGCCCTTGGCATGAATGGCTTTAGAGAACACCGGGAACTTCATCTCGGTCAGGTCCTTCACGTCCCGCACGCCGCCGTCGATGATCAGGCCGACGGCGCCACGGGCCTGGAACGAGGTCGCCAGCAGGTCGCCAAAAAAGCCGTCGGCGTTGTCGGTGGTGCAGGCGGCCACGACCACATCCCCGGGTTGCAGCTGCTCGGCCGCCACATGCATCATCCAGTTGTCGCCGGGTTGCAGCAGCACGGTCACTGCTGTGCCGCAGATCTTGGCCTCGTTGTAGATGGGGCGCATGTAGGGCTTCATCAGGCCGACGCGGCCCATGGCCTCGTGGATGGTGGCCACGCCGAAGCGGGAGAGTTTTTCTACCGCTGCCTTATCGGCGCGGGTGATATTGCGTTTGACGATACCGAGGTTGTTCATTTGGCTTCCTTTGCTTTCAACAAGGCATCCAGCCGTGGGAACACGCGCCGGGCATTTCCTTCATAAATCTGCTGACGATCTGCATCACTCAAAATTTTCGAGGCCTCGATGTAGCGCTTGGTGTCGTCGTAATAGTTACCGGTTTCCGGATCGATGCCGCGCACGGCACCAATCATCTCGCTGGCAAACAGCACGTTCTTCACCGGGATGACGGTGTTGAGCAAATCGATGCCGGGCTGGTGGTAGACGCAGGTATCGAAGAAGATGTTGTTCAGCAGGTGGTCCTGCAGCAGCGGTTTCTTCAGCTCCTGCGCCAGGCCACGGAAACGCCCCCAGTGGTAGGGCACGGCGCCGCCGCCGTGGGGAATCAAAAACTTCAGCGTGGGGAAGTCCTTGAACAAGTCGCTGGTCAGGCACTGCATGAAGGCTGTCGTGTCGGCATTCAGGTAGTGCGCGCCGGTGGTGTGAAAGCAGGCGTTGCAGCTGGTGGACACGTGAATCATGGCCGGCAGGTCGTACTCCACCATCTTTTCAAAGATGGGGTACCAGTGCTTGTCGCTCAGGGGGGGCGATGTCCAGTGGCCGCCGGATGGATCGGGGTTCAGGTTGATGCCCACCGCGCCGTATTCCTTGACGCACTTTTCCAGCTCTGGGATGCAGGTGGAAGGGTCGACACCGGGGCTTTGCGGCAGCATGGCCACCGGCACAAAGTGCTCGGGGAAAAGCGTGCTGACGCGGTAACAGAGTTCGTTGCAGATCGCCGCCCAGGTGCTGGACACATTGAAGTCGCCAATGTGGTGGGCCATGAAGCTGGCGCGCGGGCTGAACAGGGTCAGATCCGAGCCACGCTCTTTCATCAGGCGCAACTGGTTGGTTTCAATCGACTCGCGCAGCTCGTCGTCACTGATTTTCAGGTCCGCGACTTTCGGCATGACGGAGGCATCCTTGATGCCGGCAATCTGCTGGTTGCGCCAGGTTTCCAGCGCCTTGGGGGCCGTGGTGTAGTGGCCGTGGCAGTCGATGATCATGGAAGACTCCTCAGGTTCAAATAGTCAGTCGGTAGCCACCAGGCACGACCCGCAACGCATGCGAGGTTCCATCAAGCGGGTTCCATGCCCTGGCGGCGTTTGGCGGGTGCCGCCTCGGGTGAGGCCATGAAGTCCAGCAGGGCTTGCACCTCGGCCGGCCGCGTGCAGCTGGTTGTCATCGCGGCAGAAAACGTGGTCGTGATCTGGATGGCGCTCGGCAGCGGGCCGACTATTGCGATGCCGTCCACGTGGATCAGTTCGCTGAGCTGCTGAAAGCCCAACGCCACTTCGCCCTTGGCCACCAGGCTGCCCACCGGCACGCCGGGTGGCGCGGTGACGATGCGCTCCTTGATCTGCTCCGCAATGCCCCAGCGCGCAAACAGCTGGGCCAGCGCCACACCGCTGGGGCCGGTGGAGTAGCTAAGCGTGGGGGCGGCCAGTATGGCCTGGTGCACGGCGTCTTCGCTGCTGATGTCGGGTTGGGGTGTGCCGGCGCGCACGGCCACGGCCACGCCGGAGTGCACCAGGTCCACGACGCTGTCGGCGCGCAGGTGACCGGAGACCACGAGCTTGGCGATGGCGTCAGACGCGAGAATGACCATGTCAAAGGCCTCACCGGCTTGCACGCGTTTGGCCGCGTCCACACCGCCCACGGAAGCGATAGCCACGGGCTGGCCGCTGCGCGCGGCGTAGGCGGCGGTCAACTCGGCCAGCAACTGGCGGGTGGCCATGGATGAGATGCCGGTGAGGGGAGCCCGTGCAGGCGTGGCGGTGGGTTGCATGGCTGCTATTTTGAACGCCGCCTCGTTTCTTGGTAAGCCCCGGGCACCTACTAGCAGCTATTGCAAATCGGCATAATAAGGCCCTAGCTATTCAAATGGGCTGGTATGGATCTCAAGCAACTGGAATACTTCGTGCGCGTCGCCGAACTCGGCAGCTTCACCCGCGCCGCCATTGCGCTGGATATCGCGCAACCCGCACTGAGCCGCCAGGTGCGCCTGCTGGAAGTGGAACTGCGCCAAACCCTGCTGACGCGCAATGGGCGCGGCGCGCTGCCCACCGAAGCCGGCAAGCTGTTGCTGGCGCACGGCCGCGGTATCTTGCACCAGGTGGAGCGGGCCAAGGAAGAGCTGGGCCGGGTGCGGGGTTCCCTGGCCGGGCGCGTGGCCGTGGGCCTGCCCACCAGCGTGGCGCGCATGCTGACCGTGCCCCTGACACGGGCGTTTCGCCAACAAATGCCCGATGCCACGATTTCCATCAGCGAGGGGCTGTCGGTGGCCATGCAGGACTCACTGGTCAATGGGCGCCTGGACATTGCCGTGCTGTACAACGCCCAGTCCAGCACCGAAATCGAGACTGCGCCGCTGTTGGACGAAGACCTGTTGCTGGTGCAGATGCGGCCCCCCGGTTTGTTGGAAGACCCGGCGCCCGGGCCCATTGCCCTGCGCGAAGTGGCCCGATTGCCGCTGGTGATTCCCAGCCGGCCCAACGCCATTCGCATGCAGGTGGAGTCCGAAATGGCCAACATTGGCTGCCGCCCAAAAATTGCGCTCGAGATCGACGGCGTATCGGCCATTCTTGACCTGGTGGCGGACGGCACCGGCTGTGCCGTGTTGTCGCGCAATGCGGTGATCCACTCGGTGCGCCCGTCGGCGTTTTCGGTACGCGCCATTTTTGATCCGGTGCTGCGGACCAAGCTGTCGTTGGCTACCAGTTCCCTGCGGCCCACCACACTCACCCAGCAGGCCACGTTGGCGCTGATCCGCCAGACGGTAGAGACTGTCATGCGCAGTCAATAGCCCCCACGCTCCCCCACTGCGTGTGGGTCGCTGCCCCCCAGGGGGGCGTAGCCTTGCTTGGGGCGGCCCGGCGCAATCCATAGACAGGGGTCAACCGCCGGTGCAGCCCGCGCGTTAAGCCACCAACCGGAGCCCGAATATGAAAGTTGTACCCAAGACCCTGATGGTCGCGCTGCTCGTCGCCGCAATGGGCGGCAGCGCCCTGGCGAACGGTCCCCGCGGGCATTACCCCCACGGGCCACAGCGCAGCTACCAGTCGCACAACCATGGCGGCGGCTGGATTGCCCCGCTGCTGTTCCTCGGCCTTGCCGGTGCGGTCATTGGCGCTGCTGCAAGCCAGCCCAGTGCCCCACCACCCGTCTATGTGCAGCCGCCGGTCACCTATGTGCCTCCGGCCGTCACGTACGTGCAGCCGGCACCGACCTATGTGGCACCTGCCGCGCCCCCGCAACCGGTCAATGCGTGGTATTTCTGCAAGTCGGTGGGGCAGTATTACCCCTACATCCAGTACTGCCCGGAAGGGTGGCAGCTGGTGTCGCCAACGCCCCCCCAATAGCGTTTGATTCGTCTGCGCAATCTCTTCACTGCCGCGCTGGTCCTGTGCGGTGCGGCCACGTGGGCCGCTGAGCCGTCGGATGCTGCCCGTCTGTTGGACAAGCGCACCGAACTATTGCCCCAGCTACAGGCCAAAACCTTTGGTGAGCCGCTGCACCTGATTTCGAACGAATCCGGTGGGCGCATGTCGGCCGATGTGTACGCGGACATGGCCTTGCCCTTTGCCCGTGTCGCCACGGTACTGGGCAGCGCGGAGTCTGTGTGCGGCGTGTTGTTCCTGCATCTCAATGTGCGATCCTGCCAGGCCACCCGCGGTGCCCAGGGCGACGTGTTGATGCTGTCCGCGGGTCCCAAGCAGGGCGCCACGGCGGGAACGGTCTATAGCATGGCCTACACCATGCGGGTCGAGGCATCGACGGCCGACCACCTGCGCGTGGTACTGGTTGCGGCGACGGGCCCGCTATCCACATCCGACTACCGTATCGTGTTCGAAGCCACGCCGCTGGAGGGGCAGCGCACGTTCTTGCACTTTGCCTACGGGTACAACTTTGGCAGATTGGCACGGATGGCCATGGGTGTGTACCTGGCGACGGCCGGACGCACCAAGATCGGATTCACCGTGGTGGGCACAGGTAAAGATGGTCGCCCCCAGTACGTGCAGGGCGAACGCGGGTCGGTGGAGCGCAACGTGATGCGCAATTACCTGGCGCTGCAGGCCTATGCCAGCGTCGCAACCGGCACCGCGCCTGAGCAGACCGAAGCCCGTTTGCGCGCCTGGTTTGCGCTGACCGAGCGGCACGCCGCCCAGTTGCACGAGCTGGCTCTGGACGAGTACCTGCGGGAAAAACACGCCGACTTGTCCCGCCCGCCCGCCGCCACGCCGTAGGCGTTCAAGCTGGGTGTGCCCCTATGGTGTGACCAGGCCGTCCATGCGCACCACTTCAAAGCTGGCGCCTTTGACGCTGCCCAATTCGGAGACCAGTTTGTCGTTGTTCCAGCGCGCGTCGGGCGCACCGCTGACGTACCAGTTGGAGCCGTTGTCCGCCACCAGCATGCCGTAGGTTTTCATCGCCTGCAGAATGGCCCGGGTTTCGGTGCTGAAGCTGGCCGGAATCACATAGCTGGCCTTCAGGCGCACCCGCATGCCCATCGGCGGCAGGTTGGCGCTGGTGTTGCTCGACGCCCAATGGGTGGCGGGCGGCACATAGGCGCGCCGGGTGCTGGCGACAGTAAAGCGCAGCGCGTGGCGAATGACGCCGGTGGATGCCTCGTCAAACCGCACCAGGCCCGGAAAGATCGGCAGGCCCGCAGCATCCGCACTGGTCCAGCCGGGCTGGCCGCCAGGGCGCACGGTGTTGGAGTCAAGATGAAACACGGCGCCACCACTGGCCTTCCAGCTGCCACCGGCTTGCGGGTAGGAATTGCCCATCTCATACAAACGGTTGGCGTCGCGATCAATGACCAACACATGGCGGTCACCGCCAAAGGTCGCGCCGCTGGCCAGCTGCCCTTCAATGGGCGCGTCGGCCGGCACCGGGTACGGCCCGGGGTCGCTCTCGTCGCCATAGTCGGTAAAGGTGATGGCCACCTTGGGCTGGCTGCTGGCCACCACCACGTAGGGAATGCCAATCGGCGCGCCGTCGTACAGGCCGGCGCCAAAGTCGGGGTGCAGGCCGCGGCTGAGTCCGATGCTGGCAATCAGTGCGTCAGAGTTGCTGTCGACCGCAGCTCCTGAAATGTCGGTGTTCCACGCGTTGCTGGCCGGGAAGGGGATGGCCCCGTGCAGGCTGGCGCCCGCGCCCAGGTCTGCCGCTGCCAGGTTGGCATACGCTGCGGTCACAGCGGGTTTGGGTTCGCCCCCTCCCATGATCTCGGCGCTCAGCAGGCTGTACGACGTGACGGTGACGCGCACGTTGTTGTACGTGGTGCCCTGAAAAGCCACGCTGCCCAGGGTCAACAGGTTGGTGGCCGCATCAAACGTGTCCGCCCCGGGCGCTCCGCCGTCCACCCCCAGCAGTGAATAGGCGTTGACCGTCGCTTTGACCTGGCCATAGCGCGCGCCACCCATGGAGACGGCGTCCAGCGACAGCAGCTTGGTGGTCGCGTCAAAGGTGTTGGTGGTGTGTGCCGGGACGGCAGCCGCGCTGAGTGCCACCAACGCCGCCGCCCGGGCGGTGCACGCAAACGTCTTGAATGTGAATCGCATAGTTACCCCACGAACGCGGTGCGCTATCTTCGCCGCTGGGCGCCGAAATTTCCAGCCGGCCCCGGCCCATTTTGTAACCGTATGCAAAACGAGCCGTTAGCCCTCGTGGAATATGCGTATGTTGCTATTTAAGTGATAGCAGTCTTGCTGCGGTACTGTCCATCCGCCAGTGCAAAATCCTCGTCCACCGGCAGGCCCGGAAAGTGAAACCGCACCGGGCCATCCGGCAGGGCCTTGACGTATTGGGCCACCAGGGGGTCGGTACTGGTGCGAACCTCATCGGGTGTGCCTTCGATGGCGACCTTGCCATTGGCCAGCACGATCACATGGTCGGCAATCTCCAGCGTCTGCTTCAGTTCGTGGCTCACGAACACGCTGGTCAATCCCATCGAGTCGTTGAGCTGGCGGATCAGGCGGCCCGCAGTTTTGAGCGAGATCGGGTCGAGCCCGGAGAAGGGTTCGTCATACATCACCAGCTCGGGGTCCAGCGCAATCGCGCGGGCAATCGCTATGCGCCGGGCCATGCCGCCCGACACTTCACTGGGCATCAGGTCGCGGGCGCCGCGCAGGCCCACTGCATTGAGCTTCATCAGCACGATGTCGCGGATCAGGGCCTCGGGCAAATCGGTGTGCTCGCGCAGCGGAAAGGCGACGTTGTCAAACACGTTCAGGTCGGCAAACAGCGCGCCAAACTGGAACAGCATGCCCATGCGCCGGCGCGCGGCGTACAGCTGCGTCTGGTCCATGCGGCCCACATCCTGGCCGTCAAACAGCATCTCGCCCGACTGCGCCTTTTGCTCGCCGCCCATCAGCCGCAGCGTGGTCGTCTTGCCCGCACCCATGGGGCCGATCAGCGCCGTGACCTTGCCCCGTGGAATGTGCAGCGAGACGTTCTCCAGCACGGGGTGGTCGCCGTAGCGAAAGCTCAGGTTGCGAAAGGCGACAAGGGAGGGGGATGGGGTGGTGTTGGCCATGGGTCAAAAGGGCTTAGGGGACGTCGGGCGTGGGGCCTGCGTTCCGATGATAGGGGATTCAACCGGCGCGTGCGGCAATGCTGTGCGCAATGGCCTGCACCAGCGTGTCGCGCAGCGGGTGGGGTGTGGCCACCTGCGGCAGCAGCAGGCTGACGTGGAAAGGAATGGCCACATTGAGCGGGCGCACCGCCAGTTGTGGTCCTGCCATGGCGTCGGCGGTCAGCGGGTTGACGATGGCCAGGCCCAGGCCCTGCTGCACCATGGCGCAGACGGCCGCGGCGCTGGCCGTCTCCAGCAGCGTGGCGCGTGCCACACCGGCAGCGCTGAACATGGCGTCGATGGCCAGGCGGTAGGGGTCGCCCTCGGCTAGGCTGACAAAGCGTTCGTTGGCAAAGTCTTGCGGGCGCAACACGGCCTGGCGACACAGGCGGTGGCCGGTGGGCAGCACCGCGACTTCGTTCACTTGCAGCAGGTTACGCAGTTCCACGCCGGTGGGGGCTTCGGTGGTTTCGCCCAGGCCCAAATCGAAGCGCTGTTCGCTCAGCGCCTGTTCCAGCCATGGCGACTCCAGCGGCACCACGCTGACGCTGGCCTCGGGCAGGGCCTGCCTGAAGTGCAGCAGGGCCTGGGGCACTAGCGCGTGGGCCAGCGCGGGCAGGCAGGCCAGGCGCAGGCGTCCGGTGGACAGGGTGCGCAGCTCTTGCGCGCGGGCTGCAATCTGCTCCAGGCCGATGAAGGAGCGTTCCACCTCCTGCATCAGTGCCAGGGCACGGGCCGTGGGGCGCAGGCGGCCGCGCACGCGGTCGAACAGCGCGAAGCCCAGTAGGTATTCCAGCCGGGACAGTTCGCGGCTCAGGGTGGGCTGGCTGGAGTTGGTGACATCGGCGGCGCGGCTGAGGTTGCCGTGCAGCATGATGGCCCTAAACAAGGTGAGCTGGCGGTGGGTCAGTTGCGGGGCTTGCTCGGTGTGGGCGCGGAGGCTGGCCCCGGGCCGGAGCCTGGGCTCGGGGCGGAGCCTGGGCGCCAGAGCGTTCTGCTCCGTGTCCCCCGCCCGCTGCGCGGGCTCCTCCTTGACCTGCGCAGGCCGCTCTGGCGCCCAGGCTCCTGGGGGTTTTGCGGGCGGTTTGGTTGGGCGGGGCATGTGTTAACTATATCCATACTGAATCGATGTGCAACAAAAATTACATTGATTGAATCGACTGGGGCTGGGATCATGCTGTCCATGAATCCTTTTACTCCCTCCACCCTCGCATCCCTGGTCCAGCAACACGGCACGCCGCTGTGGGTGTATGACGCCGCCACCATCGCGCGCCAAGTCCAGGCGCTGCGCCAGTTTGACGTGGTGCGCTTTGCGCAAAAGGCCAACTCCAATACCCACATCCTGCGGCTTATGAAGGGCTTGGGCGTGGTGGTGGACTCGGTGTCGTTGGGTGAAGTCGAGCGTGCGCTGGCGGCGGGCTATACGCCCGGCCTGCACAACGGCCATGCCGAGATCGTGTTTACAGCTGACCTGTTGGACCGCACGACCCTGCCACGCCTGGTGGAGCTGGGCATTCCCGTCAACTGCGGCTCCATCGACATGCTGGACCAGTTGGGTGCGGCACGCCCCGGCCATCCGGTGTGGCTGCGCATCAACCCCGGCTTTGGCCATGGGCACAGCAACAAGACCAACACCGGTGGTGAGCACAGCAAGCATGGCATCTGGCACGGCGATCTGGTGGCCGCGCTGGCCAAGGTGCGCAGCAATGGGCTGGCACTGCAGGGGCTGCACATGCACATCGGCTCGGGTGTGGACTACTCACATTTGCAGGAAGTGTGCGGCGCCATGGTGGACCTGGTGCGCACGGTCAAGGCGCAGGGCATGGACCTGGTGGCGATTTCCGCCGGAGGGGGCTTGTCCATTCCGTACGGTGCGGACGAAGCGCCTATCGACACCGCGCATTACTTCTCGCTGTGGGACGCCGCGCGTCAGCAGATTGCCAGCGATCTGGGCCACCCCGTGGGTCTGGAGTTGGAGCCGGGCCGCTATCTGGTGGCCGAGTCGGGCGTGTTGGTCGCCGAGGTGCGCGCCACCAAGAGCCAGGGCAGCCAGCACTTCGTGCTGGTGGATGCCGGCTTTAGCGACCTGGCGCGCCCGGCCATGTACGGCAGCTTCCATAGCATGGAAATCATCCACGCCGATGGCACACCTGCCACCGGCCCCGTGCAACCCACGGTGGTGGCCGGGCCGCTGTGCGAGTCGGGCGATGTGTTCACGCAAGGCGAGGGCGGTGTGGTGCTGCAGCGCGAGCTGCCCACCACCCAAGTGGGCGACCTGCTGGTAGTGCACGACACCGGGGCTTACGGTGCGTCCATGTCCTCCAACTACAACACGCGCCCCCTGATTCCCGAGGTGCTGGTGGAGAGCAATGGCCAGGCCCGGCTGATACGCCGCAAGCAGACGGTGGCTGAGCTGGTTGCGCTGGAGGCGATCTAGGCGCATCGGGTCGGACGTAGCGGTCGGGCGGTTTGCTGCGCAATGTTGCTGGTCAAGTGGCGCCTGCGCGGATGGCTGCAACATTGCGGTTCATCCAACGGCGCACCACGTTGCGAAACAGCCAGCGTTTGGGTCCGCTGAGGTTCACCCCATGGCGGGCATAGAAATCGTCCGGGGTTTCGAACACACCAAAGTCGCGGTTGATGCCATCCCGCTGGATGTAGGTGTCGGTGCCGCACCAGTCAACGGCCGGGTGCTTCAGGTCCGGCGTGGCAACCCCAAAACCACAAAACGGCCCGGTGTGCGCGGCAAACCGGGTCTGCAATGCCGCGAGGTAGGTGCTGTCCAGAATGAATCCCTCCAGGTTGACCCAGCGGCCATCCCACCAGACTTCGACCCAGCTGTGGATGATGCTGTCGGGGGCCAGCCGGTACGCCACGCCCGTGATGGCCCCGCGTTGCAGGGCCTTGTTGATCGTGAAGCCGTGGAACCGGCACGGGACTCCCAGCGCACGCAACAGCGCCATCAGCAAGGTGCCCTTGGTGTTGCACTGTCCCATGCCGTCGGCCAGCACGCTGGATGCGGGCAGGTCATCCGATGCGTTGTAGCCAAATGCCACTGCGTCCCGCACGTAGCGGTAGGCCGCGCCAATGCGCTCATAGAGTGGCAGTGCGCGCCAGCCTTGTGCGGCAATCAGGGCCTGTATTGAGGGGTGCTGGTAATCCAGCAGCGGGGTCGGTAGCGTCAGGTGGTTCATGGGATCTTGCCAATGGGGTGATGCGTGGTTACAGTATTGGAAACCCTATAGTTACTACAGAGTCAAGGGCTGGATTTCTTCTAGACAGGATCACGCATGAAGATCGGCGAACTGGCGACCCGGACCAACACCCCCGTTGAAACCATCCGCTATTACGAGCGCGAAGGTCTGCTGGCAGAGCCGCAGCGCAGCGAAGGCAACTACCGCATGTATGGCGATGCGCATGCGCAGCGTCTGTCTTTCATCCGGCATTGCCGGGGCTTGGACATGGCGCTGGACGAGATTCGCGTGTTGCTGAAGTTCAAGGATGCGCCCACGCAGAACTGCCAGGAAGTCAACGCGCTGCTGGATGAACATATCGGCCATGTTGCCAAGCGCATCCGTGAGCTGCGGCAGCTGGAAAAACAGCTCGTCCATCTGCGGGAAGCCTGCCTGGGCGGGCAAGACGCCCAACATTGCGGCATCCTGAACGGGCTCACCGAAATCGCCAAGACCCCGGTTGCAAGCCCCACCCGTGGGCGGCATGTGCAGGGAGCCCATTCGGTGCGCCGAGCGCCCCCGCCTGACCACGGCGGGATACCAGGGAAAGCTTGAACCCCTGAGGATTCGACTCTGTTCAATTCAGTTCAACGGCAATAAAAATGCGATTGCCTCCCCGCAGAATTAGTAGCGCCACAGTCGCTGGCTTCTTTGCAAGAACACTTTGCACCTGCTCCACCGATTTCAGTGCGATGCCGTTGATGGCCAGCAGCACATCACCGGGTAACAGGCCAGCACGCGCGGCGGCCCCGACCACGCCTTCAACCATGAGGCCACCTTGCACGTGGGCTTTGTCCTGTTCGTCACGCGTGAGCGCACGCAACGACAGGCCGAGTTGACCTGGCTGCGCGTCAGACTCAGGTTTGGTCGATGCGGCGCCTTCATCCTCGGCACGTCCAAGCGTGGCCGATATTTCCTGCGCCGCCTGGTTGCGCCAGACTTTCAGCCTTACCTTCTCTCCAGGCACAGCCAAGCTGATCCGGCTGCTCAAATCCCCTGCGCGAACGACGGGTTCTCCGTCCACCTCCATGACCACATCCCCCGCGACCAGGCCTGCACGAGCCGCCGCACTATCGGGGAGCACGTTGGTGACCAGCGCGCCCTCTGGCCGCTTCAAGCCAAAGGACACGGCAAGGGCCTGGTCCAAGTCCTGCACTGAAACTCCCAGACGTGCGTGTGTGGCGCGCCCGGTGGTCAGGATCTGGTCCTTCACCTTCAGTGCCACATTGATTGGAATCGCAAACGACAGGCCCTGGTAGCCGCCAGACTGCGAGTAGATCTGGGCATTGATGCCCACCACGGCACCTGTAGCGTCAAACAGGGGGCCACCCGAGTTCCCCGGGTTCACCGCTGCGTCGGTCTGAATAAACGGCACGGCCGTGTCACCCGGCAATGATCGACCCTTGGCGCTCACAATCCCTTGCGTGGCGGTCTGTTCAAACCCAAAGGGAGATCCGATCGCCAGTACCGGGTCTCCGACCTGCAACTGCTGGGCATCGCCCAGGCGGACCACGGGCAGATTCTTTGCATCAATGCGCAGCACGGCGACATCGGTGGCGGCGTCGGCGCCCAGCACCTTGGCGCGGAACTCGCGGCGATCACTGAGCTTGACGATCACCTCTTTCGCTTCCCGCACGACGTGGGCATTCGTCAGGATCAAGCCGTCGCTACTGATGATGAAGCCCGAGCCCTGGCTGCGAAAGGGCACGCCATCGCCGCGCCCTGGGCCGGGAAAACGCCCCTGAAATCCCGGCAGGCCACGGAAGAATTGAAAGAACGGATCATTCAGGTCCAGTGAAAACTCAACGGGTCCCAGCTTGTGCTTGCCCTCCACCGTGACACCGA